>Ga0335072_10003398_pt1 | contig 24004 bp, 23 predicted proteins | sample Lox_Sample_21_FD_206725 | JGI IMG/M metagenome (GOLD analysis project Ga0335072, IMG submission 206725) | Soil microbial communities from Loxahatchee National Wildlife Refuge, Florida, United States - Lox_Sample_2.1 | ecosystem: Environmental > Terrestrial > Soil > Wetlands | place: USA... | reverse complement strand
GCATGGCATTCCATGGTTAACGGCCCGGGGAATGGGCCGGCTTCGGGTGGCCGCCTCAGATCTGCGAGAGCCTGGAGCGGGCGACCCGTTACGGCATGGGAATCTTGAAGTCTGCCCCGTCGTCGGGCACTACGAACGGCGCATAACCTGGGCCGACGGCCTGCACGGTAAGGTCTGAGAAGACCAGCGACAGATTGTGGCCGTTGGCCATGATGATCGCTTCGTGGAACGGCAGGCCGAGTTCACGTGACCATCGCTCGGCATCGGCCGAGTCTGGCACCAGTTTCATCCCGGGGTACAGCTCCTGCCACTTGACGCCCCACGCGTAGCCGTCCAGGTCGCGGCCCGGTTCATAGTCAACGAGCCGCTCGTCAAGCGATCGCCGCCAGACTTCCGGTGAGAGGGCGGACGCCACCGTGGCCCGGACACAGTGCATGAAGCGGTACCGCAGATGCTCCGGCCGGATGCCGGTGCGAGGATCGGCAGTGGCGTAAACGAAGACCTCGTAGTCACGCATGTAGTCCGCAAAACCATGGAAGACGATCGCCTGGTCGAATACGCCGTCGAACGCTGCCTGGATCTCCGAGGTGTCCACATCCGGATGATCCCGCACCCCGGCTGGGCTGACGAGCAGTTTGCCCCGGCCAGTTGGCACGCCTACATCGCCACGACCGGACGATTGGCTTGGCCGACTCCCGGCTCAAGGCGTCCTGACCCAGGCGGTCGTAGCCTGGCTTGCGGGCACGCCCAGATTGGCCAGATCACCGTTACCGGGAAGGGACGCAGGACCAGGACCGTGAAGATCAGCCACGCCGCCCGCGCCCTCGACCGCTACCTGCGCGCCCGCGCCCGCCACGCCCAGGCTTGCCAGCCCCAGCTCTGGCTCGGGACCGGCAACCGCCGGCCGATGACAAACGAGCGGGATCTACCAGGCCATCGCCCGCCGAGGCCGACAGTGCGGCCTCAACGTCACCCCTCACCGCCTCCGCCACACCTGGCTCGACCGAGGCGGGGCCGAGAACGACCTGATGGAGCTCAACGGCTGGGCATCCCCACAGATGCTGCTCCGCTACGGCGCCAGCGCACGCAACGCCCGCGCACGCCGCCACTACGACCACATCATGGACAACAGCAGCGATCACCAGCAGTAACGACCGGCCCTCATCTACAGCGCGACCACCGCGCCGAACTCCGATTACGTGTCGAACGCGGGATCTACCCGGGGCTGTACAGGGGGCGCGCGGATCGGTGTGTTCGGCGTCCGGGATGCGGCCTGATGCGGTTTTGGTTCGTGGTTGCCGCTGCCAGGCGGATACTGGAGCATGGCCGGGGATCAGAACGATGGCATGTCTGCCGATCGGAGTGTGTCGGCGAACATTTCTGGATCGCAGGGCGTGCAAGCCGGCGAAGGCAGCACGCAGGTCAATATCTTCGTCAGTGCAGGGGACGCTGGCGCTCGGCCGGTGGCCGGACGGAAGACGGACGGGCCGACGGGATGGCTGCTGGACGCGCTAGACCCGTTTGAGCTGGAGGTACACCGCCCGGTGGAGCCTGACGAGCCGGTCTCCGGGTTGGCGGTGCTGCCCGGGTACGTGGAGCGGGACCACGATCGCGAGCTAGCTGAGCTAGCACGGGCTGCGGCTGGTGGGACAAGCGGGATCGGCGTTCTGGTCGGCGGGTCCTCGACAGGCAAGACGCGGGCCGGCTGGGAGGTGCTCGAGCTGCTGCGGGGCCGGGCGCCGGCATGGCGTCTGTGGCACCCTATTGCCCCGTCCCGCGCAGAGGCGACGTTGGAAGGGCTCGCATCGGTCGAGCCCCGGACGGTGATCTGGCTGAACGAGGCTCAGCACTACCTCCAGGCCCCAGGCGGCATGGGAGAGCAAGTGGCGGCCGGGCTCCGTGAACTGCTTCGCGACAAGGACCGCGGACCTGTGCTGCTCCTGGCCACGTTGTGGCCCGAGTACTGGAGCATCTTGACCCGCCCCCCGTCGCCTGGAGAGGATGACCCGCATGCCGCCGCACGGGACCTGCTCGGCGGCCACGCGATCCGCGTACCCGGAGCTTTCTCTGACGAGCAGGTCCGTGCGGTGGCTGAGTCACCGGATCCGCGGCTGGCAGCCGCGGCACGGGCCCCGGAAGGAGAGGTAACTCAGTTCCTGGCTGGAGCGCCGGCACTGAGCGATTACTACGACCACGCCCCGCCTGCCGCCAGGGCCCTGCTGGACGCAGCAATAGACGCACGCCGCCTAGGCATGAGCATCGACCTGCCTCGCGCATTCTTGCGCGACGCCGCACCCGGCTACCTCACGGGCGCCCAGTGGGCTGCCATCGGCGGAAAGTGGGAATGGCACTTCGCCGTAGCACTGGATGATACTGCTCGTGAGAGCAAGGGGGTCCTTGGCCCGCTGATCCCCGTCATACCACTCCCAGCTAGCCCCTCCCCGAGGCCCGGTGAGGCCTGCCGCCTGGCCGACTACCTCGAGCAGCAAGGGCGGCGCACTCGCCGCAGCTCCTTCCCCCCATCCACTTTCTGGACGGCAGCAGCCAGCCATGCCAGTCCCGGCGACCTGCCCGCTCTCGCCCGGGCAGCCGAGAGTCGCGGCCTACTCCGCGACGCAGCGTGCCTCCGCAGACGAGCCGCCGATGGTAATGCCTTTCAGGCCGCTGCCCTCATCCGTGACCTGTACGCCCTGGACCCAAATTCACTCGGCCCCGAGTCAGCACGATGGGTCGGCGCCCATGCCCCCCTCGATAACCCCCGAGCGGTCGCGTCCATACTGTGGGCTGTGCGGAGGGCGGGCGCGGCCCAGCAGGCCACCGGACTCGTTCAACGCAACCCCGCCGCCAGCGTCTCTCTCGACAACCCAGACGCCGTCGCGTCCCTGCTGAGTGCCCTACGGGAGGTTGGCGCGGCCCAGCAGGCCACCGCACTCGTCGAACGCAACCCCGCCGCCAGCGTCTCCTTGGACCGCGTAGGCGGAGTCGCGTCCTTGCTGCGGGCTCTGCGCGCGGCGGGTGCGGCCCAGCAGGTCCCAGCCCTCGCTGACCGGGCCGCTGTTGGCGTCCCACTCAGCGACCCAGGCGCCGTCGGGACCCTGCTGAGCGCCCTGCACAAGGTCGGCGCGGCCCAGCAGGTCACCATGCTCGCCGACCGGGCCGCCGCCGGTATCCCACTCGATCAGCGAGGCGGAATCGCGCCCCTGCTGATGGCCCTGGGTAAGGTCGGCGCGGGGCAGCAGGTTACCGCGCTCGCTGACCGGGCCGCTCTTGGCGTCTTCCTTGGCGACCCAGGCGCCGTAGCGTCCCTGCTGAGCGCCCTGCACAAGGTCGGCGCGGCCCAGCAGGTCACCGCGCTCACGGCACGCAACCCTGCCCACGCCGCCCCGCTCGACCACCCAGTTGCTGTCGCATCATTGCTGCTGGCCCTGCGGGCGGTGGGTGCGGCCCAGCAGGCTACCGCGCTCGCCGACCGCGCGGCCATTGGTGTCCCACTCGGGGACCCAGGCGCCGTCGCGACCCTGCTGAGCGCCCTACGTAAGGTCGGCGCGGCCCAGCGGGCTACCGCGCTCGCCGACCGCGCGGCCATTGGTGTCCCACTCGGGGACCCAGGCGCCGTCGCGACCCTGCTGAGCGCCCTGCGGAGGGCGGGTGCGCTTCGACAGGTCACCACGCTCACGGCACGCAACCCTGCCGACGGCGTCCTACTCGACCACCCAGGCGCCGTCGGGACGCTGCTGAGCGCCCTGCGGAGGGTGGGTGCGGTCCAACAGGTCACCAAACTCGCCGACCGCGCGGCCATTGGTGTCCCACTCGGGGACCCAGGCGCCCTCGCGACCCTGCTGGACGCTCTACGAGGAACGGGCGCGGCCCAGCAGGCTACCGCGCTCGCCGACCGCGCCGCTGGTGGCGCCTCACTCGACGACCCAGGCGCCGTCGCGTCCCTGCTGGATGCATTGCACAAGGCGGGCGCGGTCAAACAGCGCGAGATTCTCGTAAGCCGTCTGACCGCCGAAGGGCGTTTCGATCTTTTCCGAAAAGAATTGACCAACGATAAGCAGTACAGATTCGGTCGCCAGTCGGACGGGAAGCCCGCCCCTGAATGGACCTGGGGGGACCTCGATACCTCGGTCTTACGGCCATCCAGGACATAGTGGCCGGCGATGGGACGGTACGAGGAGGCGCTCGCCGATCTCAGCCTGGTATCGACCTCAACCCCGAGTATGCCTTCGTCATCGGCACCCGCGGTCAGACCTACCGGCTGCTCGGGCGGTTTGAGGAGGCCCTCGCCGATCTCAGCCACGCTATTGACCTCGACTCCGAGTACGACTGGGCCTTTGCCCAGCATGGTGAGAATTACCGGCGGATGGGGCGCCATGAGGAAGCGCTCGCCGATCTCAGGTGCGCCATCGAACTCAAGCCGAGCGACCGAGGGCTACACGCCTGAACGCGCTGCAAACTGCCGCGTATGAGCAAAGACGAGAAGGAGGACGCGGACATGCCGACCACATAATGACCTTATATGTCCCCTGCTTCCACCCCAGCGTCGAGCGGCCGAATGCCCGCATATCGACTCCTCTTTGTGTCAAGGGGTGTGGCTGGGCCTTGTGCGTGCCTGTGGCGTGCTCTTATTCCGTTGCTATGGCTTCGGGCGTAGGGTGGGCTGCGGGTCCGGGAGTGGCCTGGCCGAAGAGCTGGCATCCGGGGTGTGAGCCGGCCGCGCTGGCGGCAGAGTCGTTCCCCGTTTGCCCTCCCGGGCTCTTGCCGCCGGCTGTCGGGCGGGCGGCGTCGGCCTTCAGGTGCTTGTAGAAGGCGTCGCTGACCTGCCGCTTGAGGGCGCGTAGCGCCTCCTTGGGCGTCTTGCCCTCGGCGATCTTCTTGTCGTAGTAGGCGCGTCCCTGGGTGCGCGGGTAGCGGACCTGGGTGACCGCGGTCATGTGGACGGCGTGGTTGATCCGCCGGTTGCCGCGCAGGGACAGCCGGTAGACCTTCCGCTTGCCTGAGGACACCTCCATCGGGGCGGTGCCGTTGTAGGAGGCGAACGCGTCCCGGCTGGCGAACCGGGAAACGTCGCCGGCCTCGCCGATCACGGTGGCCGCGATGAACGGGCCGACCCCGAAGATGCCCGTCAAGGTGGTGCCGGTGGCCTGCACCGCCGCCGCCAGCTTCTGCCTGGTCTCCCGCAGCTGCTCATCGGCCCGCCGCAGGTCGCCGAGCAGGTCGGCGGCCAGCTCATGGCGGGCCTGCTGCACGGCGTCAGCCGGGGCGACCTGCTCCAGCAGCGCGGCGGCGGCCGCGGTGGTGATCTCCTTGCCGATGCCGCCGGGGACCAGCTCGCACAGCGCCGCGTGCAGCCGGCAGGCGATGCGGGTGCGGTTCCGGCCCAGGTCATGGTGCCGCCGGGACCACATCCGAAGCACCGTGCAGTGATCATCGGGCACGACCTCGCGCACCGCCCTGGAGCGCAGCGCGGTCACGGCTACCGACCGGGCGTCGTTGGGATCGTTCTTGCCGGCGGCCTCGGCGGCCAGCAGCCGGACCCGGGCGGCCAGCTTGGGCTGCACGTCCACCACCCGCTCCCCGGCAGAAACCAGCTGCTGTGCCAGCAGGTGCCCCAGCCCGCCAGCGCCCTCAACCGCCCAGGACCGCTCCGGCCACGCCGCCGCCCACTCCAGCAGCCGCCTGGCCTGCACTGCGGACGCCCGCACCCGCACCTGGCCCAGCGGCTGCTCATCGGCCCCGACGACCACCGCCGTGTGAGAGGCCTTGTGCGGGTCAACGCCGATCATCACCACTACCACGACCTGCCTCCAACCCTCGCCTGTGACGATAGGACCGCGGCGGGCATGCCTTATTCCGGACAGCCAGCGTCGCACCTCTTACGAGCCACGCCGCGGCGGGAGCGGTGGGCTGGCACGTCGTTCGGAAGCCAGGCCAAAAGCCAGCCGGCAGCGGATCTCGGAGCCAAGCCCACCAGTCCCTGACGCTACGCCTAACACGTCCGCAACGTCAGTACCGATTCTTCAATAAGGCGGATCTCGCGCGCAAGTTAGCAGCGCGCATCGATCATGTAGCGTGCGCAGGTGGCTAGCTTCACCGGCGAGCCGATCGCCGATTATTCGCTCTTGCCAGACACGCCCGTTGCGCGATGGCGTACGCACCGATCGCCCGATTAGTGGCGGAGCCGACGGCGACCGGCATCGCGCCGAATCAGTTGAGTTCCAGCCCGCCGGGCGCGCATGATGATGATCATCAGGTCCACGGCCGTCTGCCTCATGCTGCTGGATATTCGTGGCATTGGCGTCATTGGCCATGTGGGCGGCGGTGCGCTGATCGGCCCGGTTTCTGGAGTAAGTACGATAGGTGGGCTGATTGGGCGGAGGGATGCCGGCGGGCGCCGGTCATGCGGAGGTGGTGGCCGTGGTGGCGGGAGCGCTGGCAGCCATCGACGTGGTGGACTGGGCGCAGGTCAGGCATTGTTACGGTGCGGCTGGGGACCTGCCGGGCTGGCTGCGCGCGACGCTGTCGGACGATGCGGATGAGCGGCACGAGGCGCTGATGGAGGCGCGGAACCTGGTCAGCCACCAGGGCGGCACGTGCGAGGCGTCGTTGCATGTGGTGCCGTTCCTGGTCGAGGCCGCGTTGCATGCCCCCGCCGATCGTGCGGCATTCGTGTACTGGCTGGCGTGGTCGTGTGATCCGCAGGAGGATGCCCGGCGGGACCGGAGCGGGTTCCTGTGCCAGGTTCGCGACGCAGTGGCCGGGCGTTTCGGCGAGCTGGCCCCGCTGCTTGATGACGGTGACCCGGCGGTGCGGCGGGCGATGGTAATGCTCGCGGCTGCCTGTCCGCGGGATGCGGTTGAGGCGGTGGCTGACCTTCGCGTGCTCGATGACCCGGATGAATATGTCCGGGCGGACATGCTGACTGCGCTCGCCTACCGGTTCGCTGGCTGGCCGGGGCTGCACGAGCGGTTGCGCCGGTCGCTGTCGGATGCTTCTGCCGTGGTGCGGTACCAGGCGGGGCGGGTGATGATGCGCCGCTCTGGCCCTCCGTTCGCCGCGGAGGCGGTGGACGCGGTCGCGGAGGTGCTGGCCCGTCACGGCGATCCCGGCGGTGAGCTGGACGCGATCGAGAGCTTGTGCCACGGGCCGGACCCGGACCCGGCGCAGCCCTCCAGGACGGGGCTGATCCTGATGCGGGGGCTGGACCCGCTGGTGCAGGATCCGGACATGGCACTGCGTGCTGCCGGGTGGGTCGTCGCCTCAGGCGGGCCGCATGCCGGGTACGGCGCCAAGCTCGCCGGACAGGTAGTCGGCACCTGGCGTGACCGTGAGGCGCCCGCCGCTGTCGTCTTGCTCGGGGCGCTGCACGCCGCGCCGGAGGCCACGCAGGCTGTGGACCTGCTGCAGCAGGTCACGGTTCTGGCCAGGCGGATACCGGCGCCGGGGCAGGAGCTCTTGTCAGCCGCGGCGGACTGGGCCGCGTCCGCGCAGCCTGCCGTGGCGGGGGCGGCGATCGCGGCGCTGGCCGGGCTGGGCGAGCGGACGGCGCTGGCCCGGGCGGCCGGAGCCCCAGGCCCGGCGTCCTGGCCGTCATGGGCGCTGGCCGAGCTGGCGGACGTGTTCGCCGGCGAGGCGGCACCGCTAGTGCTGCCCGTCATCCGCGAGCGGCTGGCGCGGCTGGCCCGCCACCGTGCCGACCGTGACGAGGCACGCCCGTTGTTCGAGGCGATCCAGTCCCTCGGCGACGCCGCCAGCGAATCAGTGCCGGAGCTGACCAGCCTACTGGAGCGCCGCGTGCTGCCGGCCGGCGCCATCGGGGCCCTCCGCGTGCTCGGAGCCGCGGCCCTGCAGGCTGCGCCTGCCCTGGCCTCCACCGCGGCAAGCCCCGGCCCTATGTTTGTGCGGTTGCGGGCGGCCGCCGCGCACTGCTCGGTCACGGGTGATGAGGTCCTCGCGCGGCAGACCGCCGCGGCGCTCCTCGACGATGGCACGCTCGGCACCGCCGTCCTCGCTTCGCTTAACCTGCTCGGGCCTGTCGCCGCCGACTGCGCCCCGCTGGTCCAGGCATACCTGGACGACACCGCAGCTGATCCGGGGGCAGCCGGCAGGAGCACAGCCGACAGGGACCAGGCCGCGGTGACCCTGTGGCGGATCACCCGCGATGCCGACCGGTGCATCCCTCTCCTGGCGGCAGCGGTCAGGCCCTCCCATCTGTCCGGCCTGGACGCGATCCGTGCGCTGCACGAAATCGGAGCATGCCCGCCCGCCTGCGTACCCGTCCTCCGCCAGATCGCCGGAAGCCCCACCCGGCTCCTTCTGCACACCTGGCGCCAGCCACCACGCCGTGACGATGACCTGCTGCGCGACGCGGCCCGGGAACTGCTCGAACTCCGCCAGCAGTTAGATCCCAGACGCGGACCAAGGGACTGCCTGCGGCCCCTGATGGCAAGCTGAGCGGGATCAAGACCACAAGACCGGAAGCCGAGGACGCCAGGCCCTTCAGTCATCCCCGCCTGGCCGCAGAACTGCCGATTATGCGCGACAGCGAATCTCGCAGAAGACAGGTCGAGATCCGCACCTAACGGCGGATATTTTCGTCGGTCGCGGGTGCGTGAAGACAGCCATCGACGGGTCTCCGGGGCTTCGCTTGCAAGCATGCAGGTGCTGCGGGATTTCGCCGCCTGGTGAATCGTCTGTCCATCGGCGGCCGCAGTGTCAGTCGCCGCCGCTACGGTGGTTGAGTGCCAAATGGAACTAGGCAGGTGAAGCGCCGGAACCACACCGTAAACGGCGCGTACCTGACGCGCTTCGCCGATGACCGCGGGATGCTGGCCGGGATCGAGCTTCCCGGACGGGCTTTTCCGGTGTCCGTCGCCGGGGCCACCGTGATCAGGAACTTCTATGTGACCCGCCTGCCTGACGGCTCGGAGTGCGACCAGGCCGAGGACGACTTCTGTGACATCGAGACACGGGCCGGCGCCGCCATGAAGATCCTGATCGACCAGCGGAGGTGGCCGATACCCGACCCCGTGCGCGCCGACATCGCCACGTGGGCAGCCCTGCAGTTCCTCCGCGTCCCGGCCGTGCGCCAACTCGCCAGCGAGATCGCCGGCGCCTACATCGAAGTCGGCGTCCCCTTCACAACCGACACCGGCGAGCGGACCAGGCTATGGATGCCGTCCGACGAGGCCGACCCGGAGAAACTCAAACGCCTCCACCTGGAATTCATCAGGAAGAACATCCCGGCGGTAGCCCGAATGCCTACTCCCGCTGCTGGCACCTTACGTTCTTCACCCGCAAGACCCTCGTCACCTCCGACTCGCCCATCGTCTTGCGCCCTATGCTCAGGTATCCATCTGGGACATCAGTGACGGTCGGCGACGCGGCGGAAGTCCAGGTTCCCCTCGATCGCCGTGCAGCTCTGTCCATGAGGGAGGCCGGAAGAGAAGACCGGCTGGTGCCAGGCTCGGCAAAGATCGCCGCGGACCTGAACCAGGCGTTCGTGAACAACGCCCGCCGGTTCCTCTTCCACCACCCCGCCGACGACCGACTGGCAGGACTGCCCCTCCCTCAGCCCCGGCCGCGCGAGCTTTCCAGCCCCGAGGCAGCCGCCGCCCTCGCGTCCAATACCTGGACCCAGATCACCTAACGGCAGACCCTTGATGCCAGCTGCGGACCCTTGTTCAAGATCGCCGAATCGGCATGCGTCAAGGGGACGCGATGCATGCCTCCGCCTGACGCGCAGAACGGCCACTACGGTGCGCAGCTCATCCTTCAACTCGGGTATGACAGGCGGGCTTGCGCACGCCTGCAGCATATCGGCGGGTCCAGTTCGTCCGAGTTCGCAAACTACGCCGGGTGCCCGGACACGAGATTGGCCAGCGCTTGTACCCGCGAAAGTGCGTCTTCGATCGATCGGGCAATGTCCTCAGCCTGCTCGGGATCAAGTGCTGCCAGCCTCTCAGCCACCATGGCCAGCCCCCGCCCACGCTGACGTACATCCTCAACCGACCGGGCAATGACCTCAGCCCGCACAAGATCAACCACCGTAACCCGCTCAGCGACGGCCACCAGCGCTTCCGCCCGCAGAGACACATCCTCGATTGACCGGGCAATGGCCTCAGCCCGCACGAGATCAACTACGGCAGCGTTCCGAGCCACCATGGCCAGCCCCCGCCCACGCTGGTGCGCCTTCTCTGCCGACCGGGCAGTGGTTTCAGCTTCACCAACCAGCCACCACGCTCGCGCGGGATCAACCACCGCCAGCCTCTGAGCGACAACCGACAGTGCGAACGCCCGCGCCCACGGCCTGTCGATCGACCACGCGAGAGCCTCAGCCCGCTCGTGACCAACCACCGACATACCGGCGATCCTAGCCAGCACCGGCCCTCGGAGAATCGGTCCAATCGATCGGGCAATGGCCTCAGCTCGCTCGTGATCAACCACCGCCACACGCTCAGCGACCCTGGCTAGCGCATACTCTCGCGAGAGCGCATCCTTAATCGATCGAGCAGCCGTTTCAGCCTGAACTGCAAGCCACCCCGCACGGTCGGGATCAGCAGTCATCACCGTCTCGGCGACTGCCGCCAACGCAAGCCCCCGGAAATGCCTTTCCTCAATCGACCGGGCAATGGCTTCAGCCCGCTCGGGGTCAACTGCCGCCAGCCTCTCAGCCACGATGGCCAGCCCCCGCCCACGCTGGTAGACGTCCTCGATCGACCGGGCAATGGCCTCAGCCCGCCCGGAATCTACTATTGCTATTTCCTCGGCGATACTAGCTAGGGCTTCCGCCCGCCGGGATACGTCCGCTATCGACCAGGCAGCGGTATCAGCCTCATCAACCAGCCACCACACCTGTTCCGGAGTCACTCGTGCAGCGGCACTGGCGATTATAGCCAGAGCCACCGCCTTGTCGAAGCCTGTTAGCGTGAAAGCATCATGTACCCCGGCAAGAAGGAGGCGGCTGGCCCATGGCCGGTAATCCTCTCCCGGGATTCCCAGCTTTGCGCGTTCGGCTATCGGCTCGCCCGGCGCGATATTCCTCCCCGGGATAGACCTCTGCGCGTCACGGTTGCCATCAATATAGTAGATATGGACCGTCTGATCCCTTCCGGCGACTAGAGCATCCCTGAAAGCCTGAATATGCTGCGAAATTCTTTCGTCAGGCGGATCCTGCTCTCCGGCCACCGGTGGTCAACCTCCTACGCGACCAGGCGCGCTTCCCTGCTCGAATGCCGGGATGCGTGTCTCCCCACCTACCGTACTGCGGAAATCCACCTGCGCGCCCTGGCTGTGCCTGGCCTCAACGCTTGGGACGCTACCGGTTTCAGAGCCGGAGTCGTAGACGTAGACACGGCCGGAGGATATCGGCAAGCGGCCATGCTGTACATGGAGCGGGCTTTACAGACCGTCGTCGAATATGCCCTGACCTGGATCGTCACTGCTGGTGGGACCTGCTAGGGCATAATCAAGGAAGCTGCCGTTCGGCTACCCCTGGCTGGCATGGCTCGACAACTTTGAACGTGTCCCCGCGCCATCGCGCATAACGTCCAGGTCTGGCTTTCGAACATGTTGATCCCCTTCGAGTCGGCGACCACGCAGATCGGCGGCTACGTGCGCGTCTCACCGTGAGCGCCGGTCACCGGCAGTTGCGCTAATTGGTTCAGCCGGCGGGCCAGGTCGGAGTGGCCGCTGCCGAAAGCCCGTGCGCTTCAGGTGGGCCTGCCGCCGTCCGCCTGCTGCGAGGCCTCCAGCAAGGTAAGCGCCACCACGAGACGGCGCCCGGGATCGAGCATCCAGTAGCGCGTTTCCCGCGGCACGCGCGTCATCTCCTTGCGCGCGATGTACCCGCCGGTCTCCAGCCTCCGTAGCGTCTCCTTCAGCACTTTCCAGCTGATCTGCCGCTCGGGGCCGGCTTGCGCGTTGATCGCGCTGAGGAGGTCCGCTGGCCTGATCCAGTTGCCGTCCGGTGGCAGGTTGGCGAGGACCGCGATGTCCCATCGCCTGCCCACCGGAGCCAGCCAGGAGGTCAGATTCACCCAGTCCATCAGGTTCGCGCTCAGGCAATCCTCAGGGCGGATCTCCGTGTCCTATACGGCCATGCGAGTCCACGTCTGCAACTGCGGCCGGGGCGAATGCCTCGGCTGCCCGGAGCTGGCTGGCGGCAGCACCTGTGCACGCCTGGATGCTTCTCAGGACGACGGCCATCGGCCCCGTGGCCTGGGCGGCGAGTGCACCGGATTGGCTGGCGAGCGCGCTGAGCGCCTCGGCCAGCATGGCCTGCTCGTCGATGAGTGCCGCCGGGGGCAGGCAGGCCACGGGGTGGTCTGCTTCCCGGTGGATAAGGCGAGTTGTGGGGTCTCGCCACTCGTAACTGTCGGCGCGGGGATCAAGGACCAGGCACGCCTGGCGCAGGAACCGTGCGGCGGCGTGGAGGAACGCGGCCCTCGCGCGTCCCTGGGGCGTTGGCTCGACCGTGGCTTGCAGCCTCGCGCAGACCGACAGCTGGGCGCAGAGAACCTGCGCGGCTCCCAGTGTCGCGGCCACCGCGAGGGCGCCGAGCTCGCGCTCATCCGGGCTGGCGGCGCTGGCGTGAGCTTCTGGGGAGCTGTGCGCGTTGACTGATGGCGGCATGTCGCGCTCCTGATGCTGGATGAGGACGGGCCTCGTCATCATCGCGGGCGCGGGCGCATTCACTGCAACCATGATCACGCGTTCACTTTTTTATTCACCGGGACGGGTGGCAGTGCGAGCAGGGGGACGGGTTAGCGGGTTGCGGGGCGCCAGCCGATCCCGACGTGTGCGTTGGCGTCCTGGGGAAGGCCTGTTTCCAGTGGCCACCAGCGGGCGACGGGCACGACGCCGGGCTGGAGGATCTCCAGCCCGGACCGGGTGAAGAACCGGGCTACCTCGCTGTGGGTGCGGAGCCGAAGCGGCGTGGGTGATACCTCGTTGTACCGCTCGGCCGCCACGTGGGCGGCGGGGTCGATGTCTGCTCCGGCGTGCCCGAGGATCAGGGCCTTGTCGCCGCTAATGCCGTCCATCAGGCGCTGGACGATCAGCCAGGGGTCATCCTCGTCGCCGAGGAAGTGCAGGACCATCATCATCACGACTGCGACCGGCCGGCTGAGGTCGAGGGTCTCGGCGGCACGGGCCAGGATCGTCTCGGGCTCGCGGATGTCCGCCTCGACGACAGCGGTGACTCCCTCGGGGCTGCTGCGGAGCAGCGCGCGGGCGTGGGCGAGTACCTGCGGGTCGTTGTCGACATAGACGACGCGGGTGGCCGGGGCGAGCCACTGTGCGGTCTCGTGGACGGCCCCGGCGACGGGCAGGCCGGTGCCGATGTCCAGGAACTGCTGCACCCCGTGATCGGCCACTAGCCTGCGGACGGCGTCCGCCTGGAACCTGCGGGCAAGCCGGGTGGCCTCGGGCAGCGACGGCATTTCCCGCAGGACGGTGGCCGCAGCCTGCCGGTCGGCGCTGAAATGGTCCTTCCCGCCGAGCAGCAGGTTCCAGATGCGCGCGACGTTGGGCCTGGTCACGTCAACGCCCGGAGGCGGGGCGTCGTTGCCTTCCACGGCAAGCCACCGGGCTGGGGCAGCGGCGGGGGCGATGAGCCTGCTGAGCTTGTTGAGGAGCTCGTGTCCTTCGTGGGTTGGCCAGTAGTGCGTCTCGCGCGGCACCGCCCTGGGGACCTCCATGCGGTTGACCAGCCCGTTATCGGTCATGCGGCCGAGGGTCTCGAGCAGGATCTTCAAGCCCAGGCTGTCACGTGAGCGGGCGTTGATCGCACGCAGCAAGTCATTCGGCCGGCTCACCCCGGAGGCGAGGGTAAGCAGTACGGGCACGGCCCACGTGCCGTTGCCCCGCACCACGGTCAGGACCTCGGTCACCCGGCTCCAGTCCACCCCGCCAGCGAGCTCCCCACCGGAAGGCTGGGGTGCAGTCTCGCCGTTTTGCCCGTCAGGTCCGCTGTCGGGCTCCATGGCAATCCTCCAGGAGGGGCCGGGTACCAGAAGCCCGGGCAGGATCGGTGCGGCAGCCCTCCGCGAGGCTCACGCAAATCACAGTAGGTTACTGCTATTAGCCGCGTATAGCCAGGTAATGATTTGCGTTAGCGGCGGCTGGTGATCATGAGGAGATCGCTGATGAGCGCCTGGCCTGGCGGCTGCAGGTAGAAGACGCGGAGCAGCGGCATGACGGACAGGTCCTCGTGCCGGATGTGCCCGCTGTGCTCTAGCTCCCGCAGCCGCCCGGACAGGACCTGCGGGCTGAGCTGCGGGCCACCTGCCGTCTCGGCGTTGATCGCCGCCAGCAGGTCAATCGGCCGGGCGCCGGCCGTGGCGTCCAGGTGGCACAAGATCGCCAGGTCCCACTTGTGCCTGACTGGGCTGAGCTGCGCCTGGACCGCCCGCCAGTCCAGTGCGCGGTTCAGCTTCCTGGCCGTGTCCGGCCGGCCAGGGACGCGCCTGGCGGGACTGCCGGGCGGGGAGTGCCTGCCGCGTAGTGTCCGGAGCATCCGGCCGAGCAGCCCGGCGTGCTTTTCGCGCACTGAGTCCTGTCTCCTTCGCCTCGGCGGTCCTCACGGTGATGGCAAGGCCCGCGTCGTGAGGGCCGCCGAGTTCAGGAGACCATGACCTGCGCTTCATAACGGGCAGCCGGGCTGCTCATTTCTCCTGCGCGGGGCGCTGGCGAGGCCGGCCAGCAGGACGCACAGCCCGCACCCGGCGATGACCCACCAGCCGGCCCGGGCCGCGGCCAGGTAGCTGGCCGTGCCGTGCGGGCCGGTGGCGAGCACGGTCCCGATGACGGCCACGCCCAGGCACTGGCCGAGCTGCCGGCTGGATGAGTTCATGCCCGAGGCCAGCCCGGCCTGCTCGTCGGGCACCCCGGACATGACCCCGTGGGTGATGGCCGGGCTGAGCAGGCCCACGCCGGCGCCGAACAGGGCGTAGGCGATCGTGATGGTGAATGCCGGGCAGCAGGCCCCGGTGAGCCGGGTCAGCGCTACGCTGCTGGCCGCCAGGGCCGCTCCCGCGGCGACGGCGGGGATCCGGGAGCCATGCCGGGCGATAATGACGCCGGCCAGTGGCGCGCAGGCGGCCATCGCGGCGGGCATCGGCCACAGGGCCAGGGCCGCGTGCAGCGCGGACATGGACCGGGCGTCTTGCAGGTACAGGCTGGACAGGAACCCGGCCCCGGCCAGCGCCGCGATGCCGCACGTGCCCATCAGGCACGCCCCGGTGAACGAGGCCCGGCGGAACAGGCCCAGGTGAATGAGCGGGTCCGCCCGGCGGGCCTCGGCGCGCAGCAGGGCCGCCAGCGTCACCGCCGCGAGCGCGGCCAGCACTGCGGTCCGCGGTGCCAGCCAGCCCCAGCCGGGCGCCTGGATGACGGCGGTGGCGAGGGTGGCCAGCAGGACGGTGACCAGCACCTGCCCGGCCGGATCGGCGCGCCGTGGTCGCGGCGCCCGCGACTCGGGCACGACCAGGCCGGTCAGGGCCAGGGCGGCCAGCCCGGCCACGATGCCCGGGTCGAAGATGGCCCGCCACCCGGCGAGGTGGGTCAGGGCGGCGCCGGCTAGCGGCCCGGTGACCATGGACAGCCCGTAGGCGGCGTCCCAGATCCCGATGGCCCTGGCCCTGCGGGCGGGGCTGGTGATGGTGCTGGTGATGATCCCGAGGGCGGCCGGGTTCATGCACGACGCGCCGGCCCCCTGGATGACGCGGGCGGCAACGAGCAGGCTCAGGCTGGGGGCGAGGGTGCACAGCCAGGAGCCGAGGACGAACAGCGCCAGGCCGGCCTGCAGCGCCTGCCGCCGGCCGATCCGGTCGGCAGCTGCCCCGGAGGACATGAGCAGGCTGGCCAGTGTGACGGTGTAGCCGGTCACGCTCCACTGCAGGCCGCTGACGCCCGCGTGCAGCGACCGGCCGATGGTGGGCAGGGCGATGGTGACGATGGAGCTGTCGAGTCCGGTCAGGAAGACGCTCATGGAGCACACCGCCAGGACGAGCCAGGGACGCCCGGGATTGCCGTGGGCAGGCGTGAGCTGCGGGGAGACGATCATAGGACTCGCCCGCCGGCCGGGAAGGCGTCGAGGAACTCGCGGTACACCCGCTCGGTGACGATGCCAACCGGGTGGCCCAGCCACAGCCGTGCGGCCGAGCGCAGGACGAGCTCGCGGCCGGCGCCATCGCGGTCTCCCGGCGTGCACTCGACCCGGAGCGGCTCGCGGCGGGCCCCGAGGCCGCTGAGCGCCCGGCCCAGCGGGACGTTGCCGGCTCCCGGGAAGGCCTCGCCGTCGGGGCCGATGCCCAGGGTCGCCCGGACGGCGGCGGGCAATCGCGACGGCAGTAGGACCGCGGTGGTCGCCGCGGCCGGGATGGTCCCCGCGTACAGGGCTCCGCGGCGTTCATGCCCGGTAATGGTGTCATTGGACTGGAGCAGTCGCCGCTCGCGCTGGGTCAGCTCCCGGGGGCCGCGCGACTGCATCACGGCGCTGACCGGGTGGCCGGAGATCGCCGCCAGCATGGCGGTGGCCCCGGTCTGCTCTATGGGCACGTCCGGCGGGGCTGCCCGGAGCCAGGCGATGAGGGCCGTTACGTTGCTCATCGCGAGCCTCCCCGCCGGCGGCGCACGGCCTGGGCGAGATCCTCCAGCAGTACCTGGGTCGTGGCGAAGTCCATGCAGGGATCGGTGACGCTCTGCCCGTACACCAGGCCCGCGAGGTCGCCCGGCTCCTGGCGCCCAGCCACCAGGAAGCTCTCCAGCATCACGCCCACGATGGCCCGCTCGCCTTCGGCCACCTGCGCCGCGACCGACCGCGCGACCTGAGGCTGCCGCCGGTGGTCCTTCCCGCTGTTGTCATGAGCGGCGTCGATGACGACCCGGCGCGGCAGTCCGGCGTCCTCGATCACCTTCAGCGCCCGGCCCACGCTCTTGGAGTCGAAGTTCGGCCCGCCGCGCCCGCCGCGAAGGACCACATGACAGTCCGGGTTCCCGGAGCTGGTGACCAGGCCGATCGTGCCGACGGGCGTGATGCCCAGGAACGCATGGCTGCCCGTGGCGGCCAGGCACGCGTTAACGGCGACCTGGACGTCTCCGTCGGTCGCGTTCTTGAACCCGACCGGTGTCGGCAAGCTTGACGCCAGGTGCCGGTGGACCTGGCTCTCGGTGGTCCGCGCGCCGATCGCCGACCAGGTCACCGCGTCGGCGAGGTAGGAGGGGACCACCGGGCTGACCCACTCACACGCAGCAGGCACTCCCAGGGCGGCTAGGCCGACCAGCAGCTGCCTCGCCTCCTGCAGTCCCCGCCGCACGTCGTGGCTGCCGTCCAGGGCCGGGTCGTTGAGCAGGCCGGTCCAGCCGGCCACGGTGCGCGGCTTTTCCGGGTAGGCCCGCATGACGATCAGCAGCTCGTTGCCCAGGCCCATCTCTGCCAGCAGCGTGGCGTACTCCAGCGCGGCCTGCGGGTCATGCACCGAGCACGGGCCGGTGACCACGAGCATCCGGTCATCGATGCCGTTGAGCACGGCGCGAACCGCTTCCCGGCTACGCGCCACGAACGCCGCCGCCGAGGTCGGCAGCCTCACCGCCGCCACCAGGTCCGACGGCGACGGAAACACGTGGTAATCGGTCACCAGGGAATCTCCTGATCCTGTCATTCACTTCCTCCTTGCTCCACGGCACGGCAAGAAAGCAGCCAAGAGCCAATGCGAGCCCGCTCTCGCTGTCGTCATGCCTGAGATTCGCGTTCCGCGGCCAAGCACGCATGCCAGACGACTACCGCTTAAATCAACGGGAAGTCGGCGCACTGCAGCGGGCATACGCCAGCGCCGGAAGAACCGCACGGCCATCGTGCCCACCCCCTGCGCATTCAGGTCAACCTTCATCACGGCTTCACTTTTATATTCAGCGCAGAATAATTATGTTCATGGGATCGAACGTTGCGGTAAGTGCCCTCGCAAGTGGTAGACAGGCGAAGTGGCACTCAATTACTTCATGGCGGCGAGGCTGTTCGTCAGACTGAACGTGCGGGTGGCGCACGGCCCGGCCCGAACTGACAGCACGCATCGGAGGCCGCGAGGCCGATGAGCAGTAAGTCCCGTCCAGAAGACGGCCCGCACGACGATGCTGCTCCCACCGGGGACTCGCGGGCGCGCGTCATGAGCCACTGGAAGATGAACGCCGCATATCTCAGCGGCCAGGCTGTCCCGTTCGCACAGTCGGTCTCATGGCTGGTCCGCTATCGGGGATCGTGGTGGGTGGTCTTCGAACACGGCTGGCTCTGCATCACCGACGACCTGGTCGAGGCGGACATCGAAACCTGCGCCTCACGGCTAACCAAGGCCCCGGGAGACTCAACGCACGAGGTCGGCACCAGAGCAGCCTGTGGCAAGCGGGATTCGGGCAAGGCCGGCCCATGATCTCCGTGCCCGATCCGCCGTTGCCGTGATCAGCGACTGGGTCACTTGGCTGCGCCAATCCTGAGCGAGCGTTCGTTTGCCAGTAACCAGACCAGCTGGCCGCTCACGGTCCCTGTCAGTCAGAACTTGCGGCTCAGGACAATATTTCACCGACACCCGGGCGATCATCGAGGCATGGCCAGCATTCCCAGAAGCTGACGCCTTGACCGTACATGGCGGAGTGGCGCTCGTGCGCGCCGATCGCCGACTCTGAGCGCAGGATAACCGGCCATCCGTGGCGTAACGCGCGGTGCAGAATGCCCAGTTCGGCGGCGGGCAGGGCGGGCTGGGCTGCCTTCAGCCGCTCCACGGTCGCTCGGGCCAGGTCAGGGGAAGGGTTGACGGCAAGAAGTCAACGTCTGTAGAGTTACGCACACGGGTTCAATGACTGTTGAATTAAGGTGGCCTGTCATGTGGGCGATGATCTCCAAGGAGTTCCGAGAGCTCCGGCGGGACCGGCGGACGGTGGCGATGATGATCGTCTTGCCCGTCGTCCTGCTGGTCGTCTTCGGCTACGCCGCGAACTTCAAGGTCAGTGATATCCCCGCCGTCGTGGTCGGCCCGGGTGCCAGCCAGGCGGCGTCCCTGCTCCCGGAGCCGACGTTCCGCGTCATCGAGGTCGACCCCGCCGCGGGCGAGCCGGCCGCCCGGGCGCGGCTGCGTGACGGCAAGGCGGTCGTGGCGGTGGTGACCGGAAGCGGCGCCCCGCTCATCCTGATGGACGGGTCGCAGCTGTTCTCGGTGCAGACGGCGGAGGCCGCCCTGGGGAAGATGGCGCAGAAGGGCGCGGGCGTCTCGCCTCGGGTCGAGATCCTTTACAACAAGGACCTGAGCACCTCGTGGGTGATGGTTCCCGGCCTGGCCGGGCTGATCTTGGTGTTCATCGGGACGCTGATCACCAGCCTCGGCGTTGTCCGGGAGCGGCAGGCCGGCACGCTGGAGCAGCTCGCGGTGATGCCGTTCCGCGCGTGGGATGTCATCGTGGGCAAGATCGCGCCGTACCTGATCGTGGCCGCGGTGGACCTCGTGGTCATCGTGGTCATCGGAATGGCCGTTTTCCACGTGCCGTTCGCCGGTAATGCCGGCACGTTCGCCCTCGGCGCGGCGCTGTTCCTGCTGGTGACCCTGGGCATGGGGGTGCTGGTCTCGACGGTGTCGCAGAATCAGGGGCAGGCCATCCAGCTGGCGTTCATGCTCGTCCTCCCGCAGGTGCTGCTGTCTGGGCTGATCTTCCCGGTCTCGTCCATGGCCGTCGGCGTGCGGTGGATCTCCTATCTGCTGCCCCTGACCTACTTCATCGAGATCAGCCGGGGCGTCATGCTGAAGGCGATGCCGGTATCGGATTTGTGGGAGCCGATCGGGCTGCTCGCCGTGCTCGCGGTCGCCGTCCTCGGCCTGGCGGTCTTCAGGTTCCGCCGGGATCTCGCCCCGGGCCGCCCGAAGGACCGTGCCGCGGGCCGCGCGCAGCAGCCGGTGGCCTCGTGAAGTGGGGACTGCGGGGCGTGGACGCCGCCCGCGGGCGCGATCTTGTCCTCGCCGGGGTCACGATGCCCGTTGACCCATCGCGCGTCACCGTCGTGGTGGGCGGGGATGGCGCCGGCAAGTCGACCTGCCTCAAAGTGCTCGTCGGGCTCCTCGCGGCCCGCTCCGGCACCGTGCGCCGCCCGCCGAAGGAGCGCATCGGGTACGTGCCGGCCACGGCAGGGCTGTACGCGGACCTGACCGTGCAGGAGAACCTCGACTTCTCGGCCACCGCCTACGGGCTTTCCGGCCGCGACTACAGCCGGCAGGCCGGCAGGCTCCTGGAGCAGACCGGACTCGGCCGCGCTCGCCGCCGGCTGGGCGGGCAGCTGTCCGGCGGGATGCAGCGCAAGCTGGCCGTCGGGATGGCCCTGCTGCACGCCCCCGATCTCCTGGTTCTTGACGAGCCCACGACCGGAGTCGACCCGGTCAGCCGCGCCGAGCTGTGGCGGCTCATCTCCGCTGCCGCCGCGGCGGGGACCGCCGTCGCGGTCAGCACGACCTACGTGAACGAGGCAGCCCGAGCCGCCGTGGTGGTGCTGCTGGAAGCCGGGAAGGTGGCGGCCAGCGGCTCCCCGGCGCAGATCCTGAACGACGTCCCCGGCGTAATCGGGGTCATGGACGGCGCCGAGCGGCCCACCGCGCTGGCGTGGCGGCGCGGTGTCACCTGGCGGGTATGGGACCCGGCTGGCGCGCTCCCGCAGGGCGCGCGGCCGGTAGCGCCAGACTTCGAGGACGCCGTGGTCGCTGCCACGCTCGCCAGCGAGCATCGTGAGCAGGGGAGGTAACGCGATGGAATTCCTCGCCGAGACCCGGACGGCAACACGGTGCTTTGGCCAGTTCACGGCGGTGTCCGGAGTCGACCTCACCGTCGGCCCCGGCGAGGTCCTCGGACTGCTCGGCGCGAACGGCGCCGGCAAGACGACGCTCATCCGGCTGCTGCTGGGCCTGCTGCCGCCCAGCGCCGGCCTGATACGGCTGTTCGGGGAGGCTCCGTCGATCGCGGCCCGCCGCCGGGTCGGGTACGTCCCGCAGGCCCTTGGCCTGTACGCCGGCCTCACGGTGACGGAGAACTGGGACTTCACGGCCGCGGCGTTCCGCAGCCGGGGGGTCCCGCTGCCCGGGGGCATCTCGGCGTGGAAGAAGGAGCTGGTCGGCAGCCTGCCGCTTGGCGCGCAGCGCCAGGTCGCGTTCGCGGTGGCCCTCTCCCACCGGCCGGAGCTCCTGGTACTCGACGAGCCCACCTCCGGCGTCGGCCCCCTCGGCAGCGCGCGGCTGTGGGAGGAAATCCGGCAGGCCGCCACCGCGGGGGCCGGGGTGCTGGTGACAACCCACAACATGGAGGAAGCCGAGCAGTGCGACCGGCTGATGATCATGGCGGACGGGAAGGTGGTCGCGGCGGGCACCTCAGGCGGCATCACGGCCGGCCGGACAGTCGCCGAGGTCCGTACCGCGCAGTGGAGCCGCGCGTTCACCCTGCTGGACGCCAGCGGGCTCGCCGTGCAACTGCACGGTACGATGCTGCGGGTGGGCGGCCAGCCCGCCGACGTCTCAGGACTGCTGTCCCGCGCGGGCATCGGCGCGGCCGTCGAGTCCGTCCCGGCGAATCTCGAGGAGGCATTCGTGGCAATCGTCGCACGGCCGGCAGGGGCATGAACCGTACCGGCCGGCGGCCCGGAGCCCCTGATACCCGCGACGCGATCCTCGCCGCCGCCCGCCGGAGGTTTGCCACCCGAGGTTACGACGCCACCTCAGTTCGCGTCATCGCGACCGAGGCGGCGGTAGACCCGGCCCTGGTGATCCACTACTTCGGCACCAAAGAGGCGCTCTTCACCGCCGCGGTCGGCCTGCCGCCCGGCTTTCCCGGGCTCATCGCAAGCCTCGGCGCGATACCGCTCCAGGACTTCGGCCAGGCCCTAGCCCGCACCTACCTCAGCGTCGTCGACAGCGACGACAGCCGCAACGCCATCCTCGCCCTCGTCCGCTCGGCGGTATCCCACGACCATGCCGCCACCATGCTCCGGGAGTTCCTGACCGCGCAGCTGCTGCCCGTCATCGCGCGCCTCACCAGCCACCCGGACGCGCAGCTGCGGGCATCCCTGATAGCCGCGCAGCTCATCGGCATCGCCATGCTCCGCCACGTCCTGCGGGTCGAGCCACTCGCCAAGGCGACGCCGGACGAGATCGCCACCCTGGTAGCCCCAGTCATCCAGCAGTACCTGCGCTAACGAGCACCGAGGCCGCTCACCCCCAGAACGTCGTCCTCGGCGGCTTTCAACCTCCCTAGAAGCGGCCGGCTGCAGGTAAGGCGGATCTCGCGCGGCCTTTATCCGGTCGACGGTTACGCTCATCGTGGGCGAGTGACCGTACCAATCCTTGGTCGCAGTCGCGCGACCTTCGGTCACAGCGCTGTGATCGGCCGATCCGCACTCGTTGAGGATGCAGGTCAGGGGTTCAGAATGGCAGTGGCTGGATGTTGGGCGGCAGGACGGCGGTGTGCAGCCAGAGTCGGGGGCTGACTGGAAGGCACAACGCTTGTGCGTCCGCGACACCTGGACCGGCGTGGCGGAGCCTGACTGGGTACTCGTGGGCGGGAAAAGCGACCTCGTGCAGTTTCCATAGGGCTGCCGCCTCGGGGCTGGCAGCGGTGAGTCGCGTGATGAGGGGGGCGAACTCCGGGGTGGCGAGGTTGCGGGTGTACTGGTAGCGGAGGGCGGCCATGCCCGCCCGGCGAATGGCGTGAACGTCCGGCAGGCGGTCTTCGGCCAGCGCAGAGAAGAGGTAAAGGATGACATGACGGTCAGCACGATCGGCATCGTCGTACCATCCTCCGGACCAGGCGTTCATCGCCTTGTTGTAGTGCAGCATGGTCCACGTCTCGTCGGTCAGGGCTGCGGGATAGGCCATGCCATCGATCAGGTCGCGCAGTGCGCTGCTTACCCCACCGGGGCGGACGGCGGCCGTGTGGTCGGCCAGGCGTGGCGGGTCCTGGCCGGTCGCCAGGACGTGTAGCGCGCTGCGCTCCGCGTCCGCCATCCGCAAGGCCGCCGCGACCTGGTCGGCGATGCCCGGTGTCGGGGTGAACTCGCCACGCTCGAGCGCTCCGTAGCGGCGAAGGCTGAGCCCGGACAAGTCCGCCGCGTCCTCTTGCCGGAGGCCGCCATGGCGGCCTCCCGGGTTGACAGGGCGCCTCACGCGGGCGCGGCACGCCCGCAAGAGGTCCGTCAGTTCACTCCGCCTCGCCCAGTCCCAGTCCGTACCCGTCACTGCTGGGTCCCGCCTTCAGGGGCAACTGGGGCTGAGGGTGCGTCCCGGGCTGGCGATGCTCGTGTGGCGTCGCCAGGTCTGGGGTTGAGGTCTCCAGGCTGGTCGGCGCATACGATCCATACGGTGTCGCGGCCGGCCTCCTTGGCCGCGTATAGCGCCAGGTCCGCGAGGCGGTAGTACGTGTCAAGGTCCCAGTCGTCTCGGTCGGCGGAGGCCAGGCCAATCGAGACGGTGACCCGTAGCGGCATCGGGCCGGCCGGGGCCTGGCGGGAAAGGGCGAGCGGGATTTGCTCGCGGAGTCGCTCGGCAACTTCGACGGCTTCCGGGGCGCGGCTGTTGGGCAGGAGGAACGCGAATTCCTCACCGCCCACTCGGCCGGCCAGGTCGTACGGGCGCAGCAGGCCGGTCAGGGTGCTGGCCACTGCGGACAGGACAGCGTCCCCGGCTAGGTGCCCGTACTGGTCGTTGACTGCCTTGAAGTGATCTAGGTCCATGATGCCCAGCGCCAGCGGGGCGCCGGTCCGCGCGGACCGGGCCACCTCGCCGGCGGCTTCCTGGTGCCAGGTCCGGTCGTTGAGGAGCCCGGTCTTGGCGTCGGTGCGTGCTTCGGCGACGAGCTGGGGGTGCCTGATGCTGCGCTGCAGGGAGATGACCAGCGGCGTGGCGTACACGAGCGCGAGCGCGGAGCGGCTGGCGGCGAACGCGGCCAGGGTTCCCAGCGACAGCTCGGCGACGCTGGCGATGAGGATTTC
>Ga0335072_10003397_pt1 | contig 24006 bp, 21 predicted proteins | sample Lox_Sample_21_FD_206725 | JGI IMG/M metagenome (GOLD analysis project Ga0335072, IMG submission 206725) | Soil microbial communities from Loxahatchee National Wildlife Refuge, Florida, United States - Lox_Sample_2.1 | ecosystem: Environmental > Terrestrial > Soil > Wetlands | place: USA... | reverse complement strand
CCGGCGCCGCTACTTGGGAGAGTGTTTCCTGACATAGTCGCGGATAAACTCCAGCAGCACGTCAGTCATGTTGTCGCCCCTGGCAGCGGCCAGGGGCTTGAACTGGTTATGGAGCTGCAGGGGTATGTTCACGTTCACTCTTTTCACCTTCGCTTCTTCATCTGGCTTGATCTTCCTCACCTCCTCTCCGAAGGTGAGGCTATACGGGTATGAGTAAGGAAGCCAGAGCGGGGGAGGGCTCCGGCCCCGGAGGTTCAGGGCAGGCGGCGCAGCCCGGACAGATCCTCCCAGTCGACCTCGAGGACGGCGGCCACCGGGCGCAGGCGCTCGGAATCGACAGGCGGATAGCCGCACTCGATTGCCGCCCACTCCGAGTAAGTCATGCCGGCCAGGTCGGCGGCCAGATCGATACTGAGTCCGCGGGCCAGGCGCAGATCGCGGATCAGGTCGGCAAACAACCACGGCCAGATACTGCCGGGGCGGTGAACGACGCTGAGGAACAGCTCGTGCAGTTCACTACTCATATACTCATTCTTTTCGACAGGCTCCCCTCAGAAGAGAGCCCGGTCATGTACAGAATGAGTGTGAACCCGGACGCCCTTCCTGCCAAAACCAGGGTACCAGGATTTTCCGGAACCGGAGGATGTTTTTCTTCCTGGCTCTCCCACCCCGAAAACCTGAAGGCTATGCGCCGCCTCGGCACCCTCGGCGAAGGCGGCTTCCTGATGCAGTCCGGCCTGCATGGTCTGGAGGTCGAGCGCACCGTGCGCTACGACGTCCACCGCCTGAATATCCCCAACTGGCAGTCCATCCTCGGTCAGCCGCTCGAGGAAGCTCTCCACCTCAGGCAGGGCCAGCGGGCCATCCTCGGTTACCAGAACGGCGAAGAGGTCTTCGCCAACGGAGCGAAGAACTCTATCGAGAACGTCCACGAGATGGGCAACGGGGTGCTCGGCATCGAGGTGCGCGAGACGGTCGGCTTCGGGACGGGAACGAAGATCGACGCCGGGATCAAGGGGCTGGTCTCCGGGGTCAGCCGGAAGGGCAGTTAGACCAGGTGCCTCCCCGGCCGGCATACATAATTTCCCTCGCGCGCGGGAGAGCCTCCGCCGGCCGGCCATCCCTCCCCAGCCGGCTGCCTCTCCCCCGGATACCTGCTCAGCCGGATCCCTCCCCAGCCAGATGCCGCCCAACCCGGATGGCTCCCCAGCCGGATGCCTCCCCAGCGAGGACCGGACGCCGGACCGGATCCGACCCGGCTCTATCTATAAAGGTAGAGGTTCTGTCGGTCTGGGGCTTCCCCCGACCCGGACTCTCCCGATCCGGACCCCCGTCGGACGCGACCCGGCTCCCCGCACCGGCTCTTCCTTCCTCTCCGCCGTCCCCCTCAGCCCCTCGGCCCCCTCGCCTCCCGTACCTTCCCGGTCCCGGCGGGGAGTCCTGAACCGGGAATCCGGGATCTCTTTCCCTGTCTGTCTTTTCCTCTCTTCGGATCAGGATCCGAGGATCCGGATGTCTCAGGGGCGCTCTCGTCCTGCCCAGACCGGACCCTCCCAGGCGCCCCGCGCCTGTTATTCAGTGAGGCAACAGTTGCTCCCTGCGAATCATTCGTCAGTGGAGCAGAAATCACAGGCCGAGCGAGGACATGCCAGTTCCCAGGAAAGTTACTTAGCCCCCATACCAATTAAACCCGCAAAAATCGTCCTTTTCCGCGCCAGCGGTAATTTCTTCCCTTTACCCCTCCGTTAACTCTTTCACTTCCGGCTCACGCTCCTGTTCACTCTTCCGTTATCTTCGGCCGCTCTACGTCGGTCCACACGATGGCCGTACTAACCGTCGTTTCCTCATACACATCCTGTAATTCTCGATCCATCCACTTCAGCTGCTCTCCATAAGTCACTAATCAACAGCGTCTTACGCCGCGATGATAGATCTTCCTCCTGCGGGCTCCCTTTTCCACTCCTGGCCATGTGACCCCCTTCCCCCCTCTTCTCGTCTGCCTATAAAATGGGAGGAGATTCTTTGGATTACGGCCTGAAGGCCTGAATCCTCAATCAAACCGATCCTGTGATGCCGCCGCCGTCGCGCTGGAACGGCTTCCCGGATCCGCTGGCAAATCAAAAAGCCCACCATGCGGTGATCAGCGCAGAGTTGGACCACGGCAAAAGTGGGCTTCACCTGACCGCAAGAGTGATCCGCGCCACGCCTGTCCCGGCCTTCCTCGTTGTGCCCTCCCCGCGAGGGTCGCACACATCCGTGGTAGATGCTGTCCGGGTAGTGCCCCCGGCTTCATCCCTGGGAGAGGCCCATCAAGGAGTTCCTCCACTGCATTGGCCACATCCGCGAACGCCATTTCTGAACTGGTCCCGACGCGGCCTACTAAATCCTTCACGTACTTCGGAATCTGCGAACCCCAGCATTTCCATCTAAGCCAATGCAACCCTGCCGACCGATCACGAGCTTCGGGTGATCCAGTCGTTGCGACCCGCAAACCGAATCGTCAGATCGCCCACGGCCTTACCTCAGGGAAAATACCGTGAAGAATTATCTCTTCAACGCCTTCGAGAAGCTCGGAGTATCGAGTTGTATGAAACTCCCGTTCTACCTCACAACCCGAGGCCAAACGTTTGGAACACACCCGACTGGACCAACGGAGCCCAGCCTGCAAGAGGTATCCTAGTGACATGTCGCAGCGAACCTCAAGTACAAATACGGCAAGTGGCCTGAGTACCGCCACCGGGCCGCGCTCGAATTATCCGAACTGACCGTCTTGTGCGTGACAGATTACCGAGGACGATGTGGATCTCCCAATGCGACGGGCTCCGAGAAGGAGACCACTGGCGCAACTCGAAGCCAAATATCTCGGAGGGTCATTATGGCTACATTTTCTATTCTTCTAAGCGCAGCCCTTCTACTGACGGCAGCAGCCACAACACTCACCCACACCCACAGTGACTCTCCCGTAGGTGATACCCCTGCAACCGCTGGTGTAGCGCAATCATCTGCACTCACAGCACCATCGGACAGCAATCTGCTAAGCCGGACAGAATTTGCCCCGCCACCCATCAATCCGTGCACCTCACGTTACGATCAGTTCTATGAAGAAGAAGCCGGAGTTTATGCATATTGGCCCCTTTGCGAAGCACACACCTCGTTAGGGTTCTACGACTATGTCGGACCCTTCAATCTCACACCGGGCGGTCACTCTTGGGGCCTCGGCGTAATTTCGAGCACACCCGTCGGCCCGGTACCCGACGACGAATCCGCAGCTAGAATACCCACGGCCCGCTCCTTTATCGAAGGTACCGGGATCCCACTCAATAAACATGAAGGCACCCTTGCCGCGTGGATTAACAGCGATGCGACTTCATACCCCGTTACTGCCGTTTTCCTCGGAGCCGTTCCGAGCGGTTCAGAAGTATCCATCAGCGTCGCATATCATGACAACATCTGTTTCATAGGTCACTATCATACCCGAGCAACACAATCTGCCACCGCAACGTTGTGCGGTTACAACCCGAGCACTTGGCACCGTGTGATATTGACATGGTCATACGGTCGATTAATCTTGTCCGTCGACGGCCGTTCCAGTTCTACCGCGTATTATAAAGGCATGATCGACGACTCGCTATACTATTACCGACTATTTCCCGGATGTTGCGACACACGCAAACAGATGACGCTAGCTAAAGTATCTATATCTAATCAATTCTGGACCGCTGACCAAATTGCCATTGATTTCAGACCACACCTGCCCTTAATCCCACCGGGCGGGGTAATTGTCTCGTCTCTTCCGCTCGGAACCATTCATCAAGACGTACTCGGATACGCCGACCATAATCAGGATATATCCACCATTGAGGCACGCACCGCTTTGCTGTCCGGCCTTGCGCGCGCTGGCGTCAAATCTGTCCGTTTTGCCGCTGGCTACGGGGGGCTCGAAGCTGATCAGGAAGACTGGCGCGGTGGTGTGACTTGCACCATGGCGCGAGGGACTACGGTTCCTGCAAAAACTCGCGAGACCCACGATACTCTCGATACCTATCTAACGCAAATTGCTGCACCTCTTCATCTGGACGTCGACTTCACATTAAACTATGGGTCAAATCCGCCTGCATGTGATGCAGGAGCCAATCCCAATTCCATAGCTGACATCGTTCACTACACCAATATCGACAAGTCTTATAATATCCGCTACTGGGAAATAGGCAACGAACTGTATTCATCCACAACCGAAACGGACTTTCACCCTCATGCCTACAGCGGCACCGCTTATGCGACCTACGAACCCGCTATGTACGCCGCAATCAAATCAACCGATCCACGCGCAAAGGTCGGTGTTCCTGTCGGTTTGACACTCACATTGTGGCAATCGCACTTCGATTACCCAGTACTCGCCGATGCGCTCTACGACGCAGTGGTGTGGCACAACTACCCCTTGACGGACCCAATTAGCGATGGGGCCACTTTGTATTGGGATCGGGTGACTGCCAATGTCCACCGCACGCGCGCTTCCCTGCTTAAGCTGCAAACTGAGTTGTTGAATTACGGGAAATCGCCAAATGCTATTTGGGTTACTGAGTGGAACGCTGAAGATGCTGGCAATCGGTGGTCCAAGCAAACTATGGGAGCAGTCGCTCCGCTTTTCGTCGCATCGCAGCTTGCCGAGTACATGCAGGCAGGCGTGCAATTAGCAACATGGTGGGCTCAAGGTATGCCGAACGGATGCTCACAATTCAATTATGATGCCAGCGCTGATGATGCCTATAACTGGTGGCGATGTGGATCTACTGCTCTTGTTTACGCGGGACCAAGCCGTGGCGCAGGTGAAGTAGCTGTTGGGCTGCGCCCAGGAGACCTCACTCCATCCGGCCGTGCGTTTCAACTGTTATCCGAAAGCGGTTTTGCAACAGAGGGTGAGCATATGGTACGCGTTGACGTGGATATAAAAGGAGCGCCGTGGCTTCTCTGTTATGCCGCGACGCACGGTTCATCGTATATCGTTATGGCTATCAACCGTGATCGTGATCACGTCCACACGGTTCCGATAATGTTTGCGACTTTAACAAACGGTACTTCCGTACGTCAATGGACGTACGGACTAAAGGAATATGATGCAACGCGCGGAGGAAATTGGACCGTGGGTCCTGTGTTCAACAAGCGGGGCGCTTGGACAACCACTTTCCCCGCAAGGCTACCCGCTTGGAGCGTTTCGGTCTTTGCTTTCGACAGATAACCTACTAACCATCTGCGCCATGCATAATCTGTTATTTTTGACTTCATGGTCGAATTCACCAACACCGCTGTCTCGCAGTGCTATATCAGACGGCACTGATGAACCGACTGACGCAATCGCTTAGGCGATCTAGCCGATCGTTAAATATCCCGTCTTCGCTTAAATAGGGAGTTGTACGAGAGGCGCGTCCCAGATATTCTGCCGCGCGCTCAGAAGACAAACGGTCGATATTTTCTATCACGCCACGGACTGCGCGACGGAGACCCGGCGAGAAAGACCTCCCAGTTACACTGTCCATCGGAGGACTCGCGGGAGTCGAATATCTTCGATGAAACGCCTGTATGATCGCCTCCATTTCATCGGCGTTCGGCTCGATCGACGCTATGGAGCCCTTCGGGTTCGCATGCCGATCTCCGGCCACTCGACGATTGCACAAACTTTCCCACGCGGAACTGGAAGGAAGCTTCAAAGGGGTGTAAGGCAGTCCGACGGAAAGAGTCCAGTCCTGCCACTTAAATGATAAGGCTTCAGAGCACGCTTGGAGCGGTATCCAAGGAATCCTAAGCGCATCGGCCACAATAGCCCCATGCATCGCCTCAGTCATGACTAGCCTCGCTTGTTGGAACATCTTCAAGATGATCGTGACCGACCAACGAGGGTCGACGAATATCATACCTGCTTTGGAGGCGACCTCGCTCCACCTGCCTCGCTCAGCCGAATGATAGTGAGGCATGAATATGATATCGTTTCGCGCGCGGTTCGGCTGGCGACTTTCCTGGACATTAGCAATCAATGCAGCTGCGTCCGTTATACTAAGCTCAGGCCTCTTAATTAGAGGCGCTGTGAGCGGCCCTCGGACAGCAAGTATTGTCCACTCTCGCCACCCGCTAGGCAATGGTCCGTATCCTGCACCCGATCCAATCACGAAGACTCGTTTCCCTGCTGTTACGGAGGGAGCGGCCACGGTGTGGTTGAAAATGCTTCCGATTCCGACCAGCAGTATCTCTCCGTTATCTAGCACGTCAGCGGGCAGCAAGTGCCGCCAGATCATTTCGTTTAGGTCATCGCCAAAATTGCCACAGCTATTTCGATAATAAAGCAGCCCCACGAATCTTCCTCCCAACAAGTTCTCACGACGGATCGTTCGATACGGAGTTGATCGACGGCGTTCTATTTCAAGATCTAAATTCGCGCAATCTTTCGCCCAGAATCTGCACCAAGCACTAGATTCGACCGACGCACCAGCCCCTCGCTGTCTGCCCGGGGCAAAAACAGAGCGTACATCCACTTTGATATCAAAACGTTAGTCGCTATGCGCAAGGTGACCTCTGGACCCTGAACGATTGGTCCGCCCACAAACACCTCTGGGACGATCACCCCCACTTGCTTGGGAATACACCGAAGGGCAGCTCATTTACAAAACAACGCGACCAAGAGTTGCGGGGCATTCTGGGCTTCACAACGGTACGGATGCGTCCCCATTTTTTATGGTCATAGATGATTCACTACGCCCTCCGCTTCTGTAACCTCTACAGACGGTATTCGGAAGCGCTTGAGTGCCACGGCACGTCATTTCGTGCGCAGAAACCATGCGGTGAAAGGGACGTTTGCCATCGCCCGCATGGCGAAATATAGTGTACGGACGCGATAGACCAGACTCGATTTGCGGTGCATTTGATGCGCCCACCTCCGGCGCGCGTGTGGGAGCCGGCGTCGTTCCGACTTGGTCAGCAGTGGTACCATTTCATCCAACACGGCCATTGTCGTCACGAACATTTTCGCTTGATCGCGGGATATATTGTTCTCGTGTTTGCGATACTTAACGACACATTCCTCATGTCGCACCAGGGGCTGATAACGAGCAATGCGAAGGTATAGCTGATAGTCTTCGCACAACCTAAATTGTTCATCAAATCGGCCCGCCGCAACGAAGGCAGTCCGCCTAATCATTGCGGCTCCCGGGCACGCTATCGGATTGCATTCCAGCAACGTAATGAAGTAATCTGGACGTGGTCTGCAGAGCCTTCCCTTGCCAATCTCGTGATTGTCCGCATCGATAAAAATACATGAACCAAAGCTGAGACCCGCACCAGGTTGCGCCCCCAAGGCATGAATTTGCGTCTCTACAGCATTTGGCAGTAAGACATCATCCCCGTCCAGGAATATTAACATATCCCCCGTACTATTCGCGAACCCTAAGTTGCGTGCGGCTGACACGCCCCGATTTTCTGTACGGAGAACCGTTATCCCATCCACCCCAGCGAGTAATGGCTCAGCGGGCACTAACGAGCCATCATCTACTACAATCACCTCTATCCTGGTATATGTCTGCTCCTTCGCGCTAAGTACGGCAGCTAGAACAAAGTCCGGTTGATTGTAATATGGTATTACAATAGACACTAACGGCCCGAACGGTGGCGGAGTGCCGCTCGCGTCAGCTTGTCCCTGCGAGAAGTGCGCCATCATGCCTCCAGTAGTCTTGGTACTCGGAATCGTACTCATACAAGGCCAACTTAAATCGTCGCACACGGCCACGTCAGCGTGGCCCCTCTTCACGAAACACATGAAAGCTTAAATAGTTGACGTTACCCAGCTCCTGCTCAACTTATTAAATCGCAGCGAGTCCACACTAAGATCGCCGGGTAGCTATTACGCTTTTATACGTCGCCTCCAGTTGGCGACCATGTAGAGGTAGCCGCCAACCCTTATGAGAAACCCAAAACGCGTCGTATGCTCCTTTACCAAGCCGCGTTGCGATTTCTGGATCCTTAAGCATTCTGATTTTGTCTCGCAGATCGGATACATCTCCAGTACGAAAATGTAATCCAGTGACGCCGTCCACAACTAACTCACGAGCCGCGCACGTATCAGAAACAATACTCGGCACTCCGTTTCCGGCTGCCTCCAGGACCACCAGCGGCTGAACTTCATGCCACCTTGAGGGGAAAACTAACGCGCGAGCCGAGCGCAGCGCCTGCAAACCGTCACGATGTGCCATCCAGCCGGTAATATGTGCGCGAGGATTGACACGCGCAATCGCGGCTCTCGCACTGCCATCTCCAACAAAACGACACGGCACAACTTCCAGCGCTGCCGCTTGTGCGAACAGCTCGGCGCCCTTTTCGGCTGTGAGGCGTCCCACAAAAACGAACTCCTTGTGGCTACCGACGTCGACAGGCGGTTGTTGGTCGATATCGATTGTGTTCGGGATACAATGAACAATAGCATCCTGCGGGAAATACGGCCGCAGGATGTCCGCGGCGCTGTATGAGGGTACAATAAAATGTTGGATGCTCAACGGAATGCCGCCAAAATGCCTCTGAACCGCGAGACGGCCGACACGCCAGAGTTTGTGTCGGTAGCTTCGCGAATCGCATGGCGAGCAAATGCACGATAAACTCATTGCTTTGTGACGACATATGCAGCGACGGTGTTGAAGAAAAAAGGTTCCTGTCGGGCACGCGATGAGGAAATCGTGGGTGGTCAAGACTATTGCAAACCGTCGGTCAATGACAGCTCTTATCGCGCTAGCCGACAAAGCTCTGGTCCAACTGTGAACATGCACAACGGTGTCGTCTGGGTTTAATGAGTCTAGCAATGCGCCAACATATCGACGGGCAGATGGATTCCACCACCCGTGAACCATCGCCCTAACCCGGTTTCCGTCAGACGCAATATCATTTTGGCCTAAAGCGTGTATGGTCAGATTTGGTTGCAGTGTTAGTTCATCAGAGACAGGCCCATTGCCACACACAAGGTGCACTGCGTGACCGAGAGCAGAGACTGCACGAGCCCCATCGAATGCAATTTTTGCCTTTCCCCCGCTCACTGAGGCTGTCTCGCTTAGAACGACAACGTTCATTTTTTGCTCACCTTCATTCGCGAGAGATCAACTGATCCAGTCAGATATTGCCGTACTACCAAGAGCACAAACAACGTGTTCCCGACGAGGTATCGCCTAAATAGTCGCCTCGGTTCCATGCTGAGCCGCCACAGCCATTCTAGTCCGCACGTCTGCAATAACTTAGGAGCGCGCAAGATCATCCCTGCGATCAATTCAAAGCTGCCTCCTACGCCTATCATCACTCCCGCGCATATCTCGCGATGCCGCTGGATCCACTTCTCTTGTTTTGGGGCTCCCAATCCGACGAAAAGTATCTCTGGTTTAACCGCAGTAATGCGACTAATTACCTCCTCGTCGAGACTTCTAACACTATCAAAACCAATGGGTGGACAGTCGGTTCCACACACCCGTAAGGTTGGGTAGCGTTGCCTAAGGCGCCTAGCGGCACCTTCGGCAGCCCCCTCCCGGCCGCCGAGAAGATAGACGCCGTATCCCCGAACTGCCGCTAGTTCGCAAACACGGACCATCAAGTCCGTTCCGTTTACCCGCCCCGGCAATCGCCAACCCAGAATCCTCGAAGCCCACACCAGCGATACCCCATCAGCGACGCATAAATCGGCGTCCCGAATTATGTTCGCGAAGGAAATGTCGCCATGAGCAATCTGGACAAACTGCGCGTTCGCTGTGACAATTTGCATGGAGGCATCACGACTGTTACATATCGCCACATCAATCCGCTCCAGCACGTCTTGCATAGTTACAGCGTCAAGCGGTACTTTATCAAAATAGTATCTAGTAGTCATACGATATGTATCCCACGCCAACAGCTAAACGTCTTCCAACAGCCGAAACCAACGTTCACCATCGCGCATCGGACCTACCAACTCCTGAACTCCACTTTCACCGACCCCTCACACTGATCTTCCTATCGGACCGTCGAAGGCCCAGAGAATGACACCGACGCTCTATCTGCCCCCTGCGACTCACTGACGACCGCCGATTGTACGGTGCTATTACACATCTCTGAGCCCCTCCCACGCATCCATCGACACCTCAGCTGCAATACACTCCAATTCAGAACCGCCAGCGTCCCATCGGTGACTAAACTTGACCATGCCGCACCATGCCATCCATGCCGAGGAATCAGCCATAAATTAAGACCAAAATTGAGCCCAACAACGAGTGCCTGAGTCGCCGTTCTGAACCGCTGTAGGCCGACGCCGGTTAGCACGCAGCCCGTAATACCATGAATGCATCGAAATACGAGTATTAAGCACAGCCACCGTAGCGCTCCAACAACGTCAACAAAACCGTGCCCCACTACCATCGGTATAACTGGAGCCAAGCAAAATATGCCTATACATATTCCGGCATTTAGCACTAAGCTTCGCCTCAGCAAGCGCTGACCGAGGGCGACGGGCAGAGTAAGCACACCCCCGTCAGCGAGCTGAAACAGTCGCGGCTGTGCAGCCAGTTGGACCGCCATCAGCGGTACAGTGGCCATATCGATGATGCGATAGGCCAGACCATATACACCGTTAGCCGCATTCATACCGAAATGACTCAGCATTGTTTTATCTAAGTCGTTGTACGCATTTGTTGTTGATGAAGCACACGCGTAGCCGATCCCCTCGAGCCCATGACGGACTGCTAGCGTTGGAGCGAACCGAGGACTACCGAGCTGCGACGAAACGAGGCCTAGCGCAATGAGCGCCGCCAGAAGACCCGCGAGCGAAGACCCAAAAGCCCATTCCATCGCCGTTGCACGCTGAAGAGTCATCCACATGGCAAGAGCTACCACAAACCGGAGAAGCGACGGTAACTGGTTTATAAATGCAGCTCCCCTCATATCTCCACAAGCCATAAATGCTTGCGTCGAACTGTACACCAACTGATCGAGATAGCAGCTAGTGATCGCCAGAATAACTACGACGGACGCACTTGCAGGGTTTAGGATATGCGGCGCAAGAATACTTAGGAGTGCGATGAGTGCCGCGCTTGTAAGAGTGGTTACAAGTAGTGTATTTCCCCAATAGGCGCCAAATTGACGTCTTTGCGGTGAGACATACCTCAGCAACAGCATACCGGTGCCAAGCCTGCTCTGCTCAGCCACGAGGTTAACAAACGCGAACGCGCCGACAACTACACCGTATTGCACAACACCGAGCAAATGCGCAACGATCAGGAAGTAGCCGACTCGCAAGCCATAGCCGAGACCCTGGCCAACAAACGTCCAGCCAGTATCATGTAACAGCGACTTTTTGGATATGACCATTATGTCGCACTCTTTACAAGCACGTCCTCATACTGTTGCCTGATGATTGTCCAGTTAAACCTTGTTTTGAATGATTTATATGCTGCCGCACCCATCTCGCCTCGTACGGTAGGATTCTCGACAAGGTGGCGGAGAGCAGCCGCCAGCGTCTCCGGGTCATTTGGCGAGACTAAGTTACCGCCACCGCTTGCGAGAGCTTCCGGAATTCCACCGACGCGCGACGCCACAATTGGAAGTCCCGTCGCCATCGCTTCGAGCGGGGCGAGCGGGAAAGGATCATTCCAAATCGACGGACAGCAAAATATATCTGCCTCCCTCAGAACATCGGCAACGGTCCTACCCGAACAATAGCCGACAAATTCGCAATTCGGTGGCTTCATACGTTCCAACGATCGAGTGTATCTGGTACGTCGATTGCGGCCGAAGCCTGCCGTGCCAACAATCCTACACCGTACGCCGACACGCTCGCGATGCAATAAAGCCATAGCCTGCAGGAGAATATGTACACCTTTGTAGGCTACTAACCGACCTGTATAGATGATCGTTGCGCATCTTGCAGCACCTTGGCCACCATCTGGGTAGAAGACCGTGTCGTCGGCCCCGTTGTAGACGGTGAAAGACCGACCTACCCGAGGCCCGATGCCAGCCTCGGCCTCGGCTTGAAGGAACCTACTGCAAAAGACCATCGGAACGGTCTGTAACGCCTTCAATTGACCTCTACTTGCGGCGAGTAATAAGGAGTTATGCATGTGTAACACCACCCCGAACCCAAGGCGCGATGCGTGCGTGGCAAAGACCGCAGCATATGCTGGCCGATTATGCACATATACAATATCGCCCGGCTGTAGCCTCGCTAACAATGCAGCAAACACTCTCGTATAGAGAGGTAACTGCAGGGGCCACGATGAACGGTAAGTGCCAGCGTGGACGTAACCACTTAACTTGTATCCGGGCAAACAAATGACGCGGGCCTTCGGGAAGCCCCATGAGGGGTCAGTTGCGGTACATACAATGACCTCTTGGCCGTCACGCAGTACGTTTGCGGCCCATCTGGAAATAGCACCGCCATCTCGCTCGGAGAATGGCTCCTTCTCATCAAGCAGATGGTAAACGGTCGCCACCACATCCGTCCTGTTCTTCGGTATTCCTACCGCTTATGTTAATGCTTGAAGCTGCTTCAGCCAGGCCGCAACACGCCACAATATACAGGATTGAAAGCAGGCTGTTTGGCCACAGCACTGTTGATTCATCAATGTTATATAGTAACGTGAGGCACAGAATACCTATATACCAGTCTGCGATGCCATGTCGCTCGTGGATTAGCACCTTGCCTGCGTGCCGGAATCCCTGGAATAGCGTACCGATAACGCAGACGCCCCCGAGACAACCCAGTTGTAAGAGAATTTCGAGACCGCCGTTATGTGCATATCCGAACGTCCAATTCATCGCTCGAATGATCGACCCTGACTCGCCCTCAAGGCCCTGCCAGAAAGCATAAAACCCATACCCAAGTAGCGGCCGCTTCGAGACAGACTGTAACACAAGTGACCAGATTTCGGTTCTCCCGGTTAACGTGGCGTTGCGACCTAATGTATGCAAAATATCAGGTAATTCATTGTAGGCAACAAACAGCACGATGCAAGCGACTACAAAGCCTGTCATAGCAAAAGCCACAGTAAGGCGTGCGTCCAGGGCTCTGCGAACTCGTAAAATGCCCATGAGTAACAAATATGCAGGGATGATGACTAACGGCGTCGCCGCTCGTGTCATCACGATCATCACGCCGAGGAAAACGATATAAAATATTCGGAATGGTCGCTCACTTGTGCCGGAGTCAAACACTAGGGCGGGACTGAGTAGGAACGTCAAGCATTTCGCTGCTGCACGGGAGTCAATGAATATTCCATTCCACGAGCCTGGAGCACCAGGCGGGTGCGATATACCTTGATCGGGAGCGAGAGCCACCAGTAACAGGCTGGCAAGAGAGACGGACACGCCACAGACATACACGAGGTGCATAATCTGGCGTGTCGTGAATGTAACGACTAGGTAGTAGGCGAAAAGAGTGCACAGGCAATACAGCACACCGAAGACCGCGGATCGTAGGGGATTCTGTGACCATATCGCCGACGCGACTGTCAGAACACTTAAAAAGCTTAGCAGTTTTGAGTCACGCGCCAGGCGGCCGATGTCGTTAGCACGGCGCCTCATTAGCCACACAATGATGCCATAGGCAATGCCGGGTATTAATACATAACCAATGATTCCGGGGTGGCGGACATCAACGGCTCCTGGCGAGAAGCCGCCTGAGGTACGACCTCCGAGCTGGAACGAGAACTCGCCCTGGCAGGCGAGAAAAATAAGCGGGACGATGAAAATCCAGGTCGGCGGTCCACCGACTGACCTCTCGGTTGTGACATTCTGAGCGATTACAACACTTGCCATAAGATGGCGTTGCCTCTGCCCGATCGAGTTGTGTTGTTGGAGACCATGCTAGTTGCAGCCACGACCGACGTGCCGTAATGTCAGCAGGACAAACGACCCATCTGGCCTTCAACCAGCGCATCGTGGGAGTCTCTAGACTTTCAAACGTTTCTCAGTCTAATTTTCCCTCATTGGACCGCGACGGAGAAGTCCATCTCCTACGCGGCACCTTGTCCTTTGAGAACAGCTGGCACCGTCTGAGCCAAGATCTTCAGATCGAGCCAGAGCGACCACTCATCCATGTATTGGAGATCTAGTAGCATCCACTGATCAAACGAGATCTCGCTGCGCCCTTTAATCTGCCAAAGGCAAGTAATACCCGGTTTAACGCTGAAGCGACGACGTTGCCAATCATTATTGAAACCCTCATAGTCTCGGATCGGGAGTGGGCGTGGGCCCACGAGGCTCATGTCGCCCTTCAGGACATTGATTAGCTGTGGTAGTTCGTCGATGCTGCTACGTCGCAGGAATTTACCGATAGGGGTAAGGCGAGGGTCGTTCTTGATCTTGAAGACGGGCCCCGACGCTTCGTTCCTGCTCTCGAGACCTGCAATCAGCCTCTCTGCATTTGGTACCATCGTACGAAACTTGTAGATTGTAAAGCGTCGCTTATTTAGACCCACACGCTCTTGAAGAAATAATATCGAACCGCGAGAAGTCAACTTGATGGCGATTGCGACTATCATAAAGATCGGACTAAGCAAACTCAGAAGTGCACTAGAGACCAGGATATCTATAGTTCGTTTTACGGCGAGAGGCCACCCCTCGCCGGCACCTGTATAAGTTGCGATATAGTGGCCGCCATCAAACTCTTCGGCAAGCCAGCGAGCCTTGTCGAAACCCAGTGTGTCAGAATTTAACCTCACTATAATGCCGTTGTGGGCGCATAAGCTCGCTACCTCTGACCAGTTACGGAAAAACGTAGCGAAGGGAAGATAGACCACCGCCTCGTCCACGACGTTCCGGCGTAGGAATTCAGGCAGTCCAGCATAGTGGCACACAACTGTGAAGCCGCTCTTGTCGAATTCCTGCATTCCAGGCCAATCATCGTCCACGAAACCCAGCAGCCGATAGCCGCGCTCCGGACTTGCAAGAACCTTTCGCGCGAAAGCAACTGCACGCTCATTCGTACCCAAGATGAGCAGGTGGCGGAGATTTCTGCCTCTCATACGCGCTCGAACCAGGAACCCTCGTAATACGGTGCGAGATGTACAGAGCGCGAACGCACTTATGCCCCAGAAAATCGCAAGGAACGCCGGCGTAAGCATTCGGATCGCAAAGATCCAACCTACTATTATGAAACACAGTAGACCCATGGCTGTCGCTTTGAGGATGTCAATGACCTCGGCCTTCCAGGTGGAGAGACGGCGAGAGCGATAAAGGCCAAACATTCCCAAAATGACATGGTAAAGAAAGAGTGTTAGTAGGAAAATCAGAAAATTGGAAATTCTTGTTCTCATCGAGAGAAAGTCGACCAGCGTGATCCGGTTCTGCGTTTGCACGATGAGGATTGTCGCAACACCAAAGGAAAGGATGACAACCAACAGGTCAAAAGCTTTAAGAGCATTAAGATGTAAGCGGTGCCTGCCGTCAGTCACAGTTTCACCTCCAGCGTTTGTGAGCTTATTTGGTGTGTTGATGTATGCACTGAAGCCGGCACAGTCGCTGTACCACTCAGTGGCAACGGTGCACTTGAGTTTCGCTGCTGAACTGTTGCTGGTTAGAGCCAGTTGTAGAGCTTCTCCGGAATCGGGAAGGTCCGATTGTTTAGCACGGCGGCAAGAATCGGAATTCCAGCGGTACGCATCGTCTTCGCTACCATCTGCGCCGACTCTCTACGAGTGGATCTCGCGCCAAGAACCAAGATGAAACCGTCGGTTAACGGACTGATTGCGAGAGCGTCACCATACCGATTAAGAGGAGGCGCATCGATGAGGACGTAATCAAATTCTGCACGGAGCTCTGTCAGCCGACCCTTAAGCTTTTCCGAACTGAGCAGATTAGTGGATTCTACGGTGAGTCCACCGGAGGACAGTAGCCAGAGTTTCTTGTCACTTGTCATTGGTTTTGCGAAGGATCGAATCGGACCCTCGGTAAACAATGAGTCTGTCAGCCCGTGATGATTGGTCGTGTGGAACAAAGCCGGCAGAGCCGGAGATCGCAAATTGGCTTCAACTACGCACACAGAACCATCTATGTTCTGTGAGAGGGCATCGGCCACAGTCACACAAATACTGCTGCACCCTTCGCCGTGATTAACCGATGTAAATGCAACAACGCGCGGCGAAACCTCCTGGCTCTGTTGAAGAAAGACCCTTTGTACAAGCCAAAGAGCCTCGGCTTGCAAGGAAGCATGAGTGCGTGAAGCGGAGCCTTGTCTAGCTCCGGCGAACAGCTGATCATTGACTTCGGTTCGCCGCGACCAAGAGTTATTCGCAAGCTGTTGCATTATCTCGAAGTTTTTACTCATGTGCCTCTACCTTTTGGCTCGACCCGGCCAGTGACTTCGCTGCTTCTTTGTCAGCGAACTCCTGTGCAGATGGCAGCCTAAGTATTCTTCCGGATTCAAGATGATTTGGGTCAACCAACCAGGGGTTCAGGCGATGAATCTCGTTTAGTTCCCTCGAATGGCAGATCTTGAGCGTGGCATTACAGAGCTCGTAAAGCGTTACCCCCGGCGGAACTAGGATGCGGTCCTGCCGGTCCGCCTTTCCCAGTACGGGCGACACAACCGCAGCTGATTGCGCGATGCCCTCGGGGGCGGGTACGGCGATCGCTGTATTGCCTGTGCTGCTGTGTTCAGCGGCTGTAAGACCAGCCCGCGCGGATAAAGCATTTCCAGCTTTGACCGCCGCTGTATGAACAGTTGTTGATGTCATCTGATGCAAGGTATCGGCGAGGACAACGTGGTTGTTCCTGATCGGTAGGTTCATGCCGGAGAGAGCAACGAGGATGACGCTGGCAATAGCCGCCTTCGTGAATCCGAGGACGATGCGGCGCGGCTTCGACGGTGAAGGTGCGACTACCGTTTGTATCGTCGGGGCTTCCGTCGCACCGGCCGCCTCGGTGAGCGGGTCGAGATCCAGATCTGATATGACTTCCCGGACGATATCAACGTCGATCGTCTTACGCTTAAGCGCAGCGCCGATTGACAAAGCATTGAAACATAGGTTATTAATATTCCGCGGAATTCCTTCGCTGTGCTGCGCTATGAGTTGCAAGGCAGCTGGAGTGAACATCGAACCATCCCCTTTATAGCCAGCTATGTGAAGGCGATGCTCAACATACCCCACCGTCTCTTCAACTGTGAGTGCCCGAAGGTGGGCGATAACCGAGATCCGCTGCCGCAGTTGAACGAGATTGGGCGTGGCAAGTTTGCGGGCCAGCTGAGGCTGTCCCGAGAGAACAATCTGCACTAGCTTCTCGTCCGGAGTTTCGAAATTAGAGAGCATGCGAACGAGCTCGAGCACCGAGTCGTCGAGGTTCTGAGTTTCGTCGATGACGACAACAAGCCTCTCACCCCGTGAACGCTGCTCGACTAAAATCTGGTTCAGCTTTGCTTGGAGTTCAAACATTCCGCCCTGAAGATCCTGAACGCCTAGGTCCGCCAGTAGCGTTCGGAGGAAATCCAATGGCGTGGAGATCGTCTGAAAGAGAAAGACGGTACGCCCCTTCTCTTTCAGCTGGTCTAAACTCCTAAAAAGCAAAGTTGTCTTCCCCATCCCCGGTTTCGCGATAAGCGCCATGAAGCCGCGGCCAGCGTCGATCGCATAGAGTATGGACGCGAGAGCCTCACGATGAGTGTTGCTGGCGAACAAAAAGCGTGAATCCGGTGTGGCCCCAAACGGTTGATCGTGAAGCTTGTAGTAGTCAAGAATCATGACTGGCAACCCCATTTGCGAGAGTCGGAAGCGATATCACAACTGGAATATCAAGTGCTGATAACACCTGACTAGGTGTGTGAAATGTGGGATCCAAAAAGTCTGCCCCATACGCAGCACCAATACCTAAGGTCATCCCCGCCCCAAGCGCGACGATAATCACTAAGGAGATCCCGTAGACCGGCAGCACAGGCAGCGACGGCGGAACAGCGATAGCCACATTTGCGATTCTGGTTTTATCCAGTGCTTCTGAGGTTCGTGCCTGTTCACGCTTCGACAGATACAACAGATAATTGCCTTCGTCAGCCTTTTCGTTTCGGCGCAGATCATCTTCTGTCAGCGCCGCCTGATCCAGGTCAACCAATTGCGCCTGAAGGCTGGTGATACTGCGTTTTGTAGCTGCAAGATCCGCTAGCTGCCCCGCCAGGTCCGTACGTGACTTGGCGAGGTCCTCTCGAAGGAGTTCAAATGTAGGATCTCTATCTGTCGTATCAGTAACGTATTTCATCTGCTCGGCTTTTGTGATTGCGGATTTCGCCTGAGCCACCTCCGCATCGGCTTCTTGCACTAGTGGATAGCCTGCGTCATATTTGATGGATAGTTGTGTTCGCTTTGCCTGAGCGGCCAAGAGCGCCGCGTTAAGATCGTCCAACAACTTGTCAGGTGGACTCGACGCCTGTAAGGTCGGAGATCGTTGCGGGGTCACGCTGAGCTGTTGCTCGTCGCTTCTTATGCGCTGCTGATCAGTAGCAATAAGTTCCTGCACCCCGTGCAGCTGACCAATTGATGCTGACAGTTGCTGCGCCAAGTCGGCTTGTACCACGTTCGGTGCTGCCCCGCCTCGCTTCACTGCGAAATCGCGCAGGCGCTGTTCCGATTCAGCTAGCTCGCGCTGATAACGTGTGGTTTCCTCGGAGAAGAATTCAAAAGAGCCTGGCGGACGATGAACCGTCATATGCTTTTCAAGGTAAAACCGACCCAAATTGGATAAAACAGAATAACAGAGCGTAGGATCATGAGAACTGTACGAGATATAGATGATATTCGAATTGGAGCCAATTTCGATCTTCAGGTCTTTGGCTAACTGCCTGACAGCACGCGCAAGACGATCGTCATCGGTCTGACGAGGCCGTATCCAATCGAATAACGAAACGCCATGTGGTTTTGCTAGGCCGGAGGCTTGGACCACCTTTTCTAACACATCTCGGCTCTTGAGGAGTTCTGCCTCGGAATTGATCTCCTCCAAGCTTACCTCGTTATTACCGTAGATCGGTGTCTGATTACTCGACTCCGTAGAGATTATGGGATCCAAACGTTCATGGTTGACAAGTATGGACATTTGCGCCTTGTATGGAGCTGGCCAGACAAAAGACGCAAGAACGATTATTGCAACAATAGAGAGAAAAGTGATCGCTAAAATGCGTTGCCTTCGAAATAAAGGTGCTACGAGATCGCGCGGGGAGATAAGCACACTTGGTTGCCCTGTAAAAGTGGCGCTGAATCTTTGAGACATATGGTCGGGCCTCGCAGTATCGAACTAACTATGATTGTTGCGTCTGAATTCAACCGCCGAGCGCATTATTAGAGAGTTGAATTATGGGTTAGTAGCAAGATACGAACCTGCGTTCACACTATATGGAACCAACTTACGGAACTTTGTTATGCTGCTTTCGGGGACGAAAATCATATCGCCTGGCCTAAGGATCGCGTCCTCATCTACTTTTTTGCCGTTTAAAACTGCCTTGAGATTTAGTGTTTCAACTTGGTACCAAGAGTCATTAGCTCGGTGAAATAGGAAGACTTGGGTCTTAGCCGTAGAAGCCAAGCCGCCGGCAACGGCGATGGCCTCAGTGACTGTGATATTGGAACGTAATTCGTATTGACCCGGCTTGCTGACTTCTCCGCTTACGGTAAAGAATGGTTTTTGGAAATCCTGTAGGTCGATGTTGACGATGGGATCGTGAAGCGTTCCGGTATACGCAGATTTGATCGCAACGACTGCTTGTGGAACCGTCATGCCCTGAATGTGAAGACTCCCCGCGCTTTCGAGCGTGATGAATCCGTCCGGCTGGACCGTAACCGTTTGATTGAGCTCCGGTGACAGCGGAAAGGATATGGCGAGCACATCCTCTCGCTGGATCGCGTAACGCGGATATCGTTCCGTAAGTTGAGGTTGGGCTCTTGGGGTGGATTGGGGGCTCATTGAGCCCGCCGCTTCTGCCACCGACGCGGGGTCGGTAGTTTTCTGGCCAGCGGCCGTGATAGTCGATATCAAAAGTGCGCCGCAAAGCGTGGGCATTCTCAAAAGCCGCGAGTGCCTCATTAGTTAACTCCTTCTCCCAGCAACGTTGTGTTCGTCGAAGTGTCGTTCGGACATGTTTTGCGTCTGACCTCGCCGTGCGCGCATGCTCGTGGGCTCGGGCCGGGACATCCTTTGGTAATGGGCTGGCGGTTACTATTTGACTCGAAACTCGGACGTGGAACGTTTGCGGACCACGCTTCGCCCTGTGACTCCCAAGCCAGCCTCCGATTCTGACGCCCGCGACTCCTGCGCTCGTTCCGGCCACTCCCGCTCGTTCCCCTTGACGCATGTTTTACAAACATGGAACTAAACTTTCCGAAGCGCCTTGGCCGTCAGCCCAAATCACGAAGAGCACCGCGAATCCTTATGGAATCCACGATCCTCAAGGGGACCTGTCGGGTTAGTTGGTCGTCGCTGAAAAGTCCATGAACTCCGAACCAGGCCCCTCCGCGTGCTTCTCGTACTCGCGTGACCTTCCCCACGCACTCAATGCGAATCTCTTCCTCGGTGGGATTAGGAGCAGGGACCAAGACCTCAATCCGAACTTCCGATCCCAGTGGCGGACATTTGCTGCTGACAATCAGTGCGCCATCCAGAGCGACATCATTCGTGAACCCACCCTCCGTATGGTCCGCCCCATCATTCCAGTGAAAAATCACCGGAAGCCGCAGCTTGTATCGCATTGTCGTTCGGCGATTTGTATTGCGCACTAAAGTCGTACCCATGGGAGTAGGTCACAGCGTATGGCTGTTCGACTTCCGCGGGCAAGACGCAGACAGTATGAAAACATCGTGAGAACAACACGTTGGCAAAGGTCACGATTTCTAGTAACAGCTGTACATTACCTGCCTTTCACTGGAGAAGGTAGCAGGGGCCAAAATCTCATCGTCCAACAGAGAAGGAAGTGTGAGGCTTCGAAAATTGATATTGCTTAGCTTTTCGGTTGGGGTACAGTGAGTGATCCAAGCAGCTGCAAGGGATGTAGGATAAGCAAGCTCTGTGACTTGCCTTCCATCGAATGCAAGTCACGAACCTGAAATCTCAAACTGACCCCGTCGTCGCGAAGCTCGGTTTGCACAGCGTTAGGAGCAAAGTTGCCCGGACCTGGCGACCAAGAAGGATCTCAAATTGAAGATTCATCCAACGCCAGGGCATAGTTCCTTGATTCGAGCGAACCACCGGATGCAGACCGGGAGGTACGACTCGTTTCCGCAGGAAACACCTTCATTCCCGGAAGTACCCTGTCGCGTTCTCATCGCAGAACGGGATCCGATGAGCGCGGACCTGCTGGCGGGAGCATTGAGCGGCGAGGGTTGGTGCCGTGCCAGCGCAATCGACGTGGCCGATCTTTTATCTTCGCTGGCTGCCGGTGGCACAGATCTAGTGGTTATCAGTGCAGATCTCGACCCTCGCGGCCCGTCGGGTCTCAGTTTGGCAGAGAGTGTTCTTCGCGGTCACCCGACCATCCCCGTCGTGGTGATTCTGACTCGGTCGACCCCTAGCTCAGTCCTGAGTGCGTTTCGATCAGGGGCGCGAGGCGTAGTATCCCGCGAACAGCCGATTGCCCTCTTCCTCCAGTGCATCGATCATGTCCGCAAGGGGCTGATCTGGGCCGCGGGCAAGGAGGCTGATCTCTTGCTGGACGTCGTCAGAAACCTGCCCGCGCCTAGCCTGATGGGGTCAGATCCCGCATCCGCGCTGACGGCACGGGAATTGCAGATTGTGCAAGGTGCCGCTGCTGGCAAGACGAATAAGGCCATCGCCCAAGAATTGAACTTGAGCGAACACACGGTCAAGAACTATTTATTCCGCATCTTTGAGAAACTCGGTATTACAAGCCGGATTGAGCTGCTCTTCTATCTCACGTTCCGCGGCCACGCTCCTGGCACGCCTATTGTGGTGGAATACGATGCCGAAGCACAGAATCCGCCGGATGCTCAAAAGCAAGCAAGGGGAGTCGAGCGACCTGACACCGCACCCTCCAGCGTCGCGTTTGGAAACATAGCATGAGGATTTTGTTGGCTTGCCTGGCGATTCTGCTGGGTCAGATGATCACATCGCAGGCGAAGCCTGTCGTCCACCTAGAGCCGAATCAGCATACGATCAGAGCCGACTTCGGAGGGAAGTTGCTTGAACTGATCAATGCGCCTGCGACAGTTTACTTGCCGGCGGTTCCGCCCAAGAGGACTTCGCCGAACTCTTCGTGGTCGGTCGACGTTAAGAATCTGGGACCCAGGGTGGTCACAGTCACGAGCCAACTCCATTTCGACGTGCACGTCAATGTTGGGCAGACGATCCATATCAGCTCGACGGGCAGCGGCTATTCGTTGCGTTGAGTAGCCCAGGGGCAACTGGCGGATCCGCAGCAGCTTTGGCAAGGGAGCGATGGGATGGGAGAGGCTGTAAAGATTACCGTCGTTGGATCCGGGTATGTTGGCCTGGTCGCAGCAGCGTGTTTTGCCGAAATGGGTCACGATGTGATCTGCGTCGACAATGACGAGTCGAAGGTCAGGTTGCTGAACGATGGCGGTATTCCAATTTTCGAAGATCACCTCCCTATTCTGCTGAAAAAGCACCTGAATAGCAGGTTGCGAGTGACCGGCGACCTACATTCGGCGGTGGAACAGAGCGACGCCATCTTCATCGCGGTTGGGACCCCTCAGGGAAGCTCGGGAGCGGCGGACCTCTCCTACGTCGAGGCTGTCGTCAGCCAGATCGCGCGCTGCGTGAACGGCTACAAAGTGCTGGTCGAGAAGAGCACGGTCCCGGTTTATACCAACGAGTGGATTACACAGTGCATGCTCCGGAATCGGATTCCGCGCAAGAATTTCGACGTTGTGTCGAATCCTGAATTCCTTCGCGAAGGAACGGCCGTCATCGATTTCCTACATCCGGATCGGATCGTCGTCGGTGCGAATAGTCAGCGCTCAGAACGTTTGCTCCGACAGATCTATGAGACGCTCACCAGCGGCCGTTATTACGCTAAAGGTGATTCCCTTCCCGGGCCGCTGAGCGCGGAGAAACCAGCCACCCTTCTGGCGACCTCAGCCCAAAGTGCGGAGCTCATCAAGCACGCATCTAACGCGTTTCTCGCAATGAAAATCTCTTTCATCAATGCTGTCGCGAATCTGGCTGAATCCGTGAATGGCGACGTCGAGGAGATTGCTGCGGGCATGGGCCTGGACTCCCGGATTGGCGCCAAATTTCTTCGTGCCGGCCTTGGCTACGGGGGGTCTTGCTTCCCAAAAGATGTGGCCGCCTTCTCCTGGGTCGCGCAGCAACAAGGCATCGACTTCCATATCCTTGAAGAAGTACGAAAGATTAACGCCCGCCAGCAGGACGTTTTCTTCAACAAAGTCCGGTCAGCACTATGGACGCTCCGCGGCAAGAAGGTTGCGGCATTGGGGCTCTCGTTCAAAGGGGGAACCGACGATGTTCGCGAGTCCCCGGCCATCGATATTGTGAAAAGGCTGCTGGACGGCGGATGTACGGTTTCGGTCTATGACCCCGTCGCCATGGACAGGGCCAAGGCCGTCCTGCCACCGTCTCGAGATCTGCACTACACGGCGGGTCCCTATACGGCTGCCGAAGGGGCCGATGCGCTCCTGATACTTACAGACTGGGCCGAGTTTGCGCAGCTCGATCTCTCCAGATTGAAAGGGACTATGCGGTTCCCGATCATTGTGGACGGGCGCAATCTCTATAAACCGGGGCACATGTTCGAACACGGTTTTTCCTATCTGAGCATTGGCCGCCCTGCCGTGGACCGCATCCCGGTGAGCACCGAACGGAGGCTGGCATTGGGGGTACCGAACGTGACGACAGCGTTCTCCCGACCGGAATCGCTGCAACCACTGGGAGACGCTGGCTCCCCAACGTCGTAGGTGTCAAGAACAGTTTCTGAGGAGTTTCGATGGCTCGAATTCTGATCACCGGCGCAGCTGGATTCCTCGGTTCGCATTTGACGGACCGGCTGTTAGGCGA
>Ga0335072_10003396_pt1 | contig 24031 bp, 17 predicted proteins | sample Lox_Sample_21_FD_206725 | JGI IMG/M metagenome (GOLD analysis project Ga0335072, IMG submission 206725) | Soil microbial communities from Loxahatchee National Wildlife Refuge, Florida, United States - Lox_Sample_2.1 | ecosystem: Environmental > Terrestrial > Soil > Wetlands | place: USA... | reverse complement strand
CACAAACACCTGTTTTCCGCCGCGCACAACGCCGGTTCCGATCGACATCGTCGCGCAATAACTGCCGAGCCGGTCGTCAATCGCTTCACGCGTGAGGCCCCCTGTGGCATGTTTTTCCTGCCCTGATTGATTCTGCGGGAGCTGCCTGGGGTATTACCTTTGGACCCTCCGCCAGGTGCTGAGGAACAGGTCAGTTGCGCGACGATCGTATTTGTAGCCGTCGCGCTTACGTTTAAGACATTCACGTACGTGACCCTCGCCGATGATTGCGGGCGAGACAGATGCGAGACGCCTGCGATTGTGACAGTCGATGCGCTGTCGACGGCATGACGGGTGCGATTGTTGCATTCACGCTCGTCACGACCAGGGATAGAGCGGCCGGGCCAGGAGCGGCCAGGCCAGGAGCGGTCAGGCCAGGAGCGGGCAGGGAGCGACCAGGTAAAGAGCGACCAGGTAAAGAGCGGCCTGGTAAAGAGCGGCCATGGATAGTTCGGCCAGTAATGGTTCGGCTTCATGGTTCGCGTGCTCCTTTCCGCAAATAGAAAAGGCTGCCGAATCGGCAGCCTGTTTCTTTTTCACTCTCTAACTCCAGTATATCAATCTGCGCTCCCAACACTGCCAACTTTCTTTGGGCTAAGTGGCTTGTAAGTCGTTCTTCGTCAGCGGTTGTTACTTCGGAGTTCCGACATGCCTCTTGACAACTTCGGGCGATCGCCGCATCCTGCGCTCTTCCATCGCCGCGAGGCGGAGTCGGGGTAAAGGCAGGGGGTAGGGCGTAGGGGGTAGGAGGTTACCGCCGGCCCCTATCGGGTTCCTCAGTAACTAACGCCTTAGCAGCATTGGCTCAGGGTACGGAAGGTGCGAGGCTTGGCATTTGCTGCCTGCGAAAGGGGCAGGTGCTGATGCGCGCAGTCCGAACGATTCTGTGCTGGATGCTGGCCCTCGAAGCCGGGATCTGCTTCTGGGCGGGTTCCATGGCGGCGGGACGGGCTGCACAGTTTTCGTACGACTCGCGGATGGCAGCGGCGCTGTGGCAACTCGGAGTAGCGCTGCCGATTACCGGGGTGGGGACGGTGTTCGCGGCATTCTGCGTCGCGTACTGGCGGAAACGCCGATCGACGCTCGCGTGGGCGACTGCGGCTGGTGGAACTCACATCTTTATCGCCGCAGCCTCTCTTGCGCTGATTTGGGCGACGGCGCGGGTTCGGCCGGAAACGGCCTGGCAGACGCCGCGGAATGTCTGGGGAACGCTGGGCGGATTGGCCGGACTGGGCGCCGCAACGATTGCGGCGTTCTGGCGTTGGAACGCGGGGGCGGAACCGAAGGCAACGCCACGATCCGCAAAGATTGCCGGGGACGGGACGCATCCGCTGATGGACAAACTGGTGGGCGGCCTGAGCTTCGCGGGAGTGGTGGGTGGGAGCGTGGGATGGCTGCGCTGGGCGCAGCACACGGGACTGCCACAACCCAACGGGCTGCTTTTTCCGGTCGAGGTGGTGGTGGCCGCGCTGGCAATGATGCTGGTGCACGAGCTGGGACACGCGCTGACGGGGACGACGCTGGGAATGCGTCTGCGGGCCTTCGTGGCGGGACCTTTCCAATGGCAGGCCCGGGAGGGGCGGTGGCATTTTGAGCTGCGGCCGGGGGAGCTTCTGGCAACGGGGGGATCGGCGGCGCTGGTTCCGACCGATGTGCCTCCGGCGCATGCGCGGGCCTGGGTGCGCCGCGAGGTCTGGACGATTGCGGGAGGGCCGGCGGCGAGCCTGCTGTATGGGCTGGCAGCCCTGGCAGCTCTGCTGACGGCACGGGGCCATGCGTGGGAGGGCGAGTGGCGGCTGCTGGCGCTGTTCACAACCTTCTCGCTGCTGGCGGGGGTGGTGAGCCTGTTGCCGTTTCAAACGCGGACGGGATACTCGGATGGAGCGCAGATCTATCAGCTCCTGTCGAGTGGAGCGTGGGGCGATTGCTATCGGGTGCTGGCCCTTGCGGGGTCGAGCACAGTGACGAAGCTGCGGCCGCGGGATTTCGATCTGGCTGCGATGGAACGAGCGGCGGCGTTGTTCGCCGACGGTTTGCGCGGGACGGATCTGAGGCTGCTGGCGTATTGTTGCAACCTGGATTGCGGGCGGCTGCACCAAGCGAGCCTGGCGTTGAATGAGGCCGAGGCGCTGGCGCTGGCGTCAAGCGAGGAGATTCCGGTGGAGTTCTGCTCGGATTTCGTATTCGCGAAGGCGATGGTGCAGCGGGATGCCGAGGGGACGCGGGCGTGGTGGGCGCGGCTGGAGGCAAAGGAGCCGGAAGCTTCGACGTCAGCTACCTGGCTGGCCCGGGCTGCGTCTCTCTGGATGGACGGCGCGATGGGAGCGGCAAAAGAGGCCTGGGAGAAAGGGAATGCTCTGGCGCAGGCGCTGCCGCAGGCGGGGGCTTACGATTTTGAGCGCGACAAGTATGCGATGCTGCGCCGGGAGCTGGATGCGGAGCGACGCATTCTGCGCTGGCACGACGATGCGACGCTGCTGACGCACTGAACCCATCAGGTTCGAAGGAGGACGGAATTTCGGAAGCGGTCAAAATCGATGTGGTGGCGTTTGCGCTGCGGCGCAAAGGGCTGGATGCCGTGCTGGCGGGAAGGCCGATTGAAGGCGAGGGGTTTTTCCGTACCGCGCTGGAGGAAGCGCTCCCGGAAGGCGAGCGGGTGCGGTTTCTGGTTTGCCTGGGCGATGCGCTGATCGATCAGGCGCTGTACGACGAGGCCGAGCAGCAACTGGCGCAGGCACTGGCGCTGGGAGATGCCACCGGCAGCGCGCAGGGCAGCATGGCCGATGTCCTGCTGCTGAAGAGGAGCGACGCGGAACGGGCGATCTATCTGGCGGAACAGTGCTTTGCGCTGGGCGACGGACGCACGACGCGCTCGGGCCACGAGACGCTGGAGAATTTGCGCGGGGCGCGGCTGTGGACCCGCAAGGCGCAGGGATTGCTGCAGCTGGAGCGTCGCGACGAGGCGGAAGAAGCAGTCCGGAACGCGGTGGCGCTGACGGTGGAAGCACATGCGTGCGACCGCGAAGCCGATGAGATCGGAATGGATCTGGCAGAGATGGTGGCGACATCGCCTCCGCGGAGACTGGAGAGCCTGGCGTTTGCCTCGACGCACTGGCGGATTGGCGCGGTGTTGGCCGAACTGGGCGAAGCCGACCGAGCGGCGGAGCACTTCCGGATTGCGTGGAACGCGGATCGCGGGGGCAAATACCGGATGCTGGCGGAGCAGGCGCTGAACCGCATTGGGGCACCGGCGGCACGGGCTGAGGCTGCGCGGGATTTGCGGTAAGGCCGACGCCCTGTAGAAGAGGCGAAACCCAGGTACCTTTTGGCTCATCGCCTGCGGCGATTGGCTCAGGCCACGCTTTTGGGCTCGCGCTCTGCATTCGCTATCTCAGGACGACAGGTTTTGTTTCAAGCGCGGTGACTCCGGAACACCGCGGGCGATTGCGGTGTCCAATCCCTCATACGCCGCCTGGGCTTTCCCCATTGCAGCCATCCTGGCCCGCAGAGCGGCGCAATCCGCAGTAGAAGCGGAGGAATCGCGTGTTGGCGCGAAACGACGAGGTGCGCGTGGGGCGCACGACGCACGGGGCGAGTGCCGCGTGGATCGTGATTCTTGCCGGTCTGCTGGCGGCGACGGTTGCGGGACTGAGCCTTCGACCGCCGACGGACGTGCGGCTGTCGTGGTGGAAGGTGCTGCTCCAGGCGAGCGTGTGGGTGGTGGGAACGGCGCTTGCCGGGACGCTGGCCATGGGACTGGCTGCCGCATCTCTGCGGCAGCGGTGGGGGCGGCTCTTTCGGGTCGATGCTGTGGAAGCAGGTGCGGCGTGGCTGCTGCTGCCGCCGCTGTTGCTGCTGGCGGGGCGCGCGTCGGGGTGGGCGCTGGTGTTTGCGGCGGGCGTGGCGGGGGTGATCGCTGCCTGTCTGCGCGGGATGATTCCGGCAGAGCCGCCGTTGAACGAGAGTCCTGAAGGCGCGGGACCGTTTTTCGCGGAGTTGCCGGCTCCGGATTCGGGACGGGGGCAGGCGGCCGCGATTGCGGTGTGCCTGGAATGCGCGGTGGTGCTCGCGTTCCGGCGGCAGGTGGCGCTCGCGATTCTGCTGACAGCGGCTGCGTCCTTTCTGTTCGTGTGGAAGCGGCTGACGATGCTACTGCGGATACGGGGGGAGTCCACGGTGCGGCCCGTCCTTCGATCGGCTGCGGCCGCGGTGCTGGCGCTGCTGCTGGTGGTGCCTCCGCTGCTGATGAAGCTGGTGCGGATGGGTCCGGGGGGCACGGGCGGGGGCGCGGCAGCGCAGGCTGCGAACGCGAAGAAGGACGCGCGAGCCCAGGAGGCGGCGAACGATGCTTACCGGGGCATCATCCTGTTTACCGTTCACAAGGATGCGGTGCTGGCTCCGACGGCCGCGCGTCCTGCGCTGCAGAGCGGGATGCGGAAGCCGCTGATCATCCCGTTCGATGGCGCGTACTGGTATTTCCAGACACCGCGGCAGGGGCCGGGGGCGCACGCGCATCTGGCGCGCGGGGATCCGGTGGCGGTGAGCATTCATTCCACGGGATGGATTCCGCTGGCGATGCAGGCGCACCAGGTGCTGGCGCATGCGGTGGAGCTGGGGTGTTGCGGGTCGATGCAGGTAACGGTGCGTAACGGCGACAATCGGCCGGGGTGGATCGACATGGGGGTGCTGCTGACGGATTCGACGGCGCCGGGAAAACCCTCGGTATTTCTGGGGACGAAGCCGATTGTTTCGACCGAGGAGAATCATTTTGCGCTGAAGCCGGTTCCGGTGGACGAGGTGCTGACGTTTACGATTCCGTCGCACACGGCTGTGCGGAAGTTCGATCAGATCACGGTGTTGTTCTTCCCGGCTGCGGAGCGGGCTACGCTGGGGGCGCGGGTGGGGATTGAGCAGTTTGAGCTGGAGCCGCGGTGAGCGACTGGGTCAGGGATGGTGGCGGCTGGAGCGGAGGACGGCGATGGGGTCGGCTGAGCCGGGGGGCCGCTTGAAGCCGAGCTCCTCGGTGGCGCCGGGGAAGTTGACGGGCGGGAAGCTCTCGAAGGCGGGTTTGGCGAAGAGGTATCCCTGAAAGAGGCGGATGTGCTGGGCCGCGAGCCAGTTGTATTCGGCGAGGGTTTCGACGCCTTCGGCGATGACGTGGATGTGCAGGTCGGCGCAGGCTTCGAGCACGGCGCGGACGATGGCCTGGCGGGGCGGATGGCGTTCGATGCCGCGGACGAGGCGCATGTCGAGCTTGATCTGATCGGGCTCGAGGTCGGCGAGGAGACTGAGGCTGGCGTAGGCGGCGCCGAAGTCGTCGATGGCGAGGCCGATGCCGAGGTTGCGGTACTCGTTCATGAGGCCGACGAAGCGGGGGCGATCGTCGATGACGTCGGACTCGGGGACTTCGAGGACGATGCGTTCGAGGGGCAGGCCGGCGTCGTTGGCGGCTTCGATGGTGCTGAGGATGGCGTTGGGGAAGGTGAAGAGGCTGCGGGGCAGGAAATTGAGGTGGAGGGGGCGTTCGAGGCAGAGGCGCGTGGAGAGGGCGATTGCCCGGGAGCGTGCGAACTGATCGAAGAGGTGGAGACGGGTGGGCGCGACCTGGTTGAGGACCTGCCAGGCGGGCTCATCCCAGGGACCGCGGATGAGGGCTTCCCAGGCGACGATGGCGCGCGCGGGCGCGTCCGCAATGGGCTGGAAGGCAAAGCTGAACGCCGGATCGGGCAGGAGCTCGGGTTGCGCGTTCATCGATTTCGCCCCACGTCATGGAATGCAAAGGTCATTCGGATGGCCTGGACTTTTGGCTGTCCCGGGAGCGAAAGACGCGGGACGTTTGCAGTCGAAACCGCACGGCGTGCGGTCTCATTCTGATGATGGCGCGGACGGTCAGAAGACGAAACTCCACGAAGGCTGCAGCGCCAGGCGCTGAGGTGGGATAAGGGCGCGCGTTGGTGTAGCCGGCATGGTTATCTTTGGCTCGCTCCCGCGGCGCGCAGCGGCATGGCGATGACTTTCGAAGAACGGGGCGGCTGCGGCGGAGGCAGAGCGTTGGTGAGTTCCAGAAGGCGGCGCTGAAGATTTTCCTTTTCGCGCAGGGTGGTCAGGATGTCCTGCTGCAGCCGGAGGGCGCTGTCTTCGGCGCCGGTGATGAGGGCGCGAGCACAGCGCAGGTCCCCTTTGGCGAGGGCCTGGTCGATTTCGAGCAGACAGGTGAGCAGATCGCGAGCGCGCGTCACGCAGGGAAATCCCTTCAGCAAAGCAGAGTGGCGGTACAGATGTGAGCGTGACACACCAAACGGGGGATGGTGAATTCCACGTATGGGGGAGGGCATCGCGGGAGTTACCGGAAGCGGAGGAAAACGCGGAGAGGACTTCCGGACGGCGCATTCCGAAAAGGGGAATCCCGCAGGTAAACGCGCCGGCTCGCTCACCTCTCTTCGCCTTGTCCCCGATAAGGGAAGCGCGGACAAAAAAGCGCGGTGACAGGGAAAATGGCGATGAGAAGCATGGCTTCGTGGGCGGCGATGATGGTGGCGGCGGCAATGGCTGTGAACGGATCGGCCCAGGCGGGGAGAGAAGACGAGGCAGCGAAGAACGCGGCGCCGGCGGCGGGGGGAACAGCGAGCGAGGGAGCCGATACCGCGGCGGTGCAGCCGATGCAGCGAGCGCTGCTCGAAGCGCAGCAGAAGCTGGCCGATCAGTCCGAGGCCATGCGGCAACTGCGGGAACAGATGGAGCGACAGGGGCGCGAGATCGACGAACTGCGGCAGCGGCTTCCGCGGGAGGACGCGGTGGCGACGGCGGCGGTGACGGCAGCACGGCTGGAGGGAGCGGCAGCCGCACTGCGCACTCATCCGGCGAGCCCTGAGGGGGGCGCGGCGGCGGCCGAGGGAGCGAGGATCGCCGCGAGGGTTCCGATGGAGGGACCGGCGACGCTGTATTTCCGCATCGGCAACGCGACCTTTACTCCGAGCGGGTGGGTGGACTTCACGACGTACTATCGCAGCACAGACGTCGGCAGCGGGCTGGGAACGACATTCCAGGCGATTCCCTACAGCAACACCGTGCAGGGCGGACAGAGCGAGACGCGGTTCACGGCGCAGTCGTCGCGCATCGGGCTCAAAGTGGACGAAACGGTGCAGGCGGTGAAGGCGTACGGGTATCTGGAGGCGGATTTCAATGGCTATCTGCCCGGCAACGCTTATGTGAGCACCAACAGCAACACGCTGCGGATGCGCGTGTACTACCTGAATCTGGCGCATGGGAAGTGGGAGGTGCTGGGCGGGCAGGCATGGTCGCTGCTGACCCCGACGCGCAAGGCGCTGTGCCCCTTCCTGGACCAGCTGTTCAACACCTTCCATCTGGACACCAGCTACCAGGCGGGACTGGTGTATGCGCGGCAGCCGCAACTGCGGGTCGTCTACCATCCGTCGGAATCGGCTGCGATGGGATTGTCGCTGGAAGATCCGGAGCAATACAGCGGAAGCGCGGTCACGTTTCCTACTCTGTTCAGCACGACCCAAACCGATATCAACTCGAGCACGGGAAGCGGGGGCGCCACCGCGACGCCAAATGTGCACCCGGATGTGGTGGCGAAGGTGACCTGGGATCCGACGGTGGCTGGATTGCGGTGGCATGTGGGCGCAGCGGGCCTGCTGACCTCAGTGCGCGTGGTGACGCCGGCAACGGTGACGAAGGGCGCTGCGGCCAGCGACGAGCGCGAGGGGGGAGGCGGTATCGGGAACCTCTACCTGCAGCTGTTCAGGGGCTTTCATCTGATTGCGCTGGGCTACTGGAGCGATGGAGGCGGGCGGTATATCGGCGGCATAGCGCCGGGATTCGTGGTGCTGCAGCCGGGCGCGGCGACGGCGCCGTTCCGGGCGGCGCTGCTCCACTCCGGTTCGGGCATCGGAGGGTTCGAGTGGATGGTGCCGGGCAACACAACGATCTCCGCGTACTACAGCGGCGTGTACGCCGAGCGGCGCTACGGGCTCGATCCCGCCGTGAAGACGGCGACGGAAGTGGGGTATGGGTTTCCCGGGAGCGCAAACACGAACAACCGGTCGATCGAAGAGGCATCGTTCGCCAGCACGACGACGCTGTGGAAGAATTCGGCCTACGGGGCGCTGCAGCTGATTACGCAAAGCTCGTGGGTGTTGCGGGAGCCGTGGTTTCTTGCGCCGCAGACGCCGAAAGACGCGCACCTGTTCATGGAGTTTGCGAACGTGCGGTTCGTTTTGCCGTAGCGGCCGGGACCGCCTGCACGGAGAAGACCTGGCGCGAGCCGCAAATAAAGACATGAGCAACAGAAGAGGCAGGCTCGTGCGGGAACGCCGCGCAGGGCTCTGCCTTTTCTGTTCCGGGCGGCGCATGGCCGGGAGTTCCGCAACGAAACGATCGCGGTCCTTTCCGCCGCTTCGCGGTCAAGCTTGCCCCTGCAGCGCCGATAAGCAGGCCAGGGTGCGCACGATCTCTTTCACCCCCTGCTGCACAGTTGCGGCGTTCGGGAGCCGGTCGCGTCGTGCGCGACGGTCGGAGGACCCTTCGCTGATCCGGACACCGGTTCGGACATACCCGGGAGGAAACGATGCAATGGTTTTATGACGTAAAGATTGGAACGAAACTGATCGGGGCCTTCGTGTTGACCGGCCTGATCACGGCGGTTGTGGGACTGGTGGGCGTCCTGAACATGGGGAAGATTGCGGATCAGGGAGCCGCTGCGTACGCCAACGAGACGATGGGGATGAGTTACCTGAAACAGGCGAACGTGTGGCTCCTGTACGTCTCGCGAGCGGAAAAAAACGTCCTGCTGGCCTCGACGACGGAGGAACGGGAACAGTACAGGGCGTCGGTAGCGGAATACGAGCGGGACGTCGATGCTGCGATGGACAACGCGCGGCCGCTGATCCATACGGAGAAGAACAAAGCGCAGCTGGCGCAGTTTGACCAGACCTGGAAAGAGCGGAAGGAGCTGCTCGATCAGGTGCTGGCGCTGGCGGAACGGGAGAAGATGGCGAGCCGGCGGCCTTCGGTGGAACTTTCCATGGGGATGTCCCGGCAGAAGGTCAACGAGGCGGAAGATCTGCTGTCGCGGATCGTGCAGACGAAGGTGGATCATGCCAGGCAGGACGCGGATGAGATGGCTGAGACCTACCGCACGAGCCGGCTGTTTCTGCTGATCATCGCGATCGGGGGAATTGCGGCCGGGCTCGGACTGGGCGTGTTTATTGCGCGTGGCATTGCGCGGCCTCTGGGGCAGATGGCGGAGACGGCGAAGCAACTCGCGCTGGGAAATGTGAACCAGAGCCTGGATTATCAATCGAAAGACGAAGTGGGATCTCTGGCGGAGTCGTTCCGGAGCCTGATCGCGTACATCCAGGATGTAGCGATGAATCTGGAGAAGATGTCGGGAGGCGATCTGAACACCCGAGCGGAGCTTCGCTCGGAGCGCGATGTGCTGAGCAGGAGCTACGAGCAGGTGCGCGGGACGCTGACCGAATTTCTGACGCAGATGAACCGCATGTCCGAGGAGCATAACAAGGGCGATATCGACGTTGCGATGGCGGCGGAGAAGTTCGATGGAGCTTACCGGACGATGGCCCAGGGCGTGAACGAGATGGTGTTCGGCCACATCACGGTGAAGAAGAAGGCGATGGCCTGCATCGCGGAGCTGGCCAAGGGCAATCTGGATGCGCCGCTCGAGAAGTTCCCCGGCAAGAAAGCCTTTATCAACGAGAACATCGAGAAACTGCGGGCGAATCTGAAGGATTTCATCGCCGAGATGAACCGCATGTCGGAGGAGCATAACAAGGGCGATATCGATGTCATGATTCCGGCGCAGAAGTTCGAGGGCGCGTATCGCCTGATGGCGGAGGGTGTGAACGGCATGGTCTCCGGCCACATCACGGTGAAGAAGAAAGCGATGGCCTGCATTGCCGAGTTCGGCCGTGGAAACTTTGAGGCGCCGCTCGAGAAGTTCCCGGGCAAGAAGGTCTTTATCAACGAGACGATCGAGCAGGTGCGGGCGAACCTGAAGGCGCTGATTGTTGACACGGATGCGCTGATCGAAGCCGCGGTAGCCGGCAGACTGGCGACGCGCGCGGATGCCGCGAAGCATCATGGCGATTTCCGCAGGATCGTCGACGGCATCAACAAGACTCTGGATGCGGTAATCGGCCCGCTGAATGTCTCCGCGCACTATGTGGAGCGCATCAGCAAAGGCGACGTCCCGGCTCTGATTACCGATAGCTATAACGGCGAGTTCAACACGATCAGGAACAACCTGAACGCGCTGATTGAGGCGATGAACGAGATTACCGATGCGGCGGAGAAGATCGCCCATGGCGATCTGACGGTGACGCTCAGGGATCGGTCGCCGGAGGACAAGCTGATGCAGGCTCTGTCTGCGATGGTGCTGGGGCTGACACAGACGGTGGGCGAGATTCGCTCGATTGCCGGCGAAGTGTCGGCGGCGAGCCAGGCGATTTCAACGGCGTCGGTGCAGGTATCGAAGGGCGCGAGCTCGCAGGCCGCGGCAGCGGAAGAGGCGTCGTCGTCGATGGAGGAAATGGTTTCCAACATCAAGCAGAACGCCGATAACGCACAACAGACGGACAAGATTGCCAACAAGAGCGCGCGCGACGCGCAGGAGAGCGGCAAGAGCGTGCTGGAGGCGGTGGCCGCGATGAAGGAGATCGCCAACAAGATCTCGATCATCGAGGAGATCGCGCGGCAGACGAACCTGCTGGCTCTGAACGCGGCCATTGAAGCGGCGCGGGCGGGCGAGCACGGCAAGGGTTTCGCCGTGGTGGCGGCCGAGGTGCGCAAGCTGGCGGAGCGCAGCCAGAAGGCGGCGGGCGAGATCAATCAGCTGTCGTCGACAACGCTGCGGGTCTCGGAGAAGTCGGGCGAGATGCTGGACAAGCTGGTGCCGGACATCCAGCGAACCGCCGAGCTGGTGCAGGAGATCACGGCGGCCAGCAAGGAACAGGACACCGGGGCCGAACAGATCAACAAGGCGCTGCAGCAGCTGGAGCAGGTGATCCAGCAGAATGCTTCGGCGGCCGAGGAGATGGCTTCGACGACTGAAGAGCTGACCGGGCAGTCGGACCAGCTGGTCGGTGCGCTGGGCTTCTTCCGGACGAATGACAACGGCGGGCGGGCGGGAAAAGCGATGAGCGGCCCGCTGCCGGCGCGCGAGGCCGAGCCGGGCGCGCCGGAAAAGAACGGCCGGTCGCCGGAGGCAGCGCTGCGCACCAAGCTTGCGAAGCGAACGGGAGTGAATCTGCAGCTGAACGGAAACCGGAATCAGGCGGACAAACTCGACGCGGAATTTGAGCGGTACTGACCGGACAAAGGGGGAGGGTCGCCGACTCTGGCTTCGATCAGGAGCCGGCGGCTCTCCTCTCTCTGCAGACGAGAAAGGAGTGAGGCATGAGTGCGAGCGAGATTACGGAGACACGGCAGTACCTGACGTTCAAACTGGGCCAGGAGATTTTCGCAACCGATGTGGCCAAGGTGCGGGAGGTTCTCGATCTGGCGGCGATCACGGCGATTCCGCGAACGCCGGAGCTGATGCGGGGCGTGATCAATCTGCGGGGCGCGGTGGTACCGGTGGTGGATCTGCGGCTGTGCTTCGAGATGACGAAGACGGAGAGCACGCGCAACACCTGCATCGTGGTGGTGGAGGTGATGCTGGACAACGAATCGACGGTGATCGGCGCGCTGGCCGATTCGGTGGAGGAGGTGATCGATCTGGAGCCGGAGCAGATTGAGCCGCCGCCGCGCATCGGGACGCAGATCCGGACGGACTTCATCCGCGGGATCGGCAAGCGGGATGCGCAGTTCATCATGATTCTGGACATCGACCGGGTCTTTTCCGCGGAAGAACTGGCCGCGATACGGGCGCAGGAGGGCGAGGCGGCCGTGGCAGCAGCGTAAGAAGGAGGCGCGCCCGACTGGCGCAGCTGTCAGTCGGCGGCGAGTTCCGCGGGGGTGTAGAGGCGGTCGTCGGCGGGCACTTCGAGAGGACGCGCAGAGACCAGGGGTCGTGCAGAAACGACGGGGAAAGAAGCGGTGGCCGCGGGGAAGGAGGCGGACTGCAGCTTCTGATTGAGCAGAAGCAGAGACTGGCTCTCCGTGCGCCGCCAGCGGCGAGGAAGGTTACGGCCGGGGATGCGGGCGGCGAGCAGGGCCGCGGCAAAGATGGTCCGGAGGAATTCGGGCGGGCCCACGCGCCAGAGCCTGCTCATCGGAACGACATTGCCGTTGCGATCGGGGTGGAAGGTGCGCTCATCCCAGCGGCGGCGGCCTTCGGGGTGGTGGGGATAATCGGCGATGACGTGGGTGAAATTGCGGTAAAAGCGCCAGCCGAGCGGCTCGTTGTACTGGGGCATGATGAGGACGGTGCTCTGGCGGCCGTTGCGGACTTCGTCGACGAATTCGGAGAAGTCGGAGGCGTCGGTGAGATTGATGGAGGCGTTGGGTTCGCAGCCATGGCGGTCGCCGCCGGAGAGGATGATCTGGTTCCATGCGGCAGCGAGGCGGAGGACGCCGCGATTTTCTTCGTGGCTGCGCATGCCGTTGAGCTCGAAGGCATGCAGGAAGGAGCCGGCTGCATGGAGGAAGCGCGTCAGCTCGAATGAGAAGCGGTCGCGGCCGATGTGCATGAAGTTCCAGAGCGGGTGATTGAAGACGATGAGGACTTCGGGGATGCGGTGCAGCTCGGCAAGGAGATGAAGGGTGCGGGGCTCGTCCCGGCTGGCGGTGATTTCGCCCATGGCGGCCATAAGGGAGGCGGCCAGCGAGGAGGGCAGGTTATGCACGCCTAAGTGAAAGACAGCGGCTCCCCAGTGGATGGTCCACTCGGTGGAGATGGGGGTTTCGCGGAATTCCGGGTGGTTGCGCAGCAGGAGGCAGGCTTCAATGGTGTCGTGATCGGAGAGGGAGACGAGGGGATGGAGGCCGAGCTCTTCGATCTGACGAGCCTCGACGTGATGGGCCTGGCGTTCGCAGAGGGGCGGGGTCCACCAGGCGCGATCGAAATCGAGGACGATGCCCGAGGTACAGCTGCAATAGTCTCTCTGGCTGTCGATCCAGGAACGGAGGGGGCGGTGGCGGGCGAGAAATTCGCCGATGAAGCCAAGACTTTCTTTGGAGTGACGGGTGTGACCGTGGAGCGAAACACCGGTGCGAAACGGGAGGTTTGTCTTCCGGTCCCCTGACAGCAACAACAGCTGATTGTGCACCCTGCCTCCGGCATTTGATACGGGCTTTCCCTTTCCTTGTTCCGCAGGGAAGGCATAACAGCCCGCGCAACCTCCCCGGAGGAAGAAAAGACGGCAAGGAAAACGAAAACCAGTACGTGCTGATACCGTATCGTATTCCATTTCGTTTTGAAAATTAAGATTCACACATAGTTGCATTGACGGAACCAGGATGCAAAGGCATGATGAGGGCAGATTGTCGAACCAAGCGCATTCTTCAAGATGGATCCTGGGTCTTCTCGGGGCGGGGCTGCTGGCCTGCCCGGGCTCGATGCATGCCGCGCAAAAAGATAACGCGACTATGACAAATCCTTCAGAGGCAGCCGCGCCCGCAGCGGGGAGCGATGCGGCGGCACGGCCTCTGACGGTTACGCAGATCGTGGACCGGCTGGCGGCACAGGACAAGCGACGGGCCGAAGAGCTGAAGGGCTATAGCGAAGAGCGGCATTACACGGTGACCTATCACGGGTTTCCGATGACGATGACGGCGAGCCTTGTCGTGGAAGCAACGTACGATGCTCCCGCGACCAAGCACTTTCAGATTTTGTCGGAGACGGGTTCGAAACTGCTCGCAGACAAGGTGCTGAAGCGTCTGCTGGCGACCGAAGAAGAGGCTGCGCAGGACCCGCAGAAGACGGCGCTGACGCCGGCAAATTACGAGTTCGCGCTGGTGGACGAAGATACGGTGAACGGGCGGCGCTGCTATGTGCTGCAGGTAACGCCGCGGAGCGATTCAAAGCTGCTCTATCGCGGAAAAATCTGGGTGGACGCGGAAGATTACGCGGTGGCGGAGATTGAGGCGCAGCCTGCGCAGAATCCATCTTTCTGGATTCGAAAGACGCTGATCCATCACGAGTACGCGAAGGTTGGCCCTTTCTGGCTGGCGGAAAAGAACGAGAGCCGGACGGAAGTGCGGATGGGCGGGACGGCGGTGCTGTCGATTGACTATGGCAAGCCGAAGACCGAGGCAGCCAGGACTGAGTCCGCGTCTCTGCCCCGGTAGCCCGACTCTCCACTGTCAGGGAAGCAGTTTGCGGGCGACGGCGAGGGCAGTTTTGCTGGTCAGGCTGAGCGGGCGGCCGGCAGCTTTCGGGCGGCGGTCTTCGACAGCGCGCGTGTAATAGCAGCGCAGCTGCCGGGTTGAATCTTCCCAGCTGCGGTGCTCCACGTCGGCGCGAGCGCGCATGCGGATGGCGTCGCGTTCCTCCGGATGATCGAGGGCGTAGCGAACGGCATTGACGAGGCCGCGCGGATCGCCCGGCTCAAAGAGAAAACCGGTGAGGCCGTTCTCGACTGCATCGGGCACGCCGCCGGCGTTGCAGGCGACAACCGGACAGCCGGAGGCCATCGCTTCCATGAGAACGAGGCCGAGGGTCTCGGTCTTTGAGGGCAGGACAAAGAGGTCGGAAGAAGCGTAGGCGGCGGCCAGGGGCTCGCCGCGCAGGTATCCGGCGAAAGAGGTCGGGGTGCCTTCGAAATGTTTCTCCAACTCGCGGCGGCTGGGGCCGTCGCCAACAATGGCGAGGCGCACGTCAGGCATGGCGGAAACAACTTCACGCAGAGCCGCAACTTCCTTTTCCGCAGAGAGGCGGCCGACGTAGAGCAGGAGCGGCTTGTGCGGCTCGCCGCCGCTGAGGGTATTGCGCATTTCCCGGGAGCTCTTCGAGGCATGGAAACGGCGCGCATCGACGGCGCGCTCCCAGAGGGCGAGGCGATCGATGCCCTGCCCCTGCAGCTGCTCCATCATGGGAAGAGAGGTGCAGAGGTTGAGGTCGGCGCGCTGATGGCGCGCGCGCATCAGCTTCCACGTTGTGTTCTGCAGAAATCCGAGACGGTAGTAGCGGAGATAGACGGGAAGGTTGGTGTGGTAGGAGAGGACGATGGGGATGTTGAGGACCTTGCCGTAATAGATACCGCCGATGCCGAGCAGAGAGGGCTCGAAGAGGTGAAGGACGTCGGGACCGAAGTCCTGGAGCTGGCGGCGCATGGACCGGCGGGGGGCTGCGATGCGGAGTTCCGGATAGAACGGGAACGGCACGGAAGGCACACCGACGATGGGGGCGCCACAGAGCTGATCGGGGCCTCCGGCCGGAGCGAAGACCATGACCTCATCGCCGGCAGCGGTGAGGGTTTCCACGGTCTGGGTCACCATCGTGACGATACCGTCGATCTTGGGGAGAAATGTCTCCGTCACTATGGCAATTTTCATTAAAAGTCAGGATATCGTTTTGGCCCGGCAGCGCGGCGCGGAATTTTGCGGATGAGGCGCGGGAATTGCGCAATTCCGACGGGCGGTTCAGGATGGAAGTGGTCTGACCTTTGACTCGAGGCGCGCCGGTCCTGCGCGTCCGCGACTACGGACAGGGAGATACGGATGACAAGCAGGATTTCATCGCGCAGTGCGCGTTGGGTTGGGACGTTGACGCTGCTGGCAGCGGGGCTTCTGTTCTGCGCAGCGCGTGGGTGGGGACAGAGCGCCGCGGCTCCGGCGGCAGCGAGCGTGGATGCGGCGCTACCGCATGGAGAGATCGAGTACCTGTGGCCGCAAGGCGCGCCGGGCGCGATGGGAACGGAGGAGGAGGACAAGCCGCATCTGGAGATTTTTGGCGGCGCGGGGGCGGTGGATGCGCACACGGCGGTCATCGTGTGTCCCGGAGGCGGCTACACGCATCTGGCGTATGAGAAGGAAGGCACGCGCATTGCGGAGTGGCTGAACCTGCGTGGGATTACGGCGTTTGTTCTGACGTATCGGCTGGCGCCGCGCTATCGCTATCCGGCGCCGATTCTCGATGGGTATCGTTCCGTGCGCTGGGTGAGGAGCCATGCGGCGGAGTACGGAGTGGATCCGCAACGGATTGGGATGTGGGGCTTCTCGGCGGGCGGGCACCTGGTGGGGATTGTGGGCACGCATTTCGATGCGGGGAATCCGGCGGCAGCGGATCCGGTGGATCGCGCGAGTGATCGGCCGGACTTCGTGATCAGCTCGTATGGCGGGCTGACGCTGGAGCCGGGCGTGGCGAAACCGACCGCGATGCAGTCTTTGCTCGGGGAGCATCCTTCGACGGATTTGAAGGAGGATATGTCGCCGGACAAGCATGTGACGGCGCAGACGCCGCCTTATTTTTTGTATGCGACGACGACGGATCAGTCGGTGCCGGTGCTGAGCAGCGTGGTGTTCTATACAGCGCTGGTGAAGGCAGGCGTGCCGGCAGAGTTGCACATCTTCGAAAAGGGGCCGCATGGGACGGCGCTGGCGCAGGGGTATCCGGCTTTGTCGGCGTGGCCGGGATTGCTGGAGAACTGGCTGCGGCTGAATGGGTGGATTCCGGAGCGTACCGCCGGCGAGACGCACTGATGCAGCGGCCGCAGGGTTTGCGATGGCTGGCTGGGATGGCGCTGGCTGTGGTGGCCGCGGGAGCCGGCGGCGCGGTAATTGGAACCAATCCGCCAGCACAGTCGCTGACGCGGGAGAGAATTGAGCAGCTGCCGGTGCGGGAGCGCAGGGCATGGCTCGACTATCTGCAACTGTCTGCGCGGCAGCGATGGAAGGATCAGGAATTCTTTGCGGCGGAATTGAAGCGTAGCGGACTGGCAGCGGCGCTTGAGCCGCCCCATGGATTCTCGGCGCGCAGCATTCCGCTGAATCGCGAGGCGGCGTGGTATTCCGGCGCAGAGGCTCGGCACATTGCGGATGTGATCGTCTCGTTCCAGACACCGGCGGGCGGCTGGGGCAAGAACCTGGACATGAGCGGCGAGGTGCGGCGGGCGGGCGAGCGGTTCGGGCCGAATAATCTTTCGCGCTTTCTGGGGCCGGGGGATTACGACACGCCACGCGATCCTGACTGGAACTACATTGGAACGATCGACAACGACGCGACGACGACACAGCTGCGGTTTCTGGCAAAAGTAGCGGGCGTGGCAGGCGCAAAGGAAGGCGCGGCGTATGCAACGAGTTTCAAGCGCGGGATTCTGTATCTGATGCAGGCACAATTTCCCAATGGCGGCTGGCCGCAGGTTTGGCCGCTGGAGGGCGGGTATCACGACGCCATCACGTATAACGACGATGCGATGACGCAGGTGATGGATCTGCTGTGGCATACGGCGGAGGGGCGAGACGAATACGGGTTCGTGCCGCAGGCGCTGCGAGAGAAGGCCAGGGCGAGCTTCGAGCGGGGGATCCGATGCATTCTGGCGACGCAGATTCGGAACCACGGAGTGTTGACGGTGTGGCCGCAGCAGGATGATCCGCTGACGATGCAGCCGGAGTCGGCGCGTAATTTTGAGCCGCCTGCGGAGTGCGCGAGCGAGAGTGCGGCGATTCTGCTGTTGCTGATGGATGATTTGCCGCGCGCCACCGTGGCCGAGCGGACTTCGATTGAGTCGGGGATGGCGTGGCTGCGAAAAACGGCTATCTACGGCGAGGCGTGGACGCGGACTTCGGATGGGCGGGAGTTGGCAGCGACATCGGGCGCCGGTCCGCTGTGGGCGCGCTTTTACGAAATCGGAACGGAGCAACCGATTTTTGTGGACCGCGACAAGACGATTCACGATCGGGTGAGCGAACTGTCGCGCGAGCGACGCAACGGCTATGCCTGGTACAGCACGGAGCCGCAGGAGGCGCTGGCGCGTTTCGCGGAGTGGAAGAAGGCGCAGCGTTGATCCTGCAGGTTCGCGTGGCGCTGCGCCTGAGAGTCAGGCCGGGAGCTTTTCCGGTGTTGGGTAGTGGTGCTGCTCGCGGCCTACGTCGCCGTCGTACTTCACCGTGGTTTTGAAGAGCTCGTAGCGGCCGTCGGCGGACCAGGGGCGGACGCGGTCTTCGAGCGCGCGCCGCTCGGCCTCCGACATGGGATGGAAATTGCCGGCGATGGCGAGGTTCTGCTCGAGGACTTCGAGCGAGTCCATGCCGCTGATGGTGGTGGCAACGGGTAGGCTCATGGCGTAGCGCAGGCCTTCTTCGACGGTTATGGCTCCGTGGGTGACCATTTCCCCGCTGCCGCCGAGACTTTTCATGCCGAGGACGGCGATGCCGCGGCGGTTGGCTTCCGGCAGGACGCGCTGCTGAAAGCTGCGGTAGCGGGCGTCGAAGGGATTGAGAGGCATCTGCACGGTATCGAAGGGAAAGTCGTGACTGAGCATTTTGAGATGGATGGCGGGATCTTTGTGGCCGGTGAAGCCGACCCAGCGGACCTTGCCCTGCTGCTTTGCGGCCGCGAGCGCTTCGATGGCGCCGTTGGGACGGTAGATGAGATCGGGGTCGTTATAGTAGACAACTTCGTGAATCTGCCAGACGTCGAGGTGGTCGGTACCCAAACGTCGCAGTGACTGTTCCAATTGCTGCATGGCGACGGATTTGTCACGGCCATGGGTACAAACCTTGGTCATGACGAGGACCTGATCGCGCTTCCCTTTAAGGGCGGCGCCGAGGCGCTCCTCGCTGAGGCCTTCCTTATATTCCCAGGCATTGTCGAAGAAATTGATGCCGGAGTCGATGGCGCGGCCGACGAGCGTGTTGGCTTCCTGCTGATCTTTGGTGGCGCCGAGATGGAAGCCGCCGACGCCGAGGATGGAAACCTGCTCTCCGGTTTTGCCGAAGGGGCGATGGGGGACAGTGTAAGAAGCCATGGGTTCTCCAGGTTCCGATGAGGCAGGCGCGGTTTGAGCCGAGCCTGCTGCGCCGCCTGCAGCCAGTCCTGCTCCGGCCAGCGTTGCGGAGCGCAGAAAGCTTCTGCGCGTGAGGGAATCGCGTTTAAGGGAGTCCTTCTTCAGAGGGGGACCGTTGCTCACGCTGCAGCTCTCATGCAATCTGAGGCCAGGGGTGGCCGTTGTTCTCGGTGGCCTTGAGCATTTCTTTTACTTCCACCGATTGGTCGTCGAGGGGGTAGTTATGGGCAAGGCGGGCTTCGGGGTTATCGAACTTGAGCGAAGTTTTATAGGGCTCGAAGCGGCCGTCGGCGGCAGGCTCGCTGACCTGGCGGCGGATCGCGTCCATCTCTGACGCGGAGAGCGGCTGGAATCCCTGAGCGATGCTGAGGTTCTGATGGAGGACATCCATTGTTTCCATGCCGGTGATGGTGGTGGTGACGGGGAGGCTCATGGCGTAGCGCAGGGCCTGCTCCGCAGTGATGGCGCCTTTCTTCACCATGTCGCCATTGCCACCGATGGGCTTCATGCCGAGGGCGGCGATGCCACGCCTGTTGAGCTCGGGCAGGACCTGCCGCTCGAAGCTGAGGAAGTGCGCGTCGAAGGGGTTGAGGGGCATCTGCACGGCGTCGAAGGGAAAGCCGGTTTCAAGCATGGCGAGGTGGACTTCCGGACGCTTGTGACCGGTGAAGCCGAGGAAACGAACCTTGCCCTGCTCTTTGGCTTTGCGGAGGGCTTCGGCTGCGCCGCCGGGGCGAATGAAGAGCTCGGGATCGTTTTCGAAGACCATGCCGTGAACCTGCCAGAGGTCGAGATGATCAGTCTGAAGGCGGGTGAGGGACTGCTCGAGCATCTGCAGGGCGAGGGAGCCGTCGCGGCCGTGGGTGCAGACCTTGGTCATGAGGAAGACTTTGTCGCGCCTCCCTTTGAGGGCCTGGCCCATCCAGACTTCGGATTTGCCGCGGTGGTATTCCCAGCAGTTGTCCATGAAGCTGACGCCGCCATCGATGGCGCCATGGACGATCCGGATTGCGGTTTTGACGTCGGCGGCCTGGCCGATGTGGTGTCCGCCGAGACCGAGGGCGGAGATTCTGACGTCACTGTGCTTTCCGAAGGGTCGGAGGGGGATCGGGGCCGACGAACCAGGCATAGGGCGTACGATGCGTGGCTGCGCGGGCGGGATTGCCGGGAACCGGGATGTCATTCCGCGCCGGGGAGGCCTGGCAAAACGTTTGAGTTTCCAGCGGGAATGTGATTACCTGGACCGGACAGATTTTTGGTTTGCGTTGGGACGCAGCGGGAAAGAGGGCAGAGGTGCGGAAGACGGGGATTGTTTTTGGAGGAATCGCGGCCGCTCTGGCTGGTTGCATGGGGGCTCTGGCGCAGGGGAAGGCGCTGCCGGCGGCGATGGAGATTGGCACGGGCTGGCAGTTGCAGGACAGCACGCAGGTGCCGGATTCGGGCGCGACGATTTCTGCGAAGGACTACCAGCCACAGGGGTGGAAGGCTGCGACGGTGCCGGGGACGGTGCTGACCAGCCTGGTGAACGACGGCGTTTATCCGGAGCCGCTGTATGGCGAGAACAACCGCAACATTCCCGAAAGCCTGAACAAGACGCCGTGGTGGTATCGGACGAGCTTCACGGTGCCGCAGGACTATGCGCACCGGCAGGTATGGGTGCATTTTGACGGGGCGAACTTTACTTCCGATGTTTGGGTGAACGGGCAGGAGGTGGGGACGATCCAGGGGGCGTTCATCCGCGGACGTTTTGACATCACGAAGCTGGTGAAGGCGGGTGAGACGGCGGTGCTGGCGGTGAAGGTATCGCCGCAGCCGCATCCCGGAGTGCCTCACGAGCACACGATTGCGATTGGGGTGGGCAAGAATGGCGGGATTACGGCGATCGACGGGCCGACGTTCCTGTGCACGCTGGGATGGGACTGGCTGAATGCGGTGCGGGATCGCGATACAGGGCTGTGGCGAAAGGTGTGGCTGTCGGCGTCGGGATCGGTGCTGATCGACGACCCGCAGGTGACGACGGATCTGCCGCTGCCGCGGACGGATTCGGCGGATGTGACGGTGCAGGCTACGCTCGAAAATACGTCGGACAAGGAAGAGAGGGGCGAGCTGGAAGGCAGCTTCGGCGATGTGCAGTTTTCGCAGAAGGTGACATTGCCGGCAAAGAGCACCGAGGCGGTTACGTTCGATCCGAAGACGACGGCGGCGCTACACGTGATGAACCCGAAGCTGTGGTGGCCGAATGGATACGGGCCGCAGAATTTGTATCATTTACAGTTGCGATTTGTGGAGCACGAGAAGGATTCGGACACGACCAGCACGCAATTTGGCATCCGGAAGATTACCTATGGCGTGGGGGGGGAACCGCTCACGATTTCCGTGAATGGGGTGAAGGTGTTCATCCGCGGGGGCGACTGGGGGCTGGATGAAGCGATGAAGCGGATTCCGCGGGCGCGGCTGGACGCAGAGATCCACATGCATGCGCTGGCGAATCTGAACCTGATTCGCAACTGGGTGGGGCAGAGCACAGACGAGGATTTCTACGAACTATGCGACCAGTACGGGATTCTGATCTGGGATGAGTTTTTCCAGGCGAATCCGAGCGACGGGCCGAATCCGGACGATCTTCCGATCTACCTGGCGAATGTGCGCGACAAGATTCTGCGCTTCCGGAATCATCCCTCGATTGCGCTGTGGTGCGCGCGGAACGAAGGGTATCCGCCGCCGGAGATCGATCAGGCGCTGCGGAGGATGATTCCGGAGCTGGACCCGGCGCGGCTGTATCAGCCGAGCTCGACGGCGGGGCGCGGGGTGCATTCCGGTGGGCCGTATTTCTGGCGCGAGCCGCAGGCGTTCTACGTGCAGGATGCGCCGTTCAAGACGGAGACGGGATCGGTGTCGGTGCCGACGCTCGAGTCAGTGCACGGGATGATGCCGGAGAAAGACTGGGAGACGATCAACGATGACTGGGCCGCGCACGATCTGGCGATGGGGGCTGCGCACGGGGATCAGTATCCGTATGTGCTGGCTGCACGATATGGGCGCGTGGCCAACCTGGCGGACTTTGCGCGCAAGGCGCAGCTGATGAATTACGAGGCGTATCGGGCGATGTATGAGGGGCGGAATGCGCATCTGTTTGCGCCGGATACGGGCGTGATCACGTGGATGAGCAATCCGGCGCAGCCGAGCTTTGTGTGGCAGCTGTATCACTACGATATGGAGCCAAACTCTTCGCTGTTTGCGGTGAAGTCGGCAGCGGAGATGGTGCACATCCAGATGGACGAGGACGACGGCACGCTGAAGGTGATCAACAATACGCCGCAGGCGCTTGCGGGTTACACGGCGCATGTGGAGGTGCTGACGGGGCCCGGGTTTCAGCAACATATTCCGCCGAGCGGAGCGCCGATTACGTCGACGCTGAACCTGTGGCAGGCGGGCGTGACGAAAGACATTCCGGTGAATGGGCCGGCGGACACGGCGATTGATCTGGGCGCGGTGCCGCTGCCGCGGTATTTGCCGCCGGTGTATTTTGTGAAGCTGGAGTTGCGCGATGCGCAGGGGCAGATCGTTTCGCGGAATCTCTACTGGAAGCCTGCGCCGGATCAGGAGAACGATCTTTCTCCGCTGAATGCTTTGCCGGTGGTGACCCTGGACGGAACGATCGCGCGGCACGATGTGGGCGACCGGCTGCGGCTGGAGGTGACGCTGAAGAATCCCGGGAAAACGATGGCCCTGCTGGCGCATCTGCAGTTGCGGCGAAAGAGCTCGGGCGAGCGCGTGCTGCCGGTGTTTTATTCGGACAACTATATCTGGCTGGGGCAGGGGGAGAGCCGGACGATCACGATTGACGCGTCGCTTGCGGATCTGAAAGGCGATGTGCCGCTGGTGGTGGTCGATGGGTGGAATGTGGATGTGACAGCGGTGACGAACGCCGACTGCGCGCTGGCTCCCAATGTGGATGCACAGGTGAATCATTGGCCGGCTACGGGGCTGCCGATGATTACGGCTGGATTGAGGTGAGGGAGAGCGTAGGGGGTAGGGGGTAGGGTGTAGGGCGTGGCCGCAAAAATCAGCAGTCGAAGAGGGATGGTGTTTGAGGGACCGACCGTTTTTGGGGTGATGCTTCGACGGTTGCCGGATTGAGGAGGTCTGGCGCGTTGTTCTTCACGTTGCCTACAGCTGCGCCGATCTTCCAGATTTTGATTTCTTCGGCGTCGCAGGGGCGGAGCAGGTCGAGGGGCGGACGTCCCTGGTCGTCGCGGCGCAGCCAGCGGTCGTAGTCGCGTGGCGCGAGGATGACGGGCGTGCGGTTATGCAGGGGCGCGGTCCGCTCGTTGGCTTCGGTCGTGATGATGGTGAAGGTGTCGATGGCGGGCTGGCCGTCGCGGGGCTTCCAGTGCTCCCACAGGCCAGCGAAGGCCAAGGGTTCGCCGCTGCGCAGGGCGATGGCCCAGGGCTGCTTCGTCTTCGCGTCGAGCTTTTGCCATTCGTAGAAACCGTCGGCGGGGACGAGGCAGCGGCGGCGCAGAAACGGCTCGCGCCAGATGGGCTTCTTCATCAGGCTTTCCGCTTTGGCATTGATGGTGCTGACGCCGAGCTGCTTCGGGTCGTTGCACCAAGAGGGGATGAGTCCCCAGCGCATGAGGGCGAGAGCGCGGTCGGCGGTATCGCGGTCTTCGATGACGACCGGCTGCATGGTTGCGGGGGCGACGTTGTAGTCGGGCAGGATTTCGAAGGACGGGGGAACGCCGACTTTAAAGGCTTCGGCGATGCGCTGCTTGTCGGAACGGCGATAGTAGCGGCCACACATAGGGAGTCCGGGGAGCTGCGTCGATTGTAGGACGCGGGCGTGCGCGGGGCAGATGCCGGGTTCCTTTCTTGACTTTTAACTACACATGTAGTAGACAGTACTACACCGATAGGAGGCAGGCTTTGACAACCGCACGGCTGTCGAAACTCGAGTTCCAGATCATGGAGGCGCTATGGGGGCGCGGACAGCTTTCGATCCGCGAGATCCAGGAGGAGATCCCCGCGCGGAGAACCCCGGCCTATACGACGGTGCAGAC
>Ga0335072_10003395_pt1 | contig 24031 bp, 18 predicted proteins | sample Lox_Sample_21_FD_206725 | JGI IMG/M metagenome (GOLD analysis project Ga0335072, IMG submission 206725) | Soil microbial communities from Loxahatchee National Wildlife Refuge, Florida, United States - Lox_Sample_2.1 | ecosystem: Environmental > Terrestrial > Soil > Wetlands | place: USA... | reverse complement strand
GTCGACTGCTACGTTCTCCTGGAGCGCCTTCATATCCTCTTGGGTCGCCGACGCCATCGCGTAAGCCATGAAGCGGATCGGATCGGCAAGTGCCTCCTCCGCCGTCTCGAAGCCACGAGGCGAGGGATCCATCGATGGCCTTCTCCGCCCCCTCAATCGCCAGCAGCGCGAACGTGGCCAGCCAATGCTCGCCCATGTAGTCGCCCGCGACATGCGGCAGGCTCGCCGCCAGGTGCCGACCCGCCGCATCCCGCATCACCGCGCAACGCGGATCGCCGGCCGGCAGCGCCGCCGCCAGATTATTCCAGCACCAGGCGCGGCTGAAGTTCAGCCCGTCCAAATGCGCGAGCCTCCCGTCGCTGCGGTCGCTGACCGAGACCGGTTGGAACAGCGCCGCCGGTTCCCGCCGCGAAAGCCGCGGCAGGAACCGGCCGAACCAAGTAAAGAACGCGTCCGCCGGCAGCACTCGCCGCATGCACTCCGCCTCCGCCAGGCAGGGCGAGAGGAAATCCTCGCCGCTGGGTTCCCAGGCCTGACAATCCGCATCGTCCAGGTACCAACGCCGCGCCGTGTCCGCCACCATCGCAGCCAGCGCGTCGTCGCCACAGGTCCGCGCATAATCCATCGCCAGCGTCAGTGCGATGGCCGTATTGGAATGCACGCCGCTGCGAACCGGATACGTCGCCTTCGGCAGATGTTGCAGGAAGCGCAGGCCAAATGCCTCGCCCAGAGGCCGTAGTGTCGCTGCCCACGCCTCGGTGCCATCCGCCCGGCGCAACTCGGCGCACAGCGCGAGCGACCACGCCCACCCATAGGGCCGTTCGAACGTGCCCGTGAAGGGCCGCGCCAGGTAGGCGCACTCCGCCGCTACCCGCTCCGGCGTCAGCGCCTCGGCAAACAACGTCCGGACCTGCGCCGCTTCCGCCGTGTCCGGAAACCGCCCGGACAGCCGTGCCAGCAACCAATAGGCATGCACGCAGGAATGCCAGTCGAAGCTGCCGAAGAAGATCGGGTGCAGCGCGCGTGGCGAGCGCAAATCCTCCGGCCCGGTCAGCACCTGATCCAGCTTGTTGGGGTACTCCCGAGTCACGTGGCCCAGCGCGATGGTCATAAACCTGCGGCCGAGGTCCTGCGTCAGCATCACAAGCGCCCTATGACCGGGTCACGCCGGGCCATCATGGGCAACCTTCGGAATCGGCAGCCCCAGATTCTCCCGCAACGTCGCGCCGGCATAGTCCTTGTGGTACAGCCCGCGGCGTTGCAGCTCCGGCACCACCCACTGCACGAAATCGGCGTACGTGCCCGGCACGTGGGTTGCCGCCAGCACGAACCCGTCGGCAACAGGCGCAGTGAAACGTGCTTCCAACCCATCCGCCACTTCCTTCGGCCCTCCGACGATCGGCTGGTTCGGCCGCGCGCGGCTGCTGTAACGCACGAAGTCGCGCGGCGTGGGATTGCGCATGCCGCTGGCGCGCAGCACGCGGTCGCGCATCGACTGGGTGCCGGAAATGTTCTCCAGCTCCTCATCCGTGAACGGTTCATCCAGTCCCTTGCTGGCGAAATCGAAATTCATCGCTTCCGAGAGCAAAGACAGCGCATCTTCGTCGGTGGCAAGTTTTTCGATCAGCGCCATCTTGTCCTCGGCTTCCGCCTTCGTCTCCGCGGTGACGACATAGGCCGAGGGCGTGATCGCCACATGATCCGGATCGCGGCCATGCTGCGCGATCTCGTCCTTCAGGTCGCGATAGACCTGCTTGCCATGCTCCATGCTGGTATGGGTGGTGACGAAGATCAGCTCGCCCCAGCGGGCGGCGAACTGCTTGCCGCGGCCGCTCTGCCCGGCCTGGATCACCACCGGCTGGCCCTGCGCCGACCGAGGCACGGTGAATGGTCCGCGCGACCGGAACCACTTTCCGGTGTGATCCAGGCGCCGAACCTTGTCGGGGTGAGCGAACAAGCCGGTCTGCCTGTCCAGCACGATCGCATCGTCATCCCACGAATTCCAATGTCCGAGCACCACGTCCATGAATTCGTCCGCGCGGTCGTAGCGCGCGTCATGTTCCATATGCTCTGCGAGGCCCATGTTCAGCGCCTCGCCGTCGTTCATCGACGTAACCACGTTCCAGGCCGCGCGGCCGTTGGTCATCAGGTCCAGCGTGGCGAACACGCGCGCGACGTGGAACGGTTCGAAATAGGTGGTAGAGCATGTAGCGCCGAGGCCGAGGCGCTCGGTGGCCATGCCCATCACGGTCAGCACGGTGACAGGATCCATTTTCACGCAGCGGATGCCATGCTCCACGGTGTGACGATGATCGTTACCGTAACGGTCCGGCATCGCCAGCCGATCGTCGAAGAAGCCGACATGGAATTTGCCGGCTTCCAGCACGCGCCCGATGGTCTGGTAATACGCAGCCGACGTCGTGTCGTCGCGCGATTCAGGATGGCGCCAGGAACTGACCAGATTGGTGCAGTTTTGCGCCTGGAGGAACCCTACCATCACCATCTGCCGCATCTGGACGATTCCCCTATGTCAATGCGAGGAGCGAAGCGACGAAGCAATCCCGTTCGAGTGCGGGTGCCGTGCGTCAGCCCCACCAGGGTTGCTTCGTCCCTGCCGGCCTCGCAAGAGCATCGGTGGGCGGTTCGCGCGTCCGCCTCGCCTCACTCCCCCGCCGCCACATTCTCCTTCGCCGCCATGCGCTGCTTCAATTGCTCCGGCGTCAGCCGCACGATATCCTCGTTCTGGTGTGCGTACAGATCGTATTGCTCTGTATCCAGCTCCTCCAGCGCGATCCGTCCCGCCAGCACGTCCTGCTTCCACGCCTCATGCTCTGCATGGCGGTCATGGAATTCCGGCATCACCTCTCGGGCGAACAATTCCAGACTGGAGCAAATGTCCTCGTGCGACGTCTTCCCCGCCTGGTTCAGCAGAATCACCTGGTCGACATGCGCCTCCTGGAACAATCGCAAACGCTTGCGAATGGTTTCCGGCGAACCGATCAGGCCGTTGCGCAGCGCCTGCTGCGCCTTCTCTGTATGCCGCCAGTCCTGGTACTCGCGCCAAAGATTGCCGGCGCCCGGCGCGTCCACGCCCTTTCGCCCATAATACGACAGCGCGAAAATGAAGAACGTCCAGCCCGAGGCTTTCGCCAGCGCCTCCTCGTCGGTGTCGGCGCACATGAAGCCGTTGACGATGGCGATGTTCGGATTGGCCGCGTAGTCGGCCAGCTTCTGCGGATGGTGCAGCAGCGTGTTGTAATAACGGTGCACCCAGGCCTGCGCGGCCTCCGGCGAGACGAAGCTGAAGCCCAGTGCGCCCATGCCCCAACGCCCGGCATCGGCAATGGTGCGGATGTTGGAGCACGCGACCCAAAGCGGAGGATGCGGCTTCTGGAACGGCTTAGGAATGACATTGCGGGCCGGGAAATCATAGTACTGGCCGTGGAATTCCCAGGAATCGCGGGTGAACATCGGGATGATGGCGCGCACCGCCTCTTCCCAGCGGTCACGCTTGTCGCGCACGCGGATGTTGAAGGGATGCAGTTCCGCCGGCCCAGCGCCCTCGCCCATGCCGAATTCCACGCGCCCGCCGGACAGCAAGTCCAGCGTGGCGACGCGTTCGGCGACGCGGTGCGGCTGGTTGGTGGTGAGCTGCACGATGCCGTGCCCGAGGCGAATCCGCTTCGTCCGCTGCGTCGCGGCAGCGAGGAACACTTCCGGCGCGGAGGAATGCGAGTACTCTTCCAGGAAGTGATGCTCCACTTCCCAGACATAGTCATAGCCAAGCCGATCGGCGAGTTCGAGCTGTGCCAGCGATTGCTGGAACAATTCGTATTCGCTGGTCGCAGTCCAGGGACGCGGGAGCTGATGTTCGTAGAAGATGCCGAATTTCATATTGCTCGCTCTGCGTTTCCTGGCAAAAGCGTCGCAGAGGGGACTGCCTCGGTCAAGCTCACGGGCAGCGGGGAGCCGCACCTGTCATGTCACCGCGGGTCATGTCATTGCGAGGAGCGAAGCGACGAAGCAATCCTCGTCGCGTGGCGCACGGATGGTTTCGGCACTTCTCGAAAGAAGCCGATTCGTCGCTTCGCGTCTCCCGCTGACGCCATTTGCCACGACGTTCCTCGTACCAAAGAACGTTGTGGTACCCAAGGCGCACCTACAACCATCTCGGCCAGGACTTGGTGCGCCGCAATGCCTCGGCCGCGGTGGCAGACAGGCGCCACGGCGTGTCGCTTTGCTCTGGCTTTGTTTGCAGTCGCAGGCAGGCGGGGCAGCGTACCGGCTGGTCCGGCCGCGCCGATGTCAGCACCACGCGGGCGCCGCAACAGCAGCACAGGCGCCGTTGCCTCGGGTCCTGCGCCGCTTCACGGACAAGCTGCGTCAGCATCGGTCCGCGGACCAGCGCGATCGGCAGATAGCGCATCGGACGTACCCCCACATGGCTATTCACAATTATACCGCTCGCCGAACCGGCCCGGCAATCCGCTTATCCGGCGTTCGCCTATGCTGTATGATATATCAGGGCCAGTCCTGAGGATCGGTGCCCGATCCCGACAAAGCGGAAGGAGCCATCATGCCAAACGACGATGCGCAACGCGTTCCGAAGGCCACCAAAGTCGCTTCGTCGCTGCCCAGTGGCCTGCAACTCACCGCGATGGACCCCACCTTCCGCGAGTGTCCGCATGATCCGCTGGACCGCCTGCGCTCTGTCGCGCCTGTGCACCGGGATCAGCAGTTTGCCCGCTGGTTTCTGACTCGCTTCGAGGATATCAAGACCGTCGTCTCCACCCGTGGACTGTCAGTCGATCCGCGCAAGACGCTGCCAGGTTCCTATTCGCGCCGCCTGCTGATCGGCGATGCGTCCGTGGAGACAGTACAGCTGAGCATGCTCCATCTCGACGATCCCGATCACAAGCGCATCCGGGGCCTGGTCACGCAGGCATTCAACCAGCGGGCGGTGGATGCATCGGAGCCACGCATCCAGGCGATCGCCGACCAATTGCTGGATGCGGTCGCCGCGCGCGACACGTTCGATGTTATCGCGGAATACGCATCGCCCCTGCCGATCATGGTGATCGCGGAAATGCTCGGCGTGGACGATGCCGATCTGGCACGGTTCAAGAGCTGGTCCGACGCCCAGGCGCAGGTTTTGAATCCGGCCCGCAGCTCCGAGCAATCCGAGGCGCTGAAAGACTCATCGCAGGCACTGGAAGATTATTTCCTCCGCATGATCGAATACAGGCGGCGCAACCCCGGCCGGGACATCATCAGCGGCCTGGTCGCGGCGCAGGCCGATGGCGACCGCCTGACCGAGCGCGAGATCGTCATCACCTGCAATCTGCTGCTGGTGGCCGGCAACCTGACCACGACGGACCTGATCGGGAACGGCGTCCTGGCGCTGCTGCAACATCCCGATCAACTGGCGAAGCTACAGGCACGGCCGGCCATGGTATCGCAGGCCATCGAGGAAATCCTGCGCTACGACCCACCCGTGGCGCAGACCACACGTATCGCGACGGCGCCGTTGACGATCGGCGACGCGGCCGTCCAGCCAGGCGAGCCTATCACGTTGTCCCTGCTCGCCGCTTCGCACGATCCGGCGTTGCACCACGATCCGCATTGCTTCGACATCGAGCGTGCGGACACGACGCATCTCGCCTTCGGTGGCGGCGTGCATTACTGCCTCGGCGCGCCGCTCGCCCGCGCGGAGGCGCGTATTGCGATCTCGGCGTTGCTGCGGCGATTCCCGCGACTGCGGCTCGATGCAGCACATGACGTCGTGCGGAAAGGGGTGCCGGTGTTCAACGGTGTGGAGGCGCTTCGGGTGCGTGCGGATTGATACGGCGAAACGTCGCTACCGCAATCGCCATGGCACGCGATTCGGCGTCATCGCAAGGATGCGAGCCGATCTCCTTGGGGCTGTGGCGAGAACGCCGAGCAGGTTCACCACGAAGCCACAAAGGCACGACGCTGCGATCCACGCCCTTTGTCCTTCGTCCGCGGCGAATGACTATGTCAGCCTGGGCGAGCTTCGTGCCTTCGCACCTTTGAGGTAGTATTTAACAGGAACCCAGCCGCACAGGCCGCACTTGTCACAGGCCGCACTTGTCGAGACCGCGGCAAGTTGCGCTCCCGAACAATCCTGTGCTGGCCTGCTAACGTTCCACTAGGAACACGATCTTCCCGGTCACTCGGTACGCAATGATCCGGTCATGCTCTACCACGCATTCCGCTTCCTTTACCCGGAAGGACATGATCCCCCGCAACGTCTTCGCCGCTTCCTTCACGGCGGCACGGCATGCGTCGTCAAAGCTGATCTCGGATTGCATCGTTACGTCGATATTGCGTACGATCGCCATCTCGCGCCTCCCTTGCACAGGAACGGGCAACGCTCGTACCTGCCGGCCATCAGCGATTGCTGGCCAGACACGCACGAACCACACCCACCCTTGATAGTTTGAGCCGATATCGGCCGCGCGGGAAGACCCCGTGCCGGCGCCGCGCAATCAGAGCAGCGCGGCGCCGCCTTGCAGGCGAGGCGTCAGACACCCACCGCGGCAGGCGCCTTCGCCGGCTCAGCCTTTACCGTCTCGCCGTTCTCCGCGGTCCCGCCGCCGATCCATGCTGCGACGAGCTTCTGATTGGCCTCGATCAGGTGGCTCGATTCCCGCGCGTAGTCTTCGAATGCGTCATGCACCCACTGCGCTTCCGCATCGAGCACATCGGACATGCGGCAGCACTCCGCCATCCGCCCGAAGGCTTGTGCATTGCGGCTCATCCGCTCGCCGACGAAACGCGCGAACTCGGCGTTCCATTGGTTCAACGAGTGCATGATCGTCTCGCCCTGGTCCCAGAACTGCCGGAACGCGGCGTCGGCCTGACCGAACGGCAACGCGTTCCCGATCGACGCCTGTTGTGTCGCGCTCATGAACATACCCCTTTTCTGCTGATATTTCCTGGCGGAAATCGTAGGTACGTTCACGCGATCGGCATCACGGCGTCAACCGCACGCATATCACATTCAAATGATACCGGAACCGTTTCTAATTTGCTGCTTTCGGATCAGCGTTGTGCGATGCGTTGTTCATCCTGTGCCGCAGTCTGAGGTGCGTCACCTTCTCGCCCCCGATGCGCAAATGGCACGAGCGCGGCGCTCAATGCCAGCGTGGCCAGCGCCATCACCAGCAGCGCCAGCAATACGCTGCCGCCGCCGAAACGTTCCAGCAGTATTGCTCCGGCGGACGGCGCAGCGGCCTGGCCCAGCAGCATGGGAAACGCCAGGCGCCCGACCAGGGCCGGATATCCGTCCGGTCCGAACAAGGCAAGCGGCAGCGTGCCGCGAACGATGGAACGCAGGCCGATGCCGCCGCCATAGATTACCAACCCCGCGAGCACCGCCTCGCGGTGCACCAGCAGCAGGACAAGGCCGAAGGAGACGAGGATTGCCGAGAGCAATCCCTCCCAAACCGGATGCGTGCGCTGGCCGGCGAGCAAGTCGATCAGCCGCGCGCCGACCTGGCAGGGGCCGACGACGGCGCCCAGTTCGACCGCCGTCGCCAGCGTGACACCGCGCTGCTGAAGGATGGTCAGCAGATGCACCGACATGACAGCGGCGATGATGGAGGAGAGCGTCATGGTGACGGCCACCAGCCAGAACAATACGTGGTAGCGTGCACCGTACGGCGACGACATGGCCGTGCCGGATACGACTGCGGAATGGCGCCTCGGGGCGGCGGGGCGTGGCGGCTCCCTCGGCAGGCCGAAATGGTACAGTGGCACAACGAGCAGCAGGTTGATTGCCGCGTAGGCGAGGCAGGCGCCGCGCCAGCCCAGGCGCTCCAGCAGCACCGCGCTGAGCGGCCAGCAGACGGTGCTGGCGAACCCGCCGATCAAGGTGAGTGACGTGATGACCGCGCGCGCACCTTGGCCGTACAGCCGGCCGAGTGTGGCGAAGGCAGGATCATACAGTCCGGCGCCCATTGCTCCGCCCAGCACCAGCCAGCCCAGCGTGAAGACGGCAAGGTTGGGTGCCGCGGCCAGGATGGCGAGGCCGGCTGCCATCAGCAGCGCGCTGCCCGTCAGTACCGGACGGCCGCCGTTGCGCTCGATCAGGTCGCCGATTTTGGGCGAGATCAATCCTGACACGAGCAATGCCAGCGACAGCGCGCCGATGATCCAGGGCAATGGCCAACCGGTTTGGGTCGCGATCGGCTTCGCCAGCACCGCGGGCAAATAATAGGACGAGCCCCAAACCAGAACCTGGCCGATGCCCATTACCGTGACGATGGTGGCGCGGGAACGCTGGGTCACCGGGTCAGCCATTGTCGCGGCGGGGCGGTGTGCGGCAGCCTTCGCTCTGGCTGCCTTGGAAGCCAGGGGTGACGGCATCCTCGTCGGCGTTGGACGCCGGACGGATCGCCGGTGCGAGCGCGGAACACTGGGTTTGTTGCTGCTTCATGACGCGGAAGGCTGGCACGAGGCCGCCGGTGCCCAAAGACTATTTTTGCAATACGCGGCATCAGCATAAGTTTGGCCGATGCGCACCCCGACCCTTCGGCAGTTGAGCAATTTCGTCGCAGCGGTGGAGACCGGCAGCCTGTCGGCGGCGGCGCGGGTGCTGCAGGTCACCCAGCCAGCGGCCAGCCAGCAAGTGAAGGAGCTGGAGCGGGCGCTGTCCGCCCGGCTGTTGCAGCGTTTCGGCGGGCGCGTGCGTCCGACGGCGGCGGGCGAGGTGGTGCTGGCCCAGGCGCGCCGGGTGCAGGCGGCGGTGGACGACTTGCTCGCGGCGGCGGCGGCGTTCCAGGGCGGCGAGGTGGGGCGGCTGCGGTTTGGTACCGGTGCGACGGCCTGCATACATCTGCTGCCGCCGGTGCTGGCACGGATGAAGCAGCGCATGCCGGGGCTGGAGATCATCATCGCCACCGGCAACACGCCGGACATGCTGCAACGGGTGCTGACCGGCGAGCTGGACCTGGCGCTGGTGACGCTGGCGGGCCGGCTGGACCGGGCGTTGGACGCGAGGCGTCTGCTGGAGGAGCCGCTGGTGGCCTATGCGCCTGCCACGATGCTGCCGGGGGAAGCAGCGGTGCGTCCGGCGCAGCTCGCGGCGCTGCCGCTGATCCTGTACGAAAGCGGCGGTGCGACGCGCGGGCTGGTAGACGCGTGGTTCCGTCGCGCCAGCCTCGCGCTGCGGCCGATCATGCAACTGGGCAGCGTCGAGGCGATCAAGATCCTGGTCGAAAGCGGGCTTGGCGCGACGGTGTTGCCTGCGGGCGCGTTGCGCGCCCCGGCGGCCGGTATGGCGGTGCGGCCGCTGTGGCCGGCAGCCACGCGATCATTGGCGCTGGTGCTGCGGAGGGACAAGGTGCGGGATCGGGGGCTGCGGGTCGCGCTCGAGGAGCTGCCAACCTTTCCCGCGCTGAGTTGCCCGCGCAGCGCGGTGTTGAGCGACAGCGATTCTCACGCACGCAAGACATGAACCCGGGGGTCAAAAACGCTTCCATCCCGCGGTCCGCGTTGGCTATGCTTCACGCGTATGATCGGGGTGCCTGGCTGGCTCGTCAAGCCTTCGAACACTCCCACCGCAGCGTTCAGTCCTCGCTTCCCTATACCTCGCATCGTTTGTGACCGTTCGGAAACTGTGTCTCTACCTCAAGAGAATGGAGGGATAGATGGTTGAGATGATCCTGACTGCAGAGCAATACGGAAGGGCCAAGCCTGGACTGAGGTATGCGGCCGATCAACTGAAACAGGCTGGCGATGAGGCTGATATATTTTTTGAACAAAGTCTAAGCCCGGTCTTTCAAGCGTTGCAATCACAGGCAACTGGCAATTTCGCGGAAATCGGAATATCGAGGAATGACGGTTCGGGACCGCAACCCACGAGGTACTCTTCGCCCAGAGCTGTACAGGCGCCATCAATTGATGAAAACACACTCCGTATTCTGACCGAGCAGCTTATTAGTATAGCCAAGGCACTCCAGCAGGAAAAGGATGTTATCAGATCGTTCAAATCCAACTGCGAGCCTTGGATAACGGTAGCATTTCAAAAGAAATATCGCTTGAATGCTCCGAAGGTGCGAAAAGCACTTGCCAATTTCATTCTGATGGTCGAGCTGGAGGGATTTGAGGGTGGGGATACCGGCCACACCACGATTGGTGCCTCACATCTGGCGAACAGCAACGCGATGGGCACCTTCTTCGAAGGCGGGACGAGAACCTTGAATGTACTGCCTCTCCCAGGCAAAAAATGAATTGCGGGTGTTCCGGTCATCATGCGGTGATTCGGCCAGGATCAGCGAGGGAGTGACGCCTCGATACCGTTGCTTGCAGGCGATCGGTGAGGGCTGATCGTGCAACCTATGTCTTTCAGACCCGCCGATGAGGACAACGCGGAGGGCAGGCACAACAAAATTGCCCTTCCCCCAACCGGAATCGCTACCGGCGCGAGTCCTTGATCGGTCACTGGCACGCCCTCTCGACGCAGACGGCTGAACATAACCAAGGGCCGTACTGATGTGTACGGCGTGCCTGTGCCGGAGCCGCATCTTGGAGTGCCTCGGCGCACGCGCTGGCCAACCCCGAAGCCCGAGTGCGCCCGCGCTCGGAATTGCCGAACACTGGGGAGCCGGGGGTTGAGCCGCGAAGCCGATCAACGCGAAGTGCAAAGCAACGAGAGTGGGGGCCGGTCGGTTCACACCAAGCCAAAGGCGCTCAGAAATGATATCTCGCGCTAACCAGCTCACGGCACGATTTCACATGCGCCCACTTGACCGATATTGCCTGGCCGCCACCGTTCCAACAATCAACGCGGTGGTCGGCGGTTCCTGTCATTGCGAGGCCCGCAGGGCCGGCGCGATCTCACGCAGGGGATTGCTTCGGCCCTGCTGGCCTCGCAATGACAGGAGTTGAACGCGTTTCATTCAGTCGCGGGCCGGGCGAAAGGCCGGCCCCAACTCACAACAACGCGCCATCGCCGAACCGTTCGCCGCACGGTCAGCGATCGCCAACAGCCGGGCATCCCATGTCGGACGCGTCCCTCCCCGCCGAATTCGCCTTGATCGCGCGGCATTTCCGTCCGCTTGCCGGCCCCGCCGCACTGGGTCTCGCCGACGATGCCGCCCTGCTGGCACCGCCACCCGGCCGCGAACTGGTGCTGACGGTCGATGCCATGATCGGCGGCGTGCATTTCCTCCCCGACGATCCGCCTGATCTCGTGGGCCGGAAGCTGCTGCGCGTGAATCTGTCGGACCTTGCCGCGAAGGGCGCGACCCCGATCGGCTACCTGATGACGGTCGCCGCGCCGCGCGACACCCCGGACGGCTGGTTTGCCAGCTTCGCGGCAGGCCTGGCGCAGGACCAGAAGGAATTCGGCGTCACATTGCTGGGTGGAGACACCACCTCCACGCCCGGGCCAGTGGCGCTGTCGCTGACCATCCTGGGCCACCTCGCGCCTGGCACCATGGTGCACCGCGCCGGCGCGAGGCCGGGTGACGGTATCTGGGTCACCGGCACGATCGGCGATGGCGCCCTGGGCCTCGCGGTGGCGCAAGGCAGGCTCGCCGACCCGACCGGCCATTTGCTCCAGCGCTATCGGCTGCCGCGGCCGCGCGTGGGGCTCGCCATTGCCGGCGTTGCCTCCGCCGGCATGGATATTTCGGACGGGCTGGTGCAGGACCTGGGCCATCTCTGCCGCGCCGGCAACCTGGCTGCGCATATCGGTGCCGCTGCCGTGCCTCTGTCCCCGCCCGCCCAACACGCCGGACCGGGCTGGTTGCCCACCATCCTCACGGGCGGCGACGACTACGAACTGCTGCTGGCCGTCCCGCCGGGCCAGGAAGCGGCCCTGCAAGACGCCGCCCGCGGCGCCGACATATCCGTCACCCGGATCGGCGCCTTTCGCGCCGGTCCACCCGGTGTCACAGTGAGCACGCCCGATGGGAAGCCGCTTTCTCTCCCACGCGGCGGCTGGAGCCACTTTTAGTCCGCAAGGAACGTCCCCAAGCATGAACAAGAACGTCTGGCTGCTGTTCTGCTGTCAGGCGCTGCTGAACGCCATGATGTCGGGCCAGGTCGTGATGGCGTCGCTGATCGGCGAATCGCTCGCCGTGAACAAGCTGCTGATCACGCTGCCGATGGCCATCCAGATGCTGGCGATGATGTGCGCCTCGATCCCGGCCAGCATGGTGTTTGCCCGGTTGGGGCGCAAGCCGGGGTTCTGGCTCGGTTGCCTGCTGTCGCTGGCCGGCTGCATCGCCTATGCGTTCGGCGTTTGGTCTGGCAGTTTCCCGCTGTATTGCCTGGGCGCGCTGCCCGCCGGGATGGGATGGGGCATCGGCCAGCACCTGCGTTTCGCCGCCGCCGAGGTCGCTGCTCCGGAAGCGAAGGCCCGCGCCATCTCGCTGGTGATGGCCGGCGGCGTGCTGGCCGCAATCATCGGGCCGGAACTGGTGAAGCGCACCAACATGCTGGTGCCGCCGCTGGAGTTCCTGGGCACCTATCTGTGCCTGACCGTGCTGCCAGTGCTCGCGGCCGGTCTGCTGGCATTTGTGCACGTGCCACCCATCACACGGGCCGAAGGGGTGCCGGTACCGTTTCGTGCCATCATCGCGCGGCCGAATTTCATCACCGCAGCGGTGTGCAGCATGGTCGGCTACGGGACGATGAATCTCGTCATGGCCTCGACCCCGGTGGAGATGGCGTTCTGCGGCCTGGGAGTCGGCGCCAGTGCCGACGTGATACGGGCGCATTCCATCGCCATGTTCCTGCCGGGATTCGTCACCGGCCGGCTGATCCAGCGCTTCGGCGTGCATCGGATCATTCTGGCGGGCGGCGCACTGGCGCTGCTGTGCGCCGCGATCAACATCACTTTCATCCCGGCATACCTGACTTTCATGGTGGCGCTGGTGTTGCTGGGCGTGGGCTGGAATTTCATGTTCGTCGGCGGCACCACGCTGCTGACCACGGCTTACGCACCGGCCGAGCGCGTGCGCGTGCAGGCTACCAACGATTTCATCGTTTTTGGTACCGTGGCGTGCACCACGCTGCTGTCCGGTGCGGTGCAGGCCACGGTGGGCTGGACACCGCTGAACCTGACATTGGTGCCGCCGGTCCTTATCGCGGTGGCGCTCATCGCGTGGCATCGGATGGGGCGTGCGCGGCTGGCGCCGGCATAGGTGTTATTGTGAGGACCGCAGCGGCCGAAGCAACCTCGGTTGAGCGCTGCACGAACCGGCGACCGCGCGAACCGTTCCTACCCCCTCGTGCGACCGGGGGTTGCCTCGTCGCTTCGCTGCTCGCAATGACATGTGGAAAAAGTGCATGCCGCTTTCCGGAGTTCGAGTGCTTGATCTGACGCGCGTGCTGTCAGGGCCGTTTTGTACGATGTTGCTGGGCGATCTCGGCGCGGATGTAATCAAGGTGGAGGCGCCCGAGGGCGATCCGATCCGCGTGCAAGGTGCGCAACGCGATGGGCTGTCCTGGTATTTCGCTGCGTTCAACCGCAACAAGCGTTCGATCCGGCTGGATCTGCGGCAGGAAGCGGGGCGAGAGGTCCTTGCGCGGCTGATCGGGACTTCCGACGTGCTGGTGGAGAATTTTCGGCCCGGCGTGCTCGCTCGGCTGGGCTTCGATGATGCACGTCTGCGCGCGCTGCGTCCCAGCCTTGTGAGTTGCAGCATCAACGGCTTCGGCAGCACCGGCCCGTATCGCGACCGGCCGGCTTTCGATTTCATTGCGCAGGCGATGAGCAGTTTCATGAGCGTGAATGGGAGGCCTGATGAACCTCCGCTGCGCTCGGGGATTCCGATCAGCGATCTGGTGGCTGGGCTGTATGCGGCGCTGGCGATTACTGCGTCGGTGTTCCGGGCACGCGCGACGGGCCAGGGAGAGCACGCGGAAGTAGGCATGACCAACGGGCTGGTCAGCCTGCTGGCCTATATCGCGACCGACTATTTCGCCACCGGGTGCGTGCCGCCGCGCAGCGGCAATGATCATCCGATCGCGGCGCCCTATGGGCTGTTTCCCACGCGGGACGGGCAGTTGGCGCTGGCGCCGCCGGGCGACGAGTTCTTCGCCCGATTGGCCGACGCGTTGGGAGAGCCGGGGCTGAAGACCGATCCGCTCTACGCCACCACCGTGGCACGCGTCGCCAACCGCGCGCGGATCAACATGATCGTCGGCGGCAAACTGGCGGCGCAGACGACGGCGCATTGGGTTGAAGTGCTGAATGCTGCCGGTGTGCCGTGCGGACCGGTGCTGAGCGTGGACCAGATGTTCTCCGATCCGCAGATCGCAGCGCAGGAGATGGTACTGGACGTGCCGCATCCCGGCCATGGCGTCGTGCGCATGACGGGGTTCCCGATGAAGCTGTCCCAAGCGCCTTGCCGCGTGCGTTGTCCGGCGCCGGGGCTGGGGGAGCATACCGAGGAAGTGCTGGCGGAGCTTGGCTACGCCGACGATGCACGCGCGGCGTTGCGGGCAGCGAAGGTGGTGTAGATTGCTCGCGCCTGTCATCGGGATGTGCCTTTGGTGGCGGCGAACGCGACCGGGTCGCCGAACGAGCCCGCACCCGGATGCATCGTGGCGAGATCGCGCGACCCAGGTTGATTGGGGAAAAATATTGCTTCTTCGCTGCCGTGTCTCGCGGATCGCAGAAATTCCTGCTACCTGCGATGCGATGACAGTAGGGATCTCCCCATGCCCACCGATAAGGAGCTCGACCGGCTGGATCGCGAGATCCTGCGCCTGATCTCCGCCGACGCCTCGCTCTCGCTGGCCGAGATCGCTGCCAAGGTCGGCCTCACGCCCACGCCGTGCTGGAAGCGGATCCGCCGGATGGAGGAGGAGGGCGTCATCCTGCGGCGGGTCGCAGTGGTCGACCCGGCCAAGATTGGGCTGCCGGTATCGGTCTTCGTCGAAGTGGAAACCGCCGACCATTCGGCGGATTGGCTGGAGCGCTTCGCCGGCGTGATCGCCGGCATGCCGGAGGTCATCGACGCCTGGCGAATGAGCGGCGACGTGGATTACCTGCTGCACGTGGTGGTGCCGGACATCGCCGCATATGACGATTTCTATCGCCGCCTTATCGGGCAGGTGAAGCTGCGCAATGTCAGCAGCCGGTTCAGCATGGAGCGGCTGAAGGCTGCACCGCTACCGGTCTGATTCGGTCACCCCGGTGCTAACGGCATCCAGGATGCAGATCGTCGCTAAGGCGAATGCCTCGGTCGCGGAGAAAATCGACGCCGGTGTGGTGCATCATTGGCGCCAAGCCACGACCTGTTGCGCATCGGCTGCTGCCGCTGCTGCGTGTCGCCGAGTAGGCTGAAGCGGCGTCGCCGTGAAGACGCTACCGCTTTGACCTGCCAAGCCTCCGTCCCTCCATCGAGCCAAACAGATGGATTGCAAAGGCTCCGCCTTTGCCGGGGATCCTAGCGTGTCATCATCACCGGCAGGTTGGCGTTTTCCAGCACGTGGCGCGTGACGCCGCCCAGGATGAGCTGGCGCAGGCGCGAGTGGGAATAGGCGCCCATGGACAGCAGGTCGCAGTCGAAGCGCTTGGCGGCCGCGATCAGGCCTGCCCCCACGGAGTTGCCCACCGAATGGAACATCTCGATGTCCGCGTGCACGTCGTGCAGTGCCAGGTAGGCCGCTAGTTCCGGCGCGCCCGGGCCGCGCCGCTGATAGCCTTCGGCGGAGAGAATACGCACCGCCTCGGCCTGTTGCATCCATGGCAGCGCGGACAGGACCGACGCTGCCGATTCCGCTGTGCCGTTCCACGCCAGGCAGACCCGCGTGCCGATCGTGGCGGGTGCCGTCCGCGGGCAGATCAGCACGGGACGGCCAGAATCGAACAGTACAGCGTGCAGGGCATCGGAGGAGGATACGTCCTCTCCGGCATCCGGGTGCGGCACGATCGTCAGGTCGGCGAGGCGGGCCTGCTGAGCCACCAGGTCCTCTTCCCGGCCGGTAACGGCCGCGAAGCTGGCTGTGGCGTGACCGAGCCCGGGGCGGGCGTCGCCGATCGTGACGTCGTGACGCGTGACGAACCGATCGAACATGATGCGCACCGCCTGGGCGCGGTCACTGCTCTCCTTCTCGGTCGCCGACATCATTTCTTCGATCATGGCGCCGGAGAGGCCCTCGCCGGCCAGCGGCGCGACGTCGCGGCTATCCACTCGGACGTGCAGCGCCAGGACGTGGGCATTCCAGGCACGGGCGATCATCAAGGCGGTGGTCAGGGCCGCCTCGCCGGCAGCGGTACCGGTCAGCGGCAGCAGAAGCTTCCGTATGGTCATGCGAGCCTCCTTCTCGGGGCTGTTTCCCCCTGTATTGCGCAGATCAGGTCTGCGTTTCCAGCACGACACGATATAGGAAATCGGCACGGCGACTGCCAGGGACCGGCGAGCGCGGACGGGACGCCGTTAACCAATTGGGAAGCATATTGCGGTAGACGCACGCCGAGGCGCGCCGATCACGGCCGCGTGACCAATGGCCGGAGAGACGTGCCGCGTGCTGTTCAACTCGTACGTGTTCTTCTACGCGTTCCTGCCGCTGGCGCTGGGCGGTTACTATAGCACCGCCCGGTTTGGCCGCCGCCCCGCCATTCTCTGGCTGATCTTTGCCTCGTTCGTGTTCTATGGCTGGTGGAATCCGGCGTTCGTGCCGTTGCTGGCGATTTCCATCGCGTTCAATTACGGCGCTTCCCTGCTGATCGGTGCGACGGAGCCCGATCCCGCGCTGCAAGGCTGGCTGACCAGGCTGGCTGTTGCTGCCAACCTCGGCGCGCTGGTCTACTACAAATACGCGATGTGGCTGGTGGGCCTGCTGAACGGCACCGGTGTGATCCATGCCGAACTGCACGGCATCGTCCTGCCACTCGGCATTTCGTTCTTCACCTTTACCCAGATCGGTTATTTGCTGGATTGCCGCGACGGCACCGCACGGGACCGCAATCTGCTGGATTATGTCGTGTTCGTGACGTTCTTTCCGCATCTGATCGCCGGCCCGATCCTGCACAACGGCGAGATGATGCCGCAGTTCGCGGATCCTCGAACCTATCGCTTCTCTGCCACCGCGTTCTCCGTCGGGTCGGGCGTATTCGTGCTTGGGATGCTGAAGAAATGCCTGATCGCCGATCCGATCGGCGCTGTCGTCCCGGTGGCCTACGGTCATCCCGGTGCGCTGCCATTGTTCTCGGCCTGGCAGGCCGTGCTGGCGTACTCGCTGCAACTCTATTTCGATTTCTCCGGGTATTCGGATATGGCAATCGGCCTGGCGCTGATGTTCAATCTCAGGTTCCCGCTGAATTTCAATTCGCCGTACAAGGCCCAAAGCGCGGTGGAATACTGGCAGCGCTGGCATATGACGCTGACCCGGTATTTCACCCAGTATGTTTATAACCCGTTGGCGGTTGCGGCGATGCGGCGGCGGATGGCGCGCAGGCTGCCGATCAATCGCCAGGCGCAGATGACCGTGCGCGGGTTCACGGAGATGGCGGCGGTGCCGATTTTCGTGACGATCCTGTTGGCCGGGGTGTGGCACGGCTCCGGCGCGACATTCCTTGTGTTTGGCCTGCTGCATGCGAGCTACCTGACGATCAACCGTGCGTGTCGAATCTTCCGCCCCAATCCCCCGCCGCCGACCAGGTTCGGGGTCGTGTGGCGCGTCGCACTGACCTATGGAAGCGTGCTGGTGGCGTCTGTGTTCTTTCGCGCGCCATCGGTCTCCGCGGCGATTGCCATGCTGGGCGGCATGATCGGCCTGCACGGTATCGGGCCCGCTGTGCCGGTACCGGGCGAGATGTTGTCATGGTTCGGCAATTGGCTGACCGCTTTTCATGTGCAGAGAATGGTGCAGCCAGCATCATGGATCGATGCCGGCCGGGCGGCGACCTACGTGCTGTCGCTCATCGTGCTGTACACCGTGGTGTGGGCAATGCCGAACACCGCACAGATTTTTGCCGAGTTCCAGCCGTCGCTGAATGAGGTTCCGCCGGCATCCTTTGCCTGGCAGCGCTGGCGGCCCTCGCCGCGCTGGGCCATCGCGATGGGCTGCGCCACGACGCTGGCAGCGCTCGCGATAGGGGGTACCGGTGAGTTTCTTTACTTCCAGTTCTGAACGCCGCCCCGTCGTTGCTTCATGCCGGCGGCGTCTTGCAGAATGCGTCGAGCGCGGCGGTCTCGTGCTTGTCGCCCTCGTAATCCGCGGCAATTCGTTCATAAAGCCGCGCAGCCGCTTCGTAGAACTGGCGGCCTGCCGGGTCCCCGCCGACAAATTCGGAGATTTCCTCCATTTCCGCCACCCAGCGATAGGCCTTCGAATACATTCGCGGCATCTGCCGCGTCAGCCAGCCGAACAATGCGGGCTGGCTGGTGCGCAATTCCTGCTTCAGATCCTCGGCTGTTCCGGCGCGCGTTGCCGCCAGCATCATCGCCGCGCCGAGCGCGGTGAAGCCCTTGGTGATCCCGGCATAGGACATCTTCATCGCCGAGGCAGCGCCGATCGGCCCGGGTTGGATCGGCATCTCCAGGCCGTATTGTTCCAGCACGGCAACCTGCGGCGCTGCGGCGCCGGAGAGGTAGATGCGCGTGCCTTTGCTGCCCGGCGCCGGCGGGCCGCCGATGATGCCGCCATCAACGAAGGCGACGCCGCTCTCCTCGATGACCCGTGCGATGCGCAGTACGGTGCCCGGGTTCAATGCGTTGCAATCCACGTAAACCGGCTTGCGCTGCGCCGCCCTCAGCGAGGGAGCAAGGCGTTCCGCCAGGCCAAGCGCATCGCCCGGCGGCACGATCGACAGAATGATGTCGGCGGCCGCGATCTGCGTGTCCGGCACGTCGATCATGCAGGCGGCCTTCGCGCGCGCTGCGCTTGCCTCGCTGCGGCCGGCGAGCGAGGTGCGTACCTCGATTCCGTTCTGAGCGAGCCGGCCACCGACACCACTGCCCATCATGCCCGGCGCGATCACGGCGACGACTGGCGGCATGGCTCTCACTCCCTGCTGCAGATCAGGGACCAGAGCATGTCACGCCGGGCCTGCCGTGCAAGCCCCCAGGTTTCGGTAACCGGAACGGGGACGGTGTGCCCCTGGTTCCTCAATGATATGCCACGAAGCACTTCTCCGACATGAACAGATGCGTCTCGATGTAGTCGAATACCTTCGGCTCCTTGTCCAACGTCTCCATGCCACCAAGCAGCGCCATCCAGTTCAGCATTTCATGCTGCCCCGCTTGCTCCATCTGCGCCCGAGTCCGTCGATGCCAGAACGCGTAGTCGCCGCGGCCCAGCGCATCGAACATCGCACGGTCCGCTGCGTGGTCGGGCCACAAATAGCCGTTGGTCGGCGACAGGAAGCAGTGCGACCAGCTCGAAGACGCAATCACCGCCACCCGCCAGGGCGATTCCGCGAGCACCTCGGCGACCGCCTTGCCCACGTCCATGCAACGCCAGGGTTGCGGCGCCGGCGGGTCCTCTGGCACATCGGCCGGGCGCGGCGGCTGGAACAATGCCGCCATGCCGCCTTTGGCATGGATCAGATTGCTGCCATAGCAGTTGATCGCGAACGGGATCACCGGCCAGGGAAAGCCGCGCCGATCCCAATCGAGGTACACCAGCGTGTTGGTAAACGCATGCGCCAGGCCGTCGATATGCAGCGGCTTGTAGGCATAAGCGGCGTCCACACCGCGATCGATCAGCGCCCGCGCGAGGTGGTTGGCGGCGGCGCGCTGGCCGTGCAGCTTCATCTGCCAGTCGCCGCTCTCGCCCCAGCGGTTCGGCTTGCCGCCGTTGCCGTTGTACCAGGGCTTGATTGCCAAATCCGCGTCCAGGCCCATGACGCAGAAGGGCGGGATGATGTCTTCGCGGAAGTTCTCGTACTGGTCGTCGCCGAAGATCACCACGATGTCCGGATTGAACCGGTCCAGCGCATGACGCACGGCGCGAAACCCGTCCGCCAGCCGCGCCGCATAGCGCCGCGCGGCGGAAACGCCGCCGTCGTTGCCTATCTCGGTCAGCAGTTGGTCGGGCCAATTGGCGCGGTCCTTGTGCCAGGCAGGCACATTGGGCGCGGTCAGCAGATGGTGGAAGCCGCCGGGCATGCGTTCGTCGGGCAGCAGCAGGCCGGGATAATGCGTGCAGCCAAGGCCAAGGATCTCGCCCATCGACGTAACTCCTCCATGGTTGCCGTTATTGGCCGGAGGTTAGACCACTTTTGCGTTGGCGGTAAACGCCGGCGTGCATTTGTAATTGTTGGGGTGGACGGCCCCACGGCATCGCGTGCCAGGCTTGGGGCTGGAAGCAACCAAGATCGGAGCCGTCCACGACCCAGCTTACCCGCATTGGGATCGACACGTGCAAGTCGCGCTTCATCCAGGGTGGGTCGGTTGCGCCGGCCGCTGGTCAACGCGCTATGACCATAGCGTTGGCTCTGCACTCCTGACATAGCGTTGGTTCTGCACTCCTCGCATGACAGGGCGTTGGTTCAATGAAACCGCGGCTGCACTTCCTGGCAGAGCAAACGCGTCGCATCCATAACTTTCGCGTGGAGGATCTTCCCGCCGCAGTTCAGTTCCAGCAGAACGCCGTCCAGGCCCAGGTCGTGTTGTAACGCCTCCAAATGCGCACACACCGAATCCGGTGTCCCAATGAACACCGAGCCTCGCACGGCCTCGTCATACGTCATCGTCGCGAGCCGCTCGGCCGTCGCATTTCGCCGGTCTGCCGCATCAACGCCGGCACGCCTGGCCGAATCTGCAAGCAACCGCGATTGCGCTTGGTAGTAGTGGAGCAAGCTCGCCTCGGCATCATCGCGGGCTTGTTGCAGCGTTGCCGCAAGGTAGCCAGGCGCACGCAGGAACACCTGACCGCGACCCGGATGCCCGGCCACCGTCCACGCCTCCCGATACGCCGTGATCTGCGGTGCAAACATCCGCGCATCCTCGTGCCGAACCGCGAGGAAGATCGGCAGGCCCTGCCGCCCGGTGGTGGCAAACGTATCCGGACTGGTTGCTGCGACCCTGATCTCCGGCAGCGGCTTCTGGAACGGCTGCGGTGTCACCGTCACGTCCTGGAAGGAGTGGAACCGGCCCTGGTAGGAGATCACCGGCTCGGTCCAGGCCTTCATGATGATCTCCAGCGTTTCGGCGAAACGCTCGCGGCTTTCGGCATAAGGGACGCCGTAGGCCTCATAGGTCTTCGCCACTCCGCTGCGGCCGACGCCGAAGATCAGCCGGCCACGGCTGATCTGATCCACCGTTGCCGCCTCCTCCGCGATGCGCAGAGGATTGCACAGCGGCAGCACCTGCACCGCGACTCCGATCTTCATCCGCCGCGTCCGGGCGGCAATCGCGCTGGCGATGCACATGGGCGACGATAATATCGAGCGCTCGGGATCAAAGTGCAGTTCCGCGAGCCAGATAGCGTCCAGGCCCCAGCGCTCCGCGCCATCCACGATTTCGAACGCCTCCGCGAAGGCGCTCGCATCCGGCCGGCCGGGCAGGGACGGGAACTCGTGGAAAATGCCGAACTCCATGGACGCCGCTCCTTCATTGCCGACAGGATGATACGCAGCAGGGCGTAACATCGTCCATCGGCCGCGCCCGCACCGTCTTCAACACATTATCAACCAATTGCTGCTACGCCTGATTTGCTCGCGAGGGTACCGAACCCGCACGGCAGGCTCGTCCTGTTTCCACACTGGATCGTGCCGATTGCAAAATGCAGGCTTGGCGCGGATGGCGTCCCCCGCGTCATACCCCGACCGGAGCGGACGGTGAGTGAGGCGATCTTGAGCGATGCGTTGGAACTCCACGAGGCGGGCCAGCTGGACCAGGCTCGCGCGCTCTATTGCAACATCCTGGCGCAGGATCCCGATAATGCCGACAGCCTGCACTTGTTGGGGCTGATCACGTCGGAACAAGGCGATCCCGCGGCAGGCGCCGCGTTGATCCGGCGGGCGATGGCGCTCGCGCCGGGCCGCGCGCCATACCACAACAACCTGGCACTTTCCTATCGCTTGCTCGGCCGCAGCGAGGATGCCGTGCGCGAATACCGCACCGCCGTGTCGCTGCGGCCGAATTCCGCGGAAATTCACAACAACCTGGCGACCACCCTGCGCGATTTGGGCCAGCATGAGGAAGCGGTGGCGCATTACCGGCAGGCGGCGAAACATGCGCCGGAGATTGCCGAAATCTGGTACAATCTGGCCAACGCCTTGGGCGAGCATGGCGCCTCGCAGGAGGTGGAGACATGCTTCCAGCGCGCCCTGGCGCTGAAGCCGGACTTCGCCAATGCCCTGGCCAACTATGGCCGCTGGCTGATGACACAGGCGCGCTGGGCGGATGCGGTGGAGCCTCTGTCCCAGGCCGCGCGGCTTCAGCCGACCCAGGCCCCGACCTGGAACAACCTGGCTGTTGCGTTGCAGGAGCAAGGGCGGGTGAAAGAGGCGGAGGCGTGTTATCGCTGCGCGCTGGGTCTCGCCCCACGCTATGCCGTGGCGCACTACAACCTTGGCTGCCTGTTGCTGGAGCAGGGACGGACGGATGAAGCGGCGACGTGCCAGCAGGCGGCAATCGCCGCCGATCCGCAATGCGGCGCTGCGCGGTTGGCACTGTGCATGGCGCAGCTTCCTATTCTGTACGGCACGCAGGCGGAAGTCGCGGTGCGGCGCCGGCGTTACGCGGCGGCGCTGGGTAGCCTGGCGGGTGCCGTGCAAACGCCCGCCTCGATCCAGTCGCTCGCCGCGGCCGTCGGTATTGCGCAGCCGTTTTTCCTGCCGTACCAGGGTGAGGACGACCGGGCGCTTCAGACGATCTATGGCCAGCTTGCCTGTCGGGTGCTGGCAGCGACCGAGCAATCTGTCCGTCTGGCGCCGCGACCGGCAGCACGGGAAAGAATCCGTCTGGGGATCGTCAGCGGCTTCTTCTGCCACCACACGATCTTCAAATTGTTCCTCGAGGGTTGGCTCACTCACCTCGATCGCGACCGCTTCGAGGTGATCGCCTTCCACACCGGTCGCACATCGGATACCTGCACCGAGGCTGCCGCGAACTGGTGCGATCACTTCATCCGGAATCTGCCGTCGGCGAGCGCATGGCGGCAGACGATCAGCGACGCGGCGCCGCACGTCTTGCTCTATCCCGAGGTCGGCATGGATCCGATCGCCGGACGGCTCGCCGCACAGCGGCTTGCTCCTGTGCAGTGCGTTACCTGGGGCCAGCCGGAGACAACCGGCATGCCGACAATGGACTATTTCCTCTCCAGCGAGTTGATGGAGCCGCAGGACGGCGCCCGGTATTATACCGAGCGGCTGGTACGGCTGCCGAATCTGGGACTTTGCTACCTGCTCGACACGGCGCTGGATGTCGGACTGGATCGGGATTCGCTGGGGTTGCCGCCTGATGTGCCGGTGTTCTGGTCCGGCCAGGCGTTGTACAAGTACCTGCCACAGTACGATGTCATCTATCCGCGCATTGCCGCGGCGGTGGGCGACTGCCGGTTCGTGTTCCTGGGCTTCGGCAAGAGCCAGGCGGTGACGGACGCTTTCCGTGCGCGTCTGGAGCAAGCGTTCGCTGCCGCGGGGATGGATGGCGGACGGTACTGCGTCGTCCTGCCGCCGCTCTCGCCCGAGCATTTCATTGGCGCGGCGGGATTGGCGGATGTGGTGCTGGATACCCCCGGCTGGTCGGGGGGGAAGTCCACATTGGACTGCCTGGCGCAAGACCCCGCGATCGTCACCATGCCTGGCCGGTTCATGCGTGGGCGGCACACGGCTGCGATCCTCCGGCGCGTTGGGTGCACCACGACGATTGCCGCGTCGATGGATGAATACGTGCAGGCCGCGGCTCGGCTGGCGCAGGATTGTGCGGTGCGCACCGCGGTGCGGTGTGCGGTCAGGCGTAACAAGACGAGGGCGTATGCGGACCTGGAGTATATCCGGGGGTTGGAAGCGTTTCTGATCGACGCGGCGGCAAGCTGACCGAGGGGAAGCCGTGCGGAAAACGCCGCGGATCCCATGGCTTGGTGGTGTCTG
>Ga0335072_10003394_pt1 | contig 24032 bp, 19 predicted proteins | sample Lox_Sample_21_FD_206725 | JGI IMG/M metagenome (GOLD analysis project Ga0335072, IMG submission 206725) | Soil microbial communities from Loxahatchee National Wildlife Refuge, Florida, United States - Lox_Sample_2.1 | ecosystem: Environmental > Terrestrial > Soil > Wetlands | place: USA... | reverse complement strand
CCACACCGGCTTTGCCGGGTTCACGCATGGCGCCATCGTGCGGAGAATCAGCATATCGAGCCACACGCTATGCAACGGTAATAGCTTTTCACGGAAGATCGGTCTGGAGGTAAGGAAGACCCACTTGCTGCGCTCGAATTCCCAGCGCGAAGTGGAGAACCGTTGCCGGGTGGCCTCCTCCCTGGGCAATAGCTCGAAGCTGTCCGCAATCATGTTGAAGCTGGAGATGATTCCGGCGCTCTGGGCGGGCGCGCCGGAATCGAGAAAAGCGGCATACGGAGTTCCCTGCAACATGCGCGCGATCTCTGCCGGATCGCTCATCCATTGCACAAGCTGCTGCGGGGTAGGCCGCCGGCACATCAGACGGGCGAAGATGCGCCGTGGCGCGTCGGTAAAGAATTCCTTTTCGTAGTCCTTCTCAGGGAACAATGCCGCCGCCATCGCCGTCGCCACTTCCGCGGTCGATACCTCATCGGCGATGTCCCAATAAGGGCACCGCGTGTCGAGCGGGTTGAGAATCATATCGCCGCGCTCAGGCGAGTAGAACTCCGGCGTGAATTCCAGTGCCGGATCGTAAACGATGGCCGTCTCTCCCCGCTCGGCAACCTGGCGGAGGATTTGCCGGATGGCTGAGGACTTGCCGCTGCCCGAATCGCCCATCAATAAAATATGGTTGGCTTCGAGATTGCGCCGGATACGAAAGGTCGGCGTGGCCCAACTGGGCAATTGCCTGCTGATCCGGTCGAGCAGGAAATTCTGCCAGCGCAATTGCCACCGGATGCCGTCGGGCTTCAGCTTCCAATTCCATCGCCACGAGGACAGCAATTCCGGCCCTCGGGTACGGCGTCCATGCCGCTGTTCGTGTCTCGATCCGGTGCCCCACCACTCTTTCAATTGAATCCCGCCCGCAATCAGAAACATCGTCAATGCCAAGCCAAAGAGAATCCGTTCGAGCGGTGGCATCTTCCATGCCATCCACGCCGCCAATGGGAATAGCGGAAGGCCGAGGATCACCGCCAGTACAGCCACGATCCACCACCGGAAATGACCTGGGAAGCCGAGCGGTCTCATGGCGTACCCTTTGGCGGTTTGGCTCCGCTTCCGGCCCTCAGTTTCGTCAGAAACTCGTCAGCCTTTTGCTGTTTAACAGAGTCGGCGTATGCCTGCATCTTGCGGAGCGATTCGTCCGTCAACCGCCCTTTGGAAGCCCCCGCGAACAGATTAAGGATGAGGGCGCGAATCGCCATCAGTTCGGCCAGCAGAATTGGATCGGTATTCCCTCTCTGAGCGGCAGATAATCTGGCGAGAATCGCCTCGCGTATCCAGGCGGAAATATTCGTGCCCTCGCTGGCGGCAGCAGCCTCGACTTCGGCGAACTCGGCCTCGGTCAGCCGGGTGCCGGTTTGTTTGACGCGGTACTTCTCGGAATCCCGTGCGGCGGAAATGGCTGGCGGAATCAGCGAAGCCGGCTTTGGGTCAGGGGTGGCCACAGCAAATTGACCCCGGCGAGCACTTGGGCTCGCATCTCGTTTGATGCCGGGTCATTAAGGGCGGTTCTCGTAAAGCATTCTGAATCATCATGTTTACGCGTGCTAACTTTTTCGTTTACGAATGCAAACGCGATGTTTTCGCGTGAAAACGCGAAGCTACAAAGTATTGAAACCGCACACGTTAACAAACGCAATCAGGCGTTTACGAATCAGTACCCCGTTGGGGATGACGTGTCAATTTTAACCCGCTGCGAAGCAGCGCACTTCTCCTTGAGCACTCCTGAGTGAATTGTCGGCAAAGCGCGCTCACTCCTCCCGAATCGCCTCCATCGGCTCGATCGACGCCGCCCGCGCCGCCGGCACAATGAACGCCAGCGTCAGCGCTCCCAGCAGAATCCCCATCGTGACTACGCCCAAAGTCACGCTCCTCTCCGACACTCCATACAGCAGCGACTGCAGCAGTCGAGCGGCGAGCACTGCCAATCCCGCGCCGATGACAGCGCCCACCCCCACGCGCAGTGCCGCTCCCCGCGCCAGGCTCCTCACAATCCGCTCCCGCTGCGCACCCAGCGCCATCCGGATCCCGATCTCCCGCCGACGCTCCGTCACCGCTCGCGACAGAACCCCATACAGCCCCGCGCCCACCAGCGCCAGCGCCAGCAGGGCAAACCCTCCTGACACGCTGCTCAGAAGCCGCTGCTGGCTCAAATCGTCATCTACCGCGCGGTCGAAGGTATATGTCTGTGGCAAATCCGCACCCGGCAGAATCTGCGCCGCCTCACGCCGAATCGCCTCCGCCGCCAGCGCATCGCTGCTGCTTCGCACCGCCACGAACCCAGGGAAGAACGGATCTTTCTCCTGCTGGTACAGCATGTAGAGGTTCATCGGAGCCGGAGTCAGCAGGCTCTGAAACCGCGCGTCCTCCGCTACGCCGATCACGCGATACGTCAGCGGAGGCTCCTTCGCTGCTTTTCCCTTCGGCGGCTGCCCGTCCCCCTCGGTGAGGTACTGCCCGATGGGATTTTTGCCCGGAAAGAACAAATTCGCCGCCCCGCGGCTGATCACGCACACCCGGTCGCCGCCAATGTCCGCGCTCGCAAAGCCGCGTCCTTCCACGATCCGCGTGCCCAGCGTCGCGAAATACCCGGGCGTCACCCCCTCGTTCCAAATGCGCTGGCTCGCGCGAATCTCACCCTCCGCGCCACGCGAGAAGTAGCGGCCCTGCATCATCCAACCCCGCACTGGCGGCATGGAGAGCAGCGTGGCCGACTGAATTCCAGGCTGGTGCTCGAGTGCCTCCACCAACGCAAACGCCTTCCTCACTTGTCCTTGATTGAGGGGGTCAGAGCTCTGACGTCCCAAGTGGCCGAACGTGACCCCACCGGGCACGAATCCCGAGCGTTCCTTCAGATAATTCCGCAGCGTGCCTGTCATCAGCACCGCCGTGTAGATCAGCACCATCCCCAGCGCCACCTGCGTGGGAATCAGCCAGCGCCCCAGGTGCCCGGTGCGCCGCAGCACCCGCGCCTGCTTCAGATCCATGGCCGGAGCTGTGCGCGAGGCCCGCCATGCCGGCCACAGCCCCGCCACGATCGCCGCGCCCAGGCTCAGCGCGGCGGTGAACAGCACGATAACCGCTCCAGCCTTCAGGTCCAGCGCCGGAGGTTGCTCGATACTTGTGATCATCGCCACCAGCGCGTGCGCCAGTTCCCAGCCGAGATATCCGCCCAGCGCCAGTCCGCCCACCCCCAGCAGGGCCGTCTCCATCAGCACCTGGCTCATCAGCCGCCCGCGCGCCGCGCCCAAGGCACTGCGCACCGCGAACTCATGCAGCCGGCTGCTCACCCGCGCCAACACCACCAGAGCCACGTTCACGGCGCACAGCAGCATCATCAGCCCGCACAGCGCCTCCAGCGCTGCCAGAGGCCGCGTATAGGTGTGCCGCAACCAGGATTCTCCTGTCCGCCCCGCTGCTGCGCTGAGCCAGATGCGGCTGCCAAAAACGATCGGATGCCCAGACCCGTCGTCGATGAGACCGGGCGACGCGCTCAGCGCCGCACGCGCCTGCTGGAGCGTCTCTCCCGGCTTCAGGCGCCCCATCACCTGGAGCCAGAACGCTTCAATCTCGTCGATCATTGCGTACTTCCCATCCATCACCCGCTCAAACGAGAGTGGCAGCAGGAAATCGTCGGCGTGATCCGGCGAGATGCCCTCGAACCCCGGCGGTAACACCCCGACGATGGTCATCTCGGTGCGGTCCAGAAAAACCGTACGGCCTAAAATGTGGCTGTCGCCGTGGAAGTGGCTCTTCCAGTAGCCGTAGCTCACCACGGCTTCATGCTCCAGCGGCTGTCCCTTCTCGCCCGCCTGTTCCTCGAATCCCCGACCCAGATACGGCCGCACCTCCAGCACGCGAAACACACTGCCCGTCGTCAGGCCCACCGGCACGCGACTCGAAGTCTCGCCTTCCTCCAGCGATGTGTCCTGGTCCGACCAGGCAAACATTCCGGTGGTCGGTCCCGGATGCGCGCGAAACGAGTTGTACAGCGGATACGAAAATTCGAGTTCCCCATCGTTGTTGTAGAGGGAATAGCGCACCAACTCGCCTGGATGCGGTACCGGCAGACTCTTGAGCAGCAGCGAATACGTCAGCAGGAATATCGCAGTGTTCGCCCCGATTCCCAGCGCCAGGGTCAGCACCGCCGTCACCGCAAACCCCGGTGCTTTCCTTAGTTGTCGCACTGCGAAGCGCAAATCACGTGTGAGAGAATCAACGGTCGATTCCCAGCCGGCCGACCATACCTTGTGCCTTACCGCTTCCCGGCTTCCAATCTCGACTTGAGCCACTCGCCGTGCGCTTTCCAGGCTCATGCCGTTCCGTATCTTATCCTCCACGGAGGCGTCGAAAAAGCTCTTCAGTTCGTCCTCGATCTGGACGTTGCGCCCTTCCGGGTGCAACAGCGCCCAAATACCGGCAATCAAGCTCCGCAGCATTTCTCCCCTCTCACGCCTCAAGGATCCGGCTGATGGCCGCTATTTGGCGACCCCACTGGCGGCGTTCCTGTTCGAGCGCTTGGCGCCCTTTGGCAGTCAGCGTGTAATACCTGGCTCGGCGGTTGTTTTCCGACGCGCGCCATTCTCCCCGAATCCGCCTCGATCGCTCCAGACGGCTCAGTGCCGGAAGCAACGAGCCCGGATTTACCCTGAACACCCCCTTGCTGATCTGCTCAATGCGCAGCGCGATTCCGTATCCATGCATCGATTCGAGCGCCAGTGTCTTGAGCACCAGCATCTCCAGCGTCCCCTGAACCAGTTCGCCATTCTCCGCGCCCACAGTCCCTCCATCCGATAATCAAGAGGTATACGGCTCTCTTCTCTAGATTGTCAAGGGGTGAGGAACGGGCAACTCCTGCGGGCACTTCTTGTTGGCGCGCGCTGGGCTTGAGAGCGCGTGAGGGTCGGAAATATTTCCCTGACGTTGAAGAATGAATAGCATTACTCGATAGAAGTCCTCGATCGAGGGTGTCCCCGTATGGAAGGGCGCCGTCATGTCAAGGGTGATTACGACCTTGTCCCAACGGGCACGATGTGGACTTGTGCTCTGTCGATTGGCGCTCCAAAACAGAAATTCCACCCGGATGGAGCCATAAACCTGTCTGCTACATCTGCGGCCAGCGTTTCACCGTCACCGCTGAGAACTGCGACATCAACCCTTCCAGCCACTCAGGCCTATTGCAGTAGATAAGGGCGGGAATTGCTTCGGCTCGCGAGTAGGCACTCGCTGAATTCCGGTATGCTCCATCGAATCATGCTCTGCAGCAGGTTGACAAAGCGGTTGGGGTTACCCTGTCCGATATGGACACATCCCAACTGATTTCCGAAATCGATTCCGAGATATCGCGCCTCCAGCAAGCCCGGGCACTGCTGGCGGGAGAGCATTCAGCCAGCCGGACGAAGCCACGCAGTGGCAGGCGCATTCTGAGTGCCGAGGCAAGAGCCAGGATCGCTGCGGCGCAGATGCGGCGATGGGCGAAACAGAGGAAGGAAGCGAAAACGGCGGGTTGATCAATACATTGAAACTGACTGCCTATCACGTGGATGCCAGCTGTGGGGATTCTCCTTGTCACTCGGCGCGTAAAGCACGCATCGGATCGAGGCTGGCTGCCCGCCGCGCGGGAATGACCGCAGCGATCAGCGCTGCTGCAGCCAGCAGGAGCGCGGCGAGCGCCAGCGTTGCCGGATTCCATGGGTGCACTCCGGAGAGCTGGCTTCCGATTGCCCACCCTGCTCCGATCGCCGCGGGAATACCCAGTGCCAGGCTAATCGCCACCTGCCAAAACGCGCCGCGCAGCACCATATGCACCACTTGCCCCCGATCCGCCCCAAGCGCCATGCGTACGCCGATCTCGCGAATGCGCTGTTCGACTGCGTAGGCAGTCACCCCATAGAGCCCCACCGCCGCCAGCACCAAGCCCAACACCCCGAACAGCACTGTCAGGGTGGCAATCATATTCTGCTGGGCAAATGTTCCGTCCAGCAGCTGCGCGTAATCGACGACGCTATACAACACGAGGTTGGGATCGATTTGATGGAGCGCCCTTCGAATTTGAGCCTCCAGTGTGGGAGGATTGCCCGGTGCCCACAGTAATATGCTGTCCAGATAGTGCGATTCGATTTCGCCGCTGACTACAGCCGGCGTATCGAAGCTTGTCGTCTGCGCCTCGGGAACAAAATAAATCGGCCCCGCCGAGGATTTGTAGCCACCCGGGTAATACTGCATATTGGAGACGACGCCGACTACTTCGTACATATCGGAGTATCTGATTGCTGCAGGGCCGAAATGCAGCCCAACAGGGTTCTCGCCTTTGAAGAACCTCTTCGCAAATGCCTCATTAATGACTGCGACGCTTTGCGTCGTGGCCGTATCCATGTTCGTGATGGGCCGCCCCGACAGCAGGGGAACACCGAGTGTTGCGAAATATCCGGGAGTCACTCGTACGAAAGTAGCGCCATGATCCTCATTCGGTCCCGGCTCCGCCTTGCCTTCCACGTAAATGCTGTGTCCCCAGCTGCCTCCGCTCAAAGGTGCGTAGAGCGCGGCACTCACGCCGCGTACGCCCGGAATCGCCCGCAGTCGCTGTTCAATTTCCTGGTACAGCGGTTGGAGTTGATCGGGCTTATAGCCCGCCAGCTTAGGATTGATCGAGGCTATGTATCGTCCTTCCGTATCGAATCCGAAATTCTGATGCTCCAGGTTGCGCAGGCTTTGTCCCAGCATTGCTGCCATACTCAGCAGCACGAATGAAATCGTCGCCTGTACAATCACCAGCGACTTTTGAGGCCATCGCGTATTGTTACCGACGGAATTGCGCGCTCCTCGCATTGCCTCCATTGGCTCCGCATGTAAAGCCATCCAGGAAGGAGCAATTCCGAAGACAACTCCCGTCGCCATCGTTATTCCCAGCGTGCACAGCAGAACTGGCCACGATGGTATCGCGGTGATCGGCAGATAATTGCCTTTCGCGGGAAACGCCAGATGCAGGATGAAACTGGTGCCTGCGTATGCCACGGCGATACCGAGCGCCCCGCCGACGATTCCCAGCGTTATGCTCTCCGTCAGGGCTTTGCGAACCAGCTGCCAGCGCTTCGCTCCCAGCGCTGCCCGCACTGCTGTCTGTTGGCGATCCTTCAGACCCCGCACCAGCAGCAGGTTAGCCAGATTGGCGCAGACCAGCAGCAAAATGCAGCCCGAGGCAGCCAGCAGGAGCTTCAGCCCTTCTCCATACTGCGCCCGCATTGCCGCCACACCCGCGCCTCCTGGCGTCAGGTGCAGCGTCTGCTTCTGCCAGGTCTCCTTTTCCTGCGAAGACATATCTGCCACATGGCTGGCGAGCCAGTCGTGCAGTTCCAGTCGCAGATCCGCTTCCACTGTCACTGGGTTGCTGCCAGATCGCACCCTCCCGATAAGGTCCAGGCAATTGACGTTCGGGCTCTTCAATACCGCCATGGACCCATCCAGCAGCGGCTCTGTTGTGAGCGGGAGCCAGAGGTCCGGCATCCCGGACCCCTCGAGAATCGCCCCATAGAATCCCGGAGGAGCTACGCCGATCACAGTAAACGGATGCCCATCGATTTGATACGTCGCCCCTACCACAGAGGGATCGCTGCCGTATTTTTCTTTCCAAACGTGGTAACTCATCACGACCACAGGGGGGGCCCCTTGATGATCGTCAGCGTCGGTCAGCATCCTCCCAATCCACGGGTTCACTCCGAGCGTATGAAAGAAATTCCCCGAAACGAATTCCCCGTGGCGTGCCTCCGCCTGCTGCGATGTACCCGCCTGTCGCACGCCAAGCGTGGCACTTTCGGACTGAAATGCGGCCAGGTCCTCGAACCCAGCGGTGTTGCGGCGGAAATATCTGTATAGCTCCCACGAAAAAAGCACGAAATCGCCGTCCTGCGTGTAGGAGCTCCAGGTGCCACTGTCAATCTGATCGCCAATTCGCCAAAGTTGCTGAGGCTTTGAAACAGGCAGGGAATTGAGCATGACCTGTTGCACCAGCGTAAAAATTGCCGTGATCGCTCCAATACCGAGTGCAAGGATTACCACGGCGGTCGCCGTAAACACCGGCGATCTCCTCAACTGCCGTGCGGCAAGCCGCAGATCCCTCGCCAGAGATTCGAGAACGAAGGTTGGCCGAGCCTCCCGGCACTCCTCGCGCACACCTTCACGGCTTCCGAAGGCAATCGCCGCCTGTCTCCTTGCATCCTCCGGCGACAGTCCCGCGCATTCATTTTTCGCGGCCTCGCGATCAAGATGGAACTGCAATTCCTCATCCACCTCCGTGCGCCGCTTGCCCGACACCAAAAAACGCAATCGCGAGAACCACTCGATCAACATCGAGACCTCCCAGTTAAATACGCTGTAGAACGAGATTGACTGCACCGGTCAGGCGGTCCCAGTTTTTCAGTTCCAGGTCCAGTTGCTTTCGGCCAGTTGCAGAGAGCGAGTAAAACCGCGCTCTGCGATTGTTCTCGGAAGCTCCCCATTCTGCGCGAATCCAGCCGCGATACTCCAGCCGATGCAGTGCGGGATAGAGCGATCCCTGCCCGATCTGCAGAATGTCATCCGACATCTGCTGGATGCGCTGGGCAATAGCCCAGCCGTGCTCCGATCCCGAAGCAAGCGTCCTCAGAATCAGCATGTCCAGCGTGCCCTGAAGCAGGTCCGTGGGTTGCGGCATTTTCTTCCCTCGACGTTCGACAAGAGAATAGACGTCGCTCTTGTCGAATGTCAAGGGAAAGAAAGCATGGGAATGAGTTTGAGCCGTGGAGGCCGGGATTCTGCAGGTCCAACCTGCACGACCCAGAATGCCGATTATCGAACCCGGAGTTCGCGCTGCGACACTTTGAAACGGCAAGGCTTGTCGGTGTGGAGCACTCATGGCTGGAGCGAATCCAAATTGTGCCGCAACCTGGATACCAGAAACCGGGTTTCGGCTAAACAGCACGAATAAGCGCAGATGGATTCGGAGCGAGCACCCGGACCGTTTGCTGATCGCTTTTTTGACAGCGGGCAAATCAAGCCCGACGCTGGGCCCGAAATTGCACGAGACATTTCGGGCTCAGCATCGTCGTATTGTTTGTCACGCTCCCGGCTGCTGGGCTCAGGGAAATGTGAAGCGGGGCTGCCGGCTATAAGAAACGAGGTGACAGGATGCCGCACGTTGGACCGGAAATTTCAGAGGAAGAGAGCCAACTTCTCTCAAATGTCATCGAGAATCGGAATCCCAAAACCAAATTCAAGACAGTCGGAGCAACGGGCCCGAGCATTCTTGTCGTCGACGATCAGAAATTAATCGCTGACACCACCACAGAGATTCTGAACCAGTCGGAATTCCGCGCGGTCGCGGCCTACGACGGCAAGACAGCGTTGCGGCTGGCGACGGAGATCCGCCCGGATATTCTGCTTACCGACGTCATGATGCCAGGCATGAACGGCATCGACCTGGCCATCGCCGTCAGCAATGATCAACCAGAGATAACGATTCTGCTCTTCTCCGGGCAGGCCGTCACCAGAGATCTGCTGGAAAGTGCACGCAGCGAGGGCTACGAGTTCGAGTTGCTGTTGAAGCCTATCCACCCTGAAGAACTGATCCAGCGACTGAAAGCCGCGCCGCACCGATGGGCGCGTTCCGGTAGCGATTCCCGGAGCGAGATATACCCGAAATGAAGAACCCAGTCTGCCCATTTTCGGCAAAGCATCGCTCGGAGGATCGATTACAGCCAACGAACGCTTTTGTCCGCCGTTATGCCCGTCCGAAAACCTCAGTTTAGGCCGAGAATTGACAAATGATTGATTGATCATCCAGTTCCATCTCGCCGGCAAGAACGACAGAGGTCTGATTGCCGCCGGCTACTTTGATCGAAATGCTGAAATCGTCGAAATCCGGGACCGCTCTATGAAGCGCGTTCAGGAGGGCGTCCAGGCTCTCGAAGTCCGCGTGCCCCAGAGCGCGATTGCACCCGTAGGCTACGAGGCGGAAAGAAGCTTTTCGAGCGTCGAAAATCTGCTGGATCACGAGCCGAAGCGAATACCTGGGCGTTCGCAAATCAGAATTCTCTCTCCGCGGCAGGCGTGGCGCTGCTCAGAACCATGTGTTTTCACGATACCTGCAATATTCCTGTCCGAACGTCTGCGCAAGAATTCGCTCCTCTTTGCGGACCCTGGCTACTTCGACCGAATAGATAAGCAGAAGACACAGGAATGGAATCCACTTGCCCCAGATCAGCATTACGCCGCAATAGGCCACGAATCCAAAAAGATAGATCGGGTGGCGAAACTTCGAATACAACCCGGTAGTCACCAGGATTTCCGCCTTTGCCTTAAGACTAAAAGCATCTCCGAGCTGTAACCGTGCAATGATCCAAAGGACAAAACCAGTTGCAGTGACAGCGACTCCGATCCAGGTCCGCATACCCCAGCGTGCGCGAAACATGATGAAAGCCAGGAATGCCAGAAAGAATGCGATGTCTGCCCACGAAAGAACCTTCTTCATTTCCCGCTCCCCCCTGGGACCTTGGCAACAGCTTAATCATTTCCGGAAGATGCCGCGAGAACTTATGGAATCTGAATCTCGCCGAGGTTGGCGGCCGAGCTGGGAGCTGTCCCACGCGCCGCGAAAAGCGGCGCTGCCCGATGGGCGGGCGAACAGATGTCGCCCCGGCGTTCTTCCGGGGTATCGATGAGGGCGGGAAAACGGGCAGCGCAACACAAATTGCGGAGCCTGTGGGTTGCAGGCTCCGCGAGAATCTGCCGCCGGTTGGCGGTTAGGCTGCTGGCTTCTTCGCCGTTTTTGCCTCAGGCTTGCGGGCGGGCTTCGACGGTTTCGCCTTCTCCTTCGCCGCGAATTCTTGTTTGACCGTCGCGGAGATGGCGTCGACATCCACCTTGTAGGCGTGCGCGGCATCGCGGAGAACCTTCGCCGCGTCGGTATGGTTGTGCATGGACAGGAGAATTGCCGTCTCCACCAAGATGCGGCCTAGCTTGCTTTCCTCAGCCTTGGGGAGAAACGCGGCCAGCAGATTCGCCGGGGCCGCGTCGTCCTTCGGTTTACCGGTGCCATGCTGCCGGATGAGAACGGCAAGACGCCGCTCGTTCAGCATGGCGGTGAGCCGCTGGGCGAGAAACAGCAGGTCGCGCTTCATGAGCCGAACGGGAACGGCATCCGCGATGGCTTTGAGGACGCGCAGCCCGGTGGCCTGGGCCAGCGCCTCCTCGCGGCGGCGCTTCTCCTGCTCGGCTTTGAATGCGGCGTCGGCGTGGTTGCGCTTCTGCTGCCGCTTCGGGTGATGCACCGGGCATTCGGGATTGGCGCAGACTTTTTTCGTCTCGCCCTTCTCGGTGCCTTCCGTAACGATCGCTTCGGTGGTGTACTTGCACGTTTTGTATTCCGGCCAGTCACGCTCATTCTTGCTCTTCGGCTTTTCCTGCCGGATTTCGACGTACTTATTGCGCGGAATGACCGGGCTACCTTCGGCGGGTTTTCCGTAGGCGGTGCTGATCTGTACGAGTTTCGGTTTGGCGGCGACGGTCTGCTTTACGTGCGCGTCGATCTTTGCCGCGTAGCATTTCGGATCACTGCACGAATCAGGCTGGTTTCCGCCGATTTCGGCAAAGAGCAGTGTGTTGTGGCCGGTACGCTTGGGACACTCAAGGCAGGAACCGGCCTCGGGCACAAGCTGCGCGTCGTCTTTGGAGAACGGCGCGGCGGCAAGCTCCAGCAGAATGTTGTGCTCGATCCACTGCTGGAGATGACGGACGGGGAGCAGGATGCGCTTGGCCTTACTGCCGTTTGTGTACGATTCCTGATAGCAGGCGGCGAGTGCTTCCTCCTGCTGTTCCGCTTGCAAGCGCGCCAGCAAGAGCGCGTGGCCCACGCCAATGTCGTCTTTGGCGAAGGCTTCGGTCACCGCCGGGGCAAGCTGTGCAAGGCGGGCGCGGGCGGCGACGTATGCCGGAGACTTTCCAACTTTGGCCCCGATCTGCTCCACGGTGAAGTCAAGGTGCAAGAGCGAGACAAAGCCGGACGCCTCATCCATCGGATGGACATCGCGCCTTTGCAGGTTCTCAACGATGCTGGTTTCGAGGGCTTGCGCGTCAGTTAGTTCCACGATGCGCACAGGAACGGAATCAAGTCCAGCGAGCTGCGCCGCGCGATAGCGCCGCGCCCCTGCTACGATTTCGTAGCTGTGGCCCTTCTGCCGGACCAAGAGCGGCGAAAGCACACCCTGAGCCTGAATACTGGCGGCGAGTTCCTGTAATGCCGCATCTTCAAAGACGCGGCGCGGGTTAGCCGGTGATTCTTGCAACTGGATGATCGGCAAGTTGCGATACTCGGACTGCATTTCAACTGTGGCTGTCATGAGGATTCTCCTGTTGAGGTTGTCGAACGTGAATGGGAGAGCGGGCGCGTTCCGAGCGCACCCGCTCAGAACTTGGGCCTTAGCTGGCCGCTGCAAACTGTTCCGCTGCTGCTTCCTCCTCCGCGCGGATGGCCCGGAGAATGGTGGCGGCGGTGCGCTGGATAACTTCAAGGCTCTCGGCCAGAAGCGTTGCGTTGCCTGCGTACATCTGGATGTAGTCGCTCGAAGCGCTGCCCATCTCCAAGCCAACTGCCTGGCCCACGATGAAAGCCACGGCCTCGGCTTCCGTCTCGCGCACGGTCTGTATGGTCATGGTGCGGCGTTCGGCATTGTGTAGAAGCTCATGCGCCGTCTCGTGAGCCAAGCTGACGAATTCCTCGGCCTTCGACTGACCCGGCAGCAGGGCGATCTTTCCGCCGTAGCTGACGCCAAGGGCAGGGGCAATCTTCTCGTTGAATTCGAGCGCGATATTCTGCTGTGCGAGGAAATCGATCAGCCGGTCGCGGTGCTCGCCCACTTCGCCGGTAATGCTGTGCTCGAATTCGGGCAGGTCCGCGCCTTCGGTCTGCGCCACATCGAACACGTACACGGCGCGGAATCCGATCAACATGGGCTGAGGCTTGGTTTCCGGTTCCGGTTCGGCGGCTGTATCTTTCCGGTTGCGCCGGTAGCCGACCATTGGAGCGAGAATCTGGATGCCCTTCTCGCCCCGCTTCACGAAGCGGCCCATCTCGTTCCATCTGCGAATGCCCGCCACGCGCGTGGCCGTCGGACGCTGTCTGGCGATCTGCAAAATGTTCCCAAAACTGTAGGAATGGAAACGGGCCATCGCGCTCAAATACGCGGTCAGGGTTTCGCTCTTGCCAGCTTCAAGTTGCTGGATGAGATAATCCACGGCCTGCTTAATGAGCAGTTGCGTGGGGTTATCGCGCTGTGAGGTCCGCTGCTGATAGGGTGAGTCGCTGCGGCTCCGTTGCGCCGCATTTTTCCTGTGCGGCGCGGCGTTGCGGCTGCGAGTTGCGCCGTTGCTGGCGGCGTTGGCTGCTGTCGTTGCTGCGATGGGAAATGGCATATAGGTGCTCCTCTGTTGCCCGCTGTGGGGCGAATTGGCTTCCGAAACGGAAGAGCACCCAAACCAATTTTTTTCGTTGAGTGCTCCCGATTCATGGCTTTTCGCAATGGGCGGAGGCGGGGAGGTTCAGTCCAGGGCGCGCGGTCGGTGCGCGTTCATCGGAGCGTAGCGGAGACCCTTGACGGGTTCTTCCCGCCTCTGCCAGACCGTTGCCTGAAGCGGGGGCACTCGCACGAGAAAGAAACTGGTCCATCGCCTTATGGCTGGAAGCTTGTACGCACGCAGGGGGGCGGCAGCGATCCATCCAGCAGGAGCAGATCAGGAGTTGACCGCACAGCTCACCACTTGGGATTAACTCTTTAACTCCAACCGTCGGATAATAGGTACGGATGCAAGGTTTCCATGACTACCTGCGACGAGATTGACGCGGAGATCGTGCCCATCCTGATGGAAAAGTTTGCCTGGGAACAACACCGGGCGGGAAAATCGGATGACAGCTTTCATACTCGCTCACGGCTCAACACATTCTGCGCGTGCCTGGGATCTCGTCAAGGCTGAACTGGAACGCAGCGGTCATACCGTTGTGACACCGGAACTCCCCACGGACGAGCCAGGAGCCAGTACAACGCGGTATGCAGACCTTATCGCGGCTTCAGTTTCGCCCAACGAGTCCCCAATCGTAGTGGCTCACTCTGCGGCAGGCTGGTTTCTCCCCATCGTCGCGGCTCGCCGCCGCGTAGGCCGAATGATTTTTCTGGCGGCGATGGTTCCGCAGATCGAATTGAGCTTCCTGGAACGATTGCAGGCGGAGCCCGAAATGATAAATACGGCCTGGGTCGGAAAGGATCCGCGATTCGAGGCGATCGCCGACGAATTCTTGCTCCACGATTGTCCACCTGACCGGCTGAACTGGGCGCATGCCACGATCCGCATTGTCAATCTGCGACAAATCATGACCGAACCCTATCCATTAAAGCAGTGGCCTGAAACACCGGCTTCCTACATCGTCTGTGCGGAGGACCGGACGATCAGACCTGAGTGGTCCCGCATGGTCGCAAGATCGCAATTGAAGATCGAGCCTCATGAGCTTCCAGGCGGCCATTGCCCCTTCATCTCTCGACCGGTCGAACTCGTGGAACTGCTTCTGCAGATCTCCAAACAGGAATGTCTGACAAGCCATCAACCGCGCAAGCGAATGTAGGAGCACTTTCCGTGCTCACCATGTCCAAGCCGGCGTTCAGCTCCAGCGTCACGTCTGATGCGAATTCACTGAAGGCAAAGGCGATGTTGACCTGACCATAGCGGGCGCGACGGCAATGCATCTGGAGGCCGCCAGAACATCACCCGGAATCGATGTCGCGGGTGAGTTCATCATTTGATCGATGATCTTTGTCGAATCCTCCAGCCGCCTGGCGGCGGCAGAATCCGGGCGCTTCTCGGTCGCAGCACACCAGGATCGCACACGCGAATACTAGGATGAGCGTGAGTGCCATGGCCAGCCAGCGGCGACTGAATGGGGTACGCATAAGACCAGTCTCGTTGAATGCGCCGCATTTCTGCCCTTGCTGTCGAAACCGAGTCTGCTGTGGAAACGTCGGACAGATTGATCACGAAAAATCTCCGCGCGTGAATGCAGGCAAATAATTTAAGAAGCGGCCACTCTGCAGTCCACCATGTAATCCCGGCAATGGACCTGCAAATAATACCGCCCAATTCGCTGAAAATTTGCCGCATTGCAGGCATTTTCGTCCTCGATTGACATTCGTGGCATTTTCGTGCATCCAACGTACTCGACAGGTAAAACGCCCCGCTTTAGAAAACTTTCGTCAACCCTCGTTAGCCAGACCAGAGGCCCTGCGATTGCAGTGAGGCATCCTGGAATCTCCCCTGCGGAGATTGGCCGGCCGGGACAGCTTGCGAAGTCTCAACCGAAATAGCTATCTGCGTCTAGGAGGCGGTGAAGAGGTTCTTTTGATCGGACCCAGGCAGCCGCTACACACAGAGTTTCATCGTAGATTGATGTTCATTTTTTGGGACCAGAGAAAGAGGGTTTTCGCATATGACGCAACCGACGAAAATTCTTGTACTCGACCAGGACCACGGGGAAGTTCGAAAAGCCGCCAGCAGCCTGAGTGAGAAGGGCTGCCGGGTCTTCTGCGCCCACAGCGCGCAGGAGGTACTGGATACTGCGCAGAAGATCGTGCCTGACCTGCTTCTGCTGGAGATGGCCGTTCCCGAACTTGAGGGCGCCGAAGTCTGCCGTCAGATCAGGTCAATTCCGGATTTCTCTCGCACCAAGGTTGTGCAGGTTTGTGGACCGATTCGGCAGGTTCCGGAGGCTCCGTTTGACGCCGAGCAATGCCGCTGCGAGAGCGACAGCTATCTTACCCGACCCGTGACTCCTCAACTGTTGCGAGTTACTGTGCAGGCCATGATGCGAATGAGGCGGACTGAAGAGCGAGCGAAACATAAAGATCAGCTGTGGCGGGCGGTTTTCTCCGACGTTCGCGAGGCGATTCTGATTGTGGATCAGGGACTCAGGATCGTTGAAGTCAACTCCCTTGCGGCTAACCTGTTCGGTATCAGGCCTGACGAGTTAAGAGATCTTTCTCTGCTCGAATTCTGCCCGGCGGAGACCCGGGAGAGTATTTCCTCGCGGCTGAAGCTAGCCTCGACGGATTACGCCGCGGTGTTTGAGATGGAGTTTCTGAAGGACTCCGACCCGTTCCCCGCTGAGGTGGAAGCACGATGTATCCGAGTCGACTCGCAGGATTACTGCGAACTGGTCTTGCGCGATCTCGGCGGCGATCACACTGGCGACTCAGGCAGCCGCGCACTGGTCCGCGAACTCAATCTGCTTGAGGAGTATTCCTCGGACAACAACAATTCGGTGACGGCAGCGCTTTATGCCGGCGGCCCGATCAGCGAACTGATGCCAACGTATTTCGAGGAGCTGGCATCGGAATACTCGGCTATGGTTGATCTTGCTCTTGAGAAGAAAACTTACCGAATCGACCACAATCTCAGCGGGCAGTTGCGCCAACTGGCGGGGAGGATGGGGCAGCTTCGCGCAGCCCCGCGCGATCTCATCGAACTGCACACTGCCGTACTCAAACAGAAGATGGCGGACAGCAATCCGCGCAAAAAGCAGGCTTACAACGCCGAGGGACGCTTCATGCTGGTCGAGCTTCTTGGTCATCTGGCCATGTTCTATCGCGATCGCTCCATCGGCGTTGTCGGCGCCGGGAGCGAGGGATGACGCACAGGCTGACGCTGTACATCACGGGGCGGGCATTGAGTTCACAGCGTGCGGTTGAGAACCTGCGGCGCATCATGGACCAGAGAAGCGCGGGTCCCTACGAAATCTCGATCGTCGACGTGCTCGAACACCCGGAAGAAGCAGAGACACACTGCATCCTTGCCACACCGACCCTGATCAGGGAGAGCCCTCCTCCGGCGAGGAGGATCGTGGGCGACCTGTCGGATACCGATAAGGTCCTGGTGGGCCTCGGCCTTAACTCCGTAAATTCCGCAGCTATGACGAAAGCGAGTCAATGATGAAGCCTGAAAAATCTGGCAGCAATTCGAGCCAGAGCGGCTCAGTGAAGAAATTGGTAACGGGCATTCCCGGCTTCGATCTCATCTGCGAGGGCGGCTTGCCGGAGGGTCGAACGACCCTGTTGTCCGGCACTGCCGGCAGCGCCAAGACGGTCTTTGCTGCTCAGTTCCTGGCCGAAGGAATTCAGAAGTCGGAACAGTCGGGTGTATTCATCACGTTCGAAGAGTCTCCGGAGGACATTCGTCGCAACATGCTGGGTTTCGGCTGGGATATTGCCGAATGGGAAAAGCAGAAGCGCTGGGCCTTTGTGGACGCATCGACGCGGGTGGATGTAGAAACCGTAGTGAGCGGAGAATATGACCTTGGCGCGCTCCTGGCTCGGATCGAGCACGCGATCCACACCATCAAGGCGAAGCGCGTGGCAATCGACTCTCTGGGGGCGATCTTCAATCAGCTGCCGAATCCCTCCCTCGTGCGCAGTGAATTATTTCGTACGGCATCGGCACTCCGTCGCATGAATGTAACTGCTCTGATGACAGCCGAGCGCCTCCAGGAGTTCGGCGAAATCGCCCGTTATGGCGTCGAAGAGTTCGTCGCGGACAATGTCATCATTTTGCGGAATTGCCTCGATGAGGAGAGGCGTCGGCGTACGGTTGAGATCCTCAAGTTCCGCGGTACCAACCACCAGAAGGGCGAGTATCCGTTCACGGTGAGTCCGGGGGCGGGAGTCATTGTCCTGCCTCTGTCGGCCATCGAACTGAAGCAGAAATCTTCCGATGTCCGCGCAACTTCAGGGAACATCGAGCTGGACAAGATGTGTGGGGGAGGATTTTTCCGGGATTCGATCATCCTGGTCTCCGGCGCTACCGGAACCGGCAAGACTCTGATCACAACCCAGTTCGTTGCCGGCGCCGCCGAAGCGGGCGAACGTTGCCTGCTCTTCGCGTTCGAAGAAAGCCGGGAGCAGCTCTTCCGCAATGCTCATGGGTGGGGGCATGATTTCGGAAAAATGGAGCGCGATGGGCATCTGAAGGTGATCTGCGAATATCCGGAGGTGTTGGGCCTCGAAGATCACCTGATCCGGATTAAAGCGTGCATTGAAGAATTCCAGCCGAACCGGGTAGCGATCGATAGCCTGTCAGCTTTGGAAAGAGTCTCGACCGATAAATGGTTTCGCGAGTTCGTCATCAGCATTACCTCGCATATCAAGCACAAGGAAATTACTGGACTTTTCACTGCGACGGCTGCCAGTCTGCTGGGCGGCTCATCGGTCACGGAGTCCCACATTTCGACGATTACCGATTCGATCATCCTGCTGCGCTACATCGAAATGCTGGGCGAGATCAGGCGCGGAGTTACCGTGCTCAAAATGCGCGGGTCGGCCCACGAGAAGAGCATCCGGGAGATCATCATCGACCATCAAGGAATGCATATTGGCGCCCCCTTCCGCGACGTCATTGGCATTCTGTCGGGGAGCCCCACGCACGTTTCATCGTCCGAACTGGACCGGATTGGCGGTCTGTTCGCCGAAGACGAGCTGAAGAAGTAAGGGCTATGAAATCGCGACCCCAACACGTTTCACCTGATGGTTTCCTGCTGGATAAGATATCTGACGGCATTGTGGTGGCGGATCCTGACGGAACCGTCAGGTTCGCCAATCCCGCCGCCGCGGAACTCCTCGGCAGGGAGGCTGGCAATCTGGTTGGGCAGCCGATCGGCTTGCCGATCATCGATGCTGATTTCGCAGAAGTGAACCTCGTGCGCCCGGATGGACAGCAGCGCTTCGCGGAACTCCGGATCGTTGAAGCGGAATGGGAAGAGCGGCCCGCCTATGTGCTCTCGCTGCGCGATGTGACTCTGCGGCACGAGGCAGAGGAAGAACGCGCCAAAAACCAGCGCCTTCTCGCGGAACGGGAACGCCAGATTTTCCAGTCGCAGAAGATGGATGCCGTTGGACGCCTGGCTGCCGGCATTACCCATGACTTCAACAACATGCTCTCAACCATTATCGGCCACGCGACGCTGATCAAGTCCATGATTGACTCGGAAGTCGGCGGGCACGCGGAGCGTATCGTTGAAACCTCGGAACGAGCCGCACGGCTCGTGCGCCAGTTGCTCGCATTCAGCCGGAATCAGGTCCTTCAGCTCCAGGTCTGGAGCGTAAATCAGATAGCTCGGGAAAGCGTCGAGTTGTTTAGGCGGCTGCTGCCCGAAAACATCGAAGTCGTGCTGAAGCTTTCGGACAATGCCGGCAACGTAAAGGTGGATCGCGAGCAGATCGAGCAGGCCCTGGTCAACCTGTTGTTGAATGCGAAAGACGCGATGCCGGCTGGCGGGAGGATAACGATTGAAACGGAAGCCATCCGCGCCGGCGATTCACTGCCTCCGGGCATCACGGCGATTTCCTATTCCGCCCTGCGCGTGATCGACCGCGGGTGCGGCATGACAGCAGAAGTGAAGGACCGGGCCTTTGAGCCATTTTTCACCACGAAAGAGCCAAGCCGTGCTACCGGGCTCGGCCTCTCCATCGTCTACGGCATCGTCACGCAGAGCGACGGACAGGTGAGACTCTTCAGCGAATTGGGTTCTGGGACCTCTGCCGAAATTCTGTTGCCCTCGACGGATGAGGCAGCGAACGTGCAGCCCGAGACCGCTTCCCAGCAGCTGGTTCCAGCACGGGATTCCGAAACCATCCTGGTTGCGGAGGATGAAGAGCCCTTGCGGGAAGTGATCTGTGAAATCTTACGGCGGGCCGGCTACCGGGTCTTGGGAGCCGAAAACGGCGAAGTTGCTCTTGAACTGTATAGGAATGACGGCGAACAGGTGAGTGCGCTGATCACCGATCTGAGGATGCCGGTCATGGGGGGAACCGAGCTGGCGGAACGGCTGCTGCGGCTGAGGCCACAGTTGCCAATCATCTACGTCTCGGGCTATTCGGACCACAAGCTGGAATGCGGTCCTCTGATCGAGTTCCTTGAGAAGCCCTTTCAGCCAGCCGCGCTCCTCCGCATCCTGCGAAAAATTCTGGATGACTCACGGACGTCGGAAAGCCCTGGAGGGTCGAGGCCCAGAGGAAAAGACAACGGTGCGGTGAACTGATCGTCGCGTAAAGGGAGCGCTGTTTCGATGACCTGGCTTTCAGCGGCTCGAGGATGACCCCGACGCCACCGAGCGAACTACAGGCTTGTCCTATCGCATGCGCGAACCGCCATGGCGGGGCATCCGCTACCCCTGACGCAGGCTCTCGCCGCCGCATCCAAATCTTTCAAGGGAAAAGGGGTACCAGGTGCCTGCCAGATGGATCGATTGCAAGCGCTGCTGAGAGAACAACACAAAATCCACGAGATGGTCGCCGCGGGCAGCGCTCTCGAAGACACCGTGAAGGCAATCATCGCCTCGATGTCGCGTCTGCGGTCAGGCGCCACCGGGGTCATTCTCCTTGCCGATGAGAATGGCGAGATTTTCATCCAGGCGCATTCCCCGGAAACAGGCCCAGCCCTGGCTAATGCTATTCGCGGAAATGGGCAATCCACTGCTCCTATTGGCGTCAGCGGTGCCGCGCTCTACAGCAACGAGCCTGTGATATCGAGTGACGTTCAGAACGACGATCGTTGGCCGCCGGCCTGGCGCGAACTGTGCATCGCGCACAACATCCGGGCGTTTTGCTCCTCTCCGGTTCCCGACGGCGGGGGCCAGGCTTCGGGTGCGGTCATGCTCTGCTTTGATCAGGTTCACGAAGCCGACGAGTGGGAGAAGCACGTTGCGCGATACGCTTCTTCAGTCGCTTGGGTGGCGGTTGCTCACGAGCGTACGACGCGAGCCCTGCGGCTCCAGGCCGAGAAGCTGCGGCAATCTGAAGAACTCGCTGTGGTTGGACGGCTTTCCGCGTCCATTGCCCACGAGATCAACAACCCCCTCTCGGCTATCGCCAACGTGCTTTATCTCTTGTCGCAGGACAGCAATCTCTCTCGATCCGCACAGAGTTACGTTGCGACGGCAGAGTCGGAACTGCGTCGTGTTTCGCAGATCACGACCCAGACTCTGAAGTTCTACCGCCAGCGTAACGCCACTGAGCGGTGTTCAGTTGCGGAAATCATCCAGGGTCTGCTGAGCCTGTATCGGGTCCGATCCGAACAGGCACACGTCTCCATAGAGTTCCAGGAGACTCCGGCTGAGTCGATTCTTTGCCATGCCGGAGAACTGCGACAGGTCTTTGCGAATCTCCTTACCAATGCGCTTGACGCTTTGGCACAAACCGGCGGCCATATTCGAGTGAAGGTTCGGCCCGGCATGGTTTGGAAGAAGGGCTTGCCGGGGGTCCGCGTGACAATCGCAGATAATGGCCAGGGTATGGATGCGGACACTCGCGCCAGAATCTACGAAGCGCTCTTCACGACAAAGAGCGCGGTAGGGACTGGGCTTGGTTTGTGGATCAGTTCGGAAATCGTCAATAAGCACGGTGGGACCATCTACGTGCGGAGCCAATTGGGGTACGGGACCGCCTTTACGATTGCGTTACCCACAGATGGCCTTAAAGGAACGCCGTATTAGCATCGGATCCTTTGGCTAAACAGACCCTCGGCGCATGCACGGGATTGACGGCTGTTGTTCGATGGATGACCCTGCGTCGATGCTATCCCGGGCCGTACTCGCTATAATGCGCGCATGATGACGCCGCAGTCCGGTATTTTCGCTCCCGGAACTTCCTCGCACTCATACCTCGAGTTCGATTCCGTCGATCCCGCCAAACAGAAAGAATTCGCCTCGACCATCTCCGCCATCCGCGAACCGCGCACGACTACGGGCGGCGTCAATTTCGTCATTGGTTTTCGCCCGGAACTGTGGCGCCACCTTGTCGAAGGCGGGCTGCCGGCCGAAGTGGAAGGGTTTAACCGCGGTCTCTAAGGACAGCCGCCAACGGCGGCACGTGCAGGGAGATTTGCCGCTAAGAACGCCCCGGCGGGGCACCGGCAAATCAGAACAATCTCAGGGAGGCGCGTCCGGGCCGGACGATGGAAGGACACCTCCCTGCGCCAGCCTCCGCCAGCGGCTACGGCAGAGAACGGCTTCGGGAGGTTCATGGTCAACGCGGCTTGTTGCGTTGACCTCTTTTGGATTTATCGTGGGTCTCTGCCGCTTTCGACGCCCTGCCCCTGGCGTCGTCCGGTTGCGGCAGTTCCCATCCCGCCATGCCCTGCAACACTCGGTCGGCGTGCTTGATGGTGTTCACGTGTCCATAGTGGGTTTCAATCATGTGGACGGAAGTTCCCATCTGCTCGGCCAGGAAATATACGTCCACGCCTTCCTGCAATCGGAGCGTGGCGTAGGTGTGACGGAAGCAATAGGTCGAGCGCGGGACGCCCTGGGTGCCTTCGCGCAGTTTCGCTTCGTCCAGAAGATCGGCAATCAGCGAGCTGTAAAGAGTTAATGCGGGCTTGCCTGTGACGTTGGTAAAGACCCTGTCATCCGGTTCCGTGGCTTTGGAGATCGCGCGGATGCGTTCCAGATATTCTCCGACGCTTTTGGGAGCCACCAGCTTGCGCGACTTGCCTTTGCCCTGGACAAACAGCACAACGATCTCACGCCCCTCGCGATCTTTTGCGCGCATGATGTCGCGCCAGCGGAGATTCTTCATCTCCGCCGGCCTCATACCGGTATTGCAGGCAACCAAGATCATGTTGTAGGTGACGGTGCGATACCAGATGCTTGAAGGTTTATCCGCCTCGGCAATCCACTTGCGCCCGACGGTGTGGAGTTTGCGGTATTCCTCCAGCGTGAACTCGTCGCGCCGCATGGACTTGAGCTTCGGGCGTTCGTCGAAACGCTGGCTGGCAGGAACGTAGCGTTTCTTGATGGCATAGTTCATCACCGCGCCGAAGATGGACATCTCCAGGCGGATGGTGGAATCGCTGATGAAAGGAACCGTCCGTTCTTCGGAAGGTTTGACTTCAATCGGCTTCAATACCCTGATACCCAGGGTTTGCTGAACCTTGGTGCGGCGCTCGGCTTCCTTCTCCGCGAAGGCTTGCGCCAGGTCGGCCGTAATCTCCCGAACGCCGTTGCGCCTGTTGCGCCCGGCGCCGTTCTCCCGCCGCCATGCCGGATAGCCGCCCCAAAGCTCGTCGCCGATAAGGTGGACCTGCGTTGAGCCTACATATCGGTCTAAAGCGCCTTCGATAATGGCGCGGACTTTCCTGGGCCGCGCCGCGCTGATCTCTCCACGTTTCGCCCGCGCCTCCTGGATCAGCAGGTACTCTCGCCCCACCTCACGGAAGGGATGGTTGAACACAGGAACGTCGTGCTTTAAGCGAAACCGGATGTCTGCGTCCTGGTCGAAGGCGCGTTCCCGCGCCACCTCGATGTCGGTCGTCTTGAGCGAAACCGTCTTGTAGCGGTCGGCTTTGGGGATCTTCATGCGGCAATACCACATCCGATGATCTACGTCGCCACGCCGGAAGAGGACTAGGCCCGGCTTGAGTTCCGCTTTATCGGTGACGAATGCCATGTTCGCGTCTGTCTTTTTCGATGCGTCCTGTGCAGATTCCGTGCAGATTCTTGCGGCAAGTCGTTGACTCTGCGTATCTGTGCAGGACTCGTATAGAGGATAGCAAAATAATATGTTGCTTGTTTATAATTATTTACGATATAGTTGTCATCCTGGAGGCGCAGCAGGCCACGGTCACTCTCGACGCCCTCACGAAAAACGATGGAGCCAAGGCTACCGCTGCAGCCGTCGGTGACGGCAGACTCGTCTATTCGCTTCTGCTGCGCTATCGGGAAACCGCCAGAATGACGATTTCGGAGATGGACCTGCTGCAACATGCGCTGGACATGCTTCGGGCACGTCTTCGATTCTTCGGAGAGCCGGTTTAGCAGGCACCGGCGCGTAGAGTGCATCCTTCGGCAAAAGAGAACCCGCCAGCGTTCGCACTGGCGGGCAGGAGTTAATGACTAGCGTTGTGTAGAACCTTAGCCGGGAACGATG
>Ga0335072_10003393_pt1 | contig 24037 bp, 22 predicted proteins | sample Lox_Sample_21_FD_206725 | JGI IMG/M metagenome (GOLD analysis project Ga0335072, IMG submission 206725) | Soil microbial communities from Loxahatchee National Wildlife Refuge, Florida, United States - Lox_Sample_2.1 | ecosystem: Environmental > Terrestrial > Soil > Wetlands | place: USA... | reverse complement strand
AGTGACGCGAGAGCGACCCGCCTGAGGCTGAGTCGATCGATGGGTAAGATTGATCCAAGATCTGAGCACGATTCAAAAGCTTGGCCCCTGCTGGCCAAGTAGGCAATCTGCATTCCCTGTATCACATCACAGTTTTTCACAACCATTTACCAGTAGCCCTGACGTGACAGGAAATCCACCATATTTGCTTGGTTGGTGCGCCTGTGAGAACAGATAAGGGCGCCGATCCTTGGCGGCTTCCATGGACAATGGTGCCGTTAGAGCCGTTTGATGCTGGTGCTTAAGGTTTCGCGGAAGAGGAATCGTTGTTTAGATGACACAGAGTGGCACGAAAGCGACTAGCCGAGTGGAGCAATTCGAGGCAGACCGTTAGGCGAAGCTACTAGATCCATTTCACAAGATCGACCATGGGCGATATTCATTCCAGTAGTTGGAAACAACATCTCCTTCGCGGATAGCGCGTAGACATGATTGTGGAGAGTGGCCGCTGTCAAGCCCCATCATGATTGAAACTACCGAAGTTTGCAATTGCCGTAGAGTAAAGTCTGTCTGTAAGCGTCCCGAATTGAGACCTGAGATAACCCCGGGCGCCCCTCAATGCATTTTTGCTGCCTGGCCGGGGGGTATCTTAATCGTAAGCAAGTCAACGCCAGCTATGCTCTGCCATCTATAAATCATTGCTCATTGTGAGTGCCCGTATCGGAGCTTCATCCCTCTGCTAACCCTCAAGCCCTCTGTAGCTCTGCATATTGTTTCAGGTCTCATTGATTCCTTCCAGGTTCAGCGCAGCATCCTTGAGGTACGGCCAACCCGTCTCATCCTCTGGTCTCTCCTTCTCCATGCCCATGGCATTTCGATAGACCCTAACCTCGTTTTGCAGTCCAGAGATAATTGCCAGCTCTTCACACCACTCTTCGCACCTCAGTCGGTATGCGTGTCTGATCATGGCGCAGACCTTCATAGTCATTGCGTGCCAGTGATCTCGGTCTAGTCTGCTTTGCAGGTGTTCGTCCTTCTCGGCTTGTAGTAGGTCGTTGTAGTGGCGGCGTTGGGCCAAGTAGCGGTCATTGTTGTCACAGCAGTAATTGCGAATTTGTTCTGTTGCAGTGCCCATGGCATCCTGATACTCAGCGATCAGTTTGGCATTTTCGACCTGTTCGTGTTTGTAGAGTTCGATGGTGCTATTGGCTTTGGCAAGTGCGAGCTCGAGCTCGTGAATGCGAGCAGCTGTAGGAGGCTGGTCAGTACTTGTTGGGTCTTTTCGGATTGATGGCATATGGAGATCTCGTACCCTGACTCTCCCCGGTTTGTTCTTCCCAATTCTGGGTGCCATTGGCGCGCTTCTAGCCCAACGTCAACTACTGCGCTTTCTCCTCATAAGGCACGCAACTCACGGCAACTTCTTCCGCAGTCCTCGTAATAACATTGACCTTCTCACGATTGCTCTTCAGAATCCCACTCAGCTCCTGAATCTGGTTATAGAGGTAATTCAGGTCTTGCTGATGTCCCGCCGGCAAAGGCGGTAGGTAGCTTGCGTTGGCGAGACCGTTGCCATTCATCTGCGCCCCTCCGGCGTGCGATGAAATTGGGGAAGGAGCTTGTCGCACTTCGAGGCTGGGAAACAGATTGTTGACTGCGTTGTTTTGGTGATTGCTGTTTGCAGACATGTCAGCGGTAAGCGGTCGAGCGCCAAGCAATTGGTTGCAAGTTGGCCTCGCGGCGAGCCAGAATTCGAACGGCCTTGTCTCGGGTAGTTCTCAAGCTCAGGGGAAGAGTCACGGTAGGAGCGTGCTGCGTGGGAGTGCCAGTCACCAGACTCGGGAAATCGTGATGGGGTTTCTGTGAGTGCTGCTCCCCGATTCAGTGTCAAGTTCGAATAGGGAAGGTAAGGCGACCAAACTTAATTGGCTAAGAGATTTGGTGCTGTGAACAAACCCCCGGTAAGCAATAGAGATGGGGCCCCACGAGTTAGAGACAACAGGAGCACTGTTACCTCCGTTTACATGCAGAAAATTGCTGGTCCCTATGAGCGCATGTGATTGGTAAATCAGAAACGCTCAAAGGCAGACACTGGCGATGCAAGAGGTTGTCAAAACATACAAAGATTTCATACATATTCCCTAACACAACAGGGAGCGTGCTTCCTGCAACCCAATTCATCACGTCTCTGCGCATATAGGCGGAGTGTCCGACGTCGCGTCGCTCCTAGCCTGTTTGACGTTGAGTTCAGCAGCTAACTGAGCTTGTCTGAATGTCTCAAATCCCTCGGGATCTTGCTCTGCCAGCATCCGCAATTCCTCCATATTAGAGCCTAGTTCTTTTATTGCCCTATCGACGCCTTTCTCCGCTACCTCCTTCCTATAGGCCTCCCCGGGATACTGTTCTAGTTGCGCCCTCAGCTTGGCCACGTGGGCTGGCTCAGGCTCATCTTCCCTAGTCGTTCCATGTTCATAATCCAGCATCCCAGTCGGTCGCATGAGTTCGCGACGGAACTGCTGACCGAGTCGATGCATCTGGCCTTCTTCTTGGATTTGAGCTTTAGCGGCTAAGGACGCACTGGATCCATTCCGAGCAAAGTGCACGGCGTGAGGATCGTTCTCCTCCAGCTCATTGTCGACAGCCTCGGAGGAGGACGGAATGCTAGTTATCCCATTCGAATCTACCGAGTCCGATAGTTGAGAGACGTTCGTAGGCGATGGACCCAGTGAGGAAGACCCGGGCGGTTGGTGAAAGTCAAACACATTTCGTCTGTCCGGCGGTGACGGTAGGGGGTCAAGTTTCACTTCCGGATACTCCTGCTCAAAACGTTGTATTATACGCTCGAGCGTGGAATCGAGAAACTGCAGGCGTCCTATTAAGGCGTTGTTAGAAAAGGAAATGTCGTCGTAGGACGAAATGTGCACTTACGGTAGTTCAAGTCGTTGCCTTCGCGATCTTCCTTAATCAGAGCCGGCCGTAATCGCATCCTGATCTTTCTAGCGCTTCCGCAGAGCTCCAGGCTGACATCTTTGGGTTTCCTTTGCGTTCTCGGTTTGAGTGAAGGAGTACCGCTTTGCTTTGGAGTTACCGTTCCGCTTGCCGTTGGAGACAGGTTTCGCGATCCCTCTCTGCTGGGCTGATCCGTCGCCAGAAACACACGCAAAGCCTTCACGACACCAGTGGAAGCGATCAAGTAATCCTCATCCGGTGCTGGCTCGTCGTTGTCATGATTTTCAGAATAACCCTCCATGTGTCCAACGAGATGAAGAAGCACTTCTGGGGCATCCTTTTCTGGCAGCGCATTTGTTTCAGGTAGGCCATAGTCATTGAGCGTATTGCGCTCCATATTGCGTAGCGTATAGGCCACGACTTGAGATGCAAGCGCCCTGACCACTTCGCTACTGTCTGCACTCGGGACTTCAATCTCGATTGCGACCATAGTCTTGGACACGCGAGCTGCAACCATCAGTGAGGCAAAGAGAGCGCAAGCTTCTTCTTGCGATGCCTCGTCCTTGGCATTCATTATCTCCGTCAGCGGATGGTTTTCTATGACGTTGACATGCGCGAGAGCTGGACACTCTGGTAATATCTCGGCAATAGCAATGAGATCGTCTGATGACATTTCTACGTCGGCCAGATGTATTCGCCGTAACGCTATCATTTTGGGAAGGTGTTTGCGAAGAATTGGGACAGCATTTGGATTTGAGGAAAACAGCCCATGGTTGTGAGATAGGTCGAGGAAACGAAAGTTTGGCAGATCAGCCAGTGTTGGGAAGATGCCGTTGAGATCCGACGGCGTTAAGTTGCAGTCCGACAGGCTTACAGCGAAGCAGGAGTTAGTGCTGTCAATTCCGTCAAAGACGAGCTCAACCCGGCTATGCAGGTCATTGCTTCCAAGATCCAGACCTTCGCAAAACCCCATTCGTAGGTAGCGTCCCACATGTTCCAGGGCTTCTTGGCCAAGGTTGTTTTCAGCTAGACCAAGCCTTTTGATTTTGCATTTGGAAGCACATTCCACGACATTTGCAACATCATTCGCGGTCAACGAGCAATTGCTCAGAATAAGCTCTTCAAGCTTGTCGCCGAAACGCTGTGTCAGAGCCTTGAGCAAAAGAGCCCCACAATCGATCGAGGTCACGCTCCCATTACTGCTCGTCGTATTGGCCGTGGTGAGACTACCCGGTGTTGGCACTGCTGCTGGACCAGGCAATGCGTTTCCGCTCAAGTCAATTGCTCTGATCGATCTTGACATGTGCAAGAAAAGACTGATATATTTCCAACCAAGAGCAGTGAACTCATTGTTCTTCAAGGAAATCTTTTCCACCACGCCCAATTGCTCTTGACCGCGCTTTCCCGAACCTCTTTTGGGCAGCTTCTTATTCTGTTTGGCCTGGTCGGCAGATTTGCAACTCCCAAGGCTAGACAAGATGATTCGAACGCCCTCATCAGTCAGACCACAGTCGTCCATCATAAGCTTGCGTACGGGGACTACTGCAAGCCAATCGCTCAATGTGACGATGTCCTCCAGTGGAAGCTCAGTCCTCGAGAGATCAACCACAGCAACGGTTCCTGGTGTCTCCGACAAGGTCTTTGGTTGTCTAGAAATCTGGTCCATTACTACCTTGAGCGCAGTGGTTTCGCGGAGCTGGCAACACCTCTTATAAATGCGAAGGGGGTCGGTTGTAGGTTGGTCTGTTGACGGAGTGAATGACCCGTTACTTCCAGGACTGTCGTCGGAATCATCACCATTTTTACCATTCAACTCCAGAGGCACCTCTCCGTTCTCTTCAGCTCGTCTGCGCTTCTTTTCGCGTCGCTCTTTTCGCTCGGCTTCCGACCGCTTTTTCTTCTCTTTCTTCCTCGTTGTTGGCCCGGCTGAGCCTTCCTGGGCTGCGACTTCCTGGCCCGAACCTTCATCCGCCTTCTTCGACTCCTTTGCCACTTCAGCCGCCTCGATATCTACTTTGGTGTTGCCGGTCTCTTCCTTCTCTTCGGTAGCGGTTTTTGGATTTTTCAGAGCAGCACCTTCACCTTTCTCTTTGTACTTTGCTTCCTTGGCATCCTTTTTCTGCTTGCCCTGTGCAAGGTTTTGCCGCTGGTTTCCCGGTATCACTAAATAGGTAGCTGGTTCGGCGTCTTCCTCGTATGCGTGCGCCGCATAGCCAGCGATCTCAACATCGACGCAGAAAGCAACCTTCTTCAGTTCGTTTTGGCGAAAATCCGCGATCTTGACTCTATCCCGATTTTGGTCGATGTTCATAACTTTTCTGGGGCAGATGGCTCCAGTGTTTGCTGCTTTGCCCAGTGAAGCCGAATTTGATGAGGACAGCCGACGCAGCGCACTGGATAGAAACCCGGGGTTTGGCTCTTTTCTCTCTTGTCCAGCATGGACCAGGACTGATTGGCGTCGCGGAGTGGTATGCGTCACTATGACTTTTTTCTCCTCTTTTCCAGCCTTGGGATCAGGCTTCTCTTTCTTTTCGAACGGGTTCGCAAACTCAACCCCCGGACTCGCCGGCGTCGGAGTCGTAGGTTTGGGTGATGCATCAAGACTGGCACTTCGAGGAGTCGACGCTGGACTTGACGAGAACTTGGAACTAAGGTTACTGATCCACGAACCACGGCGACCTCCTGCTCCGGCATTACTTTTTATGTCATTTAAAGGGCCTTTTGTGCCTGTCCCGCTTGTGTTTGTCCCATCTCCGCTTCGGCGACCTGTAAAGCCAGGTCGCTTGGTCTGGCCCTTAGAAGGCTCGGACAAAGGTGTGGGGGCCGCGGTTGGAGGAGCATTGGGAGCTGCAGTGGTGGTTGTGTTGGTAGCGATCTTCGGGTCTGGGACTTCAGCAGCGGTGGCAATGAATGCAGGTTTCTCGGTCGTGGGAGTCGTGGGAGTGGGAGGGACGACTGCTACTGGCGGTGGGGTTGCGGGTACGGCGGGTTGGCTTTGCCCAATGGAAGGTGGGTTTTCGACAGGTTTCTTATCTGCTGGCGTACAATATTTCCGTCGATCTAATGTTCTCGGTCAGATAAGTTTGGTTCAGTTGGCGCATTCCTGTGTCTGTAGGATTCTGGGTACCTTTTGAGTTCAATAAAAACTCGAAATCGGGGGACCCGGTATCTCTCGAAGGCGCAAGGCTATGCTTCGTCAACAACGGCGGCGGCGGCGACGATGACATCGTGAGGACGTTGTATTCGAAAGGATCGTGGTGTCAGCGCGAAGCTGATCAATGTGCGGCCGCCGACGAAAATGAGGGGTATCAAGTACCGATATGCATTGTCGCTGGGGAGTAGGTCTCGTGTCTTCGTTTGTCCCAAGTCACTCAACGCCTTGCATGAAATCAAGAGGAAATACAATGTCTGAGCACGTCCAGTCAGGCAATATAATTGCAACCGGCGGGAGGGGAATCTGTCATTAGGTCGGTCGACTGAGTAGGATTACATCAGGTCAGAAAGGCCGAAAAGAGCAACACGCTCAGCCGCTTCGGGAGTGGTATGGGCAGCCGACCTTCAACTGCGGGATTCTGGCCGCATGACGTGCCTCCCCGGGGGGGCCCCAACCCCGGAACCGTCTCACAATGCCTTATCTCAATTTTTACATTTCTGCCAAAATCTTCGAAAGTTCAGAATTTCCGTATCGTTTTGGAAGCTTCCTCAGCTTGGTGCCCTTTGGAATGCTGAGCTCGGGCTACCAGAGGAACATCTCGGAGATACCACCTGCCTGTCGACAACTCTCCCCCCATCTCTACACACGGAGTTTCGAGAACGAAGTCTCCTGCACCTGTAGCTTATCTAAGAAGCCAGCTCCGAGATTTTCGCTCTGATCCTAGCCTCCTTCTCCTCCTTGGTCATCTTAGATTTTCGGTACTTCTTACCCTCAGCCTTCCATTCCTCCTTCGTCTTCTTGTCGCCCTCTTCGTCATCCTTCTTCCACGGGTCCTCTCTGATAGCCTTGTGTGCCTCCTGGTACATCTCTTCTAATCCATCAGCCTCGACTTCGGCCTCGATGTACTGTGAGAACTGAGACTTGTAGCGCTCCTCATCGTCGTCGGCAAGCGTCTCCATGTACTCAGCGACGTGACCGCCGAAGATGTACTTGCGAAGAGTCTCTGAATCTAGCTCTTTGGTCTCTTGGTCGTAACCAGGGAAACGCTTCTCGTTATGAGGGATGAGGATGCCACCGTCAGAGGCACCCTTTAGAGCGCCAAAGACGCGAGCACCAGTCGACGTGCGGTTGAGGCCGACATCGAGGAAACATTTGAATGGCCGGCGGCCTTCTCCATCTTCCCCATCAGCTGCCTCGGTTAACTTGTATTCTCCATCTGCTTCCTCAACACCAGTGAATTGATCGGCCATATCTAGCTTGCTCAATGCACGGCGTGCGACGAGGAGACCTGTGGCGTAGGCCGCAGCCCAGTTGGTGAGGCCATTGCTGATTCCATAGCGCTTGAGTTCATGGGCATAGGCAGCGCAGAAGACTTTGTCACCACTAATCTCCGCAGTGATAATCTGGCAGATGATGTCTCGGTTGGTAAATCGAACGACAAGGCGATATTTGGGAGAGTTGTATTTGTTCTTGGCTTGAGCAATGAGGCGCTTGCGAGCGTAGTAGTCGGTTTTGCCTGCTCTTCTGCGCTTGTACTTGGTTTGGAAGCGGCTGCAGAACAGGGTCAGCTGCTGCTAGGGGGGACAAGTGAGCCGCGGACGTACCTGAAGTACGCGCTGTTCTTGACAAGCTTAGTGAAAGGCATGGTGATACTCTCACAACCAGATTTGTGAACAGCTAAGATACCCCCGAGTCAGCAATTTGCGCTTCAGACCAGCTCCGAAGCATCTTGCAGGGACTCCAATCATTCATTGTGGTAGAGGGAGGCACGGGGCGAGGAGATGAGTTTCACAAATGCCAGTACCTACCAGATTGCTGAATAGTTAGACACAACTTGTCGAATGTTGTTGTCGCGAGCGAAATGGAGAGGCCTAAATTGCGAAATGATTTGTGCGCAGCTGAAACAACCGCCAAGAGTTTGTAAAGTATGGTGGGCGACAAACTCTTTTACATAGCGCTGTGAATCGGCCAATTACAACGTTCGTGCAATTGCAATCATACTATGATCTATCATGACACAGCGGGGGAAAAACACATTCCAGACTCGCTAAGCCATGACGCTCGCTTGAAATCGCTCAAACCTAGCCACCAAATCATAAAGTTCATCCAGAGAAGGTGTTTTTGGGCACCGTACTCTAGCGCCTTTCAAGTGTCAATGTCTGCCCGAAAAATGGAGTATCGGAACATCAGACCCTTCTCGCCTCTTCACTATTTGGCCGAAGCAATGTCGAGAGCGCCCCCTTATAATCCCAGCTCCTGATCTTCCAGACCTCGCGCCGTTTGCCGTTGACATGCGTGACGCTCTGAATGATCTTTTCCTGTCTGGCCGCTGCCTCTGCTTCAAACAACCACTCGTCCCATGCCGGAGTCTTCGGAGACCAACCCGCCTCTTTAACCCAATTCTTGGTTCCAGTGATTGCAATGGCCTTCCACAGAGCCTCGGTATAGCTCGGCGTGCCGTCGCTGGGAGCACTTCCGGGTGGCTGTCTGCCGCCCTCGATCTCAATCTCATCAACCTGTAACCGCTTCAGGTTCCAATGCTCTGCAGGTGGCAAGGCTGCTCCAATCCAGTAGAATATGTTGATTATCATGTACGCTGCTGCAAAGCCAGTTTGTAGCTCGATCCTCGCATTTGCGAGACTGATGACGCCACCCATCAACAAAAGCGTGCTGATAAGTGATAGCCCTCTGTAGGTGATGTTGCTCTCCATATTGTATATGCAGCGTTCGCTAGGGTTAAAGTATAGGTATCTTGCTGTACGCTCGTCGCACTTGACGACGATAAATGCACCTTGGGGGTATTTGATGACCACGTCCCCCGGGGGAGAATGTGGGTCAGGCTTCGGGTCGTTTGGAGACGGCTTCCATTTGTTGGCTATCCCGGTTGTGGTACTGAGGAGGGAGAGGAAGATCGTGGCGAGGAGGGCCATCCCATCGTCGTAGATAATGCTGAGGACGAACAATGCCGTGCTCATGAGACAACCAATGATTGAGAGCCATGCTAGAGGGCCAAATGCCTTTACCGATGGTCTGTCGATCTTCTCATTCTCAGACACCCGCACACATGTGACCGTATTTGCAGCAAGTTTGTCTCCCCGATGCAAGGCGTGCGCAACGTGATGTATATTTTCTCCACTGTTTCCAGATTGAATCCCAATGACCCTAGCTCCTGCAGTGGTTTCAAGCCGTTCGGGTCTTGAGGTCCGAATGAATGTTTGAGGCGCCGGCAGGAGCCTGGGTAGGTAGATAAAATTACTGAGGGTGGCAACCTGTAGGACATGATGATTAGTACCTTTCGAAACATGATTGAGCTTGGGGGGTCATTCCTAAGAAGGATACTTACTTGTGCTATTGGGTCCAAACTGCCTAGGGGTAATCGTCAACATGGAAATAGTTTCATCAGAGAAATCAGAAATACCTTCTCCAAGGATGGCCAAGAAGCCTGTTCCAAGTCAGCTTTAACTGGTCCACAGAGCAGCCGACTCTCGAAGCGCAAAAAGGCACTTACCGACGATATCCAATTGAAATCCATTGTTCTGAGAATAATAACTGGTAAGGAAGCGTAGTCCTCCCATTTCGAGAGCTAGTTCGGGGGCATATGGTGGTGAGAATCACAATCAACTTCGACAATCAAACTTACGTGAACAAGCAGAGGAAAGGAAATGAAAAAAGGCTTGAGGTCTTTGCACGCCCATTACGTGGTGAGGCTGCAGGGCTCAGCCTCAGTCTGTGGTTGGCGGCCTCTAGGCATTGTGGGCAGGCTCGAATCGCCGAAATCGCCAGCGCACGCAGGTAATGCAGCTAAAGCCAAGAACCTGTCTCACAAGCAACTCAAAGAGGTCACAAGTCAAAAATTGATTGGCACTCCTTGGGGGCCGTCCTGTCCCGTGCAGAGAGGTGTGAGCCTTGGGCATCTACAAAAGAGTGATTTTTATTACAGAGCATGTAAACTAAAAGGTCTGGCCGAATCAATGCACAGGGAGGTCGCCGGGTCGCCGAGCCGTCACAATCTTACACAAAGTGGCAGTGCAATCCTTCGGCATCTCCCTGCCCAGCTCCAGCTTTTTTGCTTGACCTAGGCTTTTCACGAATTACACGAATATTGAATGTTACGGTGAGCGAATTGAGGATACCACTGTTTTTCAGCGTATTGCCAAAAAGTGCATTCAAAGCAAAAGTGGTCGTGATATGTGTACTAGCTTGCGGGGAATGTAACTCATGCCCCCAGAGAACGCCTTTGGTACAGAAACGTGATGGTTGCTAACTTGAATTGGGGCTCGAAGACGCCCATAATCCTCCTTAATCCGTTGCCGGATATTGCAGCTCTATTGGGGTATCGAGAATGACAGAAGCCCTCCTTGGTGGTACAAAAACACAGAATCCCTCAAACGCCGACGCTGTCATCAAATTGTAGGCACTCGGTCCCTTATTTCTTTCATTAGCCTTTTCCGTGGGTCTTCTGGGGGGGGAACTCGATCACCCCCTCGGTCCGAAGAAGAATTGCGTGACCACAAGTTCTTGAGGGCGTTGCGGCCGTTGGCCCTCCTTTTCACCTCCTCCACGGACCATGGGATCAAGGTCGGTTCCTCTTTTTTGATTTTGCAGAATAGGGTGGAGAAAATGTATTCTTCACCATGACTGTTGTACAGCGGGAGATGACGATAGCCCTGTTGTAGACTGCTCAATTTGGCAGTGAATACGGCAAGTTGGGTGCTGGCATTTCCAATGTGTTTACCGTTTGGAGAGCTGTACACGACCCAACGGACGAAAATTAGCTCTGGGTATTTTGTTTCCACAGCGAGCTCGAACTTTTCGTTGAACTGTGGGTTGTAACCATTCTCAGGCACGACCTTGGTCCGACGAACATAAGGAGTCCCTACGCCAGAGAAGCCATTCCGGGCAGAAGAGTCTTCGCCACCACTGCCTGTAGCAATACCTCGTGCCTTGTCTTCAGCGTTGTAGACCTGGATTACGATGAAAGGGTTGATGCTGACGCTACGGTCCATACCGTGCAGGCGAGGCAGCTGTTGAGCAGAGATCATGTCGATTGAGAACCTAACCAGCCTCCTCGGTAGTTTCAAGCGGACGTCGCTTGCGCCGTTCAACACCCTAGGTTGCCGGAGATAGTCTGGTTTCAGCACATAGCCATGACGATCTGTCCCTGCCGCGAACATGGCTTGGTTGATTTGTTGAAAGCGGTCATATGTCTGCCAATTCAGAGCCACCATCTGCACACCACGTCTCCAGAAGATGTTTGGGTCAAAGTTCGACGAATCAAGGCGAAAGCCCTTTGGATACACCCGAAACATGTATCGCAAGTTGTGATCTTCGAACTGTGCCTTTTCTTGGGGATTCTTGCAAAGGCTGCCAGCTTTCGTCTCGTCCAGCGAGAAGATATGGTTGTATTCGCGACCTTCCATAGTACCGAACCCACGAAATTTATAGCCCTGGAGATACACACCAAGCCCTGCAAGTACTTTGACGATCTTACTCGTATGCTTCACCTTCTGAGGGCCTGGCAACCGATTTCGGGCCAGTGCATTGTCACTTTCTTCACTTGCGCTGCTGGCACTGGTGGCAGTCATCGACCTTGGAAAGGGACTGTTGATCGTGCTTGCTGGGTGGATTGGAGGACTCATCGCAGGATGATTGGACAATGGAGGAATATTTGGCAGGACTGATGCTTCGGGCGGCTCCAGTCGAGGGCTAGGAGAGCTAACGCTCCTGAACCGTCGGGCTTGTCCCTGATCAGATAGAAGCCCGTTCTCTGTGTTTTCGGATGCTTTGACCTTAACCAGAATCCGGTTCTTCAGGGACTCTGGCGATGGAAGCTGCGAAGACTGCTCTGACAATGGCTGCACCACCAACTTCTCGCCGAGTCCATCCTTCATGATCTCTACCATCCTCGCTTGTTGCTCGGCATCGCAATGTACTTCCAAGGATAAGATGACCGGGTATTCGGAGCTGTCGAAGGCATAGCGAGCGATAGAGTTGATGCAGTCAATGAATAACACCGACGAGGTTCTCGTATGGCCATGGGTGACTATTGGTCTCCCATCCGGACCGTTCCAGCAATCAATCTCGACACATCGACATCCGTGCCGAAGCGCTGTGATGTAAGCTTCGGTGCTCGAGTCTCCTGCGAATTGCCTTCCCGTAAGGTATGTGTTGTGTGAGCTAGAAATGAAGTATTCGTTCAGTGGCCGATCAAAACGTGCTTGTGATGGTGCGGCTGGGTAGATGTTGCAAGCTTCCGAAACGAGGAAAGACGCAAATGCTTCGAAATCCATAGTCGTAACGATGGGGGATGACGCGTCTGACGACCTCGGTCTCTTCACTTCTGATAAATTAATCCATTTCCAGAATTCATACTCCCATCTGCGGATGTCAGACGTGACATCCAAACCTTGCACAATCTCCAAAAACGAAAAGAATTGGTTCTGGGTCAGCCCATGTTCATGGCCCTGGGCCCAAGCCTTGAAGATTGGCCAAAGGTCCTTTCGCTCCTTGAGACGACGCACAAAGTCTTTAAACTCCTCATAGTTCAGAGATCCTGAGTTGCGAGAATCCGCCAGGCGAAATTGCTCTTGAATCATGCTCTTTGGACAATGTATGTGTAAGGCACGACAAAGCTTTTCTACAGCATGAAGATCGAGAACATCGTCCTCGGTAGTGGTGGGATTCTCAGCAGACTGTGAGCGATGGTTTCGAATTTCGCGATCCCAATGAGCCCGAATGACATTCTCGTGTTCACCCGAACCAGTCATGCCGGTCATTAAATCCTCACGGTGCTTGGATAAAGCGTCCAAGGTGTCAATCCAAAGGAACATATCTTCTCTGCTCTGTGCGATAAGGTGCATGGCTTTTGTTTGTCTTGGGCGATCTGGATGGGTGTAGAGAATTGTGAACCAGCGATCAGCCTCATGCTCTTCGGTGCCGTAGTCTTGGCGGTAATTGAGGGCATCATCGTCATATCTAATGCTTTTGATATTGTCGACATAAAATGCCTTCGAGGCTTTTGCTAGATTCCAGAAAACCATCGAACCATCAACGGCCAGGAAAAAGGTGAGATGTTTCCGTTTCTTCTTTGTGACCTTCGTTAACAAGGAGCCTCGGATGAGCTGGTCCGGCATTGTAGGCGCTGTTGGTTTGATGGGAGAGAACGGTTCACTGGTCATGCTAGAGGCATCATTGATGCCGGAGGCGTACGGAGAATCTAGCAGGTGCCCATCATCAAAGTCCACAGGAGTTAGATCTGCCGGGCTTATTCCGGTTGAAGTAGCTGTCCTGCTGTCGCTCCGCCTTCGTGTAATTGGTCCATTACTGTGTTCCCGGCGGACTTGCTCAGATGAAGGGGTTTTTCGTCGCAGCCTGTGCTGTACACCAGCCTTCGCACTCTGCGAAAGCTTTCGCATTAGACTGCCTGATCTGTTCGGTGATGTAACAGGAGTAGGGATTGAGTCTTTTGCAACAGATATCTTGGGTGTTGGCCTCATGTTTGCAACTGCAGACTCTGGCAATTCAAGCGGCGCAGGGGTCGCGAGGTGTGGAGCATAGTCTTGACCTTGCAAGTCTTCCGGAGAGGACGGTAGCGAAGGCGTATAGGGGCTTGGCGCTGCCGAGGACGTATTGCAAGCTGATGCTGGCGTAGCTGTGGTGTTCGGCGGGAAGGCTGTGTCGACATGGTGTAGCAATGGAAACATTGTTTCAAGGGAATGTTTAGGTGACGAGAGTAGGGAACTGCCAGGACCAGCTATCACCGACAGCGATGGCGAAGCCATGATGTCAATTGGCTGGGGGCAGCGAGTGACCTGACGTCGTCGTCGTTGTTATTGTGGTTTGCTGTTGTGTGGTGAAGGTCTCGGATGGCGAAATGACTCATCTATGCAGCGGGTTGAAGCTGGCCTAAAACCACTGCCAATTTTTTGGTATAGCCATTTTTGCTAGACAGAAACCCCAATGGGAAGGGTCTCAACAAGGATTACTCTGACGAAATTTGTCGTCAAGTGGACATGGTCACCGTATGCGCCGTCCGGGGTTCTCTGATATGTATGTACACCTGTCCGACCACGGAAAAATGGTAAATTTAGCTGCGCAGGCACCGAAACGGTCAAGGCTGTGACGCGGAGAATGCGAAGCAAGTGAGGCTATACAATGCAGGTGCGCGAAAGCGGATGAGCCGAAGTGCAGCTCAGGCCAGAGTGGGCAACGTGGGGGGGGGGGAGCCTGGTCTACAAGCTGGAAATAGGTGTACGACAGTGGTCTGTTCATCTAGAGTCAGACAAAGGAAAGGAGGGGATAATGCAGCGGACGGCGACAAACGCACGTCGCTTTTGTTGAGGTCATCAACAAGCAACGAAACGGCAGAGACTGGAGACCGCACAAATCCCTTCATTGAAAATGACGGGGACCGAAAACCTTGGTGAAAGTGGCAGGGAACAAGGGGCCACCATCACAGCGCCAAGGTCCAACCGCTCCAATCCTGCCCGCATTCTCGGGACTCCTCGTTTGCATGACGTCTTTACAATGTGTATTTCATGAGGTACCGCTACGTTTCAGGCCTCGGACTTGCCATCCTGATTTGCGCCGTGAATTGCCATGTGGCGAAAAAGATTTTAACGGTACTCAACTCCATCCCCTCCCCCAGGGGGCCTGCGGTAATCATGCAAAACATGCCTGCATGAGGGCGGGCAGGGAGAGTTACTATGGCGTGCTTCCCGGCGTATGCACTCCATCTGGAGGGTGTTGTGCAGAACTCTATCTACCATCCAGTTCCGGTTCCCTTGTCCATGACCGCTTGTCCAGTGCACAGCAGATCCCAATCGCGGTTGCAGCATACTTTTTGCTCTTGCCAGCGTGGCAGTGGTGAGTTCGGTGGGTCTAGACCAGCGCACGACAACCCAGGACTTCCCCACGTCATCTCACGTGCAGCTTTCTGGGCCTCGGGGCATCATCCTTGAAGCCGAGCTTGAAGAAGTGCTTCTCGTCCGGTCTGCTGATGCCGTCCTTGTCTGGCAGAAAAGAAATGGACTTTATCCTTTTCAAGAGCAAGAGGCGGCCGCAGGACTCGTTAAAGGCTCGCCCCGCACCGCTGTACTCCTAGCTTTTCTGCAGCAGCTGCAGTAACTCTCGCGGCCGCTCTTACCAACGCAGGTGCTAATGGTTGACCAATTTCCAGAAGAATTCCAAAACGCCGACGCCTTGGCATGACGCATATTCGCGGAAAGAGCCTTGTGCATTGCTTTAGCCGCAAATTCATTGTCTGCCTTGCGTGCGATTTCTGGGGTTTACTGAAATGAGGCGATTAGTTTGCATGACAAAACCCACTTCAATACCTCATACAAACGTAGGCCCAATGTTTACGTCTTCTCCGCTTTTTGGTCGAGAAACTTTCAAGACCTTTGGTCATTTCTAAATTGCCCATCCAGATTGTTTCCAAAAGTCGGGATTATTGCAGGTAATTACATTCCAAAACGGAGAACTGGCGGTCAGTCCACGGCGAAAATAAGATGACCTCCGTGACGATCTTTTGCGGGTGCCTTAAATTCTGGCTCAGGGGCCGCGTGGAAGCCCCCCCCGAGTCTGGGTTTCACGCGCCAATCCTTACAAAGGCGGGTCCCGCGAGCCCAAAAAGCATTACGTTGCACGTAAAAAAACTTGCGTGAGTGCAGCCGCGCGACCCGTTCATGCGCCGAAACTTGGAGAGATGCGGGGAGCCTTGGAATGTCAAGTGACCCGTACTCTTTCCAATCCCCCCCTGGCAGCTACCGGGTTATTTATCGCTCGTACTTCTGACTGGTCGACGGCCCGTGCTGCTGCACATCCCCACACCGAGAATGGTGGCTACGCGCTGCCCCAGGCACAGTCCTTTTTCAGTTGACCAGCATCATCACAGTGGGGTTTGATAAAGGAGTAATCGACCTAAGGTGGCAATAGTGATCCCGGAGATGCAAAGTGAAGTACGCTCCGAAATGTGATCCGTCACATTTGAAGTGGATACTATTCTGTAGCAATTCTGTCTTTCCATTGAGTCAGAGTCGGAGTAAAGGACAGTATTCGAAAGTGTGTTGATATGTCCAGCAAGACTTGTTAACGCCGCCAAAGTTAAACACAAGCCCCTAGTAAAAATATCGAAGCTCGGCAATCATTCTCGGGCGAAAGCCGGGCGTTCCAGGCGCCGGGTTCGTGGAAGATCGGAAGCCATACAACCCTGCTCAGGCAATGCAGCTCATCACATCACAACTTTAAACCTCCAACCCGTCCCCGTTTCTTCCGCGCGACATTTTCTGAGGGCAAGTCACCAGATCTCGAATTCGCAAATCAAGCCATCAACGTATCCATTGCGTATCCTATCACAAGGTCTCTAGGACGGAGAGATTGTTTTACTGGTGTTGACACAATGTGTAATATTGTCATGGCTTGCAACGAGTAGTCATCTGATCGGCATACCCACCTCAGCGAAGAGCTTTCATATGCAGCTTTAGCACGTTGTTAGGCACTTTCTCACAATATCTATGGGGGTCAATATTGCACGCCAGAGAGCCGGCCAATGTCAAGCAACGCTTTCACACCAACCATAATAGCCATGCCAATTCATCTTTCGCATTTTGTAATTGGACTGCTGCTGGAGTATTTCACCAAACAGTTTCCGACTGGGTGAAAGTAGGTGAGGATTAAATGAGTCAGAGATAATTTTTGGACGCAATTTCTGAAGTCGTTGTTGCGATCCTGAAGTTGAGAGTGGCTAAGGTAGCTGCTACACTCCGACATTAAGCATTGGATGTAAAGCTGAAGCCGCCATTTCTATTGCCGCCAAACAGCAGGTAGAAGCGGAGATTAGCTTCTGCTGTCTCAAGATAATAGGAAAGGATCCAACGAACTACCGGCGCCAAATAGAGCACAAGTCGATCCGCCAAAGATGATTTCAAATATGTGCCTAGCTAAAAGAGCCATCCGTATGAGCCAACATTCGCGATGTCATTGCTGCCTGCGTCATTTATGTACCAGCCTCTGTACCCACCGGCTTTGGCTCGGAAAGCATCGTGGAGCATAACCGAGCGCAAGTAATGAGGGTGCCGGAATTATGGCCGGTGATGTCCCAGCCTGCAAGCCATCAGGCCGTTCAGTTGCACGGAGGAACTATATCGCACCGCAACCGCAGAGCCATGTCGTCCAACTGATAATCTAGAAACACTGGTCTTACAGTTCTCGCTGCAAGTACATGGTATCAAGCCTTATATGGTATAAGTAAAGCGCTCTGCGCAAGTCCTGCTAAAGATTCACTTACCATCGCCCGTTTTTGAATCCTATCTTCTTGAGCCTCCCGACTTCCGAGAATCCCCACTTCACATACCAGTCCCTGAGCCCCAATCCCTTATCCTCCCTTTCATCATCTACCGACATAATGGCCATTACAGATTTGATATCAAATTCCTTAGGCTGGTCTTCATGGCCCAGCTCTCTGCTCACGTGTTTCGTTTCCTTCAACAATCTCAGCAACTCCATCATCAAACTATTCCCGACACCTTGGCCTATGTGGTCCGGATGGCAAAAGATTGTTATTTCCACCGAGTGCCCATATCCAAGCATAAAGCCACGGAAAGGTGATGCGTATGCATAGCCAACGACCTGGGACGTGCAATCGGAACCGTGGTGTTCTGCGACGAGATAGGGCAAACCCCGCTCGCGCGTGGCCTCGAAACGCGACTTGATATAATCGATTGGCGGTTTGTTTATCAAGAACGCTACCACGGTGTTCATGACGTAGTACTCGTAGATTGAGTGGATCTGAGCAAGGTCGCTCTGTGAAGCTGGGCGTATGCGGAGGGCCATGGATACTGGATACTCCGCGTAAATGTACGCTCAATTGATATTGTAATAGATTTACAAGGTTCAGCTTCAGATCCCGCAACTCCAGACATCAACAATATCGTCGTGGGCACTAGCCTGCACCAGGTGCGACTTTCTTCTAGTGCTTCGAAGTGACCTATCAACCAGGGCCTCTGTATCTACTTTTCCCAAGACGCGAAGTCACGTGCGATAAGAGCTCCCACCGTCCCCCTCACCTTTTTCACTCGACTTTTCACTTCCCATCTTCACCGTCTAGTCTTCAAAGTGTGAGTCCCGCTTTCGACGCCTAATCAGGGGTAACTGATCCGGTCCTCCGAGAGATCAGCATCCTCTGGAATTTGCTTTCTCACAGTTTTCACAGATCACCCTCGAGATCGAAGCCGTCGCTAATAGGGTGTATGTAGAACGTGTATCATCACAAGCGCGGATATGGCTGCAAGCTTCTCAAAATTACGTCCCCTCACCGAGATTCCTACCCTCTCCCAGCTCTACAGGAGCGGCATACTCACTCCCTCAGCCCTGGAAGACGTTCCAAATGCCTCTCAAAGGCTCAACGATACCATCTGCCACGTTCAACATGACATTACGAAGCTACAAGTTGATGCAATAGTCAATGCAGCAAACGAGAGTCTACTAGGTGGTGGTGGAATTGATGGCGCGATTCACCGGGCTGCTGGACCTGGTCTTCTAAAGGAATGTCGCACGCTCAACGGCTGCAACACTGGCTCGGCCAAGATCACTGATGCCTACGACCTGCCTTGTAAGAAAGTTATACACGCAGTCGGCCCGGTGTATCGCAGTATAGAGAAATCCGAGCCACTTCTGCGGTCGTGTTACAGAACCTTACTCCAGCTAGCGGTGCAGAATGGCTGCAAGAGCATCGCTTTGTGTGGCATCTCAACCGGCATTTACGGCTATCCCAGTATGGCAGCGGCACATATCGCTCTTCGAGAAGTCCGGGCATTCTTGACTCTCACAGCAGAAGGTCACCAGCTAGAGAAGGTTGTTTTCTGCTCTTACAATGATCGAGATGTCGCCTCCTACATGCCAAACCTACCGTGAGTCGCAAAAATTCTACAGTTGCCAAATATGACAAATAGCTGACCATTCACCCATGCAGCCGACAATTTCCACCTACTTCAGAAGATCTTCTACCAAGTAAGCCAGATTATCCCGTTCATCCCTTTCGCAGAGCCAAGCCAACCTCCCCTTAGTCCAGGATCCGCCTCAAGAAACACAAGAACCCCAAGAACCCGAGGAACCCCAGGAATCCCAGGAACCTCAGGAACCCCAAGAACTCCAAGAACCCCAAGAACTCAAGGAACCGAGCGTGTAGCCCCACGACGGCCTCCAAGAGCCGTCGATTGCTCGTCCAGGTCAGCCACGGATATGCTCGCCGTCGGTGGTGTTCCCATTTAAACAGCGTAAGGATCCAGGGTTATCTGTCGAGGGGATTGATACTGCCAGAGAAGAAGCGGCCAGCAAGGGTAGCGGCGTGGTTGCGATTGTCAATGCATGCGACACCGAGACAAACGTTGACGTCTAGATGGCAGGCGCGAAGGAAGGAATGGTGGGACTACTTTGAGACCAAGCGGTCCCAGCGACAATACCATGGCGACAGCCTCCCGGGTACTGATGGAAAATCACGGAGGAGCAAATAGCTGGACCGGTGCTTGTGCTCCCACCTCAGTCGGCACACGGGTTGTGCGTGGGCCACGAGTAATAATCCTGCAAAAAGGCACGCGTAAAGGTCAAATCGCAATGCAACGTGCAACGTGCAAAGGCTGCTCTCCAAGCGCGAACGTACAGGTCACTCTTACGAGGCCAGAACAGTATTATGACACATTGTAGCCTTGCAACGGATTATAACAAGTTATGATACCCAGCACTTTATTGCTTTTATTCTGTCCAACCAAGATCAACCTTCTCTCACAACGGCGCCTACTTCTCTATGTGCGCATTGCCGTTGATCTCCCGCTTCATTATCCTTTTCTTCGGCCCTACCAGCGTTTCTATTTCTTTACAAACAGCGTCCGTGACTTCGACCGTCCCACTACTACCTCCCAAGTCTCTCGTTGTAATTCCCCTTCCCATCACGCCCTCCACAGCCTCCATCAAAGTCTCCGCCGCCGCATCCTCTCCCAACCACCTCATCATCTCCGCACAGGTCCAAAACGTGCCCACCGGGTTTGCAACCCCTTTCCCGGCAATATCCCACGCCGAGCCATGAATTGGCTCAAACATCGACGGGTTCTGCCTCGTTGGATCCAAGTTGCTCGTCGGCGCGATCCCGATGCTCCCGGCGAGCGCAGCGGCCAAATCAGACAGGATGTCTGCGTGCAGGTTCGTTGCGACGATGGTGTCGATCGACTCGGGTTGCAGGACCATCCGACACGTCATTGCGTCGACGAGCATCTTGTCGGTCGTGACGTCCGGAAACTCGGACGCAATTTGCGCCGCCACGGCGTCCCAGAGAACCATGCCGTTGCGCTGTGCGTTGGACTTTGTGACGATGGTCAGGTGCTTGCGGGGCCGGGAGCGTGCGATGTGGAAGGCGAAACGCATGATGCGCTCGACGCCGACGCGCGTGAAGATGCTGACGTCGGTGGCGGTCTCCCAGGGCTGGTTGGTGTGGCTGCGGCCGCCGTGGCCGGCGTATTCCCCCTCGGAGTTTTCACGCACGATGACCCAGTCGAGTTTTTTAGCGTCTTTTTGGCAGGAGGAGAGAGGGGAGGAGACGCCGTTGAGGATGCGGGTGGGGCGGACATTGGCGTATTGTTGGAAGGGTTGGCAAATGGCGAGGCGGAGGCCCCAGAGCGAGATGTGGTCGGGGACTGATTGGTCGCCAACGGCGCCAAAGAGAATCGCGTTGTGCTGTTTTAGAGAGTCGAGGCCATCAGCGGGGATGTAGTGGCCCGTGGCTTTGTAGGTGTCGCTGGACCAGTCGTAGTGTTTGAAGATGAAGGAGAAGGTGGCGTAAGTTGAGGCGAGGGTCTGGAGGACTTTGATGCCGGCAGAGATCACTTCGGGGCCGATGCCGTCGGCAGGGATGCTAGCGATGGAGTATATGGGATGGGCGGTGGAGGCAGCAGGAGGAGGGGCGATGGCGGTTGGTGCTGGTGCCATGATCGTAGGGAAATAAAGAGGTTGAGGAACGATAGAAAGTGCCTTGTAGGGGCTGCTCAAGAGAATATGTTTGGTCTGGTATAACAGACAAGTGGGAGCAAGCTGCTAACAAGGAGGAGACTCACAATACATATACAGGACACAGGCTTTTCAAATCTAGAACACAAACGAGAGTGGCGAGCAACAATTCAACAATCGAAAGTTCAATATCTACAGTACGCACCTTCAATTGCATATCAAGCGTTAAGGAAGTATGGCGGCTCATCGTTCAGGCAGAAGGCCGGCAATTGAAAGCTTCCCCATTATTCGTTCAGCGTCTCGGTTGATGTCGTTCATGCTGTGGAGAAAGCTCATCAATAGGCTGCAGAGGCCTAAGGACCGCCGAAAAGGTCGGCATTGTGCGGAGAACCTCGCCATCGCTAACCGAGAGTATCTGAAAAAGGCGGCAGAAAACGGCGCCTTGGGGGGGGGGGGGCCTGTTTTCAGCGACCTTTTTCCACCGCCACCCCCAACACGTGAGCATCGCTGCTTTAAGGATTTAGAACCCGACATGGACAGACCGAGGCACTTCACTTGTCCTACTTGGTTCAAGGGTACGTACGCTTTGCGGTAAAAGCTGAGCCATTATCGTGTTCCCTAAGATACTTATTCTACATACGTACGATCCTCCGATCCTCATCTCTCCTCCCCCATCATCGAGGACGCAGTTCTATGCTGCATCAGCAGACAGGGGCAAATTTATGTAGTAACTCGCATCTTGATTGAGTAGATAGAACCCCTCTGGCTCGGGTTTATTCGACCCACCATACCTGCCAATGTTGTCAGTCGCAGTCCGTGGTGATTGTTCACCATGTAATTCAACAAGAAAGGAGGCACTATGCACGTACCAAACAGGCTGCGGCAAGCTCTCCAAAGCATTCGCCTGCGGTGTATCCGAAAATACGTGCTCGAACGTCATGGCCCATTGTACGCGATTGTTCAGTCCTTCGAGACCCCACAGGTTCTGTAGGAAGTGTAGGAAGGATGTGTGGGTGTAGGCTGAGTTGTCTGCATAACTCGTCCCGGGGCCAACAAGGGTGTTGGGGGGAATCCAGGGAGAGATGATAAAGGCAGGGACCCGGATACCGAGACGAGTGAAATCATAAGTGACATTGTGCTTGTCCGAGACTCCAGAGAAGGTCAAACCATCTTCAGGCGCGGGGATATTTGTTGGCGGCGCGACGTGGTCGGCGAAGCCGCCGTGCTCGTCGAAGTTGATGATCACGAGACTGCCAAATTGCGGGAATTAGAAGCCAAAGTCATGGGTGCGCGGAAGCAGTGGAAGCTTACATGTTGTCCCAGTATTGCGATTGCCGGATGGAATCATAGAAATGTTTGATCATCAGTTCACCAGCAGCCATATTACTCGACGGGTGCATCGAGTCCATCGAGCAGCATTCCGGATTGTAATATGAGAATTGCGGTAGAGTTCCAGCAGCTAGGTCAGAGTAGAATTCGCTGGAGTGGACAAGTCTATCCTTCGCATTCTTTTGAACCCACTCATACATCCAGGCGTCGATGATGTCGGTCTCATAATAGTTCTTCCACGTGATGCCCTTGTCGGACAGAGATTCGAAGACAGACTTTGCACAGCTAGAGCCTGTCGTATTCAGCTGGTATCCATAGGACTGGACGGTATTATCGACCAATCCACACGAGGATCCAGAGGTGGCGAATTGTCGATTAGGATTCGTCGGTCCTGGGTGTTCGGCGTGATAGGTGTCCCAGAAACCGAAGTTCTGAGCTAGCGTTGCGAGAATATTAGTCTTCTCTTTGTCGTATGCCTTGATGACGAACGACGCGTCGCCTGGTGTGGCGTTGTATTTCTCTGATTGCCGTTCAATGAAGCCGCCCATGTTGGGCACGTCGCTCGCGGTAGGATTGAATGTGCGGTAAATTTCATAGCTCGTTCCCGCGAAGTTGTGGTCCGGGTCTACCAAAGGTACCTCGTCCTCGAATGGGCCGGCGCATATTGATATGGGTTCGTTCCAGACAGTCCAGTTCGGATTGGTGAAGTCGTTGCAGTGAACCGTATTCCGCAGGTTGTCAATATCTGGATTGAAATCCCAGTAGCCGGCGATGTTGTCAAAGGAATGATTCTCCAACATAAGATATACCACGTGTGTGATCTGTTGTGGAGGCAGGGAAGCTCCGTCAGCCAGTCTTTCCTGGCATCAAACACTGCTGTAACCATACCTTATCGCTTAGAGCACTTCCCACTGAACTATTCGGGGACTGACCCCAGCTCTGGCGAGGTGCGACGGGAATCGCATGTCCGACGGTGACGAGTGCCCAGAAGGCGCTCAATCTCAAGGTATTCATCATCATTACTTTCACCCAGCTCTAGAGGATGTACTTTGCAACCTTCTGCCGCTCGGACGGTGACATGGCCGTATCCTTATAACCGTACCTTCCCCTCCGTGTTGCCTGACTTAGGATCAACGTGGCAATGGGGAGAGCCATCATTGGAGCTCTACTGGTACCCTTGATTATGGTTGCGGGGAGAATAAATGTTAGCGAGCAGAGGACGCCCAGTTCGTTTGGAAGATTGAATAAAAGCGAATAGACATGGCACGTGGAGGGGAGCTAGATGGAGAGGATGAGATGAACAGAGCACTTGCCGGATAGAACCTTGTCGGGAGAAGTGAGAATTGCAATGATGGAGATGCGAAGTATCCCTCCAAATGGACGCGTGAGAGAGCTCTGTCGAGAAAATGACGTATGAAAGTAACTTTCTACGAGGATGCGGAGCTACCCTGGACGAGCGCTAATGCATGAGAGTTGTATAGCTACCGAGGACCCATTGCACGTGCGGAAGGAGAGCTTGCAAAGCTCGGACTACAAGGCCTTTCGAGGCCTTTCGAGCCTTTCTATCCCACGAACCTCCCTTCTTGAGTGCCTGATCGTCGATCGCATGCACTTCTACCCCTCGTTATGACG
>Ga0335072_10003392_pt1 | contig 24042 bp, 29 predicted proteins | sample Lox_Sample_21_FD_206725 | JGI IMG/M metagenome (GOLD analysis project Ga0335072, IMG submission 206725) | Soil microbial communities from Loxahatchee National Wildlife Refuge, Florida, United States - Lox_Sample_2.1 | ecosystem: Environmental > Terrestrial > Soil > Wetlands | place: USA... | reverse complement strand
GCACTTTTCATCATAATACGTTTTTTACCCGGCTTTTTATCATAGAAAACGTGTATAAAACGTCTTTTTAGAATTCAATACGGTCGTATGTTTTAAATCCGGCAACCCTGCTCCTGCCGCTCCAATCTCCAACAAACGGCAGGCATCTGCTATCCCTTAGTCATCATGACAAGCTGTTTGCTCTTCTCCTTTTACCCTAGCAAGAAAACCCATTCCGCACAACCATTTACCTCTGCCGTCATCAATTACTATACTAGGTCCTGGAGCTCCGCTTCGTACATGACTACGCCATGCTCTCCGCTCCAGGTCCTGACGGCGTCTTCGACGGGACTACCAACAAAAGCAGTCAGCCATAGTTTGAGGACCAAGCTGACATCATAAGGTCTGCCCGCCCGTAACCTGTGGTAGCCTACGTCGGTAGCTATCAGTTCGATCTTGGATGAACCATTGCCTTTAAGTAGACCTGCTCTTATGCCTATATTCTCCCAGTCCACATGATTGTACCGATTGATCAGAGTGATATGAGTCTCTCTGAAGTGCAGCTCTGGTGAAAGCTAACTTGCCATCCTAGCGGCATCGCATTGTGCCATGTTTTACTGGAATCTCTGCAACGTGATGCAGCTTATGCTTTTCGTTGCTTTGGACGAAAACAAGTTGCCGACTTCAGGATAGCCCCATTGAACGGTCATGAGGGCCGACATGCTTTTGATTCCGCAATGCGGAAACAATACCGATGCCTAGAACTCTCTTCTCCACAACACCTCCTCGGTAGCCCAATTAGGGCCTCCCCTTCTAAGAGCTTAACATCCCTTAACACGGCATTCAAAGGCGGATGCAGGGATTTGGATCTGGGAATGTAGAGAAGGTGGGGCAACGCCCTCTTCCGACTGTTGGTTCAGTTGGGAAGTTAGAAGCACCCTACGCCGTGAGGATGTGTTTGCCATTCCGCTGCCTTCCAAGAACGACCACATACTTGGACGAGTTCTATTTGTATCTTGACCCTATCGCATTTCCTATGCTTGCTTTCTTGCCTTTCCCAAATTGCTTGTGTAGTTCTTCCGTAATACAATATGGCACCAGGCCGTCTCACGAACGATGAGACGTACGACTACATAATCTGCGGCGGTGGAACGGCAGGCTGTGTAGTCGCAGGACGCCTTGCTGAAGACAGCAATGTCAAGATCCTGCTCGTGGAAGCAGGTCCGCACAACAAAGATCTCGAGACCGTGCACATGGTCGGCGGATGGTCTCAGAACTTCGACAAAGAGACCGACTGGAACATCACAACGCCGTCGATGAAGGGCGTTGATGGGCGACAGGTGAAGGTTAGCCGAGGAAGATTTCTGGGTGGAAGTAGTGGCGTCAATGGCACGCTGTGTATCAGGGGTTCCAAGCAGGACTACGATGATTGGGGCTTAGAAGGGTGGAGTGGCGAAGAAATGATGGGATATATGAGCAAGGTGAGTGATTGTCGGACTGAGTTTGAAGGGGCAATATGGCGTTGCTGATGTCCTTTAGGCGGAGAACTTCCACAATAAGCCTTGGTTCAAAGCCGATGAGAAAGCACATGGGCATGATGGTCCTTTGCACACCGAGCCGCATGACCTGGCACCAATTTCGGAAAGGTTACTCGAGTCATTTGAATCTCAAGGCTTCCCATTACATCACGACATGTTCACCACTGGTGACATCCCTCACGGCTGTGGACATGTGGTGAGAACCCACCATCAGGGGCTGAGGACCACCGGAGCCGATTTCGTAACGAAGGGCTACCACAGAGACAACATTGACATCGTGACCAACACAACGGTCGATAAGATTATACTTGAGAAGGTGGACGGATCCCTTCGTGCTACGGGAGTTGACCTGATCGACGAGAGCGGTACCAAGAGGACGGTGATAGCAAGTCGAGAGATCATAGTAAGCGGTGGAGCATACTGCAGCCCTCCGATATTGTTGAGATCAGGTATTGGGCCCAAGGAAGATCTAGAGAGACTAGGGATACAGTGCGCTGTAGATCTTCCAGGTGTGGGAAAAAACTTGTTGGATCACCTAGTGAGTAGTTTGGCACACGCCGATGATCAGTTATGCTGATAAGCACTACAGATTGTTTTCGTCTTTTATGAAACAGAGAAAGAAGGCTTGACTAACGATCACCTTGTCTACCATGACGATTCTTTTGCAAGCACCTACCAACTATGGAAGGACAAGAAAACCGGCTTTCTTTCCACTTTCCCGTTTGGCGCATTTGCATTTGCTCGACTGGATGACAGGCTCAAGGACGAGCCACTGTGGAAGAATGCTCCTCATGGTGAGGGTCGTGATCCAATGGGTCTCAGCCCCAAGCAACCAAACGTCGAATACTTTACGACGGAGTGCTATGGTGGACCAAAGCAGTATGATCAATTTCCCATCGATCACAAACACGCCTTTTCAATGATCACGGAACTGTTCTCGCCTAGGTCCAAAGGTACGGTGACCCTGAAGTCCGCTGATCCAAGGCAGAATCCCATTGTCGATCACAACTACTTGTCAGACCCTCTGGACCTGCTGGTGTTGAGTGAGGGAGTCCGCTTAGGCAACGAGGTCGTGATGAAAGGAAAGGGTACACAAGAGGTAGTGAAGGGATCTTGGCCATCCAACTTGACCCATCATAAGTACACAGAACGAGAGGATTGGGTGCCGTATGTGCGACAGCACGCGACGACATGCTACCACGCTGCTGGTACATGTAAGATGGGTTCGCCTGATGACACAATGGCTGTGTTGGATGAGAAGCTTCGCGTTCGCGGAGTCAAGGGCTTGAGGGTTGCGGACGCCTCAGTAATGCCTACGCTACATGGAGGCCACACTCAAATGCCTGGTAAGTCCACCCAAAGTCTTCGCCTTCGCGGTACCTGACAACGTGTACTACAGTGTACGGAATCGGTGAGAAAGCCGCGGACTTGATCAAGGCCGGAATGAAGGACTGAAGTTTAGGTTCACTTTGTGAACAAGGGACAGACAGACCAGAGATTAGAGAAAAAGCAGCAGTGCTGCATTACCTTACTTTGGGAAGGATGCTTGCGGAAATAGATATACTAGTTGCGAGTCGTAGATCAAAGCAATCTGTTCATGTTATGGTGACACTGATAAATAGGGATAGGCTAGCAAGAGGCAGGCTTATTCTTGGCGCGGCGACACGCGAAAACTTTCGGCACCATTGCGTTTGTCGACTTGAGCACAATCATCCTCTCTCCTATGCGCGCCTCTGTTTCCAGCCATGCAAAGGCAATGAAATCAAAGTGGAGGGGTGCCTTGATACAGACTCGAAGATTGGCGGTCACGAGGCAGCTACTGGACGGATCCGTAGACGGAGCACCTTCATCGTCCGCTTTTCGTAAAAGGATTAAGGAACCTAAGGAACCTGTCGTCTTCTCGGGCATACAACCAACTGGAATTCCGCATCTCGGTAACTATCTAGGGGCACTTCGTCCTTGGGTTCAGCTACAAAACAGCAGGAAAGAAAAATATCGATGTCTCTACTGCGTCGTTGACCTTCACGCCTTAACGACCCCTCAAAATGCTGAGCATCTCGCGCAATGGCGAAAAGAGAGTTTTGCCAGTCTCCTGGCTATTGGATTGAAACCTGATCAATCCGTCATTTTTATGCAGTCCGATGTGAGGCTACTTTCTGTCAAGTTGGGCGTCACTGATTGCTCGAGAAGCTTCAAGCACATTCGGAGCTGATGTGGATATTGAGCACCGTTGCTTCCACAGGCCAACTATCTCGTATGACACAATGGAAGGTAAAGCCTACCGCATCATCTATAGTCTTCATTGGAATTGACAATTTTCTCAGAGCAAGCTCGAACTTCCTGGAAGCGCATCTCTGGAAGAGAGCGAGGCAAGAGCCAAACTCAAGCTAGGACTATTCTCATACCCGGTATTACAAGCGGCTGACATTCTGGTTCATCGGTACGCGTTCAAACACGCCTACACCAGGATCATGCTGACATCCAAACAGGGCTGAACAAGTTCCCGTTGGCGAGGATCAAATTCAGCACGTCGAATTCGCAAGAGACCTGGCCAAAAGTTTCAACCACCTCTATGGGAATGTCTTCACACTGCCGGAGCCTGTACTATGTTTGTCCACCCTGAAAATGACATGAAAAGCAGCTGACAACTCACAAGCTCCCGCAAAACGGATCATGTCTCTGAAAGAACCACAGCTGAAGATGTCAAAATCTCACGCAGATCCGAAATCAAGAATCCTCATCACCGACACTGAAGAGGATATCAACACCAAGATTAAAGAAGCGCTTACTGACTCCGAGCCGGGTATAACGTATGACCCGAAAAGTCGCCCCGGCGTCTCCAACCTGCTCGAGATATTAAAACACACCACGCAATCTTCAAGCTCTTGCGAAGAACTTGCGCATGACCTGAGCGGGCTGACGATGCGCCAGCTCAAAGAACACGTCAGCCAAGCCGTCATTAAATGCCTCTCAGGGATCCGGGAGTCGTATCTCGAGCTGATGCTGCCAACGAACAAGACCATCACCATGGCCAGGGAGGCAGGCCGACTCAAGGCCTCTGGGAGAGCTGGTTCGACAATGAAGACCGTTCGGGAACACGTCGGCTTGCAGGATGTGCAGTGGCCGTCGAGGAAGGGAGAGCAGGTCTACCTGGCCCCGCGCCGCAATGTTTTCAGGAAATACTTCACATCTGCGGATGAGGCGAAGCAGAGGCGCGAAGAAGCGGAGGTAGAGGCGGAGGCGGAGGCGGAGGCGAAGGTGAAGGAGGAGGGGTCGCCGTCTTACATTCGCCTGGACAAGGAAGCAGTTTGATTTTACTAAGGCCACGAATATCTTCCGCGCCTGTTATTGAACGGGTTAATTCTCCTCACTGTAATAACAGCCGAGATCTGCAACATTATGGACTCGGTTCATCTTGGGTCTCATTGGTCTCTCGTCACGTAATCTGGTGATCCAGCCAGTCGTGATAGTATAGTCTGCGCTGGGAGATTGTCTCCCTACTTTTGCGGCATAGATATATCTGGGCTGCCAACCATAGACCCTGTTGCCTACCACTTTTCCACACACCTATCCATCCAATCGACCACGCCCCTCCTAAACTCCTCGAACTTTTCCGACATCACCCAATGCCCTGAATCAATATCTAACAGCTCGAACTTGGGAAAGTACCTCCCAATCAGCGGCAACGACTCATCAGCCACGAAGTGACTTCTCGTTCCTCTGACAATCAACGTCGGCCCTTCATACCGCGTCTCATCCGGATCCCTGAACGGAAAATCCGCTATCCCAGGTAGGCTCTTCGCCAACGTCTGAAGGGGGATGCGGAAACGATATTGCGGCCCTGATTTATCCGAATTGCGGACGAAGTTCGTAAGCAGAAACTGCCGGATTGAGAGGTCAGGTTCGTATTTCTGGAGGATAGCATCTGCGTCGGATTGTCTGAACCCTCTTCCAGAGGCAGAGAAGGCGGCTTGGTTTTTCTCTTCGATCTCCCGCATCGCTTTGACATAGGTGCGGAAATCGGACTTGAGGGCTGCGTCGACGGGGGCGTTGTCGACGGGGACGAGGCCGGAGTAGGAGGCTGGGGAGCGGAGGGTGAGGGTCATGGCTACCTTTGCACCCCTGTGATTCAGGGTTTTGGTGGTTAGCATGTGTACACATACAGGGTAGAGGGAATGGCGTAGGAGTCGGAACTCACATTGAGTGGCCCATTAGGACTGGTCTCTTTAGACCGTGTTCATCTATGAAGTTCTCGACATCTTCTGACATCGCAACATAGTCGTGCCGAGGGTCGTGAAGGGAGTCGCCATGGTTGCGTAGGTCCTGCAAGGGCTATGAGTGGGGCTGGTCAAAGCGAGACGGCGCCTGCAAGCATACTAGAGCGTAGACATCTCTGCTTAAATCTTTCGCAAGGGCTCTAGTACATGAGAATCAGCTGCTCAATTTGGTGGTTTTCCGGCTCAGGTAGTCTTACTTACTCATAGTCCGGTTATTCCTCCGTGAACCGAAGAGCCCATGCATAAGGATGATGGGCGGGCCTACAGATAGACTACTAGGACTTTCATGGCGCTGGTATGCAAGGGACAGTCGTTGGGTCTTTGGAGCATGTGAAGAGAATGAATGATAGGCCACGGGTCTTGCTATGAGAAATCTGCGCATTCTGCGCCAATTGGCAGGCCAAAGGCTGGATATCAATATTGGTGCAGAGAGAAATGATCTGTCTCGATGCTTGGCAGGCGCTGGAGAACTCTGGGGGCCAGAGAATTTAGGGGCTGGACCGCGGGGTCTGGGGAAGTCAGCACCGTACTCATCTGGCCACTACATTTCTCCCTGCCACGTTCCCAGTTCAGGTACGTTGTCTGTAGCTTCTAGATCTAGGAAAGCATGCCTTGGCTACGTATCTATGACAACAATCTCCCAGGAATGATGTGCTCCCGGGGAATGATGTGAAAGTGATCTCGTTAGGGATTAACATTCCTCGTCTCCATGATCAATGCCCCTGGTAAAATCACCATTTTCCATTGACGTTCCGGCCACCACAAATTACTATGGAAATGCGTCCACAGCTACTCTTATGTTTATAGACCTCACCGGCGACCTCGTCGGCGTTTCCCCATTAGGAAATCGATATAGACTGCATGTGTTGAATCACTCCAGCATCCAGTAATAGCGGCACGGCAGTACAAGACTGGCTTGCAGCGGTGCGGCAAAGACGAATATAGCGGGGAAAGCGGTGCGACTAGTGGCGATTTCCTAATAGTGAGCACGAGAATCGAGCGAGGTGCGAGGCGTTACTGCCTTACGCGCGCAGTCCTTCGACATACGTTTGGATTGGACTCGAGCATCAGGGACTGCGCTACCCTTCTTCACCATATTGGGCGGTTCGAATGGCGACAGGGGAGGCATGTGCGGGCTCAGGAAAGTATTCAAAACGCGTACGACCTACGGCGAAAAGTGTGATTTCTCCATGCTAGCTAACCTTTCGGGGTTTGGCACAGTACTTGCAGAACAAGGCAAGTACGAGCAGACGGAAGAGATATGCTGGCAAGCCATCAGGCCGAGACGGTATTTGGCAAAGAGCACCCTAACACGCTGACGATCATGAACTTAGCGTTAGTGCTGAGTAATGAGGGCAAGTACGAGCAGGCGGAAGGGATACATCGACAAGCACTCGGGCTACGCAAGACGGTGCTGGGCAAAGAGCAACAGGATGTATTGAACTAGCTTTGCTCATAATTGTGGACTCCGGATGAGAGAATGGTTATTGCTTTATTGCTATCTGCAGGCGACCCAGGACCAAGGACAACAGCAATCACAATTAACAAAAATTTGACAAAGCCAGTGCAAAAGTCATGACGAAACGTGATACCACAACGCCTGGAGTTATCTGTTGTCTGTGGTAAATCCTCTGCCTCTTAATAGACGAACTTCCTGCTTTTTATATACATAGCTGCTCACTCCTTCCAGAGCTCTTAGGGGCCGGTGGGGAAATGGGAGCCTCAAAGCTTATCTGCACTCCATGTACCCCCTGAAGATGCCTCTTCAGTGCGTCTCGCCTCGTCGAAGAGAAAGTGCAAGTCTGGAAGAGACATCTAAGTATGTCTTCTTCTGATGCGAAACCTAGATGAACTTGCTTCATATGACGACGATGGTCCTTTCGCAGCGCAAAAGCAGCATTGCATCCTGAAGAGTTACACCTGAATGGCTTTTCATACCTCTTCAGGTGGCGATTGAGCTGCCATCTCTTCGGGTAGCTTTTGAAGCATTTGCCGCACTGAAAGATGATGGACGATGAGCCTTTTTGAGGCATTGACTTCGATTTGTCTAGTTGCTTTGCGCGTATGTCCTCTGGTTGGGGCATCTGATGCGACATCGCGGTGGGACTGGACTTAGGCGCTGGTTGTGTCCCGGTCGTGGTTGAGCTTGCGCTCGACAAGCCTGCGTTCTCGCAGAACTCGGAGTTAAAGCTGAAATCGAAGTCGTCAAATTCGCTATTAAGATTTTCCCGGGATATGAACTCGGCGTGTATATGTGACGACTCAGAGTTTTGTGTCGTGCAAGGATTTGGTCCAAAAAGGTAAGTGTCATAGGGTTCTTCGCTTATCTGGTCATCTGAGTTGAGATAGGTGGGTCTGTTGTGTTGAATCAATGGTCGTGGTAGGATCTGACAGAGGTCAACCGACGATGTCAGGTCCTGGTGCAATGGTATTGTTTCTTGCAGCCATCCTTGGTCCTCTAAGGTAGGCAAGGCGGATGCATGACATGCTGCGTAGTAGCCGTTGCGATTGTTGCTGCTTGTTTCGTACTGTGGATTGGCTCCAGGACAAACCCAGATGGTATCGGTCCAGAATGGTGCTGTCATCGTGCGCGAATTCGTGCCCGGTGACGGATCATCTTGAAGGCAGGGAAGGGATATTCCTCAGTCTTCAAAATTGGGTGCAAATGGTTGCGGACAAGCCCAATGCGATAGTTGGCCTGGCGGCCGAGTACCCTATACGTCTTGCTCTTTTTAGACATCATCCAACCCCTGAATTCAAGAGTGTTTTTGAGTTGGTCTTCCTGTTTCTGGGCCTCGCCGGGGGTTTCTTGATGCCACATTGTGGTAGTCAGACGGACTTTTTCCAGGGCATCTCCGCAGAGTTTCTTAAACTGCAGCAGATTCTTAGTCGCCGAACCTTGCATTCGGATGTCACTCGTGTAGACCTGGAAGTTGTAGTCCTTCTCGATTTTCTGGTCGCAGCACCGAGAAATGAATGTGCTCTTGCCGACGCCAGTGAGGCCCAAAACGACAATGACAACTTGGTCTCCATCAGATGATGACGGCATGGCGGCCGGTAACGGCAATCTCAATGCGACGAAAACGACAAAATGGCTTTGCAGGCTTGGGAATATCACTACTATGACTGAATCGAAGCTGATGCGGGATAGGTGAAGGAGAGGAGTACGAAAAACCTGGGATTATTAGTGTCTTGTCTGGAAAGGCTGGCAGCATCTGGGTTGCTTGTGGCCGACAAGCTTCAAGATCGCTTGCCAATGCAGGACTGCAAGCCAATGGAAAGGCTGGAAGGTGGACAGGGGTGAGAGGGGTTGTCGGCCACCTTTGCAGCGGAAGGAGAGTTAGCGTGCCGTTCAAAATTCCATACATTGTTCCTGGAACTTGGCAGCTAAAGCGCTCACCTTCACGCCCACCCACACCATGCCGCTTTAACACTCCCACCTCGCGAGCAGGGTGAGCCAGGGTGAGTGAAGAGTGAGCGCCCCATGGCTTGCGTGCACGCTCACCTGGATCGATGGTCCCCAAAATAGACTCCCTTTGCACTGTTTTGGGCTCCCTCCTGTTCAACTGCTTCGTCTTGCCCTTGTGGATCCAACAGACAGATTCTTAAGGGCGTGGAAGCCCGTTCCGTCATACCTGCAGTTTGATTAACAATGCGTGCTTTCCCGCTTCTTCTCTCTCTTTCTCCCTCTTCCAACGGCCGTCTTTTCCACCATCATGGCGAAACGAAGAGTGTCAGACTTAGCTCACGTGTTCTAATCGCAAGCTCGCCCTGCGATTAGAATCTGGTGGTGTAGAAGATGCTGTATTGCTTGAACTATCTAAAAGGACAGGAAGACCAGCTTCCTATTGTACGTTTGATACTTGCCACTATCCTTACTGTACCTCGGCATCTCAAAGCACCGCCTGCTTGGTATACGAGCACCGCCTCAGGATTCGATCGTCCTGGTTCTAGCTGAATGGTATGACCCTTCCAATGGGGTATTCTAGAAAGGAGGACCAGGACAGACTTTTGCCGTACACGCCAAGATGTACAGCAAACTCTGGAAAAGGGTCAAGGGCTGTGCTATACCTATTCTGGCTGACAAAAAGCCGCGGCTGAGGAGCTAGAAGCTCGAGCCGAATCCGACGGCTATAAGAGAGAGACTTACCGAGAGAAAGGCAGTACTCGAGACAACGGGAAACACAGTAAGACTAAGAGGAATTAAAATTCGGTGCTAGACCACTACGTGTTGTAAGAGATTAATATCTCTCGGCCTATGCGAACTTCGATATTGACATGCTCTATACCAGATGAACCCTCTTAGAAATGCGAAAAGGCGCGCTTCAGTGAGATTTCCCCGAGGCCTGTGCTAGACATCACTGTCTTCACCAAGGAGTGGAGGCTCCCGATCTAGCAATGACAAAGGATTTTTTTTGCTTTTACATCGCTGCGAGCCACAGCAGGATCGTGGGAAACCCATGGTCGATTCAATGCTGTAAGTTCCAAGTATCGAAATCATCCAAGCTAGATACGAGCCTGCGAAAGGCTTCCTTCCCTCCCTTTCGATGTGTTGGAAGAAGTACTTTAACGAAGTTGGCATGCGTTTGACCTTGAATGAGCCCACAGAAAGTGAGGATATTAGCAGGCGCAATTGCTGATTGGGTTGTAAATTGTGGGCTACTTTGAGTTCCACTTAACCCTGCAGATGACGAGAACGGTGGGAGGATGATTCTCAGATGCACAGATGACACCAATAGTATCGATTCGCACCATTCTCAGAAAGAGGAGACATGTGGCACGCATCAGTCTTCATCCACAAGGCTGAGACCGGTCGACGACTTGGCCTGACTAAGGCTATCTCCCATATAATGTCGACGGCCGTCTACCAGATCCCGATGACAATACTGGGAGAGATACCTGCTCCGGGTATGACGACGACCATGTGGAGGATCGAAGTGGCGTCATCGAATAGCATGACTTAGATTTGAACGACATGAGGGATGGCTCTGAGGCTGTGGAGCATCTCGCGCGGACAACCATAGCAGAGCAAATTGGGGAAGGCCAGGTCGAATTGGTTGCGTCGTTCTTCGCTGAAGAAGTCGAGGAAATCAAGGATCGAACGTGCAAGATGTGGCTGCCAGGAATGAGGGCCTCTTGTTTAGGTCACTTACTATACAGTTTATGTTGCTCGTTATGCTGAACAAATTTGACTGAGAAAGATAATATCTAGCAGCTTGGTCAGCTAATCGAGCTACTAGAGGTTCGCCTTTCCTTGATACTGCAAGTACTTGGGTTGGACTTCCGGACACGGCGCCGTAAGTGCCATCGCTATGGGAGAGGCTCGCGGCCAAAATCTGAGACGATAGGCTTTGATCGCTGGCGTGATACGCAGCTCAACCCTCAGTATTTTGAACATCCTCATCGAAACCAGCTTTGTAAGAAGATTCGTTACATTTACTTTCGGTAGGACGTGTGATGAGGACCTTTTCCGGCCCATCTTGTCGCTGAACAGCTGCGCCATCAATCGCAAATATGTGCAAGAGCTCGTGCACGAATTTCTCTGACGCAGCCCATGACCCGAGTCTCTGGAGCATCCTGACCAATCTTGCTGTATTGAAGAGCGAGGATGTTGATCCCGATAGCAGAGGAAAAGGGCCTTGGATGACCTCGACATAGCATTCCTGTGGCCACTCCTTCCTGTGCTCCCAGTATGCGATATAGAAATCCCATCGATCACCAATGACTGTCGCAACGACCAACGGTGGAAAGTCTTCCAGTGTCGGTATCTTATGGAGCGATGTCGCTCCCTTCCACCACTTTTCCAAGATTGTTTTCAGGAAGCTGAGCATTGATGCAGCCCATACCATGACTTGGATCACAGCTTCGCCCTCTCCTGACGAGCCAAACTTCTTGATCTCGATGCCAGCTGCGATAAAGTTGTTCTGTGGAAAGCCGTCTTCCATTTGATGAAGGCGAGGGTAACTATCACCATGGCTGAGAAGCCAATCGCCAAGCGAAGAATACGGGGGCCGATCGAAGCCGATCGCAATATCGATTTTTCGATCACAGGTCATGCCGCCACGAAACCGGGGGGCGTAATCGCTGCATACAGCCACCGAAGTGCTGGAATCCAAGGTGTCAGCGGTGAAAGGTAGGTTAGAGCCATGCCGCTGAACAACTTACATCTGATGTGCTTCCAAAGCTGTTGACCGTAGACCTTCTTGTAGCACTGGTATCACCACTTTGGTAGTCCATGTGTCCTCATTTCGCATCTCTCTTATTGCTTGTTCACTAGCATTGTGAATCCCTTTGATGTGTACCCAGTCCAAGGGCGGATATCTTTCAGTATGGGTGTCAAGCATCATCGAATTCGGAACTTGAAGAGCTGAGGTCCAGTCCTGTGCGTCATCCTCTAGGTATATCTGTCACGGGAAGGTTAGACATCGCACTCAGATATTAAGGATATCACTACACTCGCCTTTTCAGCCTCGGTGATAATCTTATTTTCATCAGCTAAATACTGGATAAGCTTCTTGATTTTGGATTTTGTGGTTGGATGTAGCGGTGTGTAGTCCGCGCTCTCGTGTCTGATCGCTGGATCACAAAGTGCTAACTCATTGTGCACCTTCGTTGGGCTTTGTGACCGCTTCCGGGAGGGCTCTCTAAACGTAGTCGGGGACAGAGGGAAGGAAAAATCAGCATCAGATAACGAGCGCAAATCACTGGCAGGCGGGTCGATTCTGCGTTTTGGCATGCCGAAGTCAATGTTGCATAAAGTCCTCCTCCGTTTGCGACCTCGGGGTTCTTCGCTCTCGAATGAATTTGAGGTGGGTGTGGGAGGAAGTTCGTGGCCATTAGGTTCCAGCGTAGCATCGTTGTGCTCCACATTGTCGATCCACGACTCGACGGCGGCACTTGAAACTGAGCGAGACTCTGCAACCATAATAAGAGAGAATTGACGAGGAGCTTCGCAGTGTGGGCAGCCTAAAAAAGATTCGAAGAGATAGAGGAATGAATCCTAGCCATGGAGGGCTTTGGTTTAGGCCAAGAGCTCTGGCACTCGAACAAAATAAAGCTTAACTTGGGGCGTTGCTACGGGAACCACAAACCGCACCTAAACATTCGGTTTGCCCGCGGCAGGGTTGCTGTTCCCCCAGTTCTACGGAATGCTGGGTTTTGTCCTTCGACAACAGGCGAATTGGACCTCCAGACACACCCGCAATCACCGGCTGAATGTTGATGGTGGGAGCGCTGTCGACGGGCCTAAGTGGGCCCGGCAAAGGATAAGATTGGCTCACCCGTCCACCCGTTGACCAAGGTGATCCGGGGGTGAGCCCTCACCCAGGGCTGAGGCTCACCCGGGCTCACGTGGCTCAGGGCGGCGTCACCCTAGGACCCGAGCAGGGTGAGTCGGGGACTATTGAGAAATAGCTGCCTTACAATGTCCGTGCTTAGAATTCGGAAGGTGATTTTGAATACAGTGCAAGAGAGCAATTGATAATGAGCTTGTTGTGTGGCTTGAATGCATGCAGATGTCCGATTGAGCAAATCCTTGACTTGATGCACCGTGCCAATGTCCCACATTCTTGCATTCCCGACTCATCACTCTGAGTTTGCAGCTACCATTCCAGCTCCAATTCTCAGATGTGCGTCCAGTCAGGCTGTCATAGGAAGCAAGACAAGCTCATTCGAGTTAGTATGTAGCATCATTCTTCACGCTCTCATCTCCTTTGATTCATCTAAACACTCTCCAGCGGCGCTGGCTCCTTGAAGTCCCTCTCTAACTTCTGTCCCTGATCATCTGTGCTCGACTCTCCATGCAAGTTCAACAGCGCACCCAGATCGAACTTTGGCGCCTTGAGCAGCTTGACCTTTCGAATGTGCACGTTCTGCAGTGGGTAGATACCCTGGCTAGCCTTCTCAATCTCCCGTCCAATGACCTCCGGAATTAGCTTTCCTGTCAACTGACTGAGAGTGCAGGTTGTAGCCTCCCGCTGAATAATCTCCGTCATCTTCTTCCTGATCGCACGAATTTGTGAGCTAGCAGCGTATGTGGTCTTCTTGATCTGGTTTGGTCTTCTCTTTGTAAATGCGATGGCGAAGAGTCTGAGGAGGTAGTCGTCGGTCGTCTTAACGGTGACGTTAGCTTCGATGAGGGTTTGCCATTTGCGGACAAGGGAGCGGAGTTTATCAGAGGTGAAGTCGAGGCCGTGGAAGTTTGTGAGGCAGTTTTTGCCTTGGACTTCGTCAACTCGCAGCTTGATCTTTCGGAAGGCGTGGTCTTCGTCGTTCTGGAGGTCGGCAAGAGAGACTTCGAAAATGCGGCCTTTCAGAGCATCGTTGGCGTTCTTTAGACCGGTTGTACGGTTCACCAAAGTCTTTCCCACACTGAAATATACGTCAACAGGGTACCAGGAGTGGAAGGGAATGTGCCGTCGTACTCTCGAATATTGAAGGTTGAAGGTGCCTAAGATGAATCAGCGATCAAGCTGTTTGCGCGGACAGTAATAATCATACCTTGACAGAATACCAGTCTTTCCGAGTGAAAGGATCTTGAGTTCTCTTCTTGAGACCTTTTTTGCCTTTCGAAAGGCGCTTGTTCCTGTGTGAAGTGTAAGTTGACAAAGTTCGAGGTGAAAATGTTAACGAATTTTGTGATTGGATTCGCATGGGCACACTGACTTTCCAACAGCCATGATTGCGATGGATCTATCCTATGACAAGCACGAGACAGATCACTTTTGTCGCAAAGAGGCAGGAGAGGTTGGTGGAAGATTGGCGTCGTCGAATTTGTTGGCTGCGCGGTCTTTCGTTCCACAATTTGGATTGTGTGCAACAAGTTACAGACCTAGTCCCGGTCCGGTTTAGGGCATATTTAGGCTTTGCTACTTCTCCCGCGATTCGTTTACGTCTGGTCGATGAAGCAAGTCCAAGCGTACCACAATAGGTAGCTGACATGCCCTTATAGGCATGACCACTTTGACTCATTCCCCATTTCATATTTCCATTGTAGCTGTCACATTTTGAGCAGGTCGCTTTCTGCGCCCATCAAAATATGTCATTTCTAGCTCTTCCAAGTGAGATCCACCTCCACATTTTAAGGTTGCTAGATTACAAGGCTTTCAGCTTTCTCCGAGCCACGAGCGTGTACTTCTATCGCCTGCCTTCCAAGAACCACATAATGACCGCCATGGCTTCATATGAATGCGAGGAGTCATTACCTGACTACTACTCCACTCGAGACTTTTACCCTTGCTACCTATGTCTGCGTATGTTGCCGGAAGGTGCTTTCTCCAAGAAGCAGATTCGGTTCACTCGCGCTTTCGGGCACAAGGAATACCGGAAACGGTTCTGCTTCGAATGTGGGTTGAGATCGCAATGGGGAGTCTCTGCAACGGAGCCAATCATCCTTCCAGACGGCTCTCAATACCGCATGTGTCACAAATGTTATCATGGGCAGCGCAAGGAAGAATGCAGAGGCCCCTCTGATGAAACGTACCCAGAAGAATTATGCACAACATGTAAATTTTCTACTCTATGGGTCACTTGAGTCGGTATAATGATGAAGGGAAACAGTGGTGAGAGCCATACCAAATCAGAATGTGCCTATGATGGCGGTCTATCGGATTTACGCGAATTGAGGCGGACGGCATACGAAGAGGAAGCTGTGTGATCGCCCATTCAGAGCCTATTTTGAAGAAGCGCCTCCCAGAAAGAATGAAGGGTCATTACTTTTGTTGGCCCGTGCTGGAAAGAACACCCTGCTCTTCGGTTAAGATGTCAACATAATCGTAGAGTTCGTTACCGCGAATCTCCCTACTTCCTAAGAGTACGAAGTGTACCCGAAGTGGGCGCTTTTGGCTGGAAACCGGGTAGGAGGCATTCAAACATTTGATAGACGCCATGGATTTGCTGGTAGTTTCTAGGACCATAACGGAACGTTGGGAAAGGCACGAGCAAAGGCTCGCGAATGGACGCGGGGAACTGTAATGAATACCAACGAATACGCTGGACGAGCTGCAGCAGAAGGCGGGGCGCAAAAGTGGCTACGGCAGCGCCGAATCCGCCCTCCTATAGTCTTAATCTGACGCATGGGCTTACTTTGCCTACGTGAATTTATTTCTCACTGCGGTGTTACCGGCGGTAATGCTCAGCCGTCTGGATAGGCGGCGGAAGTCTCTCGGGATACGTGCTGACACCTTCTAAGTTAGAAATCACTGTAGACTATGAGATACCCATGCCCTCCCTACAACAGTGTAACTCGACCTTATTAGACAAGGGAGTGTAAGTCCATCATTTCTACCCCCAGCGTCTTGTCTGGCCTGAGAGGTGCCGGATAATTTTTTCTGAGTAAAGCCCGTAAACATTGCGCACTCCTACCTAGAACGGCACTAGGATCGGGGGCTTCCGATGAGACATTTGCCTTACTATTTGCACGACAAAGACGAGAAAAATGGGTCTTTGCAAAATTCTCTCGAGTCCTTTCATTCATTGATGCTATGGCTCGGAAGCGACGACTCTTCCAATATGGACTACCACGTTTGCGTCTTGCCACTCATGGAGCACCACACGTTACCTCAATTGGTCCTCATAACATGCTAGTATTGTGATCGTGATCATGTCTTCTTGCCCAACACAGCCAGGTCTATCCCGCTTCTTGGTATCTATGCACTTTCCCCAACATGAAAAACGCCGTGCTCATCCATTCATGTCCATCTAATATATTCCATCAGCCTTTGCTGGGTGTCCTCATATGCTTCATCTTGTCAGCGACACTGTCCATGGAGGGAGGATTTGGCTTCGGTCCACCACTCGGTGTACCGCCTGTTTTGGTCTTTGGTGGGGCTTTTTGAGAGGTTGAGTTCTTTGGTAGCTCCTTTGTGAACGGCAAGAATTCTGGCGCTCCTGGGATATATTTTCGTAGGGGTTCCGGGACGTTGATACCCTAACAAGGTTAGTGACAGCATAGATGCGAAACGCAGACAGACCTACCTCTGGAGTCTGGTAGTTTTCAAGAATGCAGCATAGAGCTCTTTCTGTCGCACAGAGCGTCGAGTTCAAGGCATGTACATAGGTCTTTCGAGTATCAATCTCTCCTTTCTTGACTCCGTATCGTATCTCAAGCTCTCGAGATTGATAATCTGTGCAGTTGGAACAGGACACAAGCTCCTTGTACTCGCCCTGGAAGGGGAACCAAGCCTCGAGGTCGTACTTCTTGGACGCAGCATTATTTAGCGCTCCGGAAACGATGGCAACAATTTGATAAGGTATACCAAGGGATTGGTAGAATTCTTCTGCAATTGCAATCATGTCGTCGAATGCTTGCCAGGAGTCTTCTGGCTTGGTAAAGAGGAATTGCTCGACCTGTGGAGGAGGAATCAGCATGATAGGGCTCACTGACGTAGCGAATGAACGTACCTTTTCGAACTGGTGGACGCGGAAGATGCCCCAGGCATCTTTACCATGCGAGCCTGCCTCTTTTCGAAAGCACGTGCTGTACCCAGCGTACCTGAAAGCGTGTCAACAAATTCCTCACTATGGCTGAGAGACAAGGTTGTCTAACTTTATGGGGAGGTCCTTCTCTTGCATCCATTCACCGTCATGCATGGCAGATATTGGTTGCTCGGACGTAGCAATCAAGTATCTGTCAGCACTGTTCTCTCCCTCCACAACCTTGTACAGCTCCTCGTCGAACTGCTCCAATTGCGCTGTCTTTGCCATGTACTCCTTGAGCATGAAGTATGGGGGCTGGTTTGGCTTATAGCCCTTGTTGAAGAGGAATTCGAGTCCATAATTGACCATGGCGAGATTGAGGAAGAGACCATAACCGGTCAAGCAGTACCCTCTGTGTCCAGCGATCTTGACACCTCGTTCCGGGTCATAGCCATCTAGGCGCGTGAGAACTTCGTGGTGTGAAAGACAGTCCTTCTTCTCCACCTTGACACCTTCAGGCGCCCATGTCCGTATATGAGCATTGTTGTCCTTTTTACACCCATCAGTACAAAACGTTCAGCTGCTGCTGCGAATGCCCAAACCTCGTTGTCACTTTCCGGTACCGAATCGTGGACGTAATTGCCTATCGTTTTAAGCTTGCGGTCGACCAATTTCTCCTTTTCTTGGGCCAACTCTTGCAATCGCTTCTTCTCCTTCTCTAGCTCGGCCTTCTGTTCTAGTTGTTGTGTTGCGTCTGCCTTTGCCTGGAGGGTACGGGGCACGGATCAGAGCTGCGACTTCTCAAGGAGGATTTGGTCTGACCTTCTTCAGTTGACCAATCTCCTTTTGGACAGCATTGATCTTCGCGCCGAATTGGTCTGCTTCGTACTTTGCTGAGTGTATCGTAAGAACAGAGCTTCGCGTCTTTCTAGCTCGACTTACTTTTTCGAGCATCTTGCCATAGCTCAATTACCTCGTCCACCACGCTCTCCGGAGCAAAGCGCTTTCGCTGACTCGCGCGCACTTTGTCTGGGTCTCCGCCCCTCTCCTTGATAAAGTCTAGGACGTCGAGCATGGTAACATAAGCTGTGGAAAGGTTTTCAAAGCTGTAGAGTGCTGTAATTGAGGTAACTTGAGAGGGAAAATGTCAAGTTACGAATAGTGCGCGAGTTAGTTGAGTCACAGGAGCATATGAGCCAGAAATTTGGTGCGTGGACCGCGGGGCAAGGATTTATTTGTTCAGGGGTCTCTACGTCTTGGCATTAAAATCTGGCCCGAGCTCACCTTCACCCTCAATCCATACAATGCCCGTTCCCTTCGCTCCTTCTACCCCTTCCAACTGCGACCTCTACCCTCATCATGGCGAAACGAAAAGCCACGGCTGAGGAGTTGCTCGCTCGAGTCGAATCTAACGGTTATAAGAGAGGAGCTCATCGAGAGGGGGATAGCACTCAAGATAACGGAGAGCATAGCGGCAAGACTAAGATGACTCAAGATATACTGTTAGACCGTTATGCTCAGTAAGAGATCAAGTGTTTCCCGATCAGTTCGAACTTCAGATGAACTCTCTTAGAAATGCAAAAAGATTCGTTCTGTCCTTTTTGGGGCCGAATGTCGGAGTGGATGGATGCAACTCTGGTCTTCTGAACCGCAGTAACGCTATCAGATGCATAGGCTATTTCGGTTCGCCCTCAATATATTGATGGTTCTCTCTGTTCTCTCACAGAGCCATTCCATACTGACTCGGGATTTTATAGTCCGTGCTTATTCGAGAGGGGAGGGCGGTTGCGGCAACTTGATTACCGTTATTGGCCAGTTCACCAAATATATGGCAACGGACCGTGCTTAGCCGGAGTGTTGATATGGCTTCGAAATCAAAAGGGCTACACACTAGTCTTTCCAGCAATCAGGGCTTTTCCAAGGGGCTCTTTCCCCAATGATCTAGGCATCAGAGGGTTAGCCTGCGTCCGCATACCCCGGCATTTTGTTCAGACGCAAGCTAGACCACCATATATGTGACTGTCTTGCAACCACCTGAGTGGCGATATCATGGAAATGACCGAGTATGAAGGCGCGGTGGGATTCTGGTGCTATTAGTCAGCACTGGTGAGGGTCAACAACAAAGTAGGTGACCTTTCAGTAAGGTCGACAGCGAGGTGTGAGGAAAGGATTTGTATTCTGCGGCCTTTACAAAGTCCCAATTCAGTCCATTTACTCCCTGGCGCTCTTCCTCCCTTTTCCCCCAATCACGTGACGGCCCAGCCCATTGGCTCAATGGACCTTATAAGCGGGCTGGGCCAAATCGAAAAGTCTCATCTGGTACCACTGATTGCGTTCACTGAACGAGTTATAGAACCTCATACCTTCATCGGCACCAGATCAAAACATTGAAGCCAAGGCCCATCCGAGTTGAAGCCAGGTTCGTAGCGCAAGTGAAGCAGCATTTTCCATCCTTCCTAACGACAGCATGCCTAGCACGTTCAGCACACCAAGCGCGCGCAACAGCCTCTTCGCCGGCGTCGGTTGCATCGATGATGGTCAGCACATTTGGTAACGGAGATGAAGCTTTCAAATCTGCCACCTTGAGCGAGTTGGCCAGATACTTCTGCACTTGTCGCGCGTGAATGGGATGCGAGCTGCCGATGCACGCAGGGGCGTGGACAAAGACCGGGTTTGAATAGAGCGTGTATGTCACTCGTCTGCCGTTAATCATAAAATCGAGGCTCGCACTGTACTGTCTAGTATAGGCTGTGACTGCACCGGTGGGTGGCGTTTCCTGAAGCCGGATGTTCTCGAGTCTGACTGCTACTGCTTGATCTGCAGTCTTTGCTGGCAAGCCTATAGGTGGATTCCATCTGTTCATGTTAGATAGATCTTGAATCAATCTCAGGGGATCTTCGGCCAAGTCTGCCTCGCTGAAGCCAAGAATCTCTAATGAGGTTTCTAGGCCGTTGGTAACAGGAACTGCAAAAGCAACAGGTCTGGCGCTTAGTCTGACCCAGCCACTTGGCCCGCTCACTGGTGCCGGAACCGGGCCTATCCAACCGCATGTGCTTTTCGGATTCCTTAGTCCACCAAGAACGCGTCCTAGCACCGATCTTTTTGGCCAATAACTCTTGTTCTGTACCACTATACCATTGTCCCAATAAGGCGCTGCCCCAATCGACCTAAGTGACGGTGAAGCATCTACTAGGCATGACATGATCCGATGTCTGAAAATCTTTCCAGGAAGAACCAGGCCATAGAGCCAGTCCTTCAAATGGTGACCGATGCTGCTTGGATTGGCAATGAGGTTGGTATAGGCGTTCTCGATGTATTGCCTAGCTTCATCCAGATACGGCCATGCCAGTGCTTCCGCGAATCGAATTAGCCCTTCCGCCTGGCGCTGGTTGTTGTTGGCAACGAGTGTGTATCTTTGTGGTGCAAGAGCCGTAGCGGGGGCCAAGGCTGGGAGGACGCGAATCGTTACATTCTCCATCCACAGTTGTGACAGGACCACGAGGGCAGAGGTGGCGTCCGACATGATGCCTGCATAGCTCGTGGTTCTGGGTTCTTTCCTCAGGCGAATCAAAAGCTCTGCTCCAAGAAGGATCTGAAACAGAAAATTTGTCAAGCCGATGCCGGTGAGTGTTCCAAAGAAGTGAGAACTGAAATTCGTTGCTTTTGAGAGATCAATGAAGCGGTTGGGCGCGACATATTGACCTCGATGAAAGATCATGCAAATATCCTCGATTTGGGTCTGCCTAGAAGGAGATGTGAGGTATGTTACCCTGTAATATGATTAGTTCGGAAAGCGAAAAGCCGTGGCTGCTGTGGGTTTCTTACGCTGGAAGTCCCAGAATTTCGGTAAGCTTTTGGTTATCCTCAAGGCTGGGTTGCAGTTGCAACAACTGGAGTCTACTGACAATGCTCGTAATATTCATCACAGGTGGAATGGTTTGGGCCTCCAGGATGAGACTCAGAGCTGGTTTCAGGGACAGCTGATATTCACGATACTCTTCTGTATACCCTGACACGCTCACTGTTCCTAGGTGCAGCCCTTCATGGCTGGCTGCGGTCTCACAATCCATGTCAAGGAAGGTATTCCCCGGGTAGGAAATGACGTCGACGTGATAATTTTCTGTACGATAGTTGAGCTATTCATCAAGGCTGCGGCTTTTTGTCTACACTTACTAAAACTTGCGTGCATCTGCGGCGCAGGACCGAGGTCGAGAATGATGGATTCAAGGTACGTCTTTCCATAGTAAAGTATCTGAACAGAGTCTATCTGCCCAGCTGCAGTGTAAGGTCTCAAGAAGAGGCTGCCCTGCTTTCTCGTTGCGAGAGCATTTGTCATTGCTGTCAATTGTGAGTCATATTGACCTGTAACACGGCCACTGACTAGGTTAGCTGGAACAGGAGGATTCGGAGTATAAGAGGGTGGAGGATCCTGGGGGATGTTGAGTTGCTGGGCCAAATCTTCTGCAGCACGATCTCTCAGGGTGTCTGGATTTGGCGATGGACTCTGAACACCCATGGGGCTACTTGGCGCTATTGAAAAGGGTCAGGCAAAGAAATTACGTATCATAAAGGGGAGAATTTGGCAGGAAGTCTGATGGAGAGCGTGAGCATACCTGCTAGACCCGCAGTCAAGGTTTGAGCTGACGAAGGTACGGAAGCTGGCTGAGCAGGTGGGGCTCTAGGTGGATTGAGATTTTGCGAGGCTGACCGTTCTGGAAGAGATATTTGGGACGTCAACGGTCGGGGAGCAGCAGGGGCGGATGGCTGAGGCCCGGGTTGGACTGGCTGCGAAATCACAGGCACCGGCGACCTCGATGACCCCTGCGAGCCGACCAGACTAGCTGGGCTCACAGCTAAGGGAGATACTGCGTTAGGGGATGTCTGCGATGTCTGAGCGGCCGGCATCTCGATCGCAGAGTTCCGTTCGCTTTTCAGACGACACTCTGCAAGAGCCCTCTGCGCTTGTACCTTTTCTATCCCTTCAAGAGACCCAACTGCTTGTTGCAAAGCGTCTTGCGCCGCGGGGAAATCATTCAGAAGCATGTAAATATCGCCCTTTTGCCTCCATGCTTGCCCTAGTGTGGGTTGTCTTTCAATGGCAGAGTTCACATCTTGCAAAGCCAAGTCGAGCTGAGGCGGTTCCAACAACGTGCGAGCCTGAGATCGCTTCAGAAAGATTAAAGAGTTATCAGGCTGTACCAGCAAGGCTTCCTCGTACAGCATGATAGCTCTGCTGTAGTCGCCATTTGTAAAGTTCTTATCCGCACGTTCGAGAAATATTTCAGCTTGTCTTACAAGATTTGACGATTCTGCAGGAAGTTCGGAGGCAGCGTCTCTAAGCAATATTGTGGTCAGCTAACGAACACATCAAGCGGTCGAGGATAACAACTGTGCGTGTTGCTGACTGCCCTGCCCCACTGGCTGCCCCTGGGGCTTTTTTTTCGGCTTCCAAAAGGGCATTTCGACTATTGGGCGTGGTAGGGATTTTGTCTCATGCTCGCCGGTGCTCTGAGTGCGGTGACTATGCCAACACAGTCAGAAATTGCTTAGGTATGGGGTAAGTTCGATGACGATGTGGTCGATGACCAGAAAGCATTAACGATCGCTATATCTTCTTAACCTCTAATAGGAACACTGAGGCACTTACTCGGGAGATGTTCGGTTCGACGCAAACGAGGTAGGCTGTGATGGAGGGGTTTAAAAGGGTTGCAGCATTCGCGAAGTCTACCGATCAGTTCCATGCACTTATCATTGATGTAGAGTCAGGTGGATAAAGTCACGTGATTAGATATCGCGACCATACGCAAGCATCCTCACTGGGCCTCCTCTGTTATCTTCTCCACCTAACAAATTACACTCTATCCCCGCACTGCCGACACGTTGTGCGACCACTGGGCAACGACCCCTAAAATTTAGAGGCTGAGCTTGCGGATAGGGCGCCTTCCCGGGCAATGACTGTCTAAAGTTTTAGAACTTAGATATTTCTGCTGAGGCTACACGAGATGTCGGCAGTGGTAAGCATGCGAAGCTCCTCCGTTCACTCCTCACACGAGAAGACTTTGGCCGTTTGCTCCACAGCACATTAAGGCTAATTCATTCTCAACTGACAGGCTATTTCTAGCTTGTCATCCCACTCTCTCCAGCTTCGACCGACCTCCTCTCAAGCACACCGTGTACATACCACCGGCAAATCCCCTGCGGCGGCCACGATCTGGCGGGAAGAGATCGCCTTGGAAGAACATCCCTAAATGGGCATTACACCCTAAACGTTAACCGACCAATCCTCCATCTCTTCGTATCGATCTCGAAGGGGACAATCTATCCTGCGGAGGCTCCGTGTTCCTTATTACGATTCTCTTACTTCCAGGAATCATGTCTACCTCATTGATGTCAACACCCCAGAGAACAATACATTCACAACAGCTGGAAGAGATGCGAAGACCCCAAAGAATATTCTAGAGTCAGCAACGAATCCGAAAGTCTTCTTCGATATACGTAATGACTCGGATGCATTATTCACCCACGTCGGCATAGCACTACAAGACGTTCAAGACGTTCAGCTATGGAGAATGCCACCTGTTCCGGTCATACCACTGCAAAAAGGCTCTTAACAGTCACGCGAGTTGTATCGAGAAAGATGCGCTCATACCAGAAGGAGCTTTGGAGAACTGCGAAAGAAAAAAAGGGAAAGCACATTTCAATACCATAGGTCGAGGATCGTATCGAGTCCTTGATAATTGGCCGATCATGGATGACATGAGGAAGTACTGTGTTGGAGATGTACAATTCTTGCTACATCTTTGCAACCTTTATTGGGGCAACTCGATCAGGGA
>Ga0335072_10003391_pt1 | contig 24044 bp, 27 predicted proteins | sample Lox_Sample_21_FD_206725 | JGI IMG/M metagenome (GOLD analysis project Ga0335072, IMG submission 206725) | Soil microbial communities from Loxahatchee National Wildlife Refuge, Florida, United States - Lox_Sample_2.1 | ecosystem: Environmental > Terrestrial > Soil > Wetlands | place: USA... | reverse complement strand
GTACGGTCTTGTCGCCAGAGCCAGACGCCAGCCGCCGGCCGTCGTGTGAGAAGGCCACTGAGTAGACCCAGTCCGTATGGCCCTCGAGCGTCTGCTGTAGAGCACCCGTCTCGGTATCCCAAATCCATACGGTCCTGTCTCTAGAACCAGACGCCAGCCGCCGGTCGTCGTGTGAGAAGGCCACTGACAAGACCCAGCCCGTATGACCCTCGAGCGTCTGCTGTAGAGCGCCCGTCTCGGTATCCCAGATCCGTACGGTCTCGTCGGTAGAAGCAGACGCCAGCCGCCGGTCGTCGTGTGAGAAGGCCACTGAGTTGACCGAGCTCGTATGGTCCTCGAGCGCCTGCTGTAGAGCACTCGTCTCGGCATTCCAGATCCGTACGGTCTTGTCGCTAGAACCAGACGCTAGCCGCCGGTCGTCGTGTGAGAAGGCCACTGAGTAGACCGAGCCCGTATGGCCATCGAGCGTCTGCTGTAGAGCGCCTGTTTCGGCATCCCAGATCCGTACGGTCCTGTCTTTAGAACCAGACGCTAGCCGCCGGCCGTCGTGTGAGAAGACCACTGACCAGACCAGGTCCGTATGGCCCTCGAGCGTTTGCAAACAAAGACTCCAGTTATCCGCCACTTTTGGACAAATTTTAATCCACGACGGTTCCTCATCCCGAAATATTTTTCGTATAATACTCTTCATCGGGCTGAATATAAGGGCCGATGCATATACTTGAAGAGGCGCTCTTTCAATGACGTGTTTGCTGTAAAGAATGAAGCGATTCGCATCCTGTATAATAGCGAGGAAATCCGGAGCAGTCTTTGAGTTTGCCTAGGTTCGTTCAGTTCATATGAAGACGCTATGGTATAATGAGATAGAAACTCACAGTAAGCAGTTTCTCTAGCGTTCTTATCATGGCCACCGCTCTAGACATACTTTGCATCAGGCTAAGAGCCTCAAGCCAATGGAGGAAGTGCTTCTGCAGAAAGGTATGGGCTTGGTCGTTGTCATATAGTTGGGCACCACTCCTTTGAAGATGCTGGACCCAGTAAAGGCATGCATACTGAACCTCTGGACGAAGACGTTCCTCTACTCGACTGTGGTCAACTTCGCTCGTGAGGACACCTGGAGCATGCATTTCACAAATATCTCTCTTGAGACAGGAATTCATAAGCTTCAAGCAGTTCAGGGCCAATACTTCATGTGCCGTCTTCTCGTTTACCAAGAAGTGCTGATCACGGCATCTCTGTTGGTCAAGGAGAAAGTCGCGGAATGAGGGATGGTGAAGACGAATAGGGTGACATTGGTCTTCGGGCACCACCAGAATAGAATGCAGATCATCTACCGCTCTGCCTATATCCTCTCTAGGAATATAGAGCAACCTGGCTAAAGAAACGGCGGAAAGGGGCGAATAGAGGATTATGATAGTTCCGAGAATCGCTTTCAGCATCTTATATACCTCCTCTTTCTCTTCATCATCATATTCGTCGGAAATTGAGTTTGTCAGGATTGTAATGTAGATTTCATTGAGCCTCTCTTCCGGTGCCGTAATAGAGGCGTCACTCTGGAGGATAAGAGAGAGTCGTCTCCCAGCAAATCGTTTACCGTCAGCAATAAAACGACAGGTAGTTGCGGCCCATATAAACAAGCCAGCAGCATTCTGAACCAGACGTTTAATGGTTTCCTGGCCAGGCCAGTCAGCAGCAAGGGCGCGCTCCTGCCTGATGATTCCCAGATTGTGTTCGAGGAAAACGAAGATATCATGGTCTACGATGGATGGGGATATATTGTGAAGAACAAACTCCTGGTGTCTAGTCTCCGAGATTTGATAGAAGCCATGGCGAATGGGGATTTCAGGTCTGCTTGTCAAGAAGATTCGTAGAACCGTCCCTAACCTTTGAGCGGCGGCCAAAAGTTGAAGGATTACCCGGATATCGCCGTCACCCTCACATTCGTCTAAAGCATCGATCACCAGGATCAGCGGCGACAGGTCTGAGGTGGCATTTATTTTGGAAAGCGGTTGAAGGACAAGCCGAACCCATTGGTCGTGGAGACCTTGGCTGGCAATATCGCCGTGCTCTTTAATTGCTTCACAGATGCAGCTTTTAAGAGACGGTGACTTCTTTGCTAGCTGTACGGCAATGGTTGTAAAGAGCTTCCCAGCGTGGCTGATATCTCCTTTGCCTCTAGAGAAGAAGAAACTCGCTCCTAAATGTCCTTTGTCGTAGTATTCGCGGGCAACCGTGCGGGCGATGGTGGACTTCCCAGTGCCAGCCATGCCGTTCAGCCAGAAGATGCACCTCTCGTCATACCCATCAGCCCATCTCTTTATTCGACTGAGGATGTCGACTCGAGTGTCAGGGAGGCAGAGAGGGTCGTGCCGGTTGTCGTAAGAGTTGAAAGTTGCTTGAGGAGCCCATGGTAATAGGCTAAGGAGGTCGTCTTCACTTCGAGAGCTATGAAGCCATTGTTAGTAGGAATCCGAAGATACCGTGCGCAAGGAGACAGACTTGATCGTGACGTTTCCATGTATTTCTTGATATGCAACCTGGTTTGCGACGTTGCCTTTGTTGTCGAATGTGTTCTGTGTATGTGCGGGTTGGGTCGCCATGTTGTTCCTACACTACCGAATGACGATCACCTCAAAAAGGATTGCGACACTGCAGAATCCGGACGTGTCGTACGTGCACCTCATATGCTTGAAGGAAAGTAAATCAAATGGCTCTAGGATCAAAAACCCAAATAACCCAGCAAGGCTCCCTCTGAGAGAATCTATTGTAGTGATTTGTGCGACAACGTGGCGCAACCGCGATGGGCATCAGTCAAGCAAGTACTTTTTGGCTGGGCGGTCCTTAGCCGAAGATGGCCAAAGGCATAGCGTTGATTTCCTACTATTCCTCCTTCTGAACAAACCGAGGTGGAGACGCAACGAGGTGTCTACACCTGTTCACCACATAGAATCTTCGAGATTGTATTCTCTCTCGTCTTCTCACAAAATTTAGGCGAATGGCATGGTTTCGCAAAAGGAAGTATTGATGGCGCCGAGATATGCAATGCTAACCAATTATCACTACCTTATTCTAGGTCACCGACTCAGTTACGGCCCTGCGAAGCATCTTGGTGATGGCACTATGTCAAGCTACGTGTTAACTGGGGACTGACTAAGGTAGTCCGCTGGCGCGTTGCTGGCGCCGCTGGAAGCGCCGAGGACTCCATCGAGCTACCAGGGCGCTCCGAGACGGCGACAATGAGATGAGAAGGGTGACAGGCGAGAGCGGCATGGCCAGGAAGACTGATACCTACCACTACACAATGGAAACTGATGCGGCTGTCACGGCGATGCTGATGGACGGTCGGTTAACTTGTGAGGAGAGAGATGCAATATCGTTAGGTGATACGAGCCACAGGGGACGACAGGAGAGGCCACTGCATTGGGTTCCGTACATCCATTTCGGTATCTAGTCTATTCCTTATTATTGCACCCAAATGCAGGCATGAATTGGTTCGTTGACATTTTCAACTTCTATATTGGTTACCATGGACAAATGCAGGATACTCCTCCACAGGAACTCAGGTTTAGTACTTGTCCATGGATCTATCATGACGGAGTTCTATCGGCCGAGTGTCTCGCCACGGCAACGCCATCTACTCTAGAAGTCAGTATGTTAGCTTGTCCGACACGTGCTTACTCGGCATCTTCCTCAGGGTCTTGTTCCTTCTGTGCCTTGGTGCGAGCGCCTACACACTTGGCCTTGGGAACTGTAACACGCTTGTCTTTGGGAGCTTGGGTAGGGGTAGCGGGCTCGGAGGAGATCACACGGGGACGCTTTGGCAGCGCGGTCATCGCCTGGGGGGTGCTCGCTGCCGGAGAAGGCTCCTGGAGCTCCTCCTCGACCTCTTGGTTAACCTTCGGCTCCCTGCTTAGCGTCCTGCTTTACCGCGACCTCCTTCGTTACTCGCTTCTTGGGAGTAAAGATAAAGACTTCCGGTGCTGCCACAGGTTTGTCAGGTTGTACTACCTCTGATTATCGACTTTATAGGCAAAAGTCTCCCTTTTAATCTCGCTAGTTAATTACTCGGGGGTACCCCACGTATCAATCTCCTGGGGACTAGTGCATGGGCCAGGATCAGCGTGGCTGAGGAACCACTCGCCTTGTTCTTTCGATTCAACCTAGATCGGATCTCTTCTCTTTTGATCTTGTAATATACGCTCGTAGTTGTCTGTAGCTTTGCAGCACTTCATTGAGACTCTGATCTCGCATCAAGGCATCATGTGACCTTTCAACGCAAGCTTTTGCCAGTCGAAGTTGGTGGCTCTGTAAAATCTATTCTTGATCAGGCTCCCGCATGTGCTTTTGGTCCCCAATGCCGTCCTATCCCAAACCCCCTCCTGCAATCTTCAGCACGAACCAATAGGCCAAGCGGCGGCTCTGTCTTGGCGGCGGTCGGCAGGAATTACCCCGCCTTTCTTTTTTCAAGATGCTTGTGTGAAATACCTTGTCAGCATCCTGGTAGTATCCTGGCAGTCGATCTGTAAAAGTCAACTCGATACGAAGCAATGGCATCGGCTCCTACGCAAGGAAGCAAGTTGGCCACTTACGCCCTCGGATATCGAAAGGGAACCACGGACACATATGACAGGCGAACAGCCGAGAATTCTGCCAGATTCCTCGTCGGTCATTTGGAACCTCATATGCGTATTCTCGATATCGGCTGTGGACCAGGGTCAATATCTTGCGGTCTTGCAGAGCTGGTGCCACAAGGTTCTGTGCTCGGTATCGACGTATCGCCGACCGTGCTCGAGCTGGCAAAATCCACTGCCGCCAGCAAGGATTTGCAGAACATCTCATTCCAGATAGGCAACGTACTCGAAGGGCTACCATTTCCAGACCATTCCTTCGATGTGGTGTTTACCCATCAATGTCTCGTCCACCTCTCAGATCCGGTCAAAGCAATTCGCGAAATGAAGCGCCTTTGCCGGGTAGGAGGAATTGTCGCCTCCCGGGAGGGCGATACGCATATCTGGTACCCAAAGAGTGATGTTCTTGAAGGCTTCATCGAGCTCGCTGGAGAGACCATGCGGCGTGCTGGTGTTCATGAGCCAGCCGCTGGTAGGCATTTGCATGTCTGGGCGAGGCAGGCGGGCTTCAAGTCGGACGAGATCGAGAAGAGCGTCTCAGGTACTTGCTCTGCATCGCCGGCGAAGCGGGAAAGATTTCGCGTGTTCGTGCATGACCAGTTGGGGGAGAAGGGCATGATGAGGGCTGGAGCACTGAGGATGGGGAAAACTAAAGAGGAGCTGGATGAGATTCTCAAGGCCATCGATGACTGGGCTCAAAATGAAGATGGCTGGGTGAGTATGATGTGCGGGGAGGTTATTTGTCGGAACACGTAGGAACAATGGGTAATTCCTGTTAAGCTTTCAATATAATCATGGTTCCTTAAATGCTCAAGCACCTGCAGCTCTCTGAGTAGCGGGATCTCGTCTAGCATATTGGGCTGCAACCAATCCAACAAGATGCCAACAAATTGATTTAGGTACCTGCGGTTCTGGTGAGAAACCCGTCTCAATGACAAGGTTATAAACGGTGTCAGGGACTTCGGGCTGCAGCTCAGCGTCTATGACCTGGCAGTCATGGACGACAAATATGTATGGAGGAACTGACTTGACCATTTTGCGGCTGAAAAGCATTCCTCACTCGGGGTCAAAGAAGCCGTCGCCTTTGCCAAAGCGTATGCCGGAGAGAGTTATCGCGCCGGTCCACGTAACCATAAGGTCAATATATTGAGATTCATTCGTAGCATTTGCGTAAGGCTGATTTGCGTCCTCCATCCCGTCAAGGTACGAAGCTAGTTGCCGTTGTTCTTCGGATTTGACAACTTTAGGGTCGAGTAGAATGAAGCTTCGACGGATAGCATACGTTGTCGTGAGGATAATCTTTCCCGATGCTAGAGCTGCGTATCCAGATAATTGTCAGGCGGAATGAGCAGAGGCTGCCTGCGTGAAAGATGGGTGGGAGGTCAATCGCTGGGTAGCAAGGGACGAGCCCTTGGAAATCGGCAATGAAGGGGGAGAAGTACAGACGGAAGCGGGAATTCGGGAGAGCTACTTGACGAAGCTTCGGCCAGGCCTGGTGGCGGATGAGATTTTTTGACAATCCTCAGGTGAACCTCCATGTTCTATTTGCCATTGAATCCAGGAACGAAGACAACAAGCTGACGAGTATGGTGCGGGTCCTTGCCTGCATGTGCTACAAACTCAATATTGTGTTTGCCTCCGCCTTCACATTTGTCGTAGCAGAAACGCTCACGGAGGCGCGGGGAGGTGGATTGGGCGAATCTGACGCTGAAATAATCGCGAGCGAATTCCAGGCAATGGAAAAGGTTAAATTGCAGTAGAACTGAAGAGCGAAGGCGCTTAGATTAGTTCCTTAGGAACAATAACGAGCTAATCGCCCTGTGGTCGGAAAAGTCGCTGCGGAGGCGAAGCTAAGAAGAGGTCAGGTGCGAGGCTCGAGCCTAGAAAAGAACGGACAGCTTGAATTTCGCCAGGAAGCACAACTCCATGGCACTCACTGGTACACTGACAAGATGCGTATATCATCTGCGTTTCTGGTTTCGAGGCACAGGGTATCATAACATTGGTGCCGCAGAAGATTCTTGAGGGTTGAGGATGGAGTTGCTTGGGGAAGTGAATCTCTCGCCAAGACTGCAAGTGCATCTCACTCCACACAATTCTCATTTCGTCATTTTCATTCATCCGAGGAGGAAAAAAACCCGAGATGCATAAAGGCAACTAGCCACTCGATGTTTATGAGTACTGCCCGTCTAATTCTGAGATACAAGTACGTAATGCGGCTCCAAACCCGGGCATCGGAGCCTCATGACCCTGCAATGTATCCCTCGTGATTGATTGCCCTCACGAGTCCAACAGCAGCTCCAGCTGCTGCTGCGCCGACCAAGGCCATTTGTATAGCTCCTCTTGATGCAGCGATCATGTTTTCTGTGCCACGCCATCCGCGTACAACACAGGTCTTGACATAGCCAAAGATGAGCAGAACAACGCCCATGATTCCGATGCTCCACCACAACCCTTTCAAAACGTCGTCTTTTGCCACTGCAAAATAAGGTACCAGTGGGATGAACCCTCCACTGAAATATGCCACAGCAAGCGTCAGAGCTGAGATCCATGGACGACTATCCGGAGGTTCGGCTGCATCGAAATGATGTGTCATCAAAAAGCTGATCAACACCTCCGGTGAGTCGTGGATGGTCTTGCTGATCGCGGCGCTGTTGTCGTCGTCCAGGTGATATTTTCGAAAATGGCTTTGGACAATTTCCGAGGTTATGGTTTTTGATGTTCTCACCAGCTGTTGACATTTCCGTTTTGTAGCTTGGTAAGATTCTCTGTTGGAGGTCAGAAGATTGAAATCAAGGTATCCAGCTTCTCGCACTTACGCTTCGCTCTTTGCTCCCACAAAACCACCCAAGCCCATCGATATCGCACCGGCGATCAACTCTGCAAGCCCACCCAGCACAACCAGTCTAGCATTGCCGAAGGCAGAGAGGCCGGCAGTAAGTGCAAAGGGCACCGTCAGGCCATCGGACAAACCGAGAATTGCATCGGAGATGACTCTTGGGCTGACGCTTAGCTTTGAGGCTTGCTTTTTCGATGCCCGCTCATCATTGCTCTGCGATGAGCTGGTCTGTGCTTCGATATCTTTGACCTGCGTGTCTTGCTGCATAGGGCTACGAGCGCCAGTCAGCGTGGCCAGCGTTGTCGTGTCGGAGTCTTTTCTTGTTGGCATTTGTCCTTCCTTTGTATCTGGGGCGGCTGGCATTACAGAAAGATGACGTGCTTCGCGTTCCGTCGGGTGTTCGATAAGGATGCACGAATGATAGGTTCTTTGCTTTTCACGACCACTTGCTGTCTGAAGAAAGGAAAAAGGAAAGGGGGATTCTGCAGGTACAATTTATGTTGTTTGTCACGGCTGTACGGATTCAAAGTTGCACGACTCGGGCTTATAGTAGTGACAACAAACGTTGTTGCGCAGCCAATCATGTTGCGCTAAATGGTCAGCCAGAATGCTAGGTAAGCTTTTTCGCAGAAAATGATTGCGCAACATCAGCCACATTAGCGAAATACTGAATGGATATCTTATCTGATGGGGAGTGAACGATCGTTCCTCGAACCTGTTCTCCTCACAAAATAACCTGTTTGGCCGACAGCCCGAGAATGGTCGCTTTGCTTGCAGTCGCCAAGACTTCTGCGAGAGCCTGCGAGGACATCGTCCTTTCTGAAGCAACTTACTTCGTTCATAGCCCAGTCGCTCATCTAGGGATGCAACTAGAATATCGAGGAGCCTGAAGGCGGACTCTTAGCTATGTGCGTCACTGTCACTAACAGGCCTAACAGGACGCGGCAATCAAAGTATTGCAGCCGATGATAGTTTGGGAGCTCTTCGAAGAACGGCCGAAAGCCCTGGGACACAGTCGGTAGCGATCGTGTGAGGTTTGATAAGTAGTGGTATGTTGAATTTCTCTCAGCTCTCATTGTTTCCCCTCCGCGAATTTCCCTTATTCATTTGTGTGACTTAAAGATAAGTTCGGAGGGACTGTTCGCTGTGAGGCCAGGATCTCCACCCAGGATAAGATTTGCAAGGCTTGGATTCATCGGTTTCTCAAGTCCTCGGATTGGAAATTTTCACATGGAAGGTCCAGGGAATTGTTCCTAACGATAGACAACATCGTTGAAGTCGGAAGAACTTTTCGCATTCTCCACGAAGCAGTACTGACAAGTGTGCGATTTTCTTCGATCTCCGATGAAGTGCAATACAATCATGCTCTGTGGACCATCCTCTGCCAGTTGAGGAGGAGCTGACACTAATCATACATACAGCAGGCTAACGAGAGAGTTTGCCAGAGGATGCTTACATGTTGAGCAGGCCTAATCACCAAACTCACCCGGTTCTCAAACACAGCTTGCACAAGGCAAAGAACGTTTATTCCTTCCAAAATCTGGTCTGATCGATGTAAGCGACCCTCATCCCAGTCACCCGAAAAGAGGCGGTGAGCCCTGGCTCCATGGTTGCATCAGATTTCAAATGCACCGGAAGTGCCCGACCATCAGAGTTCCTTCAAAATGGCGAATTTCTTCTCTCTGGCACGTTCGACTAGCGTCTGGTCGAGCTCTATTTCTCTTCTGACCGATAATATGACGAGTGAATCTTTTCCTCCAGCAAAATCCGCTGCGGTTAAGTTTGCAACTTTTGGCGCCCCCAAAGTCCAAGGCTAAAGCTGCTGACGTACTCAAATCAACGTGTAGCCAATTGCATGGCTTGGCTTTGCGGCAGATGAAAAAGCTAGCCAAGTGGCTGTGGCCAAACCTTTTTGTTTCCTGTTCCTTGTATGTGGCCTTTGAATGTGCATGAAGCTAACGAATTTGCCCTATTTCCTCAATTGGTCCAACCTCCCTTCAAATCTTGGGGGCAAAAAAGCGACTTTTGTGGGTCGACCAGTCAGCTTTGTCCCGGGAGGCAATCATAGGCTTGCAAGACTGAGAAATACGCAGGAGAGTTTGTTGAGAATTTTGTAGACTTCGAGCCGTCACCGGGCATACCGGACAAATTTAGGCGTTCCGCATCTTGCTAGTTGGTCAACCGCCGGACTCTCTGAGCCGAAGGAGCATTACTCCTCCTTATGCACGGTAGTTCCAACCAACCAGTCCAACGTTGTAGAGTAACCCACCAGTCACCGGCAACTACTCAACAACGTTGTAATGGATTTGAAAGCCAGATTATGATGCCATTGCAGCAAGGCACGAGCCACCGAGGATTGACCAAAAACAAAGTCCGCGTTTCGAAATCGAGTTCCCCGGGGTAGTCGACGTAAAACACGTTCGAGATCGTTTCGCGCCAACAAACGGCCGCTGGAAATAATATGATGTGCCAACATTTGACTTGTCCTCATCAAAATTCAGGACACCTGCTTGGGCCGGGTCAGGATGTCAGGGGCCCTCAGGTTGACACGTGGGAGTGGTGATGTTCCTTGCTCCTGTTCCTGTTCCTGTTCCTGGACTAACTTGTTGTGCGCCTAGCGAAACCCCGTGAAAACTGGTGCGGCATTTTTCGGCAGACGTTGCTCCAATCCCCAATCCTGCTATTCCAGCTGCCTCCAGCTCTCCTCCCGTCCCGCCCCTGCCAATTTTCTCAATCACAAGCCACCCATGTGATGGTGCGTTAGCCTCAGGTACCAACTTTTTGTGCTCGAATGGCCAACTCGGATAACACGGCAGCGTGGAGCTAAAAAACGGGTCCAGGAGCAAATGTCCCAGGGCCCGCCAGTCAGGTAGAGAGACCGCGCTGACAACCCCTGGCGCCTCACCCGTCGCTAACGTCTGAGGATTTTCCACTATACGAAGGGGCGGAATCTCCAATGGGAAATTTTGTTTCCCCAAGTCCGGACCCAAATTAGAGTGAAAGATTTGGCTCTACTGCAAGACTACTGCATCCACATGCAGAAGAAAACCTCTATGTTTCCGTTACGTTTCGCCCTTCAAAGTTTCTGGGGACCAGGCAAGCCCCACCAGGAACCGCCCCTTTGGGCACGTGTCAATCTACATAAACGAGTCTCTCCCGTGTGGCTGGGTGCTCTCCCTTTCCCGTAAAGTATCACTGTCCTTTTCGAGATAACTAGAACGAGCCGGTCTCTACTCAGCATCACTCTTTTGCTGCAAGAGCCTCAATCACACAGTCATTCTTGAACGGCCCACTCCTTGCGCAATCTCATATTCCACTTACTATACGTTCAGCTTAGTCTGTCCCAGTCTCAACGACACTCACGACATGCATACCTTTACCATCTCAGGCGCAGCGGTGCTGCTCGCTCTCGCTCCATCTGCATTGGCCGTCGGATCAGCTTCAGTTACAAACATGTGTAGCTTTCCCATCTACTACGCGTCGATCGCCGGCCAACCTGAACCCATGCAAGCTATGCCTCCTGGAGGCAGCATGTCCCAAGCATACAGCGTGCAGGGTGAAGGCGTGTCCGTCAAGCTCGCCATGGACGACTCCGAGTCTGGGCCAATCTCTCAATTCGAGTATACATGGGCTTCCGGCAAAATCAACTACGATCTCTCCAACATCAACGGCTACCCGTTCTCAGCAGATGGCATAACCATCACACCATCAATACAGAACGACCCCAACAACCCAACATGCGTACCCATTGTCTGCCCAGCAGGAGCATCGGTCTGCTCTGCCGCATATAACCAACCAGATGACACCCGGACCATGGTGTGCAGTGACCAGGCTTCCATCAGCCTCACACTTTGCCCTGGAGGATCAGCAAAGAGAGACGTGCACCTCCACCCCGAGTCTCATCCCCGCTCAATCCGCCACCCCCACGGACGCGTTTGGGTAACCGTATAAAAGGCTGCTGAGACAATCACATTGCGCAGCAAGTCTGCCGCCCCTGGCACCTCACCTGCACTGCCACTCCTTCATTGGACGACCACGTCCTCGTTACTGCAGCGCCAGAAATTTGTTTTATCTCAGCGACTTTATATAGAAAGGTACATGCCTCAGGGTAAGGCATCGCCCCATCAAGGATGGAATGACGTGATGATGTAAGACGGCGTTTTCTCAGGGAGCTGGGAATATGAGTTGTTTTATCGTCATGCACAGATGGATTTCGGGTATATGAAAGCGGGCAATTCAAGGAAGGACATGGACTTGGCGATTTACGTCCCTGAAAAACCAGAATAGATTTCACTTCTTGGACAACCAATTAGGGTAACGATGAATCAATGCAAATTGATGAGATTCAAAGGGCAACAATCATCTGTTCCTGTATTGCTGCGATTACGTGTGCAAACAATTTGATGAGGGAACGCGCGGCGACTAATCTCCCGTTCCAACTTGCATCACCCACGTTATAGAGAGCACGCGTTGCCGCAATTTCTTTCACCGTATGCTCGACTAGTCTCCCTCTAGGTAGCTCCAAGAAAGTCTTTTAACGTCAATCTCGTTGTCGAGCCGGTCGGCCACCAACTCACAACGGAAATTCATCTCTTCAGGCCATTACGACGTCTTCACCCCTTGATAATTATCATGTCACCGACATCTTCCAACACCATCGGCAATTCCTTCCTAGAGGTCCGGTACAAAATGACGACCTTATTATCGACGACCTTGCTTTCCCTGCCAGTGGAAGATGTGAATTGACATGAGCAATAATAAGTACATGAAACGATTAGTTTGATCGTAGTTCCACGACTTCACTTGGCACAAAATGCTTGGCCTGCTGGCCGCAAATATTAGTGGGCAAAATAGCCCCTTCCCATTCCTACAAACTTCCTTCGACTCTTCAAATCCTCTTTTCTCCCTTCTCGGAATCCTGCGCTGCTGAAAAGCTAGCTAGAATGTCACTCTACCTACAGCCACGTGAAATATTGCACCACAATAGAGAAAACTCAATCCTCTTTTCATGCCTTCTATTCAAGCATGAGCCGTTTGCTAAGCTTCCCAGCATGTCGCTCCGCCAATGACTCGAACATTGCCGCTCAGCCTCCTCGATCCTCCCGCCGAGGTGCGGCTTAGGATTTACCACTTCCTCATCCCACAAGGCCATCGCTTCTGTATCCATCGCAATGACAGTCCCTGGGTCTTATCTTGCATTGTGTTCATTCAAAGAGGATATGATGAGTTTCAATCAAGTCATTTCACAGCTCTCCGGTATCCGAAGCCTGTCCTTTGACAATATTAGTCCATATTTCAGCACTTGCGAATGGAGCGTCCCGCACCTCTCGTTTGCAAAACGTATTGAGAAGTAGCTCCCATGGCTCACAAAGTTCAGTCACTGCGCCGTAGATGCAGAGGAGCGTTTCTTGCGCTTCACTACGGAAGATTTAGAGCGCAGGGTCGATGTGAGTGCTTCCATAGTATAGTGATTTCTGATAATTGAGCAAACGTCTGAGAGATTCGAGGCTAATGCGAACGCGCCGTAGGAATGCCAGACTATCTTGCCGCCGCTGCCGAAGCTATTCAGGGAGCTTATGGCACTGATAGACTATGATAGGGGATGATGAAGGACATAAAGCAGACATTGGCGCGCGCTGGTTATTGTCCTTCATGAATGGGGTAGAAGCGAGACGTGAACTCGGCAGAATTGGCGACATTGTAATATCCGTCCCTGGGTCGCGGGACGCACCGCGAGACGGGACAGATCGTAAGTACTTTGTCTTTGACGTGCTAGGATTAAACCGAGCCGACATTGCGTAAACTTACGGTCCGCTAAGATCCTATTGTTAGTACTATGTCAGACAATCGCTGTCATCACCTTCGACAGCTAGCAGCCGAACAGATAGATAGCGTAGAGTAAGTAAGGGACAACCCTCTGTAGTAAAAATGTAAAAGAAGAGTTTTTGGCAGCAGCATATAACTCAATATCTTCATTAGTTCATCGAAGGTGCAACTCCTCAAATCTCTCAGGGTGTTCTCCGATGATATCCGCAGCCTGCCCATCCATGACACCATGAACATCTTCAATACACTTAGCTTCAAATAGGGTACACACAAGTGAGGGGGGTACTTACAAGCTCCGCCAATAACTTGATGCCACTCGCTTATTAACCTTCGGCAGGTCTTTACAGAGCAGCCGAGCCCGGCGCAGTTGCTTATATCAGTGTGACTCGAACACTCAAGACGTGCACTATACAGAACCTTTTTCCTAAGGACAACGGGAACATGGCATCCAGGTATAATGTAAATGTCATCCCCCACTCGGCTAGCCCTAGGTCCCAGACCGATAAGCCCACTAACGATGATAAATTTTTTCCCGTGAACACACCGCCGAGCGTTAACAAGAAAGTTGTCGCCACCTAGATTCTGAAGCAAAGTCCCATCGGCATTTCGGTCGCCTGAAAGAGTTCGAAGCAATGCCTCATGGCTGGTTTGCCCCAACGGAAAGAGAAGCTCGTCCATGGAGCTGATTATGCGGTCAGCTTCTTCGGCCATTACTGTCAAGTCACGTCCGTAGAAACCACTTCCAGCCACTGAGACCGTTCCAAGGTGTTGTCCTTTCGTCTTCAGCTCATAAAGGACGTCATGACTGATTCCAACAAATGTCGCAGTCGGTTTAAGAGAGCCAGAAGCACAATAGGGACTCATACTCTCTATTTCAGGCATGTCGTAGTCTCCAGGTACCGGAAAGCTGAGGCGTCGTTGTGCCCAGTTGGGGGCCCATGAGGGCAGCCGAGGTATCACTGCGCTCTTGTATCCATCAGCCCGCTTCAGGAAGCTCGCGTCGTCGGAGTCTGTCCTCTGCTCTGGCGATGTGCGAAGTCTGAAAGATGCCCGCCCCTCGGAGTCATGGATCAAGTGCAAGTGTGCAGAGTCGACTAGTATAGGCTTCGAAATTTCTGTAAAGACCGATGGATCGTCCTTCTCTTCCAATAATGGCTCCACAAGATTTAGGAACTTCAAGTCCTCCATCATTAGGTAAATGAAAAATGCGGTGCTTGCAAATATTTGAGCAGCGTCTTTGTCGTAGTTCGCTTTCCAAAGCCCTGGCAATCCAGGCTCGTATTCGAGTTTAAGTAGCGGAAATATCCCAATGGAGCCGAATGGATATAATATACTGAGGCTCGCATAGACATGGTCACGTGGATCTGTGGCTTCTAGGTCTCTATAAGCAATCAAAAGCTGAAGTAATCGCTTTTCGTAGGCCGGCGGCGTATTAGACGACGATGAGCTGCCCCCCCGCGCGATATTCTTTAACTGCTCCATTCGCCTAATAAAAGGCATGCGTGTAAGCAACATAGAATTACCGCAAGCGATTGTGTTTCCTAACAACGGAGCAACAAGATCAACCGAGTCAACGAAATCTTGCCAGTCTAGTTGTCTTGAGCCGCACAGAACAGTGCATAATCGTGAAAAGGCCACTTCCTGGATGACCCATACACGGCTCCACCAAGCTCTTTGGAACAGCATGGCTATAGATCTCTGAGCGTCTTCCACTGATAGTCGCGTAGTTCTCTCCTCTGACTTTTCAATGGTATTACCAAGCTTAAACGCCTCATTCAGCTCTACCCCATCCTCTTTGCGATGCACGGCGGCAGCGTTTTGAATGAGATTGATCGCAAGATCGCTGAGTTCGGTGGCTTCTCCCAACCACACGATAACCTTATCGGCATGCGAGTAAATCTCATGCATCCGAGGCACTTGCCAGCCTTTCTCATCCGAGTCGGTTTGATTGATGCAAAGTGCGTCCACCCAGAGTATTCTTTCTGTCTCCAAGGTTCTCAGATGTCGAAGCGCGATGGCAAGATTCTTACGTATGGTTACCAGATGATCGTCGATCTCGATGGACATGGTCTCGCAGGGATCGCCCCAAGTGTAAGAGAGTGCTTCGTATGTAGTGCGTCTTGATGAACACGTAAGGCGACATCGAATACGCTCGTGGCAGGATCTTGCTGGGAGGAGGTGTAAAAGTCGAACGTCATATTGTGCGTCTATCTTAGTATAAGGATACTGTTTTGAAGTTGACATCGCAAGTTCTGACGGTCCTGCTTCTCGTAAGCACATGCCCAGAGGAACAGTTCTTCGGCAGTTCACTTACAGAGCTATCAGTGATTTGATGTCAAGCCTAGCCACAAATCTGGATCGGCGGTAGCATCAGCCGGGCGGCGCGGGCGTGTTATGTCAGACGTGCGGGGTCTGTATCTTTTTGCTTGGAAGTGCCGAACGGTGTGGCGGCCTTGCATGAATCTGGTCCACGGCTGCCACAGGGCTGGCGATGACTGCTCACCGTTCCTGTGGGACTTTAAGGCTCATATGAGGGTTGTTTATGAGTTTCAACAGTGGTACAAGACTAATGGTGGTGCTGCGGTGGAGAAGCTCTGTTTCGGGCGTGAAGGAGGCTCTCCGTAAATCAAACGCGACGACGACGATGGAACAAAATTTTTCTAATAACCCGCCCCTGGAGCGTTCAGCAGTGCCCATAGCATACGACTGACGCACAATTATCGGAACTTTCGACGTGCACAAAAGTTTGAATTGCCTAAAGTCAAAGTACCTGTGATTCGTCCCGTTACGGCGGGCATCCCGCTACCTAGGGACAGACGTTAGGCAAGCTAGGGTACTGCCTAGAAAGCTACGAGGGGCCAGTGCCGAGGCTTGGCAACCCTGTCGCCCCATTGGAGTTTGCCGGGGGCGGGCACCTTCAACTCGGCGCCTGAGTAGAGTGAGTATTCGATCTTCTAGCAGCCTTTTCCCTCAGGCCAGCTGAAACGTTGGGCAAACGTGCGGGGTCAGCCCCTTCCACCAGATCTGGGCCTAACAGGTGCTTGGTGTAATGGTTACCGCGCTCTAAGAACGCGTTTTAGTGTGCCTGTGAAAGCGCTCGTGGTTTACTTTGATTTCGAACATATCAACGTGGTCTCCCTTTCTATAGCCGCTGCCTCGTCCCTTTGTCGCGCACAGGACAGGGCACATCTCATCCAGCCTTATTCGTCCTGAAACAAGGCAGCTAGTGGCAACTGACATCCTCCTGTCGTGTCGGCGGCTTCCAGTGAGGTTTAAACCTATAATTCCTCTCTGAGCATGACAGGATGGGTGCGCGCGGCCTCCTTGACCTTCCAACTGAAGTTCGACTCAACATCTACAGCTTCCTCTTACCTAGCTCAACCATTATTCCCTTCAGAGGCGCTGGACTCTCCAAGATGCGCAATGTCCCTCTCAAAATCGCTCTCAAAGCAGTCTCAGCACTGCTCCAGGTCCACTCAACTTGCTACAGGGACATCATCGTTCCACTCTATGCCTTGAACAAATTCACGCTCTTGTCAGCCACCGATGCCGCTCATTGGATCAAAATGATCGGGCGCCAGAATGCGGCGTTAATACAAACTATTCAGCTTCGCTGGGTGGGAAGCCGTAGCGCAGAAGAGCGCAGACGACAGATGAAGGACTATATTTCAGTCCTTCCGCACCTATCCGCCGTCCGAAGCATCATATTTGTTGGCCTAGGTCCGTTTCTTTTAATCCATTGGGACGGGTTCTATCATTGGAAACGTGATGCTCTCGAGCTTGCGAAGGGTATTGTCAGACGAATGCCATGGCTCGCCAAGGTCTATAGTTCTTCAGATCCGAGTTGTGATGCAACGAGCGTCTGCTTTGCGACCGGAAACCACACATACACGAAGTTTGTCAGTTTCCGACACTATGATGCCTGAACGCGGAGACTATCCAAAGACTAACACTTCTCAGGAGTCGCCCATCGACTTGAAAGCACTGAAGCCTAAGATGGCAAGGGAGCTGAAGGCACTCCTGAATTGGTGACGTTGTTGCGGAGGTGAAGACACCACGTGGGCAGAAGATGATAAGGGCGTCCAGCGTAGGATGATGACAAGCGCAGCTTTAGGTTTTGTAGACCTCAAGACACGAAGAGATCTAAAGGCAGGCTAGTCCACAGACCCTCCTTCCTAATTTCAGTATCGAAAAGAACTTCCATCCTGCTCTAAATAGTTCGACTCGCACGACGATTTCGGCTTGATTCACCTTCATTCCTCGAAGGCATGGTAAGGATCGGATGGCTGACTAAGCATCGCCAGACCCCGGAAAGACCGATAGGCAAATGGTTTGCACATCAACCTCCACATGTTCATGAAAGCGTGTTGACATCAATCAGAGAAGCAGATTCCACCCGGTATCAAAATAGTATCACTCGTGGTCTCCACTTGGTGTCAGTCAGTGTTGTCTGATGCGTGCTCACCCATTGCCACTGTCATGTACGAGTCACACTCGCATCCCGAAATCTGGCCTTACCCGCGCGATCCGGGACATCTGTAGAATGTTTGATCGTTGGCACAGGCAGGCCACTTAGGTTCTCTCACTCATATCTTGGACAGCGATAAGCTTTGCCGAGGTATCCGTACCTTGAGCTTGCCGTCGAGGTCTCCCCTGGTCCCCTTGTCTACAAATATATATTGCAGTGAACTCCCGTCTTTTCTTATTGTTCCCGTTGCTGCATCCTCGCTGTTTACTTGCCTTCCAAAGCTCTTCTAGCTATGACCGATGATGACAATCCCGTCGATGTCGAAAAGGACAAGCAAGAGACGCCGTCGCCTCCGGCACTACTAAAAACCCGGGGCCGCAAAGACAGCTCTGCACTCAACGTACTACGCCTCATCAACACGCACGACCATGCTCATCCAATATACTGGCCACTCTGGAAGAAGTGGTCCATTGTAACGATATACTGCCTGCTGCAAGTCTTTGTCACCCTAACCTCAACCACATATGTATCCGCAGAATTCCAAATCCAAGAACGATTTCCAGCGAGCACCCAAGTCATCACACTCGGCCAGTCGATGTTCATTGCCGGCAATGCTGTGGGACCTGCGTTCTTGGGCCCCCTGGCGGACATAGGCGGGAGGAAATGGGTCTATGTTATCTCGATCTTCCTTTATGGCGTCCTCAACATCGGCACAGCGCTGGCCTACAATCTGCCCATGCTCATCATTTTTCAATTCCTCTGCGGCGCCGCGGGTTCAACAGCACTAAGTAACGTCGCGGGTACGATTGCAGATCTGTGGGCGGATAGAGACGATGCCGGCCAACCAATGGCGCTGTTCGTGCTGAGTGCAAACGTCGGTCCGAGTCTGGGGTCGCCAGTGGGGGAATGGATTGCAGTGAATCCACACATGGGCTGGCGATGGATCTTCTACATCAACATCATCATTGCGGGTGCATTCGCCTTTGCCATGATCTTCGTACCGGAGACGCTACCCAGGATTGTGATTGCGAGGGCTGTGAAACGGCACGGGAGCGTGGATGAGAATACTCTGGCTGTTGCTGCTGGATCTAGCAAGATCCGAGTGATGCAGGAGATGCGCTTCGTGGCCACGATGGCTTTGCGCATCATGATCACGGAGCCGATTGTGATTTTCCTTGCCCTCTACAATGGTGCACTCTCGATTCCGTTGGCTGAGCTTGGAACACTAGACCTTGCTAACTTGTTCCCGCAGGCTGGGCATACGGCCTCCTATTTCTCTACCTCGACGGTGTCTTTGCAGTCTTCGCCGTCAACAACGGCCTTAGGTGTGTCCCAAACACTTCTGTCCTAACCCTTGAAATTCCCTAGACCCACCTTCATTAACCCACTCTACTCCCTAGCTACGTCGGCGCATCTCTGACCTACCTCAACTTCTGCGCCGGCGTCATATGCACCTTCCTCTTCATGCCCGTTCAAACTTACTTCTACGCCCGAGACCGCCGCCTCCATTCCGGCCGTAACCGGCCCGAAGCCCGCTTCCTGACGTGAGTTTTTCCTCCTCTCTGCCAGATTTCTGGGATTTTGGCATTCACTGACCGCCACCCCTTCGCTTAGGTCCCTCGTCTGCGTCTGGCTCTTCCCAATCTCTCTGTTCTGGTTCGCGTTCACATCCAACGGCAAGACATCCTTCTGGTCGCCCGTCATCGCCGGCGGCGTCCTCGGCTTCGCCGACCCGCTCCTCTACCAGTCCATGCTCTCTTACATCACCGACTCGTACCCCAACTACGCCGCCTCGGCCGTCGCGGCATTCCTGATCCCGAGCTTCATCCTCGCGGCCGCGTTCGCGCATATCGGGATCGTTATGTTTGCGAACCTGGGCACGACGTGGGCGGTGGCGACACTGGCGTTTATTAGCCTGGGCATTGTGGCGCTGGTGTATGGGTTGTATTTTGGGGGGCCGTGGTTGAGGAGCAAGAGTCGGTTGGCTAGGAGCTTTTGAGTAACTTGATCAACGCTTAAATGGCACCCGGTTAAGTTTGAAGACTAACTTGAATTTCTTTTCATTCCGTGCATTTTCTTGTACCCTACCGGCGACTTTTTTTTTCATCCATTTCCCCCGTCCTCTCAGCGTAGATACAATAGACTATTCTTGTTAATGAGATCAATGCCTGCCGCCCTGAAAGTATCCGGCTCCGCAAAACTTGTCACATTCGCATCCCACACGATATTCTGCGCTCCACTCCCAGTCCCGTATATTGGCCACGGCGCCGCCTTGCCCGCAATCAGCTTCCCCGCCATCCCATTCCTGAAACTGTTCGGATCCAGATCGTGCACGAAGCTCGCCCAGGAACAACTCATCAGCTTGCTCAGGTCGAGGTAGCTCTGTGGCTTGTCGAGGAAAGGGTTGATGGCGTATCCAAGACCGTGGACGTTGTTGAAGACGAAGGCGACTTCTTGGAAGTGCGTGACGCCGATTTCGGGCGGGATGCCAGCGGGGCGCGCATTGAAGCGAAAGCAGTAGGCGGGTACGGAAGCGGCGGCCCAGGTCGCGCAGGTCAGGCGCCGGTTGGCGATGAAGACTTCGTCGCCAGCGTAGGCGGAGGTGCGGCGGTATTCATAGCCTGAAGGTTGAGGAAAGCACAGGTTTGTCATTAGTGGGTGTATTGTAGAGGAACGGTTTAGAGGAGTAGGGGAGAGAGGGAGAGAGGGGGGAAGGGTTACGAAGGGCTAGGCTGCTTCGACTGTGCTCACCATAAGTTGCATTGAGTCGCTCAGCTCCTAACTCTGCTGGTATACCGAGGGAAGGGTCGTCGGGGTATGCTGCAAGGATCTTTTGGACAAAGAAAGCAGGGAGCGCTGCCTGAGTTGCGGGATTGGCCCCGCCTCCAATGTAAGCGGCAAACTGCGTGGCGTTTTCGATGCCCTGTGGACCGAAAGCAGTCCCCTCGTCCGTGTTGGCGCCGTCAATGATGGGCACTTTGACAAAGTCGCCGTCTGCGAGTTGGATGGAGCCAAACTTCTGGATGAAGTCGCCGTCAATGACCGGTTCAAATGGGGTCACTTGGAATGCCGTCTGGTTGAAGACTGCGTTGAGCTTCGCGTATGGGACTGTACGGAGGCAACCCAAGGTGTCGGTCTGATTATCGCAACCCGTCTGTTTGGCAATCAAGTCGTATGAAGGCTGGTAGAACCCGGCATCTCGGTAGGGAACATAGTTGACTGGGTTTCCAGACTCCATAATAGCACCACGAAAAAGCTTATCATCTCTTCCGCCATATGCGACGAGGTGTGCGCCAACGCTGTAACCGCCTGCACTTTCTCCCCAGATGGTAACTTTGGCCGGATCGCCACCAAAGGCCGCGATGTTTTCTTGGATCCAGTGGAGGGCGAGACGCTGGTCTCTCAGTCCTAGGTTCGAGTTGCCGCTACCTTGAACTTGCTGTGAATACAGGAAACCCCATGGGCCGAGTCTGTAAGCAATGGAGACTCCTATTATGGGCTTGCCTATCTGCACCGAATTCTCCACAATGAAGGATAGATTGTATCTGCGATCGGCTGTGCCACCCATCTGCAACCCTCCACCATGTATCCACACCGCCACTGGGAGTTGCTGCCCGGAATAGTTTGTTGGCCTAATTACATTGAGTGCAAGGCAGTCCTCGGACACCTCATACCCAATATCATCACCTCCATAGCCAACACATTCCGGATAATATGCCGTAGCAGATCTAGTTCCATTGAAGCTCGAGTTCAACGACTTTGGAACTGTCAGTCTCAGGTCACCAAGGGGCGGCTGGGCGTATGGGATTCCGAGGAAGAGATCTTGGTTGTAGGATGCCAAGTGAAAGCCGGCATAGGTGCCGTTCTTTGTCTTTGCTGTTGGAGCTGCGCAACCAAAATCGAGAATGCACCAAAGGGTCACGATCAGCGGCCACAAAGCTGCCATAGCGATTGCCAGCACAGCGAAACCTATGAGTGAGGGGCGCCATCGCCTTTGGGAAGCCCACATCCTTTTGTAGCTCTCTTCCCCACACCGCAAGCCCCGTACACCATGACGTCTAAGTTCTGTCGATGGAGGCCATGCGGGTACTACGGCTAAGCCTGTTCGAGCAGTTTCGTGTTGTTGGAGTAGGATCTTCGCGAAGCTGGGGAGCCGGTAGCTGTACACAGCAGAAGGCAAGACTACGTCAAAGATGATCCCCGCAGCGCCATTTTTCAAGGCCGAGGAGCCTCATAACCTTGCTCAAACTGGCCCAACTGTGGGTCCTGAGTCTCTCGGCAGGGCACTTCCCGCCTTATCAATGCCCCGAATCACCATACTCAACCCTCTACGTTACAAACAAACCTCGGGGCTTGTCCCGAGAATCCCCGGGCTTGCAATCAATCCAAGCTCAGAAGTGATCATTCGATTCTTTGGGCTGGGAAGTGTGAAATTATATCTTGGACCGTGTGGGTCCTGTTCTACTATGCTTCCCGCTAACCCGAGATCCTGTACTGGGCTACCTAGCTTCTCTTCAACCTTCCATCCAGTCTGGTACGCCAGCTCAACAAGGTCGAGGGGATAGAATCCGAAAACTGTAACGCCTTCTGGAACCTCATCCAATTTATACCGCCCACCCTCAGACACTCTTCCGGGCGACCTATAGCGCATGTATTCTGGTTCTGGCTTTGGAAGCAACATTGCCGCTCGATCAATAAGTCGTATGCTCTCAAGTGGCCGACCGATGAATGCAATTTGAACGTCTTCCTCAAGTTGGTACACCACATCGCCGATATGGACCTGACTGCAAGCAGTAGCGAGGACCGAAGTGTCGTTAACGAATGACCTCACGATCATCAATTTTGGTAAACGGAGTTCGAGCTCTGTTGGCCATTGCTCCTGTTGTGGACTGACGAAATCTATGATTTCCTCGGCATCAAAGTCGTCATCGGCACTCCAATGTGCGGCATACCAAGCGGCAACTGCATGCCTAGTCGATTCATCGAAGATTTCCAGAGAAAAGTGTCAGGCGTCGTAGCCAATCGTCCAAGTCCTCGAGCTTATCCGTGGCACCATCGGAGACGATCGAAGCGACTGTTCCAAAGGCTGCAGTGGCAATGCCGATCAAGCATGTGCACACATCAAACTCGGCTTGTGGCCAGCTTTGAAACGAGAGCCTAGTTTCTGTCTCATGTTTACATCCAAGAAAGGCTGCACTTCCCTTGTGGTGATGCCGAGCGCGTTTTGGAAGATGAAGCTGAGATGGAAGTATAGATCAAGACACCGGTATCTGTAAAGCTGCATGGCTTTAACGTACAATTGTACTGGATGTATGACGTAGTCAAGCTTCAACTCTTGTCTCCAGTATCAGACTCAGGAGAGCAAATACCTTGTCTCGGCGGCCTTGGCAACGGCTTTGAAAGAACCTGTTTATCAACCCTCCGAGAGGCACCTTATGAGGTCATCCCTTTTGCTCAAGGAGCATGTTAAGGGGCTTGAATATTGTACTACTCTTCAGTACGGTAGGTGGGAAAGTTGAGGTGAAACCGTCTTTCACCACCTCTTGAAGAGCTCCATTGTTGCCCACGCAGTGCGTTTTCGACCGTAGCACACCTCAATGTATGCTAGCTCAACGGCATCAACGTTGGTACTAGTGATGATACCTTATCTGCAGGACCAGCCAGAGAATATGCATTCGCAGAAGCTGAATGACCCATGGTGGATTGGTGCGGGTGGAACATAGTGTGCATTAATTCTTCCGCAGAAACCAGCCGACCACATCAGTTTACTCTTGACGAGGTAATACCCCTTTGTAATTCCAAGATAACCAATTGATATCGTGACTGATTGGTAACTTGGTAAGGAAAAGTACGTAGAAGCAGGAACTGTGAAAGATTTTTCACGAGTGAGGAAAAACGCAAGACCAAAGATCGCATTTCTGGGGTGAAAACTGTAGAGGCCCAAGAAGCTATGATTGTTAGTGGAGAAGCTCTAGTGACAGATACCATGATTTAAATGAGCTGACCTGGGAAACCCTACCGCGTAGGGAGCCGTTCTTACTCACATTCACCTTGGTAAATCACTTTTGGAAGTAAAGAAGCTGGAAAAAGGATTGTCAATTTCAAGTGTGTGCATGCTTCGAGATCGCCTCTGAAATGCTTGGCGCTGTGAGGGTCCTTGAACCTAGTGATGGCAAGCTCTACCTCCGGTCTATAGGAAAGCTGTCAATCACGTCAAGCAAAGGAGCAGGCTCAAATCACACTGAGCCAAGGCTTGCAGACGTATCTCAATCGATACACACAC
>Ga0335072_10003390_pt1 | contig 24045 bp, 19 predicted proteins | sample Lox_Sample_21_FD_206725 | JGI IMG/M metagenome (GOLD analysis project Ga0335072, IMG submission 206725) | Soil microbial communities from Loxahatchee National Wildlife Refuge, Florida, United States - Lox_Sample_2.1 | ecosystem: Environmental > Terrestrial > Soil > Wetlands | place: USA... | reverse complement strand
GCGGCCAAAAGCGGCCGCAACGATTTGGAAGCTTCGCTCAGGATGACGTCCGTGGTTTGTTTGATACGAGGAGTGCTGGTGCGAGCGACGGTCTTTCAACCGCCAGTCCTCCTATTAACTCAAGGGTTAATAGGAGGGGGTCTTAGCCCCGACCCTCCCCACTGAATCAAGCACTTCCCGAGGGGTCCACCCCCTCTGCGGGCGATTCGGCTGTTACCGTCCGCGACCGATGGGCGGGCCCAGGGTGAGGCGGGCCATCTCGCGCTGCGTGCCCGGGTAAGGGGTCAGCTCGTCGGCGTCGTCGCGGTCCGGCTGCAGCAGCCAGACGCGGCGATTGGGGAAGGCCTCGATCAGCTTCTCATCGGTCTCCGGCGTCAGGCTGCGCGCCCAGATGATGTCGGCGCGGGCGAGGTTGGCCTGATTGAAGATCCACTCCTCGCGCGGGACGTGGCCGGCCGAGTAGCGGACGAGGCAGAGCTGGCGTCCGGGTTCGCGCTCGAGGATACCCTCGATACGCGGGCGCTCGACGGAGGTGTTGAGAGGCTGCGGCGGCACCGAGGCGTAGAGCCAGACCTTCCAGAAGAGGCTGAGGGCGATGACGATCTCGGCGAAGGCGACCCCGCGGGAGAGCGCGACGCCGTCCCGGCTCCAGCGCGGCAGCCGGATGCGGCGAAGCGCATAGAGGCCGAACGCGATGAGCAGGAAGAAGAGCGAGGATGCGGCGGCTCCGTACTGCGGGAACGGATACCAGCCCATGATGACGAGTTCGAGCGCGAAGGCGGCGAAGGCCAGCAGCGGAGCGGCGAACAGGCGCACGCGGCGACGGCGGAGGCTGTGCAGGGCCACGATCGCGAGGCCGAGCAGGAGCAGTGCGCCGAATCCGAAGAGGAAGGACTGGTAGTAGACCTCGATCTTGGTGGACAGGAACGTCAGAGGATGGCTGGCGGCCCAGTAGTGCTCGGGGATCTCCCAGTTGGTGTAGAAGCGGCGCATCGATTCAACGTCGTAGTGCGGGATGGGGCGCATGCGCGAGAAGAGGAAGGGCCCGGTGATGTGGTAGTCGCGGTAGTTGAGCATGTAGGGGAAGAGCAGCGCATGTCCGGTGCCGCGGGCGTTGTAGTAGCAGAGCCAGGCGAAGGCCGAGCCGACCATCGCGAGAATGACGGCCGCCCGCGCGGCGATCGCCTGCCACCGGCGGCGCCGCATCGACCAGGCGAGAACAAGGACGAGAGGGAGACTGAAGACGAAGCCTTCGTAAGGCCGCGTGAGCATGAGGATCACGAGACCAAGACCGAGCAGGCCGGCGGAATCGAGACGCCGCGAGCGCAGGACGCGAGGCACGCTGCCCAGAACGAGTGCACCGCCCAGACAGGGAAGTCCCAGACAGAAGTAGTTATCGAACCACCAGTTGCCGTTGTAGACGACGAGGATGGCGATGGAGGCGGCGATCAGGGCGTAGCGGCGGGGAAGCCACGCGGAGACCATCCAGTAGATGGAGGCGCAGAAGGCGGCGGTGATGAAGAGCACGGCGAGCCAGGCGAGGCCGAGTTTCTCACCGGCGGCGAGCGCGAGGCTGGTGCCGGGCAGATACATCGACTGCCACGTGGGTCCGGTGTTGACGTGAATGGTCTCGAAGGCGGCGGGAACGGGGGGCAGCGGATTGGTGAGCCGGCCGGCGGCGAAGGTATCGGCGCCGAACAGATAACTGAACTCGTCGTGATAGAGCGGTTTGGGAACGGGGATCAGCGGCAGAAGCGCGAGGCGAATCGCGATCGAGGAGAGGAAGAGGACCGCGAGGCATCGACGCGGACGGCTGGCGAGACGGGTAAGCTGCCTCTCGACCTGGCCAAGATGGTGGGTCCAGAACTTCCAGCGCGCGGCGGCCAGAGCGAGGACGCCGATGATGAGCTCGTCTCTGGCGTCGCGGGCCAGAGAGTGAAGAATCATGAGGGGAGAACCTCCGTTGGCTGAAGCCGTCGATGCGTCGGCTTGCATCTCCGCCCTGCTCGTGGAGGCCAACGAAGAAACAACGCACGCGAGTTATGCGAACCCCGCGGTGGGGACTCAATCTATAGGACGCAGGTACCGCGAAATTTGCTTACCGATGCGAGGTGCAGAACGAGACTTCTCCATTGCGATGGGGGGGATTGTTAAATGTCGATTGCACGAGGCAACCTTCTCGCGGAAGAGTGAGGACGGTGGATGGAAGAGAGTGCGTGCGGCGTGCGGGATTCTGCGGGGCTCGCTCTGCTTACGCGCCGGCGGGAGCGGGCTTTGCGTCGGACGTAGCCGGGAGGCTGGTATCAAGCTTGAGGATGAGCATGGTCATGTCGTCGTGCTGGGGAGCCCCGGCGGTGAATCTGTCGGCGGCGGCAAAGATGGCGCGGAGAACGTCACCGGCTTGTTTGTTGCTGACCTTGCGGGCGGCTTCGATCATGCGGTCTTCGCCCCATTCCTCGTCGTCCTTCGTCATGGCTTCGCTGATGCCGTCGGTGTAGAGGACGAGGAGGTCGCCGGGCTCGAGCGTGAGCGCCTGCTCGGTGTAGGGGGCGAAGGGAAGCAGACCGACGACGGGGCCGCCGGCTTCGAGGCGGATGACCTGATCCCCGCGGAGAAGAACCGGGGGGTTGTGGCCGGCGTTGACGCATTCGAGGCGGCGGGTTTGCGGATCGTAGGCGGCGAAGAAGAAAGTTGCGTAGCGATTGGAGGCTGAGGCTTCGTACACGAGGCGATTGACCTTGTGCATGAGCTTGGCGAAGTCGCGGGGATTGTCGAGGGTGACGCCGCGGAGCGAGGCGCGGAGGCTGGCCATGAGCAGCGCGGCAGAGATGCCTTTGCCGGAGACGTCGCCGATGGCGAGGCCGAGGCGGCCGTCTTCAAGATGGATGACGTCGTAGTAGTCGCCGCCGACGCCGAGAGCAGCGCGGCAGGATCCGGCGACAGAAGCGCCGGCGATGTTGGGCATCTCCTGAGGGAAGAGACGCTCCTGGACCTCGCGGGCGATCTCCATTTCGCGGTTGGCGCGCTCGCGCTGCGCAGCTTCGGCGGCGAGGGAGTGGGCGAGCTCGGAAACTTCGAGAGCAAGGCCGGTTTGCCGGGCGACGGTTTGCAGCACTTGTAAGTCGGTCCGGGACCAGGCCGCTTCGGAACGCTTGGGGCCGAGAGCCATGATACCCATGAGGCGATTGCGGCCGGGGAGGGGGACGAGGAGCTCGGCGTTGAGGAGGTCGAGGGCGCGGCGCTCGGCGGTTCCGGCCATCAGGTACCAGGCGTCGGGATCGTCGCGATAAAGGCGGGCGGGCTCGTTGGAGTTGACAAGGTAGCGGATGGACGAAGCCTGGGCGGGGAGGGTGAGGGCGCCGTCGGGAGAGACGCCGACGGCCTGCTCGACGTAGAACACGTCGCCACGGCGCAGGAGCATGGCGATCTGGCGGATGTGGAGAGTGTCGCAGACGGTGCGGGCAACGGTTTCCAGCAGCGGGCGGGTTTCGGTGAAGCGGCGGACTTCGTCCGACAGCTCGTTGAGCATGATCTCGGCGTTGTAGGCCTCACGGAAGAACTGCTTGTCGAGCCACTGCTCAAGGCGTTTGCTGACGCCGAAGCGGAGGGCGAGGATGAGGACGAGGAAGACGAGGGCCGCCCAGATGTCGGAAGGCTGCGGCTGACGGCGCTCGATCATGGGGAGGAAGAGGCGAACGCCGATGACGACGAGGAGAGCGATCTGCAGCACCCACAGCGTGGCTTTGGCGAGGGCGTAACGCGTGCCGAGGCGGAGGAGGACGCGGACGTCGAGGGCTCGCTGGACGACGACGACATAGGCGAGGGTGAGCGGCGCGAGCATGAAGAGGAAGGCGCCAGCGGTACGGATCCAGTAACCGGCGGTGGAATTGCCGTTGATGCGATACGGCGGGGGCAGGTCAGGGAGGAGAACAAAGACGATGAGCAGGGCACCCATGCCGATGCTCATGCCGGTGGTGAGGACGCGGAGACGGCGGCGAGCGTCTTCCGTTGAGGCGGTGAAGAGCTTGTCGAGGGTGAGGTAAAGGTAGGCCAGGACGCAAAAGAGGTTGAAGGGATTAATGATGTAGTTTCCGGCGAAGTTGCCGATGCGGGTGAGCAACGGGCCGTCGCCGCCGCGGTAGTAGTCGAGGAAGATGGCGGGAAAGAGGACGCAGACGGCGAGGCCGAAGACAGCGAAGAGGAGCCACTTAACCCAGCGGGCGCGGGCATCGATGCGGGAGCGCTCAGGGAAGTAGACGCCGAAGAGGAGAAGCGCGGGGGCACCAGCGAGCTGGAGAGACTGGTACCAGGCGCTGCGGAGGAAGAAGGAGACTCCTGTGGCGAGGCCCTGGTCGACGAAGACCACGCTGGGGAAGGTGAGGAGAACGAGAGTCAGCCAGGCGTTGCGGTCGGCGGGGCGGGAGAGAACCACCCAGTAGCCGATGACGAGGCAGATCAGGGTGAGGAGTCCTGCGAGGAGGAAGTCTTTCCAGAAGGCCCAAAGGGGGGTAAGGCGCCCGTAGTTATAGGGCTGGCGGACGAGGGTGATGGTGCGGGTGGCGTGGGAGCCATCGGGGCGGGTGACATCGACGTCGAGGATGTCGCCGGGATGGCTGTCGGAGAGGATAGTGGACCACTGGGCGAGGCCGGTGTAGGGAGCGCCGTTGAGCTGCTCGATGCGGTCGCCGGCGGCGAGGCCTGTGGCACTGGCTTCGGGGGCAAGGCCACGGTTGCGGATGATGCGGGTATCGGAATCGAAGCCGAAGGGGGTATTGACGCGCTGGTCCCAGTGGACGTGGGTTTCCCACATATCGGCGATCCCAGCGATCCAGTAGCCGAGGCTGGCAATAATCCAAAGAGCCAGAAAGAGGCGGAGAAGATTGGGAGACGCGGGCTTCTTCCGGTTCCGGTTTTTCATCCGTGGGGACATAGTATCCGATAGCCGGGAGCTGAGATCCATCTGCCAGCTGTCAGCCGCCAGCCAGGAGCCAGGAGCTGGGAGCCTGGAGCTGGGAGGCGGGTTACAGGTTGCGGGTTGCGGTAGCCCGAGCCACGAGCCCGGAGCCGCGGCGTATTCTTGATACGCATTGATACGAAGCGGGGAGGGTCAGAAGTTCATGCGGGTGACGATGGTGGCATTCCTGGTGGTGGGTGTGTCGTGCGCGGCGCAGACGCGGCCGGCGATTCTGGGGGTCTCGCATATCGCGGTGTATGCGAGCGATGCGGCGCAGGCCGAGCACTTTTACGTCCACGATATGGGGCTGAAAAAGGGGGACGATCCGGAGAACAGCGCCGGGGTGCGGTATTCGGTGAACCAGGAGCAGTTTGTGGAGGTATTGCCGCTGCCGGCCGATGCCGGGGCGAATCGGCTGGATCATCTGGCTTATCTCACGCGGAACGCCGAACAGCTGCGGGCGTATCTGGGGGCGAAGGGGGTAACGGTTCCGAACGCGGTGAAGAAGGGCAGCGACGGAAGCGCGTGGTTCGATGTGCAGGATCCGGAGGGGAACAAGGTGGAGTTTGTGCAGCCGCCGGCGAAGTTGCTGGACATGAAGGGGACGGCGGGGCTGTATGCGCTGAGCGGAGCCGATCCCATCGGGCGGCGAATCATTCATGTAGGGATGCTGGTGCGGGATCGCGAGAAGGAGGACACGTTCTATCGCGGGCTGCTGGGCTTCCAGCCTTATTGGTACGGGGGGATGCACGAGCACACGGACTGGGTGTCGCAGCAGGTTCCGGATGGGCACGACTGGCTGGAATACATGGTCTATAACGGTGACGGCGCGCCGGATCACATTTCGCAGCAGACGCTGGGGGTGCTGAATCATCTGTCGCTGGGCGTGGTGAACATGGAGAAGACCGTCACCACCCTGTATGAGGAGGACCGGCTGGGGGACACGCCGGCGCGTCCGCAGATCGGGCGGGATGGGAAGTGGCAGTTCAACGCGTACGATCCGGACAAGACGCGCGTGGAGTTGATGGAGTTCACAGCAGCGGCCAAGCCGTGCTGCTCAGAATTCACGGCGGCGAATCCGACGCCGGAGGGACAGCCGTAGGGATCAGGAAGCGCAGCTTGCTGATCGCGAGGCAGCCGGGAGCTGGCAGCCCGGAGCTGGAGCCTGGAGCTGATCATTCGGTGGCTTCCTCGTGCTTCCGGCGGGGTACGCCCAACACCGGCTGTGCAGCATCACAAAGGAGTTGGCGGCAATTTCCATTCACACCTGGCGTTACGTATCCGTGGTAGGATGACCGCCGCAGCGAGGTAGCCGTCGCATGCCGAAAGCAACAATTAACGGAGTCGCCCACGAATTCACGGGGGGTGAGCGGCTGCTGGCAGTGATCAACCGGAGTGGCGGAGCGCTGCCGCAGGTTTGCTACCACCCGCAGCTGGGGCCGATCCAGACCTGCGATACATGCATGGTGGAGGCCGACGGCAAGCTGGTGCGGGCGTGCGGGACGCAGGCGCTCGACGGGATGAAAGTGGCGACGGAGTCGGCGCGCGCGCAGCAGGCGCAGCGCGAGGCCTTCGACCGGATCCTCGGGAACCACGATCTCTACTGCACGGTGTGCGACAACAACAACGGCAACTGCACGGTACACAACACGACGCGAATGCTGAAGGTGGAGCATCAGGAGACGCCGTTCCGGCCCAAACCTTACTCCTGCGACTTCACGAATCCGTTCTACCGGTATGACCCCGATCAGTGCATCCTGTGCGGGCGATGCGTGGAGGCATGCCAGAACGTGCAGGTGAACGAGACGCTGTCGATTCGGTGGGAGGACGAGCATCCGCGGGTGCTGTGGGATGGCGGCGCACCGATTGGCGAGTCGAGCTGTGTTTCCTGCGGGCACTGTGTGACGGTGTGTCCCTGCAACGCGCTGATGGAGACCTCGATGCTGGGGGAGGCGGGATATTTCACCTCGCTGCCGAAGCAAGCGCTTGACGGAATGATCGACGTGGTGAAGGGCGTGGAAGGGGAAGTGGGGATGGGCGCGATCCTGCAGTTGTCGGAAGTGGAGGCGGCGATGCGGGAGCCGCGCACGAAGAAGACAAAGACGGTGTGCACGTACTGCGGGGTGGGGTGCAGCTTCGACGTCTGGACGCGGGATCGGCACATATTAAAGGTTGAGCCTGGAGAAGGGCCGACGAACGGGATTTCGACGTGCATCAAGGGGAAGTTCGGCTGGGAGTTTGTGAACAGCCAGGACCGGCTGACGAAGCCGCTGATCCGCGAGAACGGGAAGTTCCGCGAGGCGACGTGGGACGAGGCGCTGGGGCTGGTGGCGCGGCGATTCAGGGAGATCAAGGCGCAGAACGGGCCGGATGCGCTGGCGTTCGTGTCGTCGTCGAAATGCACGAACGAAGAGAGCTTCCTGATGCAGAAGCTGGCGCGGGCGGTGATCGGCACCAACAACATGGACAACTGCTCGCGGTACTGCCAGGCGCCGGCGACGGTGGGTTTGTTCCGGACGGTTGGATATGGCGGCGACTCGGGTTCGATCAAGGATATCGAGCTGGCCGAGCTGGTGGTGATTGTGGGGAGCAATACGGCGGAGAGCCATCCGGTGCTGGCGACGCGGGTGAAGCAGTCGCACAAGCTGCGGGGGCAGAAGCTGATCGTGAGCGATCTGCGGAAGCACGAGATGGCACACCGCGCAGACGTGTTCCTGCACCCGAAGCCGGGGACCGATCTGATCTGGATGAGTGCGGTGACGAAGTGGATCTTCGATCGCAAACTGGAGAAGAAGGATTTTCTGGCGCAGTGGGTAAACGGGGTGGAGGAATACAGGAAGAGCCTCGAGCCGTTCACGATGGAGTACGCGAGCCGCCGGACGGGACTGCCGGTGAAGACGCTGGAGCGGGTAGCGCGGATGATCGCGGAGGCGAAGAGCGTGTGCGTGCTGTGGGCGATGGGGGTGACGCAGCACTCGATGGGATCGGACACGTCGACGGCGATCTCGAATCTGCTGCTGGCCACGGGGAATTACATGCGGCCGGGGACGGGCGCGTATCCGCTGCGCGGACATAACAACGTGCAGGGAGCGAGCGATCACGGTGCGATGCCGAACAATTTGCCGGGCTATCAGAAGGTGGAGGATGCGGAGATTCGGGCGCGATTCGAGAAGATGTGGGGCGTGACGCTGCCGCCAAAGGCGGGCCTGGACAACCACCAGATGATCGATGCGATCCACCAGGGCAAGCTGAAGGGGATGTACATCTTCGGCGAAGAGATGAGTCTGGTGGATTCGAACGCGAATTACGTGGACGCGGCGCTGGCGAAGCTGGATTTCTTTGTGGTGCAGGAGATCTTTTTCTCGGAGACGTGCCGGTTCGCGGATGTGATTCTGCCGGCGTGTCCGAGCCTGGAGAAGGAAGGGACGTTCACCAGCACGGAGCGGCGGATTCAGCGGCTGTATCCGGTATTTGAGCCACTGGGCGAAAGCCAGCCCGACTGGAAGATCATTGTGGAGATCGCGAACCGGCTGGGGGCGAAGTGGAAGTATGCCGGGCCAGCGGAGATCTACGAGGAGATTGCGGCGCTGACGCCGATGTTTGCGGGCGTGACGTACGAACGGCTGGAGGGATACAAATCGCTGCAATGGCCGGTAGCGGCGGACGGGACGGATCAGCCGCTGCTGTACACGCAGAAATTTGCGCTGCCGGACGGGAAGGCGAAGTTCTTTCCGCTGGAGTGGAGTGAGCCGACGGATCAGCCGGATGCGAATTACGATCTGCACCTGAACAACGGGCGGCTGCTGGAGCATTTCCACGAGGGGAATCTGACGTATCGAACGCGGGGGATCAAAGAGAAGACGCCGAGCACGTTTGTGGAGGTGTCGCCGGAGCTGGCGAAGCAGCGCGGCATTGAAAGCGGACGATGGGTACAGCTGACGTCGCGGTATGGCGAGGTGCAGGTGCAGGCGGTGGTGACGGATCGGGTGCAGGGCAGCGAGATGTACATGCCGATGAACTCAACGGACGAGCCGGTGAATCGTCTGACGAGCAGCCATACCGATAAGGCTACGCACACGCCGGCGTACAAGGAGACATCCGTGCGGATGACCCTGCTGGAGAAGCAGGGGGCGAATCCGCTGCCGCCGACGAATGCGCGGTGGGGACATCCGACGCCGCAGAAGGGCGTGGAGGTGGAGCGGAAGTGGAAGCGCGCGGACTACGATGAGCCGGGGAATGGGCTGGTGCAGATCCGAAATGCAGGGAACAGGGGGTAGGGAGTCGAAATGGCTCAACCAATTGCTCTGGAGATAGCACCGCGCGACGCGCGCCGTGAATTGCTGGCTCGGCTGGAAGGGGCGCCGGCGGAGCATGCTGAGGCTCTGCTGGACGCGTTCGAACTGATCGAAGAGGCCCACGAGGCGGGCGTGTTCGAGCTGCTGCGCGGTGCGCTGAGCGCGAAGGACAAGCTGGTGGAGACGGCAGTCGCCGAGACGCAGACGCCGGAGGCGATCCGCGCACTGCGGAACGCGATTATTCTCGCCAGGATGCTGGGGTCGATCAATCCCGAGCTGATGGAGTGCTACGCCAGCGCGGTGAGCGAAACGCTGGGCAGCGACCGCAAGCCGGTGATCGAGCCGCCGGGGCTGCTATCGTTGCTGGGACAGTTCCGGCGGCCGGAACTGCGGCGCAGCGTGGCGCTGATTAACCGATTTCTCGAAACCCTGGGCATTCAGTTGAAGCAGAAGGGCATCCCCCGCCCGAAGCATTGAGTCGCGCCTGGAGCACGGCCCTGGAGGGGGCACCTAATGTCCGACAGCAAGCGCTGGGGGATCGCCCTGGCGGGTGTGTTTATGCAGATCGCGCTGGGCGCGGTCTACGCGTGGAGTGTGTTTCGCACTCCGTTGGTCAAGCAGTTTCACTGGACGATTTCGCAGGTGACGCTTACCTTCACGATCTGCATTTTTGTGCTGGGCGTGGCGGCGTTTATCGGCGGGCTGTGGCTGAACAGGAGAGGGCCGAGGCCGGTGGCGCTGACGGCGGGGGTTCTCTACGGGCTGGGGGTTTTCCTGGCCAGCTTCTCGGCGCACAAGCTGTGGTGGCTGTATCTGTCGTATGGGATTATCGGCGGAACGGGGCTGGGGTTCGGGTACATCGTGCCGGTGGCGGTGCTGCTGAAGTGGTTTCCGGATAAGCGCGGGCTGATCACGGGAATCGCGGTGGGTGGATTTGGCGCGGGGGCCCTGGTGACGGCGCCCATTGCGCAGCGGCTGATCGCGAGCGTGGGCGTGCTGCCGACGTTTGCTTATCTGGGGATCGCCTATCTGATTGTGGTGGTAGCGGCGGGATGGTTTATGGAGAATCCGCCAGCGGGGTACTCGCCTGTGGGGTGGAGGCCCAGCGAGGCGCTGGTGAAACAGCGCGTGGTGGAGGACTACAGTTTGGGCCGCGCACTGGGGACGTGGCAGTGGTGGGCGCTGTGGCTGATGCTGTTTCTGAATACGTCGGCGGGAATTTCGGTGATCTCGCAGGAGTCCCCGATGTTCCAGGAGATCGCGAAGGTGACGGCGGCCGCGGCTGCAGGGATGGTGGGGATCGCGAGCATCGGGAATGCGGTGGGACGCGTGTTCTGGGCGTGGGTGTCGGATGGCATCACGCGACGCTGGACGTTCCTGCTGATGTATCTGTGCCAGGTGGGGCTGTTCTGGGTGATGCCGAACATCGGCGAGGCCACGCTGCTGACGGCGCTGACGTTCATCATTCTGATGTGCTACGGAGGCGGATTTGGGACGATGCCGGCTTTTGCGGCGGATTATTTCGGCGCGAAGAATATCGGGCCGATTTACGGGCTGATGCTGACGGCATGGGGCTTCGCGAGTGCATTCGGGCCGTTGCTGATTGCGCATCTGCGGCAGATGGGAACTTCGTTTGCGCACGGGCTGCACGTGATCGCGGTGATCATGCTGGTGTCGATGGTGGTACCGGTGATCGTGAGGGCTCCGAGCACGCTGGTGAAGGTGAAGTAGCGTTCAGCGCTCGGCGCTGAACCGAGCAGGGTGCAGGGGGAATCGGCTGCGGCGTCGGTTGCCTGTTGCTGTCAATCGAAGAGGATGGGCTGCGCGGTTGCGTCGGCGGGGTCGTGAAAGTTGTGGAGGCCGACGCCGATAAGGCGGAAGCGCTGTGCGGGGGCGAGACCGACGCGTTCGCGGAGGGAGAGAGCGATGCTGGTCAGCTCGTCGCAGGAGGCGACCGGCTCGGCCGGGGTGAGCGAGCGAGTAAGGATTCTGAACTCCGCGGTTTTGAGCTTGAGAACCACGGTGCGGGGAATGCGCGTCTCCTTGCGCGAGGCGGCCCAGACTTTTTCTGCGAGACGGCGAATGGCGTCGGCGGTGGCTTCGAGGGGAATGTCGCGCTCGAAGGTGTCCTCAGCGGAAATGGATTTGGTGGGACGGTCGGGGATGACGGGATTCTCGTCGATGCCGTAAGCGAGTTCGCGCAGACGCTGGCCGTGACGGCCAAAGTGTTCTTCTACTGTTACGAATGGCATCGCACGCAGCTCGCCGACGGTATGGATGCCGAGGGTGGCGAGCCGCTCGGCGGTGACCTTGCCGACGCCGGGAAGGCGCTCGACGGGGAGCGGCGGCAGGAAAGTGTCGACGTCTTCGGGCTGGATGACAAAGAGGCCGTCGGGCTTACGCCAGTCGGAGGCGATCTTGGCGAGGAATTTGTTAGAGGCAACGCCGGCGGAGGCGGTAAGGTGCAACTCATCGCGAATGTCGCGGCGGATGGCGGCGGCAACTTTGGTGGCGGTGGGGAGACCGGCCTTGTTCTCGGTGACGTCGAGGTAAGCCTCGTCGAGAGAGAGAGGCTCGATGAGATCGGTGTAGCGGCTGAAGATGTCGCGGGTCTGGCGGGAGACGGCGCGGTAGCGGGTGAAGTCTGGCGGGATAAAGATGGCGTCGGGGCAGAGGCGTTCGGCGCGGAGCGCGGGCATGGCGGAGCGGACGCCGAAGCGGCGGGCTTCATAGGAAGCGGCGCAGACGACGGAGCGATTGCCACGCCACGCGACGACGACGGGTTTGCCGCGAAGGGTGGGATCGTCGCGCTGCTCGACCGAGGCGTAGAAGGCGTCCATGTCGATGTGGACGATCTTGCGAACGGCCATGGGGGTAGGGTACAGGGGACAAGCCAACAGGGAACAGGGAATAGACAACAGGCAACAGACGATCGATCTGTTTGCGTCCGGGAATGGCTGTGTTGGGGAGGGGCCTCGCGCTGATGGGCTGTCTGTGCCTTGCCGGGATGCGATTACTAAGGTGGTAATCGCGACGTAACTTATCGCGATGGTGGTTAATACAGGAGTGCGTGGCGGTTACTGCGGAGTGATTCGCCCCTCGTTCGTGGGACTACGACACGACTTCGTGTGATTGGCGACACGGATAACCGCGCTTATTTTTTGATCAACTTCATCCGAGAAATGCGGATCGTGGAGAGCTCTTAGCGGGGAATTGCCCGGTTTGGATCGGTGGCATTCCGGCGCGGCAGTGTCTGCAAGCCCGAGTAGACGCGCTCGAAATTCTTCTGCCGTGGATACTCCTGTGAAAACGCCCAGATGGGTTGCCGGATCTTTGTCTCTTCTGATTGCCTCGAGTGTGATTGCAGGGTGCGGTGCGATCGCCAACAATTCAACGGGCTCGACGGCTTCGAACAGCAGTACCGGGGCGAGCAGTTCGGGTAACGCGTCCAATTCCGGGAACGGTTCAGGCGCCGGAGCGAGCGGATCGGGCAGCTCCGGATCTGGTTCGAGCGGCAGCGGTTCAGGCTCGGGTAGTGGATCGGGCAGCACGGGTACGAGCGGGTCGGGCAGCTCAGGATCTGGAACCGATGGAAGCGGAAGCGGGAGTTCAGGTTCAGGGTCCGGCGGATCGGGTTCGGGCGGGAGCTCAAGCGGCAGCGGATCCAATGGATCGGGTTCGAGTGGATCGAGCGGTGCGGGTTCGGGGTCGAGCGGGAATTCAGGTTCGGGGAACGGCAGCGGCAGCGGCAGCGGAAGTGGAAGCTCGGGCTCGGGGTCGAGTGGATCGGGCTCGGGCGGCGCGACGGGAGGTTTGTCCATTGTGCCGACGAATGCCGTGCGGGTGGACAACATTCAGGCGCTAAACAACTGGCGGGAAGATTACGACGCGGGAACGAGCGGATCGAGTGGGAGTTCGAGTGGAGTCAGCCTGCTGGTCGAGGCACCGTCCGTGAGCGGGAACGCGCGTGAGTTTTCGACCGATTATGTGAACTACGGCGGGGAACGGTATTACGTCTCGTTCGGACAGGACACAGCGGCGACGCACTTTCTGTATGACGCCTGGGTGTATCTCGACAGCTCGGTGACCAGCGTGGCGAACCTGGAGATGGACATGAACCAGGTGATGGCGAACGGCCAGACGGTGATCTACGGGTTCCAGTGCGACGGCTGGTCGGGGACGTGGGACTATACGACGAATGCGGGGACGCCGGAGAAGCCGGTGGATCGGTGGCTGAACTCGGATCAGGCGTGCAATGTACAGAACTGGGCCAGGAACACGTGGCATCACGTACAGGTGGCTTACTCTCGCGACGATGCGGGCAATGTGACCTATCAGACGGTGTGGCTGGATGACGTAGAGCAGGATATCAACGTGACGGTGCCTTCGGCGTTTGCGCTGGGGTGGAGCTCGACGCTGCTGACGAATCTGCAAGTGGATGGACGCGATGCGAGCGGATCGTCGACTGTGTATCTGGATCAGCTAACCGTGTACCGATGGTAGGTTGCGCGAGGCGCGAGTTAGAGGGTACAGGGTGCCAAGTTACGGGTTATAGGGTACAGTTCGCAGGAAAGATAAAGACAAGAGGCGCCATCGTTGGCGCCTTTTCTTTTGGTGCCCATCCTAAGCTGTTCTCCGGCTTGCATGGATTCGGAGCACCGGGAAGCTTTGTTCCACGCTGCGGGAGCCGAGCAGGGCGGTACATCCCGCGACGGCGAGATTGCGGCAGATTTCGAAGCCGATGGAACTGTGCTCGTATTGTCACTCCCCGACTCACTAAAGCGCCATGCCGCCGGACACTTCGATTCTCTGGCCGTTGACCCAGCGATTCTCATCGGAGAGAAGCGCGGCGATCATGGGCCCGATGTCGTCTGCGATGCCGGCACGGCCCAGGGCAGTCATGCTGGCCACCCTCTTGTTGACCTCGGGATTGTCGCGCACCATTCCGCCACTGAAGTCCGTCTGGATGGCGCCAGGGGCGACGACATTTGCCGTGATGCCGCGCGGACCGAGTTCTTTGGCGAGATAGCGCGTGAGCACTTCCACCGCGCCCTTGGCGGCGCCATACGCGGAACTACCGGGAATCGCAAAGCGCGCGAGCCCTGAAGAGATGTTGACGATGCGCCCGCCGTCGGCGAGGACGGGCAGCAATTTCTGGGTGAGGAAATACACTCCTTTGACGTGCACCCTGAAGATTGCGTCGAACTGGTCTTCGGTTGTTTTGTCGAAGTCGGCATGCAGGGCGTGGCCGGCGTTGTTCACGAGGTAATCGAAGCGGTTCCGTCCCCAGCCCGCGAGGGTTTTGCGGACCGCGGCGACGAATCCGTCCAGGGCGTGCGTCTCCCCGGAGTCGAGTTGAAACGCCGCGGCTTTGCGGCCCAGAGCTTCGATTTCGCGAGTCAGAGTGTCGGCTTCTTCCCAACGGGCGCGCCAGGTGAAAAGAATATCGACGCCGCGGCGTGCGAGATGGAGAGCGGTGTTGCGGCCGAGGCCGCGGCTTCCGCCGGTGATGATAGCGATCCTGTTGGTCATGATGGGTCTCCCTGCTGACGGGCGTTGGCCGGTTCAGCGTTGTGAATAGTCCATGTTGGCGAGATCGGTGAGCAGCGTGGGGCCGGTGGGATTCCATCCGAGCTTTGCACGAGTCAGCGCACTGGATGTTTTAGGATCTCTCGCCGCGAAGAACGCGAGGAATCCGAAATGCTCCTGCGCCTGTTCCTGGGGGATCGAAACGACGGGCACGTTCAGGCCGCGGCCGATTGCGGTGGCGATCTCATTCAGAGGCACACCTTCTTCGGCGACCGCGTGATACCGGGCTCCCGCGGTGCCCTTGTCCAGCGCAAGGCGATAGAGGCGGGCGACATCCGTGACATGAGCCGCAGGCCAGCAGTTTCGACCTTCGCCGACGTACGCTGAAACTCCCTTTGCGCGGGCGATCGCGATCAGGGGAGTGATCAGGCCCTGTTTGACGGTATCGTGAACCTGCGGCAAACGCATCACCGAAGCGTGAACGCCGCGCTCCAGCTGTGCGACGGCAGTCGCTTCCGATTCACGGGGAAAGGACGGAGAAGGAGGAAGCGGAGGATCATCTTCGGTGGCGGCACGGCCCTCAGCCACTCCGACGCCGGAACTGACGATGAACGGGCGGCTGGAACCCTGGAGCACGGCGCCGATGGTTTCAATCGCGCGCTTGTCCATCGCGCAGCTCTGCGCGAACCTGGTCCAGTCGTGGCGGAAGGCGGTGTGGATGACGGCATCGGACGAGGAGGCTCCGGTGCGCAGACTTTCCAGATCGTCAAGATCGCCTCGCTGCACCTGACCGCCGGCGGCGGTGAGAGCTGCGGCACCGGCGTCGCTGCGGGCGAGGCCGAGCACCTGATGGCCGGCGCCGATCAGTTCCGCGACAACGCGCGAGCCGATAAATCCGGTTGCACCGGTAAGGAAAACACGCATGGGAAAACTCCTTTTCCTGTATTCGAATCGTGACCCTGGAAAGCATTGGTTAATGCCGAGCGACGGAAGCCTCAGCTCTGCTGCCCCGCCATAACGTCCAGCTCAGCCAGTTCATGAGCAGGAATCTGCAGGCTCACCGCCTTCAGATTTTCGCGAAGATGCTCGAGCGAGGAGGTTCCGGGAATCACGAGAATGTTGGGCGAGCGGTGGAGCAGCCAGGCAAGCGCCACCTGCATCGGCGTGGCGCTGAGCCGTGCAGCGGCTTCGGACAAAACCCCCGACTGCAGCGGCGTGAATCCGCCCAGCGGAAAGTACGGAACGTAAGCGATGCCGTCGCGGGCCAGGTCTGCGACCAGCGCGTCGTCGGCTCGATGCGCCAGGTTGTAGTGGTTTTGCACGCAGACGATCGGAACGATGCGCCGTGCCTCCGCGACCTGTGCGGGCGTCACATTGCTCACGCCAATATGACGGATGAGCCCTTTTTGCTGCAGCTCGGCGAGAACGGTCAGGGGGGCTTCCATCGAACCTTCTGCCGGTCCATGGCGGCTGAACATGGCGCGCAGGTTCACCACATCGAGCACATCCAGCTTCAGATTGCGAAGATTGTCGTGAACGGCGGCCGTCAGATCGTCCCGCGAAAAAGCCGGGAGCCACGACCCATCTTCTCCGCGCAGCGGACCCACCTTCGTCGCGATCACCAGATCTTCGGGGTAGGGAAAGAGCGCTTTCCGGATGATCTGATTGGTGACGTGGGGACCGTAGAAATCGGCGGTGTCGATGTGGTTGATGCCGCTCGCGATGGCCTCGCGCAAAACGGCGACTGCGCCCTCGACGTCGCCGGGAGGCCCCCAAACGAGCTTGTCGCCATCTCGGCCGGCAAGCTGCATGGCACCGTAACCCATGCGGCGGACGGTGCGATCGGTGCCGGGCAGGGTAAAGCTGCCGGCCTGCCTGATTTCCTGGCGCATTCCATCCTCCTGGATGCTGGTGGGCCACCTCGGGCTGCCAGCGTCATTTGACGGCCCCCGTGGCATCGAATAGAACGGAGACATTCTCCGAATATCATAGATAATCGGAGGCTGTCTCCGGATGCAGGAATTTTAGAAATGACGAGGAAGCCTTCTCCGCCGGTGCGGCGAAAACTGCGAACCGACGCGCTGCGCAACCGCGAGCGCATTCTCGAAGTGGCCAGGGGAGCGTTTACGCGAAAGGGTGCCGAGGCCAGTCTGGATGAAATCGCAAAGACGGCAGCCGTGGGACCCGGTACGCTATATCGCCATTTCCCCACTCGGGATGCGCTGATCGAAGGCGTTTACCGGAACGAAGTGGAAAAACTGGCGGCGGCTGCCAGCCGCTTTGCCGAGACGATGTCCCCGATCGAAGCGCTGAATGCGTGGATGCTGTTGTTCGTCGATCACATTGCGGCGAAGCACATTATTGCGCCCGCGCTCAACAGCGTTGTCGGAGGAGCTTCCAGACTCTATGAAGGTTCCCGCAGCCTGATCCAGGGAGCGATCGATGAGCTGGTGAAGCGGGCGAAGAAAAGCGGCGATCTCCGAAGGGATCTTGACGCCTCCGATCTTCTCCGGGCGCTGATCGGGGTTTCGCACGTTCGCTTCGGTCCTGACTGGCAGCAGAGCGCGCGCAGACTGGTGGACATCCTTATCGCCGGCTCGCGTCCGCCACGATAGGCCGGATGGGATATTCGAAATTCAGGGCAACTCCGGATGAGATGGCGGGATGAGGCGAACAGGAAATCGGGATGGATCATTCGTTGAGCGGGGCACGGGGCGAAACCGGGATAGGCCTGCACAACGGTCTTGCCTTCGGGGCATTCGTCTTAACCTGATCCAAAATTTCGCCACAGTCGGGAGATTACCGGGATGTCGTGCATTGCCGCGTTGAAGGAGTGTTGATGACCGACACCAGGACCCTGCTTGAGCAGGCATATTCGGCGTTCAACAAGCGGGATATCGACGGTGCAGTCGCACTGATGACGGAAGACGTGAGGTGGCCCAGGGTGTCGGAGGGAGGCAACGTTGTCGGAAAGGAAGAGATCCGGTCCTATTGGACCCGACAATGGGGCCAGTTCGATCCCCATGTCGAACCGCTGGCCATCACAGAGGGAGAACGAGGCAAGGTTCGGGTCAGGGTGCGCCAGGTCGTCAAGAGCCTTGATGGGGATATTCTGTCGGACAGCGAAGTTCTCCACGTATTCACGGTGAACGCCGGTCTGATCGCGGCCATGGAACCTGGCGATGGCGCTGACGGAACTGCTGGTCCGGCGGCCGCATTCGCACATCGGTCCTGACTGGATAGCGGCCGATCGAATTGCCTGAGCCGCGAGCCAGCTTCTGCTCAGATCATGAGCATCCGACCAGGCATGAGCAGAACCATGGCCGCAAAACCCGACTACGGTGTGGATGCGCCCGGCGTCATGCGAACTTTCTTCGTCACTGGATTCGCCTGCCTCCTGTTCGCTGTTCTTGCACCGCACACCCTCCGCATTCGATCCGTAAGCGTCGACGTGCGCAGTTTCTTCTGGCCTGCGGGTTTCCTCATCGGTGAAGGTATGCTCTTTCTGCTCTACGTGAAGTTCGGCAAGTTTCGTCATCGGGATTTCATGCTGGGGATGCATGCCTGGCGTGGCGATGAGAGCGTGCTCGATGTAGGCTGTGGCCGGGGATTGCTGCTGGCCGGTGCGGCAAAGCAAATTGCCCGGCGCAACGGAAGCGGACATGCGACCGGAATCGACATCTGGTCGAACAAGGATATGGCATCGAACTCGGCGAAGGCTACCGAGCACAACCTCGCGCTGGAGGGCATTTCCCGATTCTGTAGCCTTGTGAGCAAGCCGGCTCAGGAGATGCCCTTCGCGGACGCCAGCTTCGATCTCGTGCTGTCCAATCTCTGCCTGCACAATATTGACGATCGCTCGATTCGGCGTCGGGCCATTGAGCAGATCGCGCGGGTGCTAACGCCGGGCGGAGCCGCCATCCTCTCGGACTACAAACTGACCGGTGAGTACGCGAAGCAACTGCGGGAACTGGGGTTCACGGTCGAAAAGCGGCGCGGAAGTTTCATCACGACATTTCCACCACTGACAGTGGTGATCGCCCGCAAGCCCCCGCAGGGTTGATTGGGCGGCAAAGGATCACCTCGTTATAATAGAACGGTCGTTCGCTTTACTATTCGGAGACCATACCATGAAAGCACGTCGCCCCAGCCGCACAGCTGAACATAACGCTCTGTTTCGCGCCATCGAGACTTCTCGGCCGCCAGAGCAACGCATTGTGAACGATCCGATGGCTGCGAGTTTTCTCGGCATAGCGTTTCGTCTTGTGGCTCGTCTTGCGCGCGATCGCACCTGCCGGACGCTTCTGTGTCGCTACATCGATTATCGGTGGCCGGGGTCGCGCACTTCGCTGATCGCGCGAACGCGCTGGATCGACGATTGCGTGAGCGGTGCTCTGGCTTCGGGAGTAGGCCAGGTCGTTCTTCTTGGCGCGGGATTTGACTCTCGCCCCTATCGCCTGGCGGGAGCCAACCAGGTGCGATTCTTTGAAGTCGATCACCCAAACACATCTTTCATTAAAAGGGGCTACGTCATCCGATCGTTTGGCGCGCTCCCCGCCCATGTGAGGTTTGTTCCGGTCGATTTCCGGCGCGAGCCGGTGCGACAGGCTCTGCAGAAAGCCGGTTTCGATTCGTCGAGTCGAACCCTGGTCCTCTGGGAAGGAGTCTCCAACTATCTGACGGAGGAATCCGTCAGAGAAACGTTGTCCTTTGTCTCCGGCCTTTCACCAGGGACTCAACTCCTCTTCACTTACGTAGACGAAGCGGTCATCCGGAATCCCTCAGCGTCGATTGGCGGCCATGAGGTGCAGCAGACATTTGCCAGACTGCAGGAGCCGTGGACTTTCGGCATCCGGCCCGATCGGGCATCAGCGTTCTTCCTGGAATGTGGATTGTGCCTGGACAGCGATCTATCAGCCGGCGAGTATCGCAAACTGTACTACGGCGACGGGGCACCGATCTCTGGCTATGAGTTCTACCATGTGGTGACCGCGCAAGTGCCCAGCGACGTAAAAGGTCCGGGTGCAAATGCGCTGCCTGAGGCTCAGCATGCCTAAGGTCAGTCAGGATTACCTTGAAGCGCGGAGATCGGAAATACTGGATGCGGCGATTGGGTGTTTCTCGCGGGAAGGGCTCCATCGGACGACGATGAAGGACATCGTCCGTAAGTCGAAACTCAGTCCAGGGGCCATCTATAACTACTTTCGCAGCAAAGAAGAAATCATCGGGGCGATCGCCGCTCGCCGCCAGAAGACCGAACGCCAAATCGTTCTGGAAGCAATTGGGAGTGGGCCAAGGGCCACCGCTCTTGAAAGAGTGCGGGACGCATTCCTCGAAGGACTCGATAGTCCGAAAGAGCGTCTGCGCCGCCGTGTCAGTGTGCAGCTTTGGGCGGAGGCGCAGCGCAGTCCAGAGATCCGGAAGATTGTCCGTCGCAGTTTCGAGGAACCGCGCCGGTTGTTGTCGGAAATCCTGGCCGAGGCTCAAAAACGGGGTGAAGTCGCGAAGCGAGTCGACCGGGATGCGCTGGCATCTTTTGTGATCGCACTCTTTCACGGGCTCGTTTTGCAGCGCGAATGGAACAGCGAGTTCTCAATCGCGCCCTTCAAAGAACTGCTGGATCTTCTTCTGAGAGCGGTTGCCGGAGAGGGCGAGGCGGCGATGATGAAGTGAGCCGACTGGACGCTTTTTGCGTGAAGCGCCGATCCTGCAGTTCCGGCATCGGGTTGCGGCTGTCTGGTATATCCATCGACAATACGGTTACGGGGAAAGGAGAGAATGCAGACGCGACGGGAATTTCTGAAACGGGCCGCCATGTTGTCCGGCGCCCTGGTACCAGTTTGCGACAGCTCCGTTCATGGGAGCACTGCTGAGATGCGCCTTCTCGTGGCGCAAATGCCGTCGTGCGCAGGCTTGAGGCCTCAGATCCGGCAGCGTCGAGCGTGATGACGAGCCGACGTGAATTCCTCAAACGCTGTGCTGTCGCGATTCCTGCTGCGGCAGGTTTCAGTCTCAGGAAGGCGCCGCCGGTGCCCCACGTGTCTCCGCGCGTGAGCCGCTATATCGATCCGTTGCCGATCCCGCAGAATCTGGTGCCGTTTGAGAAGCAGAAGGGGCAGGATGTCTATCGCGTGCGCATGATCGAAAGTCTGCATCGGTTTCACTCGCAGCTTTCGCCGTCTCGAGTCTGGACCTATGAAGGTCAGTATCCAGGTCCGATTTTCGAAACGCAGCGTGGAAAGCCAATTATTGTTCACTGGGAGAATCGCCTGCCTGCCCAGCACCTTTTCACTATCGATCCGACGATCCATGGCGCCATGCCGCCCGCGCCTGCGGTACGAACGGTTCCGCATCTGCACGGAGCGCAGACGAGTTCCGACAGTGATGGTCTGCCTGAAAAGTGGTTCGCACCTGGATCCAGGGTCGAATACCGCTATCCCAATCAGCAGCAGGCCGCCACTTTGTGGTATCACGATCACGCCCTGGGTATTACGCGTCTCAATGTGTACGCAGGGCTCTCGGGGATTTACCTGCTGCGAGACGAGACTGACCCGAATTCCGAACTGCCGAGCGGCGATCATGAGATTCCTCTCCTGATCCAGGATCGGAGCTTCGACGAGCGCGGACAGCTGGTCTACCTGCCCACGTTTGACGATGGTTCAACTCCTCCTGCCGGCAGTTGGGCTCCGGAGTTTTTTGGCGACCAGCCCGTGGTCAACGGAGCGCTGTACCCGTTTCTGGAGGTCGAGCCCCGCCCTTACCGGCTGCGCATTCTGAACAATGCCAACGCCAGGTTTTTTCAACTGTATCTCAATCTCTCGCCACGACCGACCGATATTCCGCGCCTCGTGTCATTTCAGCAAATTGGCAGCGACGGTGGCTTTCTTCCGGCTTCGGCGACCCTGACTAAGCTGCTGCTGGGGCCAGCGGAGCGAGCCGATGTTATCGTCGACTTCTCGAAATTGAATGGACAGACCCTCACTCTGTCGAACGATGCCAAGGCTCCCTATCCGGGATGGGAATTTGGCGATTTTGAACCGCCGCGACTTCTGGAACTGATGCAGTTCCGGGTGACTCGACCACTTAGGGCTCCGGCGGCGGCCTTGTCGTTCCCTGTTCAGGCCAGTTTTCGGAGATATGCGCCTGAGGAGGCCGTCGTCACAAGAGACTTTGTACTCACTGAGGCGATGGATGTGAGCGGGCATTCTCAGGGCGTTCGCATTAACAGCAAGGGCTATGACGATCCGGTCACCGAGAAAGCGAGGCTGGGCTCACTGGAATGCTGGCGGTTCATCAATATGACGATGGATGCGCATCCCATGCATCTGCACCTGGTGCAGTTTCAGATCTTTCAGCGGCAGGGTTTCGACACCGGTGCCTTTGCCGTAGGTCGGCTGCAATTAACGGGAGATCCCCGTCCTCCGGCTGCTAATGAAGCGGGATGGAAGGACACCGCCGTAGTCAGGCCTGGCGAGGTTCTCTCCATCCTCGTTCGGTTTGAGGGTTTTGCCGGGCGCTACGTCTACCATTGCCACATGCTTGAGCACGAAGACAACGACATGATGAGGCCCTACGAAGTGATTGCCTGAGAGCAGGGTGGCGGCGTTGTCGCTGCCCGATTTTTTTCCCGCAGACAAACCTAGCGGAGGCGGGCGCATCCAAGCAGTCGTCGGATGTGAGGGATACGTGCATCGTCCATCTCCCCTGCTGTTTGCAGTTCTTTTCGTGGCCTACGCGGCTCTCGCAGGATGCGGAGTTTCGGCAGGTAACTCCAACCAATCGGGATCGGGAACCGGCACCGGTACGGGATCTGGTTCGGGAGGCAGTATTGCCTCGATTCAACACGTAGTGATCCTGGTACAGGAAAACAGATCCACGGACAGCTATCTGGGCACGCTCCGTCAGTACTGGGCGCAGAACGGGTTTCCGGACCAATCGTTCGACGGTCTGCCGCAGTTCAATCCAACCTCCGGTGCCTCGCCGCTGCAGGGTCCGGCACCGTCGAATCCAGGCTGCGATCCGAGTCAGCCGTCCCCAAGCGACTGTTCCTTCGATACCAGCAACCCTGTGACCTCCTTCCATCTCCAGACCATGTGCATTGAGAACCCAAGCCCCTCCTGGAATGAGTCGCACGTGGACTGGGACTACAACGATCAGGTTGGACTGTATCCAGCCACCAACAACGGGTTTGTGTGGACCGCGGCTCAGGATGGACGCGACCTGAGCTATTACGATACGGCTGGCGCGCGCGCGATGGGCTACTACGATGGCAGCGATCTCAACTATCTGTATTTCATGGCCTCGAACTTCGCCACTTCCGACCGCTGGTTTAACCCAACCATGTCACGCACCAACATCAACCGGGAATACTTGCTTGCCGGAACGTCAGGCGGATATGCATATCCCAACGGCACCGATGCCGCCGACACGCCGCAGCTGACCGAACCGCCTATCTTTCAGAAGCTTCAGGACGCCGGCATTTCCTGGAAGATCTACGTCGACACTGAAAACAGCCCATGCACGGGGCCGCCCTACGACGCATCCTGCCTGATGACGCTCAGTTATCTGCAAAACTTCACCTATGCACAAACGGTCATCAGTCAGTATCCGCAGAACATTGCGCCCATGACGCAGTACTTCGCCGACCTGAACAATGGCACTCTGCCTCAGGTTGCGGAAATCGAACCCGCGTCCGACGCGGGTGAGGACGAGCATCCTTCGGACTACGACAGCTCGCCGGAAAACATCCAGACCGGCGAAGTGCACGTAGCGCAGATCATCAACGCCCTCATGAGCAGTTCTTCCTGGAGCAGCTCGGCCCTCTTTCTGACCTACGATGAGTTTGGCGGAATCTACGATCATGTCCCCCCCCAGCCCGCTGTGAGTCCCGACGGCATCAAGCCGGTGGATCTGCTGTCCGGCGATGTCTGCACCAGTGCGACTGGGCCCACCTGCGATTTTGTGTATACGGGGTACCGGGTTCCCCTGGTCGTCGTGTCACCTTATGCGAAGAAGAATTACGTCTCGCATACCGTGGCCGATTACACGGCGATGCTCAAGTTTATCGAGACTCGTTTTGATCTCCCGGCTCTCACCAAACGCGATGCCGCGCAAATGGACATGACGGAGTTTTTCGATTTCAGTAATCCGCCCTGGATGACGCCGCCGACGCCCCCCGCGCAGAGCACCAGCGGCGCATGCTATCTCGATCATCTGCCGTGAGTCCAGGGGATCCCAGGACGAACCCGTCTGTCTCAACGACCGAAA
>Ga0335072_10003389_pt1 | contig 24046 bp, 23 predicted proteins | sample Lox_Sample_21_FD_206725 | JGI IMG/M metagenome (GOLD analysis project Ga0335072, IMG submission 206725) | Soil microbial communities from Loxahatchee National Wildlife Refuge, Florida, United States - Lox_Sample_2.1 | ecosystem: Environmental > Terrestrial > Soil > Wetlands | place: USA... | reverse complement strand
GCGCTGAGAGCCACTCCCGCCAGGCCCAGCACCCCGCTCTCGATTAGCAACTGCTGAATCAGCCTGGGGCGGCCGGCGCCAATCGACATGCGTACAGCGATTTCGCGCTGCCGCGTCGCCGCGCGTGCCAGCAACAGGTTGGCCACATTGGCGCAGGCGATCAACAAAACCAGGGAAACGACTGACATCAGAATCACGAGCGGGGCGGTCATCTGCGAGCGAATGTGGGACAGGCCGGTCGCCGCCGGCGTCAGTTCCACATGGGCGTGCGAGATCTTTTCCAGGACCTGCGGCGATGGCTGCGGACCGGCGTACGCCTGCGCCATCTGTTGAAACAGGACATTCACGTTGGCGCCGGCCTGCTCCATGCTGTCGCCGGGTTTGCGCCGCGCAAAAATGTAGAGCGATTGAAACAGGTCGTTGTCCAGGCCGTTCCAGCCCGGTGCGACTTCTTTTTCCATCGATAAGGGAATCCACAAGTCGGGCGACTGGCCAACCAAGGCGCCGAAGAAACCCGGCGGGGTGACGCCGATGACGGTATAGGTGGTCTGCCCGACGGTGACCGTGCTGCCTAGAATGGAAGGATCTCTGCCCATGCGCCGCTCCCACCAGGCATCGTTTACGACCGCTACCGGGTGCGCGCCGGGCTCGCCATCGTCGGCCTCCGTCAGTGTCCGGCCGATGGAGGCGTTTACTCCCAAAGTATGGAAGAAGGTGCCGGAGACCAGCTCGATGGCTATTTTTTCCGGAGTCCGCGCGGAACCCACGCGGCCGTGTGTGGTGAAGAGAATGCTCTCGAGGGCGGCTACGTCCGAGAAGACGCGATTCTTCCGTTGGAAATCGCGGTAACCGTGGTAGGAGAATAGCTGCCAGTTCCGGTTCGGCAGTTCGGAGACGCTTCCCGCCCACTCGGCTTTGCCGAAGAGCACCAGTTGTTCGGGGTGCGGCACCGGCAACGGGCGCAAGAGCACGGCGTTCAGCAGGCTGAAGATGGCGGTGTTGGCGCCGATTCCCAGCGCCAGCGTGAGAATCGCGATAAGCGAAGAAGCGGGATTGCGCGCCAGCATGCGGAAACCGAAGCGCACGTTCTGCGCCAGCAGGTTGAGCCACGTCCACCGGTGCGATTCGTAGCGGCGCTCCTCGGCGTGCGTGACGTTGCCGAAGGCGCGGAGGGCTGCCGATTGCGCTTCCTGCGGGCTCAATCCCTGCTCGCGCAGACGGTCGGCCTCGAGCTCGATGTGGGCGCGGATTTCATCGCGGAAATCGTCGGGACTTGGCATCAGCTTTCCTCGCTTTCCGGACCGAGCACGCGCCCGATCGCCGCGGCCAGCCTGCGCCACTGCGTGGTCTCCGAGGCAAGTTGTTTGCGGCCGGCCTTAGTCAATTTGTAGAAGCGCGCGCGGCGGTTGTTGCTCGACGTGCCCCACTCGGCGGAGATCCACCCGCGCTCTTCCAGGCGCTGGAGGGCGGGGTAGAGCGCGCCGTGCTCCACCAGCAGCTCGTCGCCCGAGGTCTGCTGGATGGCGCGGGCAATCCCCTGGCCGTGCTCGGGCTTGAAGATCAGGGTGCGCAGGATCAGCAGGTCGAGCGTTCCCTGGAGCAGTTCGAGGCGTCCGGGCTCTTGGGTAGACATTTTACCCGAATGATACGGCTAGTTGGGTAAAATGTCAACCCAAGCGGCGGAAATCGGGACGGGTCAGTTAGCCGTCGGAACCTTCTCAATGTGGTCGATGACGATAGTCGCAGCCGAGGTCCGGTCCTTCAGCAACTCCAGCCCCAGCTGTTCCTGGAGAATGCGGGATAGCTCGGAAGTGCCGGTGTTTCGCAGCACGGAGCGAAATTCGGAATCGCTATCGGCCAATCTGAGCGTCACGTTATAAGTGCCGTTGAGGCCCGTCCGGTCGGCGACCGGATGCCCGCCCAATTCCGGAAAGAAGCGCGGCAGTCGCTGTCCGAAATCGGCCATCGTGAGATTGTGAAAAGACAGTGTGCCATCCTTGAGCTGGAATCCGAGGCTTTCCCCGGAGCCCGGCGCAAGTTTCGGCCCGTTCCTGCTCGCAACCAACGCGTACGACGGAATCACTCTCGTCTCCGTATGGCACCGAAAACCGAACCGTTCCGCCAGGAGCGCGCGGAACATCAGTTTCAATTGGGCCGGGGGCGCCGGTGTTCCCTTCGCGGCGATATCGTGCCGGTTTTCGCCCATCCAGGCCGGTCCCGAGACGTCCGACTCTGTGACGCCGTACGCCCATGCCGCTCCCATCAGCAGATTTCCGCCCTCTATGGTCACGGGTGTCCTGGGTCACTCTCATGCGATAGCCCTCGGTAGAGTTGCGCGTGCTCACCTTGACCGAGGCGACGTCGAACGCCGGCCCCGATGCCTGGCTGGACTGCGGGAAACACGGCTGGACCGCTGCCGAGGCGATCAACGCCAACGTCGTGAATCGTGCCCTTGGGGACGCCCGCCACAGACGGGTGGATCGATCCTCGTTCGGATCTCGCCATCGCACCGTCCTATTCTACTGCCCCGCGGCGCCGGCACAAACACTCCTGCAATCGCCGTGCCCGGTGCGTCTACTCGGTCCCGTTCACACCCGTGCCGGAGCCGCACAGGCCGCCGATTCCGCGTGCATGGGAAAATAATAATTATGTATCGCCGTATCGCGGTCTGCGTTCTGGCGTTTGCGTTCCTCGCCACGGGCCAGCAGACCATCACCGTCCAGAAACTCATCGAGTTCGTCAAGAGCCAGGTCCAGATGATCAAGGAGAAGAGAGGCACCGACAAGGAGTTGGCGCTCTCTCTGGGGTCGATCCGTCTCTCCGAAAAGCTCGACATGTCGGTGATCGAAGACCTTCAGGGTGATGGCGCCGGGCCGCAGACCGTCAAAGCCCTCGAGAGGTTGGCGGAGCAGTCGAAGAGTCTGAAAGCGGCAGTGATCGAAAAGCCCGAAGTCTACGTCCCCCCTCCCCCACCCTCTTCCATCGAACAGGGCAAAATCCTCGATGAAGCCCGCGAATACGTGGCCAATTACGATAACAGCATCCCGGATTTTATCTGTCTCGAAATCGAGCAGCGCTACATCGCGCCCAATCATGGCGGCCGCAGCGGGAACGATCCGTCTTTCCGTCTCCTGGACACCATCACCAGCAAGATCACCTATTTCGAGCACAAGGAAAAGAAGGAAACCATTCTCAACGGCAGCCGCCCCGTGAACACCAGCTATGAGAGCCTGGGCGGCGCCACATCGCGCGGCGATTTCGAGACGGCCCTGCGCATGCTCTTCGACCCCGCCACCCAGACGCGCTTCGAATGGGCGCGCTGGGCGACGTGGCGGACCAGGCTCACCATGGTCTTCAGCTATCGTGTATCGCGCGACCGTTCGCAATATCGCATCGGTACCGGCGACCACAAGGTGGAGCGCATCACCGCCTATTCCGGCGAAGTCTTCATCGACGCGGAGCGGCCGTACAAAGTCACGCGGCTGACCTCGAAAGCCGAGGACATTCCCGTCGATTTTCCGATCCAGCGCGCCGAAACCACGCTCGATTACAAATACGTCGACATCGGCGGCCAGAGTTTTCTGCTGCCGTACGATGGCGTGGTGATGATGGACGGTCCCGACGGGATGTCCAAGAACGACAATCGCTTCGATTTCTACCGCAAGTACGAGGTCGGATCCACGATCACCTTCGACCTTCCGAAGGATTTCACGCCGCCGGCAGAGACCAAAGAGCAGCCGCCGGTGAATTGCAAGGACCCGAAGAACAAAGACGCCGCTCCTTGCAAGCAGCAGTAGCATGCGAAAATACGGATATATGTGCTGTCGAGTCCTGGCCTGTTTTCTCGCGGTGGCCATTGCCGCCATGGGCCAGAACAACCGCATGTCGGTAGACAGGCTGGTCGCCTTCATTCAATCTTCCGAGAAGATCATCAAGGAAGACAAGACCATGACCGACAAGCAGCTCGCCGATTTCCTGTTGAAAGTGAAACTCACCGAGAAGCTCGAGCCGCGCGTGGTCGAAGATCTGGAAGCGCTCGACCTCGGCCCCCAAACGCGGAAAGCGCTGGCCAAGTTGCAACTGGAATCGCAGAACCTGACTGCGTCCGCGGTGAAGCAGGTGCTGCCCGACGAACCGATCCCTCCTCCCAGTTCCGTCGAGCAGGGCGCCATCCTCGATGACGTCCGCGACTATGTCGCCAACTACGACAGCAATCTGCCGAACTTCATCTGCACGGAAGTGGAGCATCGCCTGATCGCGCCCCGGCCAGGCGGCCGCTACGGCGGGCGTAGGGGTGACGATCCGTCGTACCAGGAGTCCGACACCATCACCAATCGCCTGAGCTATTTCGAGCACAAGGAAGTGAAGAAGCCCATCCTCGTCAACAGCCGTCCGGTATTCACATCCTACGAGAACCTCGGCGGCAGCACGTCGAACGGCGATTTCGGGACGATGCTGCGCGATCTCTTCTCGCGGCGGGCGCAGGCGCGCTTCGAGTGGGCGCGATGGGCGACTCTGCGCGGCCGTCTTACGATGGTGTTCAGCTTCCGCGTCGCGCAGCCGAATTCCACCTTCACCATCGAGGTGAAAGATATCAAGCAGATGATCACGGCCGGATATACCGGCGAAGTGTTCGTCGATAAGGAGACGCACAAGGTGACGCGTCTTCTCGAAGTGGCCCAGAATATCCCGCCCGATTTTCCGGTACTGCACGCGCAGGAGCGGTTGGATTACGATTACGCCGAGATCGGCACCCATCAGTATTTATTGCCCTATCGCGGGGAAATGGTCATGGAAGGCGAGGAAGTGTTTTCGAAAAATCTGCTGGATTTCCTGCATTACAAGAAATACAGCGCCGATTCCGAAATTACTTACGATATTCCCAAGGACTTGTCGATTCCGGACTCGAGCTTGCAGGAGACGCCCGCCACCAAACAGCAGATCGACTGCAAAGACCCGAAGAATCGCGACGCGGCGGAGTGCCGCACGGGCAAGTGAAGGGGCGCCGCCCGTTCTAGGCCTTCCCCGCGGCCATTTTCTTTTCCAGCGCTTTCATCAGCCGCGACTCCACATCGCGCGGGATGGGATACGGGTCCATGCCTTTGTAAATCTGGATGGTTTTCTTGGTCGTGTCGGCGATCACCCAGCAGTTGGGACATTCGGCGATGTGGGCTTCGATCTTGGCCCGCAGTGCCGCGTCGGCGGATTCGTCCAGGTAGTCGCTCAATTCGTGTAGAAAGTCTTTACATGTAAGCAAAAGCGTCGTCCCCCTTGCGCTTGAAGTAACGAGTCAGTTTCTCGCGCAATTGCAAACGGGCCCGCAGCAGCCGGCTCTTCACGGCCGGCACCGAAAGGCCCAGCGCTTCCGCTGTTTCCTCAGTGGAAAGTTCATCGACGTCCCGCAGCACGAACACCGACCGGTAGGGCGGCTCGAGGCTTTGAACCGCCGAATCGAGGATGCTGCCGAGTTCATCGCGGGAAAATCGCTGCTCGGGATCTTCGTCCCAGGCGGCAATCTCCCGAACCATGGTATCTTCGCCGGTGTCGATGTTCTCGTCGATCGAGACCGACTTGTCCGTCTTCCGGCGCCGGAGTTTCATCAACGCCTGATTGACCGCGATCCGCACGATCCAGGTGTAGAATTTCGAGTTGCCCTGGAACTGATCGAGGTGCTCGTAGGCTTTCATGAACGTTTCCTGGAGCACGTCCTCGGCGTCTTCGCGGTTTTGCGTCACATGCTGCGCCAGGCGAAAAATCTTGCCTTCGTAGCGACGCACCAATTCCCCGAACGCGGCAGTGTCGCCTTCGCGGGACTGCGCGACCAGAAGGGTTTCATCGGCATCGGCCAGGCTGGAGACGGGCATGGAGCGCTGTAGCCATCATAGCAGGCCGGACCCGGCATCCACCCCGGATTTCGAGGCCCGCCAGACGGTCGAATCGATACAAAGGGCCTCTGAAGAGGCCCCGGTTATCCATTGGTATGGGGAAATACGTTCAGACGCGCGCGACGTTCTCGGCCTGCAGTCCCTTGGGTCCCTGCTTCACCTCGAACTCCACCTCGGCGCCCTCGTCCAGACTGCGGTATCCGTTGGCCTGGATCGCCGAAAAATGCACAAATACATCGTCGCCGCTCGACCGCTGGATGAATCCATAGCCTTTGGCGGCATTAAACCATTTTACAGTTCCTTTTTCCTTCACGAACCATTTCTCCTGAAATGTTGTCAGCGGGCGGTGGACTTCCGAACAAGGGGATCAACGAGGCTTGCGAAGAACTTCCGGTACGCGGGCCAAACAACCATTTTAATTCGTAGGGTATTCTCTCAGATGGCGGCCGTATGGTCAAGGGTAAACTATCCAAAATTAGTGAAGTGGGTCTGGTGCGCCGCATCGCCCGCTGGTCCCGTCCCGCTCCGGGCCGGGATTCGTCTCTAGTTCTCGGGATCGGTGACGATTGCGCAATTTACCGTGGCGCCGGTGAAGACCTGCTGTTCACCACCGATCTCCTCATCGAGGGCGTGCATTTCCGCCGTTCCACGCACCGCGCCGAAGACGTGGGATGGAAATGCCTGGCGCGCGGCTTGAGCGACATCGCCGCCATGGGCGGAGAGCCGCGCTTCTGCCTGGTATCGCTGGCCGCGGCCGGCGAGGACTGGATCGCAGGCTTTTACCGCGGATTGCTGCGCCTGGCGCGGCGCGAGCGCACAGCACTGGCGGGCGGCGACCTCGCGCGCGCCGGGAAAGTCGCGTGCGATATCGTGGTCTGCGGCGCGGTTCCGCGCGGGCGCGCTCTGCGTCGGGATGGCGCGCGCGCCGGCGACGCGATCTACGTTTCGGGCGTGCTCGGCGGTTCGGCCCTCGGGCTTAAAACGCGCGCCGGGCAGGCGTGGAAGCGGCACCTGCGGCCCGAGCCGCGGTTGTCACTGGGACGACTCCTCCGCGCGAAACTCCACGCCACATCGGCCATGGATTTGAGCGACGGCCTCTCGATCGATCTGCGGCGCCTGTGCGAGGCCTCGGGGCTCGGTGCCGAGATCGGGATGCCGCCCGCGTTTCCCGGAGCGGGTGCGGCGGACGCCTTGCACGGTGGCGAAGATTATGAACTGCTCTTTACGGTTCCCCCGCGCGTGAAAGTGCCGGACGAATTCGAGGGAGTGCGGCTGACGCGCATTGGACGAATGCGGCGCGGCAAGCCCGCGGTGGAATTCGATGGCCGGCCGCTGGCGCCGTTGGGGTGGGATCATTTCGCCTGAAAATCGGGCTGGCGGTATAAATCGTCTCGTATACTGGAGTGAATCGCCGGCAGACAAACCCGTATGAACGCCCCTCTCTTTTTTCTTAGCGGGGCTCCTTGGAAGATCCGACCTTGATGCCCCTTCCCGACCCCAAACCCGTCCTCGATCTTATCGAAGCCTTCCGTCACTCCAAGACGATGTTCACCGCCGAAGCCCTGGGTATTTTCGACTGCCTCCACCAGCGTCCGGCCACCGCCGCGGAACTGGCCCGCGAACTCAGCCTGAACCCAGCCGCCTTGGAGCGCCTGCTCGACGCCTGCGCCGCGCTCGGATTGCTCGCCAAGCAGAACGGCGCTTACCGCAATGAACCCGTCGCCGAGCATTACCTCTATAGCGGCAGCCCCGACACGCTCAGCGGGTATGTGCGCTATTCCGATGAAGCCCTCTTTCGCATGTGGGCCAATCTCGGCGACGCCGTGCGCGAAGGCACGCCCCGTTGGAAGCAGACGTTTGATATCGACGGCAATATCTTCAGCGGATTCTATCGCTCCGGCGATGCCATGCGCAGCTTCCTGCGCGGCATGCACGGATTCGGCATGATCACCTCTCCGGCCGTGGCCGGCGCTTTCGATCTTTCTCGCTTCCGCGGCATGGTCGATCTCGGCGGCGGCACCGGCCATCTGGCCATCTCGGCGTGCCGGCGCTATCCTGACCTCCGTGCCACCGTCTTCGATCTCCCTCGCGTCACCGCCATCGCCCGCGAAAACATAGCCACCTCCGGCGTTGCGGACCGCGTCACTACCCGCGATGGCGATTTCTTTGCCGACGAACTGCCCGAGGCCGATCTCTACGCGATGAGCCGCATTTTGCACGACTGGAGCGACGAGAAGGCCGCCGTCCTGCTGCGCTCCATCGGCCATCGCCTGCCCTCCGGCGGCGGACTGCTCATTGCCGAGAAGCTGTTGAATGAGGATGGCGTCGGTCCTGTCGCGGTGAACATGCAGTCGCTCAATATGTTGGTGGTGACCGAGGGCCGGGAGCGAACGCTCAGCCAGTTCGCGCGCTTGCTCCACGACGCCGGATTCCACCAGGTTGAGGACCAACGCACCGGGCTCGCCTTAGACGCGATTTTCGCGGTCAAAGCGTAAATTGCAGCTAAAATAAGAACTTGATCGTCACCCTCACCATCAATCCGGCGATCGACCGGATCTTCAGCGTCGACCGGCTGGCGTTTGAAGATCGCTCTTACATCAACTCCGTCGGCGAATCGGCCGGCGGCCGGGGAATCAACGCCTCGCGCGTGATTCATTCCTTCGGCGGCGAGACCCGCGCGGTCCTGATTTCCGGCGGCGAGAACGGCAAGCGCCTCGAAGAGCACCTCGCCCAAATGGGTTTCCGCACTACGCTGGTGCCCATCCGCAACGAAATCCGCACCAACATGACCATTACCGATAAACATGGTCTCACCGTCAACCTGAACGGGACCGGTCCGGAGTTGTCGAAGCCCGAGGTGAGGGGCGTGGAAGAAGCGGTGAGCGACGCTCTGAAAGACGCTTCCTGGCTTTTGTTGTGCGGCAGCCTTCCGCCCGGCGTGCCGCAGTCCTTCTACGGAAAACTGATCGCCATGGCGCGCAAGAAGAAGGTGAAGACGCTCCTCGATGCCGATCGCGAGGCGCTGCGCGAGGGCATCGAGCAGAACCCTACCGTGGTGACGCCCAATCAGCAGGAGGCCGAACGCCTGCTGGGCCGCACGCTTCTCACGCGCACCCACAACCTCGAAGCCGCCACGCAGATTCGCGCCATGGGGGCGGAATCGGTGGTGCTTTCGCTGGGCAGCCGCGGCGCCATCGGGGCATTTTCGGACGGAATCATCGAAGCGCTGCCGCCGCGCGTGGACGCCGTGTCTCCCATAGGTGCGGGCGATGCTTTGACCGCCGGATATACCTGGTCCTGTACCCTCAAGCGGAGCCAGGCGGACGCCTTGCGTTGGGGTGTGGCGGCGGGAACCGCCAGCGCGTGCCTGCCGGGAATGAATTTCGCCACACTCGCGCAGGTGGAAGAGGTTTACCGTCGGGTCGAAATTCGCCGCGTGGAGTAGGATGCAGGCCACGGCGCGCGAAAAGCACGGGCTCCTCCACTCCGCCGGGGTCATTTCGGCCGCGGTGCTTCTCAGCCGCGTCACCGGAATGGTGCGCGAAGTGGTAATGGCGCGCTTGTTCGGCGCCGGCGCCGCCAACGACGCTTTCCAACTCGCCTTCCGCATCCCCAGCCTCACGCGCAACCTGTTCGCGGAAGGTGCTCTTTCCTCGGCGCTGGTCCCGGCATTCTCGCGCTCGCTGGCCGGCGAGGGCAGGAAAGAGGCTGCCGAACTTTCGAGTCTGGTGGCTACGGCGGTGGTTCTGGTGGTCGGTTCGCTCTCGGTGCTGGGAATGATTTTCAGCCCGCAACTGGTGCGCCTGCTGGCGCCCGGCTTCGAGCAGATACCTGGCAAATTCGCGCTCACCGTCCAACTCACCCGCATCATGTTCCCGTTCCTGCTGCTGGTGGCGCTGGCGGCGCAGGCCATGGCCGCCCTCAATGCCAGCGGCAGTTTCGGCATACCGGCGCTGGCCTCGTCGCTCTTCAATATCGGATCGGTAGCCTGCGGATTGGCGCTGGGGTATACCGTCGGGCGCCGCTTGGGAAACGGCATGATCGTCTCCATGGCCTGGGGCGTCCTCGCCGGCGGTGCCTTGCAGTTGCTCTGGCAGCTGCCGGTAATGGTGCGAGCCGGTTTCCGCGTGCGCCCGCGCATGGACTGGAATCATCCCGGGCTTCGCCAGATCGTCCGCATGATGGGTCCGGCGATTCTGGGAAATGCCGCGCTGCAAATCAACATTGTGGTCAACTCGAATTTCGCTTCCAGCATCAAAGATGCGTCCGGCCACGTGATCGACGGTCCCATGAGCTGGCTTGGGTACGCCTTTCGCTTCCTGCAACTTCCGGTGGGTCTTTTCGGCGTAGCCATCGCATCGGCCACGCTGCCGTCGATTTCGCGCAGCGCCGGCTTGCAGAAAATGGACGAATTCCGCACCACGCTGAGCCGGTCTCTGGGGACCATTCTGCTGCTGACCATCCCGTCCTCCGTGGGCATGGCGGTGATGGGCGAAAGTATGATCGCCGCGGTCTATCAGGGCGGAAAATTTACCCCCTACGACACCCATCAGACGGCACTCGCGCTCACCTGTTTCAGCGCCGGGTTGGCGGGATATTCGGCTCTCAAGACGCTGGCGCCGGCTTTTTATGCCCTGGACGACGCGCGCACGCCCATGCTGGTGAGCGTGGCCTCTATTGCGGTCAATTTTGTCACCGCCTGGGTGATGGTGAAGTGGGCCGGAATCGGGCACGCCGGACTGGCGCTATCCACGGCGGCCGTGGCGGTTTTCGGCGCCGTGGCCTTGCTGGTAGTATTGCGGCGCAGGCTGGCGGGGATCGGGCTGCGGAAACTGGCGGCCAGCGGGGCGAAAATCGCCGCCGCGGCGGCGCTCATGGGAGTGGCCTGCAAGCTGTCGAGCGCACTGGTCCATACCGCGATGGCCGGGCGCGCGCACGTCGCGCTGGTCGATGTAGCCATCTCAATTCCCCTGGGAGTCGCGGTTTTTTATGCCGCTGCGAGGGCCTGGCGTATCGAGGAACTGGAGGCGGTGGAAGCCGCGTGCTACACTGCGTTAAGGAATAATGCTCCCCGACCTGAAGTTGGTGATCCGCCTACAAGAAATCGATAATCGCATGGCGGATTTAAATCGCGAAATCGCTGCTCTTCCAGTTCATATCGCCGAAATCGAGAAAAAACTGGTGTCTCATCAGCGCAAACTCGAAGCCGACCGCGCCGCGCTCGCCGGCAATCAGAAAGAACGCAAGAAGTGCGATCTCGATATTCAGACCCAGGAACAGAAAATCTCCAAGCTGAAAGACCAGATGCTCGAGGCCAAGAGCAACGAGCAATATCGCGCTTTTCAGAATGAGATCGAGTTCTGCCAGAAAGAAATTCGCAAATGCGAGGATCGCATCCTGGAATTGATGACGGAATCCGAGCCCCTGGATTCCAATGTGAAAGCGGCTGACGCGGCGCTCCAGAAGGAAAAAGTCGAGGTGGAGGGTGAAAAACAGCAGGCTCGCGAGCGCACCGCCGTCGATCAGAAAGCCAAAGCCGATTTACAGAAAGAGCGCGCGGAAATCGTCGCCGGAGTTACCCCCGCGGTGTACCAGCGCTATACCCGGATCGCCAAGATGCGCCGTGGAATCGGCATCGCGGAAGCCGTGGAGGGCCGTTGCAGCGCCTGCAATATCGCCATGCGCCTGCAGTTTTTCCAGGATTTGAAGAAGGGCGAACAGGTATTGTCCTGCGAAAGCTGCGGGCGGATCCTGTACTACAATCCGCCCCAGGCAATTGTGGACGAGACGGGAGCCTAAGCTCGCGGCTTGGTCCGGAGCGAGCACCAAAGGCACTACTCCCCGGCGATCGCGGTTCCCAGCCAGGCGTTGAAGCCACAGCCCGGTTGAACCTCGAAGGCCAGGGAGCCTCGCCTGGCAAATGCCTCTTACCGGTCTCCCCAGCTATATCCCACGCGCACCATTCCACCAATCACCGAGTCGCTGTTGAATTCCTGCTTCAGGTTGGGAACGTAGTGATAGTCGAATTCAGGCTGGATGTAAATATGGTCGGTCACGAATACCTGGACTCCGATTCCCCCGTGAATATCGAAATGATTGGCGCTCGGATAGGGTTGTGCGTACGAAGAGCAGATCGAAGTGGTGACGCAACTGGTAACGCTGTAGGCGATACCAAACTTGGCGTCCCCGACTCCGGGAATGATCCTCAGTGAAACCTTCTTGGTATTGATCGGCGACCAGATTCCGTTGAAATCGATAAAATGCTGGCGATATTGCAGCGTATACGCGCCGCCTCCTTCGGAGGCGGGAATTTGAACCGTTGCCTGGTAATTGGACCGCGCAGGCGTCAGGTCCCAATTAAATCCCAGGCCATAACTTTTTTTCAACATCAGATCGGCGCCGAAACCGAGAAAGAATCCTCCCAGTCCGTTGGTGGATGAGACCACGCAATTCGGATCGGAGGTGACGGAGGTACACGGGCTGCCGGTAATACTGTCGTAGCCGCTCGGCGGCAGGGCCTTATCGTGGAAGGACCCGAAACCCAGGTTGACGTCAAAACCTGATTGCGCGGCGGCAAACTGCATACTGCCAAGCGCGAGGAAGCAGAGCGGTAGGTAAAGAGCGAAGCGTCTCACGAGAATCTCCTATTGGTGTTGCAGAATTGCACACGCTGGATACCATCTTAATCCGAATGATGCCACCCAAACTGTTCGTTTTCCGGGGTTTGTCAGTTCTATAACGCCGGTTCAACAAATACGACGCGGCGCGTACCGCATGGGTTTCATAAGCTATTGTAGCTAAGACGGAGGCAGTTACCGCGGCCGCCGCTGGCATTTAGGGCAAAAATGTGAGGATCTTTGCGTAACGATCACGCGCTGGATCGCGGTACCGCAAATCACACAAGCTTCGCCCGTGCGCTGGTAGACGCGATGACTGAATTGAAAAAATCCCCGGCGCCCTTCGGCGTCTACATAGTCCGAAATTGAAGAGCCGCCCGCCTCGATTGCCTCGCGCAGCACCGCCTGCAACGCCTCGTGAAGCTTTTTCGCGCGCTCCGCGCGAAGGCGGTTGGCGGCTGTCAATGGATGAATGCCGGCGCGAAAAAGGGCCTCGTCGGCGTAGATATTCCCCACTCCGCGCAGGAAAGTCTGATTGAGCAGCAGCGCTTTGATGCTCGTCTTGTGGCGTTTCAGCGCGGCGGTGAAATCGGCGGCCGAAATATCGAGCGGCTCAGGACCGAGCCGCGCGACCCGCGCCGGGAAATCCTCGCTGAGTTGGAAACTCCCGAATTGCCGGCTGTCGTCGAACAACAGAACTCCCTTGTCGAGCGTCAGGATAACGTGCGTGTGCTTGCCGGCTGGTCCGCCGAGAAGCAAACGGCCGGTCATGCCGAGGTGAATCAGCAGGTACCCGCCTCCTTCGAGCGGCATGACGAGGAATTTCCCGTAGCGCTTCACCCCGGCAATCCGCCGCCCGGCGAGCCCGGCAGCCATGCGATCGGGATCTCCGCCGCGCAGAATGCGGACCGAACGAAACTCGGCCGAGACAATCCGGCGGCCCACCAATGGCGCAATGGAACGGGCGACAGTTTCGACTTCCGGGAGTTCGGGCATGATTGGTAGCGCAGCCAATCCTGGCTGCCGCCGGCATTCCAGCCGGCGCGCGTCTGTTTACGCCGTCCGCTCCACTACAGCCCGCACCCCGTTCGAATTCGGACGGCCGATGCCGCAATAATCGAAGCCCGCGGCACGCGCCGCTTCCGGCGAGAAGAGATTGCGGCCGTCCACCAGGATCGGGCGCGTCATCACTCGCGCCAGAGCGCCGAGATTGAGTTCGCGGAATTCGCGCCACTCCGTCACCAGCACCAGCGCGTCGCTTTCCGACGCCAGGTCCATCGCCGATTCGCAGCAGCGGATCCGCAGATCGGGCCGCTGTTCGCGGCAGGCGTTCATGGCGATCGGATCGTAGGCTTTTACCCGCGCGCCCATTTGCAGCAGGCGCTCGGCGATGTGCAGGCTGGGTGCATCGCGTAAATCGTCGGTATCCGGCTTGAAAGCCAGGCCGAGCAGTCCCACCGTGCGTCCCTTGAGGATGAACAGCTTCTCCTGCAGTTTTTGGATCACCATCTGCCGCTGCGCGTGGTTCACTTCGATGGAGGCGCGCAGCAGCCGGCTGTCGTAGCCGTATTCGCGCGCGGTGTGCAGCAGGGCGAGCACATCTTTGCCGAAACAGCTACCGCCCCAGCCGACGCCCGGCGAAAGGAATTTCGACCCGATGCGCGAATCCAGACCGATTCCCGTCATGACTTCCGGGGCCTCGGCGCCCACGTGCTCGCAGATGTTGGCGATCTCGTTGGCGAACCCGATTTTCATCGCCAGGAACGCATTGGCCGCGTATTTGATCATTTCGGCGCTGGTGAGCGTGGTCGCCAGCATGGTCACGCGCTCCATGCCCGCCGGACGCGGCACTCCCGGAGCGGCTTCGAAGTTTTGTTCCACCAGCGGCCGGTATAGTTCCTGCATTACCCCGAGAGCTTCCTTGTCGGACGCCCCGATTACGATGCGATCGGGATAGAGCGAATCGGCAATGGCGCACCCTTCGCGCAGGAATTCCGGATTGCTGGCCACCCCGAAGCGGATCGATGTGCGTTCGTGGCGGCGCGATTCGTCAATTCCTTCGCGCACCAGGGTTTCCACCAGGTTGCCGCTACCCACGGGAACCGTGGACTTGTTGACCACCACGCGGAACTTGCTCGAGTCCATGGCCGCGCCAATGCTGCGCGCCGCCGCTTCCAGATACTCCAGGTTGGCTTCGCCGGTGGCCAACGAAGGCGTACCGACGGCAATAAAGATCACGTCGCTCGCCGCCGCGGAAGCCGTCAAATCGGTGTCGAAATCGATCCCGCCGCGCGCGGCGGCCGATTGCAGAAGTTCCTCCAGGAAAGGCTCGTAAATGGTGGGCTCGCCGCGCCGCAGAGAAGCTATCTTCTTCTCATCGGTATCGATGCAGGTCACGCGGTGACCCAGGTAAGCCAGACACGCTCCGGTTACCGCGCCAACATATCCAGTGCCAATTACCGTTACTCGCATGATTCCAGCCAGCCCAATCTCTGCTTGAGTATAACAAGCGCCGGATTGATTGTTGGTTGGATTCGCTACAATTGAGGTACTAAGTGGGTGGGCGGTTCTATCGCCCGCCGCTGGTACGACAATGCAGACGATTCTCGTAATTGACGACGACGAAAGCCTGCGTGACACCATCGGCGTGATGCTTGAGCAGGAAGGCTTCCGCGCCGTACTGATAGGCGATGGACGCAGCGGTTTCGATAAAGCCGTCACGCTCAAACCCGATCTCGTTTTAGTGGATCTGCGGCTGCCCGGAATGAGCGGCACCGAAATCTGCAAGCAGTTGCGCGCCGCCTCGGTGAAAACGCCCATCATCGTCCTGAGCGCCTTGAACGACGAACTCGACAAGGTCCTGCTGCTCGAAATCGGCGCCGACGATTATGTGGTAAAACCTTTCGGGGCGCGCGAACTGATGGCCCGCATCCGTGCTGTCCTGCGCCGCGCCTCTCCCGACTCCCGCAAAGTGGTGCGCTTCTCCGATACCGAAGTGGATTTCGAGCGGCGCGTGGTCACCCGCAAGGGTGAAGACCTCAAAATGACCCCCGCGGAATACAATCTGCTCTGTTATTTCCTGCAAAATCCCGATCGCGCCCTAACCCGCGATATGATTTTGAACTCGGTCTGGGGTTACGAGTTTTTTCCCAACACTCGAACCGTAGACGCCCATGTCGTCAAATTGCGGCAGAAACTTGAGCCCGATGCCAATGTTCCGCGGCATTTTCTCACCGTTCACGGCGTCGGATACCGCTTCCTTCCGTAACAGATCTAAAAGATTTTACGTGGCTTTTACGCGAAACCAACCTCCGGGGTTCTCCCCATAAGCGACAATAACGGGGTGGTTTACGAGGGGGACATGCCATCCGCCCGGCAACTGGTTCTGATCGTCGAGGACTCCGAAAACAGCGCCGCCATGCTGGAAATCGCCCTTTCGGACATCCCCGAAGTTACCGTCATCCTGACCCCATCGGCGGCCGAGGCTTGGCGCATCCTGAATCGCCAAAGCCCCTCTATCCATGCCATCGTCACGGACCTCAATATGCCAAGGATGGATGGGTTCGAGTTGATCCGGCGGGTACGTTCCGACGGCCGCCTGGCGGCCTTGCCGATTGTCGTGGTGAGCGCCGATACCGATCCCGCGACCCCCTTGAGAATCGAACAATTGGGGGTCAACGCGTTTTTTGCCAAGCCTTTTTCCCCCGCCGAAGTGCGGCGAAAACTGGAGCAGATTCTCAATGGTACGACTGTTTGACACGGCGCAGGGGTTTTGCCGGATTCAAGCTAATCCCAAAAGACACATGCTGACCCTCCTTGCGCTCCTGCTTGTCCCCGCCATCCTCCCCGCGCAGACCACGCCCGATAACGCCGCGATTCTCGAGCGTCTGGACCGTTTGGAACGTGAAAACCGCGCGATGGCCGAAGAAATTCAAGCGCTGCGCGCGGAGCTGACCGCCGCCCATGCCGCCCCCGCTACGCCCGCGCCGCCGCCGGGAACGCTCGACGAGAAAGTCGACATTCAGGGACAGCGCATCGAGGAGCAGGCGCAGACCAAAGTCGAATCCTCCCAGAAATTCCCCATTTCGCTTACCGGCATGGTGCTGGTCAACGCCTTCGTCAACTCCCGGCAGAATGGCGGTGCCGATTACCCTACCGCCGCCTCCCTGACTGCGGGAACCGACCGCGCGGGAGCCACCGTCCGGCAGAGCATCATCGGGCTCGAATATCATGGCCCGCAGACATTCCTCGGCGGTACCGTCCACGGGGCCCTTTACATGGATTTCTACCAGGGTTCCGCTCCCCTCACCCAATGGATTCGTCTGCGCACTGCGACCGTGCAGATGGATTGGAAAACGCGCAGTATTAAATTGGGCGTCGATAAGCCGATTTTCAATCCACGCGATCCCGACTCTCTGGCCCAAGTGGGGGTGTCGCCGCTCACCGGCACGGGAAATCTTTGGCTCTGGATGCCGCAGCTTCGCCTCGAACAGGATTTTACGCTGGGAGCGTCGAGCGGAGTGAATGCTCAGGCAGGCGCGGTGGAAACCCACGAAACCAACCCTTATTTGGACACATTGACCACCCTGAAGATCGAGGCTGTGCGCCCCGGAGTGGAAGGGCGCGTCATGGCCTGGCACAAGTTGGATGAAAGCCGGCGCCTCGAACTAGCCGCCGGTTTCCATGCCAGCACGACCCATGCGGGAGGCTTCTCCATCCCCTCGAACCTGGTATCCCTGGACTGGTTTTTCAATCCCTGGAGGCGGCTGGAGTTCAGCGGCGCTTTCTTTTCCGGCCAGAACGTCTCCAATCTCGGAACCGGCATCGTTAACCAGGGCTATTACATTTACTACAACCAGGCCGAAGCCATCGACAGCACCGGCGGATGGGGCCAGATCACGATTCATGCCCTTCCCCGCCTGGATTTCCACCTGTTCACTGGACAGCAGGATTACCGCATGACCGAGGGGCAAGCCAGCGTCACCCGGAATCTGCTGTTCGGAGGAAACCTGTACTTCCGCCTGGCGCCCAATGTCCTGTTCGGACCGGAAATCACTCAGACGCGGACCTCGTATCTGCTCCCGGGACTGCGCATCAACAACCACTATGATATGGCGCTGGCATACCTGTTCTAGCCGCGCCCGCATGCGCGCTCTGGCGATCCACGCGGCGGTTCTCCTGCCTGGCGTCTTGCTCTGCCTTTCCGCTCACGCCGCCAGCTTGCGCGGGCAGGTGGAACTGACCAATTCCCGCGATCCCGCCGTGCGCCACAATCGCGACTACGCGGGCGTGGTGATCTGGCTGGAACCTGTGGGCCGCCCCGCGCCCGCACCCCCTCCCCGCCACGTCGAAATGAAGCAGCAGGACAAGACGTTCAAGCCCCACGTAGTGGCCGTCCCCGTCGGTGGCACGGTGGATTTTCCCAATCTCGATCCCTTCTTCCACAATGCATTTTCGAATTTCGCCGGGCAACCGTTCGATATCCCGCTCTATGCTCCCGGAACCACCAAAAGCGTAACCTTTCACCGCGCGGGAATCGTCCGGGTTTTCTGTAACATCCACTCGCTGATGAGCGCCATCATCGCGGTGGTGGATACGCCCTGGTACGTGGTGACGCCCGAAAGCGGACAATTTCATATCGACGATATTGCCCCTGGCGAATACCAATTGCACATCTTCCACGAACGCGCTCTGCCCGATAACCTGCATTTCCTCGAGCGCCAGATCACCATTCCAGCTTCCGGACTCACCCTTCCCCTGATCTCGATTTCCGAAACGGGATACATCCCCGCGCCGCATCTCGATAAGCACGGCAAGCCCTATTCCCCGCACGACGGGTATGGCACAGGAGGCCGCTAAATGCGCCTGCGATTCTCCCGGCTCTCGCTTCTGGCGAAGATCCTGCTTTCCACTACCGTGGCCATCACCATCCTGTTCGCAATTACGGGCGAGATCGTTCTGCATAACATCACCCGCACCATGTCGGACAGCCTGCGGCAGGAAGTCCAGGACAGCTTCCGCGCGTATAGTTCGCTCTGGCAAGCCAAGACCAATTTGCTTTCATCCGTCAGCCGCATCATGAGTGACATGTCCGACGTGCGCGCCGCTTTCAGCACCGGCGATCGCGTGACCATCCAGGACAGCCTGGGCGAGCTGTGGCGCAAAATTTCCAATGAGAATGCCTTCTTCCTGGTCACCGATCCGGAGGGCAAGACGATTGTGTCCCTGGGTGGAAAGACCGATCTCGCCCTGCCCACCCAAACCGTGGAAGCAGCCGCGGAGTGCTTCCCCGAACCCGCCGATGGATTCTTTGCCCAGAACGGCGCTCTCTACCACATCTCGGTAACCCCGGTTTATGTGCAGTCCACGCGGCAGGACAAGGCTCTGATCACCGTGCTGGTGGCCGGTTTCGAGGTCGACGCCCTGGTGGCGCAGCGGCTGAAAAAAGACACCGGCGGCAGTGAATTCGTCTTTCTGCCCCTCGGCAGTGGACCGGCGGTGTCGACTCTGAACCCCCGCGCGACAGCCGCCGTCAATCGCTCGATTAATGCCGCCCACGCCGACGATCTGGTGAGCGACGGCGTCTCGGAGTACGCCTGGTTCCGTACCCGGCTCGACGACATCGCCGGCAAGCCTGTGGGAGAGTTGCGTATCCTGCGCGGTTTCGACGAGGCGCGCCGCCAGATCGCCGGCCTCTACACGCGCATCGTCCTGCTCTGGCTGCTGGCCATCACCGTGGGCTTCGGACTCACCTACCTGTTGGCGCGCCGCATCGTGGAGCCGGTGCTGCAACTCGACCGCGCTGCCGCCGAAGTGGCGCGCCAGAATTACGCCATCGAGGTGCAGGTGAAGAGCGAGGACGAATTGGGCCGGCTGGCGCGGACCTTCAACAACATGTGCGCTTCCATCCGCCACGCCCGGGAAGATCTCATCCGGCAGGAGCGCATCTCCACCATCGGCCGCCTTTCCGGGTCCATCGTGCACGACCTCCGAAATCCCCTGGCGGCCATCTATGGCGGCGCCGAGATGCTGGTCGATACCGATTTGCCGCCCTCCCACGTCAAGCGGCTGGCGGGCAATATCTACCGCGCCTCGCGCCGCATTCAGGAACTCCTGCAGGACCTGCTCAACGTCTCGCGGGGTAAGACCGGCGTAGCAGAGGTGTGCCGCCTGGGCGAAGTGGCGTCGGCCGCTTGCGACTCGCTCGCCGCTACAGCCAGCGCGCAGAGTGTGGCGATCGAACTCTCGATTCCCGCCGAAATCGAAGTGCCGATGGAACGAAGCCGCATGGAGCGGGCTTTCGTCAACCTGATTGCCAACTCCCTCGAGGCCATGCCCGAGGGCGGCGTGGTGCGCATTTCGTCGGAATTGCGCGAGGGCGGCGTGGTAGTCCACGTGGAAGATAACGGCCCCGGCATCCCGCCCGAAATCCGGCCGCGCCTCTTCCAGCCGTTCGTGAGTGCGGGAAAACGAAACGGACTCGGCCTGGGTCTGGCGCTCTCGCGGCAAACCGTCCTGGAACATGGCGGAGATATGTGGGTCGAAACCGTTGCCGGCCGGGGCGCCCGCTTCAGTTTCTCCCTGCCGTTAAGCACATTGACCGCTGCCTTGCCGCACCAGCACTGAACCGCCGCTGCGGCCGGGCGGTGTGCTCTTTTGAGTGCCGGTGGCCGACAATAGCTGGGTGTTACCCTGATACTTGTCGCGCCATCCTCTGTTCAAGCCGTACCTCGCCCTGGCCGCGGTTTGCTTCTTGTGGGGAACTACCTATCTGGGAATTCGCATGTCCCTGGAGTCGTTTCCTCCACTGCGTCTGGTTACCGTGCGCTACCTCCTTTCCGGCTCGATGATGCTCCTGTTTGCCCGAACCCGCGGCCTGTATCTGCCACGCGGCCGCGAACTCGCCGCGGCCTGTGTTTCGGGATTTCTGACGCTCGGTGTCGGCAACGGTGCGCTGGTGCTCTCCGAAACCATGGTCCCGAGCGGAATCGCCGGATTAATTATCAGCATTTCGCCCTTCTGGATGGTGGCTGCCGAAGCGCTCTTGCCCGGCGGTGAGCGCCTCCATGCACCCACCCTCGGTGGCATGGCGGTCGGTCTCGCCGGAGCGGCGCTGCTTTTCACGCCCGACCCGGCAACCCACGGCTTCAATCGCGCACTGCTTACGGGATTCGTAATCCTCCAGTTGGGGATGGTCGGCTGGTCGTTCGGGTCGATTTACCAACGCCGCAAGGCCGGCAAAGCGCACCCGGTGGTGGCCGGAGGCGTGCAACAATTGGCGGCGGCTTTGATTTTACTGCCGTTTTCGCTGGCCATACCGCAACCGCCCGTCCATTGGAGCATCCGCGGCGTCACGGCGCTCGGTTACCTGGTGGTTTTCGGTTCGCTCATGGGCTACAGCGCCTATGTCTATGCCCTGGATCGCCTGCCGGTCGCGATTGTCTCTATCTATCCCTATGCGAACTCGGTAATTGCGGTCTTTCTCGGCTGGCTGTTCTATCGCGAATCGTTCGGACCGCGCGACATGCTAGCGATGCTCATCATTTTTGCCGGCGTCGCAATAGTAAAAAAGTACTCCCCTGAGTAACGAAAAGTAGTATTGTCTTTCGTTCCCCGGTCTGGCCACATAGAACTTGAGTACGTTAGGTTTCGCTCCTCCGCAACTTGCCGAACGGGCGCCATGTTCGATTCGAACGAACATGGCGCTCTTCCTGGCCGCATGGATTGCCGGGCTGTGCCAGTTCCTGTTTGTCGGCGGCTACGGATTCGGCCGCGCCTACGAAATGGCGGCCATCGCGCGGAGCCTGGCGGAGCACGGCACCTACGCCAATCCTTTTGCGCCGGCCATCACCGGACCCACCGCGCTGGTTCCTCCCATCCATCCGCTCTTTCTGGCTGCTCTGCTGCGCCTCTTCGGCTCCGAAGCCGGAATGCACATCGCGGCAGTTTTTTTCAACATCCTGGCCAACGCGGCGATCGCGGCGCTCCTTCCGCGGCTCGCCGCGGTTTGTTACGAGGATGACCGCATCGGGATCTTCGCTGGCGCGCTTTGGATTGTCTCCATGCGCCTGCTGCCCCAGTGGGACGTAAGCTACACCATCCTCGGCCTGATTGGTTTTTGCCTGCTGACCGCACGAAACCTCCGCCGCGGAGATTCCGAGGTGTGGGCGATCGGTGCGGGCGCGCTGGCCGGATTGCTGCTCCTGCTCAATCCTGCCTCGGTTTTCGTCATCGTCCCTTGGCTGATCTGGCTCTTCGTCCGCCATCGAGTCTCCTGGCGGGCGGCAACCCGTTATGCCGCCATCGCGTCCGCCGCCGCCGCGTTCCTGGTGGCGCCGTGGCTCCTGCGGAATTACCGGATTTGGGGTGCTCCCGTTTTGCGCAACAGTCTCGGCATCACCCTGTACTCGTCGAATAACGACTGCGCCCAGCCGAGCTTGTATCAGGAGGCCGTGAGCGGCTGCATACAGAAGACCTTCCCCGCCGATAGCGAAGCGGAGGCGCACCTGCTTCGCACCCTGGGCGAAGTCCGCTACGACCGCCTGCGGACTGCCGACACCTTGCGCTGGGTCTCCTCGCACCGGAAGCGTTTCGCGGAATTGACCCTGGGCCGCATTCGCGATTTCTGGTTCCCCAGCCCGATGGATTCCGCCTACAACTGCTACGCCATCTGGGGCATCACGCTGTTGTCGATTCCCGGCGTCGCCCTCAGCTTGCGCCGCCGCTTGCCCGCCGCCCCGCTCATACTCTCGGTGTGGGCGATTTATCCCCTCATGTATTACGTAGTCGTATCGTGCGACCGTTACCGCTATCCGATCTTGTGGACGTCGCTTCTCCCGGCTGGATTTGCTCTCGAGGCTATGTTTGTTTCGGGCTGCCGACCAGTTTGGCGCCCAGCGCCCCACCCGCCATACTCAGGCACGTAACCACAACGAACATCGCCGCCAGCAATAGAAAAATTACGGCCCCGGGCTGGGTCTGCAGCATGTGGGTGAACTGCTGCATCATCGCCGGATCCTGAAACGACGAGTTCTTGACTTGCTCCTGCATCTGCTCCAGCAGGGCCTTCCCGGGATGCCCGGCGAGCGCATCCGGCAGTTGCTCCGCGGTGAACACCACCGCCGTAAAGGCGTACAAAATCAGGCCGGTGATCCAGCCGATCTTTACGCCGGCGAGCACGTTGAGCCGGAATCCGGTCTTCCGGCAGTACAGATACACCGCGAAAAATCCCGCCGCCAGCCAACTCAAAGTGGGGCCGCTGGACAAAAAACTCAGCAGCGAACTCAGTAGCGTGGCACATACCGCCGCTACCAGCGCGATCCGCACCGCGATGGGATTATGAAAATTCAGCGGCAGCGGCTGCGGCTTGGGCTGCGGCGGCAGAGATTCCAACGCTACCGGAACCGGCGCCCCCGAAGGATAAGTGTTTGCCTGGATCACCGGCTGGACGATGTCCCGCTGCGGCTTCCCGCACTTGTGGCAGAACAGTGCGTCGGGAGGCAACTGGGCGCCGCAGGAGCAGAAGTCCGGCATGGTCGTGGTCCGCTATTCTCAGTGTATCAGTGACCGCAGCTATCGGAAGCGGCCGCCTCTTCGACCACTCGCAGCATTTCCAAAGACAGATCGAACATGTGTTAGTTTTCCCTCATGGACAAAATTACCGTGGTTGTGCTGGCCCATCCCGCCGAGCCTCAATTGGCGATGCTCGAGGCTCTCCCGCCGGACACCGGCATTGCCGTCGGCAACACGCCCGAAGCCTTTGAAAGGGCTGCCCCGGAGGCATCCATCATTTTCAACTGGTCAGGCTCCGGTACGCTAGTCCGGGACGTACTACAAATGTGCCCCACCGTACGGTGGGTGCATTGCCGGGCAGCCGGACTGGATGACCTCCTGTCGCCCGAATTGGTCCAGCACCCCGCGCCCCTCACCAATGGATCGGGCGTTTTCAGCCCGCCGCTCGGAGAGTTCGTGCTCGGCGCTGTCATCTATTTCGCCAAGGATTTCCGCCGGCTGATTCGCAACCAAACGGCCGGAATCTGGGAGCCATTCGACATCGATGCGGTCGCCGGCCGGACCGCCGGCATCGTCGGCTATGGCGACATCGGCCGCGCGGTGGCAACCCGGCTCAAGGCAATCGGCATGAACATCCTGGCGTTGCGGCGGTCGGTCCCCAAGGAACCCGGCCCGCTCGTAAGCCGGTATTACGCCCCTGACGGCCTTGCGGAGATGATCCCCCAGTGCGACTACGTCGTGGTGACCGCGCCCCTCACTCCGGAAACCCGCGGCATGATCGGCGCGCGCGAATTCGCGCGCATGAAACCCGGCGCCGTGGTGATCAACGTCGGACGCGGCGCCGTAATCGACGAGCCGGCGATGATCCAGGCGCTTGCCGAAAAGCGTATCTTGGGCGCCGCGCTGGACGTTTTCACCGCCGAACCGCTCCCCCAAAGCCATCCGTTCTTCAAACTGGAGAACGTGCTGCTTTCGCCCCACAGCACCGATCACACGCGCGATTGGCTGGAGCGCGCCATGCAATTCTTCCTC
>Ga0335072_10003388_pt1 | contig 24047 bp, 14 predicted proteins | sample Lox_Sample_21_FD_206725 | JGI IMG/M metagenome (GOLD analysis project Ga0335072, IMG submission 206725) | Soil microbial communities from Loxahatchee National Wildlife Refuge, Florida, United States - Lox_Sample_2.1 | ecosystem: Environmental > Terrestrial > Soil > Wetlands | place: USA... | reverse complement strand
GCGGCCCAGATAACAGGGGTCATGATAGACGATGGTTTCGCCCTTCGCCGTACGCTGCGGCAGCTGATCCAGGTGGCGTGCCAGAAATTCGCTGTGATGTTCGATGGGCGGCGCCTGGCCGTATTCGGCCCAATCCGTCCCGATGGTTCGCACGCAATGCGGGCAAATCGAAATGATCTTCTTCACCTTGCTCTGCTGGAGCGTCTCCAGATTCACCTCGGCCAGCTGGCCGAACGCCAGATCGTTGCCCAGGCGCCGCGCCGGATCGCCCGTGCACTTCTCTTTGCGCAGCACGCCGAAGCTGACCTGCAAGCGCCGCATGACCTCGACCAGCGCCGCGACGATTTCCCTGCCCCGCGGATCATAAGCGCCCATGCAGCCCAGCCACAGGCAATACTCCTGAGTGCCGTCGAAGGCCGCGATCTCTTGCTTCTGGATGAATTTGTCGCGCTCGGACGCCGAAAAGCCCAGCACGTTGCCGTTGCGCTCCAGGTTCAGGAACAATTTGGTTCCGTAATCGTCTTCCCACTTGCCGGTGTTGACCGCCCCGCGCCGCAAACCGATCAGGATCGGCAAATGCTGGATCCCCACCGGGCATTGAAACTCGCAGGCGCCGCAGGTGGTGCACTGAAACACGGCTTCCTGGGAAAGATGCGCGCCCAACAGCGGCTCAGCGCTCCCGGGGCCGGATTCATTCAGATACCCGCGGACGCCGAGCACGATTTCCTTGGGGTTGAGAACCTTGCCAGTGTTGAACGCGGGGCAATGCTCCGTACAACGACCGCACTCGACGCAGGTGTAAACCTGCAGCGCATCCAGGTTGGTGACGTCCTTGCCGGTATCCAGGCCGAAATCTTCGTCGCCCGCGAGCGGCGGGATCTGGCTGAATCCGTCGCGCTTCAGGAAAACCGTGAACGGGCTCAGTGCCAGGTGCAGGTGCTTGGTGTGCGGCACCAGCGGCAGAAAGAAGAGGATGGTCAGCGTGTGCGCCCACCACACCGTCCGGCTGGATTCCCAGCCCGGCGCCAAACCCGCCAGGTAGGTCACCATCAGCAGAAAGATCAGCAGCGCGATGAGTCCGGATTCGTACGACAACGGCCCCAGCCATTTCGGACGGATCACGAAACGGCGGAACGCCAGCCCGCTGATCGCAATCGCCACCGCAACCGCCATCACGGCGACAAATGCAAAATAGAACTGTCCGAAGCCTGCGCGCGGCGAGAGCACGTGCACTCCGATACCCTCGCCAAAGTGGTTCAGCGTAATCAGCGCGAACGCGCAGAATCCCCAGAAAACGAGCGCGTGCGCGAGGCCGGCCCAGGGGCGCTCACGGATCACCTTGCCCTGCAGCATCACTTCCCAAAGGAACTGCCCAACACGCCGGCCCATGTGGTCGAGACCAAGCTCGGGATCTTTCTTGGAACGCGAAACGTTGCGCCAAACCTTGCCGAATCGCAACCAGAAGGCGTAGATCGAAACCGCCAGCAGAAGGAGGAAGAGGGCCGATTCCGGCCGCGAGAGCTGAACCATCACCTGCGAGTGTAACGCAGGCGCCTTTTCACCCCAGCTCAGCGGGTAGAGGCGACGGCGCCCTTTCCCGAGGCCGGAGCGGGATTGGCGGCCGTGATCTGATCGGCTGTGGGCAACTGCGCGACGTTCCACGAGCCTCCCAGCGCTTGAATCAGGCTCACGGACGAGGTTACCCGCCGCGTCAGCAAGCTTACCGCTGTGCTTTCGTTCTGCAGCGCCGCCTCCTGCGCCGTGATCACTTGCAGGTAAGAAGTAACGCCCCCGCGGTATTGGACCAGGGACAGCGAAAGAGAGTCCTCGGCGGCCTTGACGGCGGCGTCCTCCTGGCCGGCTTCCTGCTGCAGGATTCGCAGCCCGGCGAGGTTGTCTTCCACCTGCTGAAAGGCGGTCAACACCGTCTGGCGGTAATTCGCGACAGTGGCGTCATAAGCAGCGCGCGCTTCAGCGGTGACAGCCTTGCGCCGCCCGGCGTCATAAAAGAGCTCGCTCAGCGTTGGCCCGATGGAAAAAAAGCGGCTCGGCCAGGTGAGCCAGTTCACCAGGGTGCTGCCCTCGAACCCAGCCGACGCGCTCAAGGTCACCGTGGGATAAAAGGCCGTGATGGCGATGCCGATCTGCTGGTTGGCGGCCGCCACCTGTCTTTCGGCGGCGGCTATGTCCGGGCGGCGCTCCAGCAATTGGGACGGCAGCGCTCCCGGGATCGGAGGCGGCGGCTCCTCCAGTGGCGTCCGGGGGATGCTGAACTCCGCGGGTGGCTTGCCGATCAGAACGGCGATGGCGTGTTCGTAGGCGGCGCGTTGCACATCCGTGTCGGTGGCCTGGGCGCGCGTGGTTTCCAGCTGGGTTTGGGCTTGCGTTACGTCGAGCCGCGAGGCGACGCCCTGCGCGAACCGATCTCGCGTAAGTTCGAGGGCGCGTTGATAGGCGGTGACGGTGTCATCCAGCAGGCGCCGCTCGCGGTCCTGACCGCGAAGCCCAAAATAATCCAGCGCCAGCTCCGCCTGCAAGCTGAGCCGGGCGTTTTCCAGTTGCGCGGCGCTGACCTGCGCGTTGGAAACGCTCTGGGCGATCTCTTTCCGGATTTGCCCCCACAAATCCGGAACCCAGGAAACAGCTCCGGTAAGAGGAATATCCGCCGAAGGGGGCGTAGAGAACGGAAAAGCTCCCCGGTCGGCGGAACTGCGCGAGCCGGTCACGCCGATGCTTCCCGTTACCGTGGGATACAAACCCGCTCGCGCCTCCTGGACCAGCGCGCGCGACTCGCGATACACGGCCTCATCCTGCGCGATGGTCAGGTTCGAAACGCTCACTTGCTGTTCCAGCGCGTTCAGCTGGGGGTCCTTGAAAATTTCCCACCAGTTCCCCTTGGACACCTGGTCGGAAGGCTGGCTGGCCTTCCAGCCCGGCGTCTCCTTGAAGTACTCCGGCAACTGCTCGTGATAGCCGGGGGGCGCGGGCACGGATGGCTTGGCGTATTTGGGGCCCACCGCGCAAGCGCTGCTGAAAGCGAGACCGGCGATGACGGCCGCGGCCAACGAGTTGCGTCGAAGCGTTTGCATGCGAAGGGGCCTCCTTTACGCGGGGCTCGTTTGCTCAATCCGGCGCAGCGCCCGCCGCACGCGCAGCCGGTCGAGCACCAGATAGACCACCGGCGTCGTGTAGAGCGTCAGCGCCTGGCTGAACAACAATCCGCCAATGATGGTGATTCCCAGCGGCTGACGGAGCTCGTGTCCCTGTCCGGTCCCGAGCGCCAGCGGCAGCGCCCCGAGCAGCGCGGCCATGGTGGTCATCATGATGGGACGGAAGCGCAGCAGGCAGGCTTTATGGATGGCGTCGCGCGGGCTCAGGAACTCGCTGCGTTCGGCGGCCAGCGCAAAATCGATCATCATGATGGCGTTCTTCTTCACAATGCCGATGAGCAGGATGACGCCGATCATCGCGATGATATTGAAGTCCGAATGCCACAGCATCAGCGCCAGAAGCGCTCCGATTCCGGCCGACGGCAGCGTGGACAGAATGGTGATGGGGTGGATATAGCTTTCATACAAGATGCCCAGTGTCAAATAAACCGTCAGTAAAGCCGCGCCAATCAGGATCGGCATGTTGCCGAGCGAGTCCTGATAGGCTTGCGCGTTGCCCGCAAAGGTAGGGTGAATGGTGGGGGGCAAGCCGATCCGTTGGGCGGTCTCTTCGATCGCGTTCACCGCGTCACCCAACGCCACGCCGTTTACCAGGTTGAACGAAATCGTGACCGCGGGAAAGAGACCCTGGTGCGCCACGGCGAGCGGCGCGCTGGAAGGGCTGAAGTGCGCGAACGCGTTCAGCGGCACCTCCTGGCCGCCGGGCGCGCGCACCCAGATGTCATGCAACGTGACGGGATCCTGCCAGTACTTGGGCGCCACCTCCAGGATCACGTGATACTGGTTGAGCGACGTGTACATGGTGGAGACTTCGCGCTGGCCGAAGGCGTCGTACAGCACATTGTCGATGAGCTGCGGCGAAATGCTGAAGCGCGCCGCCGTGGGACGGTCGTACTGCACCACTTCCTCCAGGCCGTTATTCTGCTGGTCCGTGTTCACATCGGTGATGACGCGCAGTTTGCGCATGGCTTCCATCATCGGCCGGCCAAATTTGTTCAGATCCTCGAGGTTGTCTCCGCGCAAGGTGAACTGATACAGAGCCGCGGATTGCCGCGCACCCACGCGCACATCCTGCGCTGCCTGCAAAAACAGCGTCGCGCCGCGGATCGTGGAAAGTTGCTTCCGCAGCCGGTCGATCACGGTATAGACGGAAACTTTGCGCACCGCCAGCGGCTTCAACTGGATGTTCACGCGGGCCTGATTCAGCGTGTTTCCGTTGTAGCTGCCGCCGCCTGTGGACCCGGTGACGGTATCGATGGCCGGATCCTTCTGAACGATATCCAGCATGCGCAACAGCAGCCCTTGCATGGCCTGAAAAGACGTGTCCTGGTCGGCGATGATGGTGCCCAGCAAGCGGCCATTATCCTGTTGCGGAAAGAACCCCTTGGGAACGTGAATGTACAGATAGATGTTCAACGCGACGGCCGTTCCCAGCACCACCAAGGTAACGGCCGAGTGCCGCAGCACGGTGCTGAGCGTGCGTCCGTACCAGCCGATCACCCACGCGAAAAACCGCTCGCTCGCCTGGTAAAGGACCCCGTGTGTTTCGTGCTCCTTCAAGAGATAAGCGCCCATCATGGGAGTGGCCGTCAGCGAGATCAGCATGGACACCCCGATGGCTACCGAGAGCGTCACCGAAAATTCGCGGAACAGTCTTCCCACAATGCCGCCCATCAGCAGCAGGGGAATGAACACGGCCACCAGGGAGATGCTGATGGTGAGCACGGTGAAACCGATCTCCTGCGCGCCCTTCAGCGCCGCCGCCATCGGAGCCATGCCCTCCTCGCGGTGGCGAATGATGTTTTCGATCACCACGATGGCGTCGTCCACGACGAAACCGGTGGCGATGGTCAGCGCCATCAGCGACAGGTTGTCGATGCTGAAGCCGAACAGATACATGGCGCCGCAGGTGCCGATGAGCGACACCGGCACCACCACGCTGGGGATAAAGGTGGCGCGCGGGCTTCTCAGGAACAGAAACACCACCAGAATCACCAGCAGAATCGAAATACCCATGGTCTTCTGCACTTCCCGCACGGAAGAGCGGATGGTGAGCGTCTGGTCCTGCGTGACCGCCATCTTGATGGACTGCGGAATGGCGGCCTCCAGCTGCGGCAGCGCCTCCCGGATCCGGTCCACCGTGTCGATAATGTTGGCGCCGGGCTGCCGGTTCACCGTGACGATCACCGAGGGCTTGCCGTTGGCATAGCCCGCGTTGCGCAGGTCTTCCACCGAATCCACCACGTCGGCAACGTCGGACAGAGTCACCGGCGCGCCGTTGCGATAGGTGACCAGCAGGGGCGCATAATCGGCCGCCTTGAACAACTGGTCATTCGCAGCGACCTCCCAGGTGCGATCCCCGTTGGAAAAATGGCCCTTCGGGATATTGGCGTTGGCGTTGGCCAGAACGCCGCGGACGTCCTCCAGGCCGATGCCGTATTTGTTCAGCGCCGTGGGATTCAGTTCGATCCGGACGGTCGGCAAAGCGGCGCCGTAGACGAACACCTGCCCCACGCCGCGCACCTGGGATAGCTTCTGCGCGATCACCGAGGAGGCGTAATCGTACATCTGCCCGCGGCCGATGACGTCGGAGGTCAGCGCGACCTGGAAGATGGGCGAGTCCGCGGGATTCACTTTGCGGTAGCTCGGATTGCTCGGAAGGTTGGCCGGCAGATACCCGCGTGCGGCATTGATGGCGGCCTCCACGTCGCGGGCCGCGGCGTCGATATTGCGGTTCAGGTCGAACTGCAGCGACACGCTGGCGCCGCCCAGGCTGCTGCTGGAGGTCATCTCCGAAACGGCCGCGATGCGTCCAAACTGGCGCTCCAGCGGCGTGGCCACCGCCGAAGCCATCGTTTCGGGACTCGCTCCCGGCAGCTGCGCATTCACATTGATGGTCGGAAAATCCACCTGCGGCAGCGGCGAAACCGGCAATACGGTGTACGCCACCGCTCCCGCCAAGCCGACTCCGATCAACAGCAGCGTCGTCGCCACGGGCCTGCGGATGAATGGCTCGGAAATGTTCATGGGCTAGTCACCGGTGACCAGGCCGGCCGGCACGAGCTGCCGCGCCGGCGAACGTCCGAAGCGCCGCGCCAGGCGGTCGAACCACAGATAAATGACCGGCGTGGTGTAAAGCGTCAATACCTGGCTGAAGATCAATCCGCCCACCATGGTGATGCCCAGCGGCCGCCGCAGCTCGGAGCCGACGCCCGTGCCGAGCGCCAGCGGCAAGCCGCCCAGCAGAGCCGCCATAGTGGTCATCATGATCGGCCGGAAGCGCAGCAGGCAGGCCTGATAAATCGCCTGCTCCGGTTCCATACCCTGATGGCGCTCGGCGTCGAGGGCGAAGTCGATCATCATGATCCCGTTCTTCTTGACGATGCCGATCAGCAGAATGAGGCCGATCAGCGCGATCACGCTGAAGTCGTTGCCCGTGAGCGAGAGCGCCAGCAACGCGCCCACCCCGGCCGAAGGCAGCGTCGACAGAATCGTGATGGGGTGAATATAGCTCTCGTACAACACGCCCAGCACGATGTACACCGTGATCAGGGCCGCCAGGATCAGCACCGGCTCGTTGCTCAAGGAAGCGATGAAGGCCGCCGCGGTTCCTTGAAACGCGGTCTGAATGCTGGCCGGCAGGTGCAGCTCATCCTTCACCCGGTTGACGCCATCCACGGCGTCGCCGAGCGAAGCATCCGGCGCGAGATTGAAAGAAAGAGTGACCACCGGAAATTGGCCCTGGTGGTTGATGGTGATCGGCGCCGAGGAGATCTGGGCGCGCGTGAACGCGCTCAGCGGGACCTGGCTGCCCAGACTGCTGAATACCTGGGAGGACGCGGACGGCGATCCGCTGAAAGGACTCGTCGAAGCCGCCGCGCCCCCAACCGTGGTCGCCACGCCTACGGCGGTTCCCGCGGTCGCCGCAGCGACTGAAGAGCTGGAGGGCCCGAATCCGGCCGTCAGCGTACTCCCGCCGGCCACCAGTCCCGCGTTGCCCGTCGAGCTGCCCGCCGAAGAGCGGATGTAGATGTTCCTCAAGTCCACCGGGTTGGATTGGAAGTTCGGTTTCACTTCCAGCACCACGTGATACTGATTCAACTGCGTAAAGATGGTCGACACCTGACGCTGTCCGAAGGCGTCGTCGAGCGTGTTGTCGATCATGGACGGCGTAATGCCCAGCCGCGAGGCCGTGGCGCGATCGAAAACCAGCATCGTGCGAAGCCCGCCGGTCTGCTGATCGGTGGCGACGTCGCGCAACTCCGGCAAGCGCTTTAACCGCTCCACCATCTGCGGCACATAGGTGTTCAGCTCACCGGCGTTGGGATCCTCCATGGTGTATTGGAACTGCGTGCGGCTGATGCGATCCTCCACGGTCAGATCCTGCACCGGCTGCATGTAGAGCGTGATTCCGGCCACTTGAGCCAACTGCGGCTCCAGCCGGCGGATGACGTCCAGCGCGCTGATCTTCCGCACCGCCAGGGGTTTCAAATTGATTTGAATGCGGCCGCTGTTCATGGTGGTGTTGGTTCCGTCGATGCCGATGAACGAGGAAAGACTCTCCACCGCGGGATCCTGCAGAATCACGTGCGCCAACGCCTGCTGCCGCTCGCCCATCGCCTGGAACGACACGGTCTGCTCGGCGTCGGAAATGCCTTGAATCACGCCCGTATCCTGAATCGGGAAGAAGCCTTTGGGAATGCGAACGAACAGGTACACGGTGAGCACCAGCGTGGCCACCGCGACTAGCAGCGTGATGGTCTGAAAACGCAATACAAACCGCAGCGTTTTCCCATACAGAGCGATGACCGCGTCGAAAGCGCTTTCCGACGCCTGAAACAAACGGCTCTGCCCCGCCCCACGCCGGTTCTTCAGGATCTTGGCGCTCATCATGGGCGTGAGCGTCAAGGAGACGACTGCCGAAACCAGAATCGTGACCGCCAGCGTGACGGCGAATTCGCGGAACAGCCGCCCCACGATATCGCCCATGAACAGCAGGGGAATCAAGACCGCGATCAGCGAAACCGTCAGCGACACGATGGTGAAGCCGATCTGCTCGCTTCCCTTCAGCGCCGCCACCAGCGGCCGGTCGCCTTCCTCGATGTAACGCGAAATATTCTCCACCATCACGATGGCGTCATCCACCACGAAGCCCGTCGAGATCGTGAGCGCCATCAACGAAAGGTTGTTCAGGCTGTACCCGAGCAGGTACATGATGCCGAAGGTCCCCACCAGCGACAGCGGCACGGCGATACTGGGGATGATGGTGGCAGCCAGGTTCCTCAGGAACAGAAACATCACCATCACCACCAGCCCGATGGTCAGCAACAGCTCGAATTGCACATCCTGCACGGAGGCGCGGATCGTGCCGGTCCGGTCGGTCAGGATTTGCACTTTTACCGAAGACGGCATGGAGGACTGCAGCACCGGCAGCAACTGCTTGATCCGGTCCACCACGGCGATGATGTTCGCTCCGGGCTGCCGCTGGATATTTAAGATCACCGCCCGCTGTTCGTTCATCCAGGCGGCCTGCCGGACATTTTCGACGTCGTCGCTTACAGTGGCCACGTCGGTGAGCTTCACCGGTCCGCTGTTCCGGTAGGCGATGATCAGATCCTTGTAATCGGCGCTGGACAGAAGCTGGTCGTTGGCCCAGATCTGATAGGCCTGCCGCGGACCGTCGAAGTTGCCCTTGGCCTGATTCACGTTCGCGGCCGTAATCGCGTTGCGCAGGTCTTCCAGATTCAAGCCGTAGGAGGCCAGCTGGGTGGGGTTGGCTTGAATGCGCACCGCCGGCTTTTGCCCGCCGCTGATGCTCACCAGGCCGACGCCCGGAAGTTGCGAAATCTTCGGGGCGAAGCGCGTGTCCGCCAGGTCCTCCACCTGCGAAAGCGGAAGCGCATCCGAGCTGAGCGCCAGCGTCAGAATCGGCGTATCGGCCGGGTTTACCTTCGCGTAGATGGGCGGCGTAGGCAGGTCGGCCGGCAGGTAGGTTCCCGAGGCGTTGATGGATTGCTGCACTTCCTGCTCGGCCACGTCGATATTCAAGCTCAGGTTGAATTCCAGCGTGATCACGGAGCAGCCGTCGGAGCTGGTGGAGGTCATCTGCTGCAGTCCCGGGACTTCGCCGAGCTGCCGCTCCAGCGGCGCGGTCACCGAGGATGCCATCACATCCGGGCTGGCGCCGGGATAGAACGTGATGATTTGAATGGTCGGGTAGTCGACCTCCGGCAGCGCCGACACCGGAAGCTGCTTGTAAGCCACACCGCCCACCAGCAGGATGCCGATCATCAACAGGGACGTTGCGACCGGCCGGAGAATGAAGGGCCGGGAGGGGCTCATGTCTTGCTTCGACCGGATCGCGCGCCCGGCAGCTGGGCGTTGACCTTGGTGCCATCCTGCAACTTGTCGACCCCCACCATCACCACCGTGTCGCCGGGTTTCAGCCCCTTGGTCACCTGAGTCTCGTCGCCCTCCGTCGGCCCCAGTTCGATGTTCTGTACCGTCACGCTCTGGTCTGGTTTGATCAGCCACGCATACACGCCTTGTGTGTTGCGTTGGATCGCGGAGTTGGAAACCAGAGTGACCCCGTTGCGTTGCTCCACCAGCAGCCGAACATTCACAAACTGGCTGGGGAACAGCTTGTTGAGATGATTGTCAAAGTTGGCGCGCAGCTTCAGCGTACCCGTCGTGGGGTCGATCTGGTTGTCGACGGTCTCCAGCGTTCCGTCGGCCAATTTGTTCTTCTGGTCGCGGTCCCACGCCTCCACCATCAGCTTTTGCCCGGCGTGAATCTTGTCGACCACGTCCGGAACCTCGTCCTCCGGCAAAGTGAAGATCACGCTGATTGGATCCAGTTGGGTAATCACTACCAGGCCGTTCGTATCCGTGGCATGCACGATGTTTCCCGGATCCACCAGCCGGAGCCCCACCTGCCCCGTGATGGGCGAAGTGATGTGGGCGTACACCAGGTTCAACTTGGCGGTGTCGATGGCTGCCTGGTCCGTCTTGATGGTGCCGATGTACTGATTCACCAGTGCGACCTGGGTGGCCAGCTGCTGCTCGGGAATCGCCTGCTGGGAGTTCAAGACCTTGTAGCGTTCCAGATCGACGCGCGCATTCTCCAGCAGGGCCTGGTCGTGAGCCATGTTCCCTTCGGCCTGCTCCAGCTGCGCCTGGTAGGGCCGGGGATCGATCTCGATCAGTGGATCGCCCTGGCGCACGAGCTGCCCCTCGGTGAACATCACCTTCATGAGCTCCCCATCCACCCGGCTTTTCACGGTGACGGTGTAAATCGGAGTCACTGTGCCCAAGGCGTTGAAATACACTTTGATGCTTCCGCGCTGCACCTTGGAGGCAACCACCGGGATCACGCCTCCGGCCCCGCCTCGTCCTCCCCGCTTCCCCGCCGGCGCGGAATTTTCGGTGGGAACGATCTTCTTCAGATTCGGCCACTCGTAATACGCTCCTCCCGCGGCCGCCGCGAACACCAATAGCCAGATCCACGCCCGCGAGGACGAGCTGGATGCCTTGGGGGACGGAGGCGCCGCAGGCTGCGTTGGACTTTGAAGGCCCTTGGGGATGACCGGTGTTTGTTGTTCCATAGGGTGCCTCTGGCAACCTTAGCGCGCAAGGGTGAGCGGTGTCGAATGGAAAGTAAGGGTCTACCTGGGCAACCTTACACGCATGATCGACTCGGCTGGGCCTCCTTCGATCCTGGCTTTACACAACCTTAAGATCTAGCTGCATTTCCACAACCCGCAACGTGCCTAATAGACGACCTGCCCTACGGCCTAGTTACACCGCGCCTCCCGGATAGCCCCAAAGCGCTATTGGCGTCATACATCTAGCGTCCTGGGAAGTCCTAAGGTCTCGGAAAACGCCGCCCTGAGCTAGGATAGGATTCTGGGAGCAAAACAATTGCGATTCATCATGTCAGGCGCGGCCGGGTTTATCGGCTCTCATCTTTGTGACCGCTTAATCGCCGATGGCCATCAAGTCACCGGCTACGACAATTTCATGACCGGCGACGCGGGCAATCTTGCGCACTTGAAGGGCAATCGCCTGTTCGAGTTCCGCCAATGGGATGTCTGCCGGCCGTTCACGGTGGACGAACCGGTGGACGGCGTGCTGCACGTGGCTTCTCTGGCTAGTCCCAAGGACTACTTCGAACACCCCATCGAAACTCTGGATGTCGGCTCGGCCGGCACGCGGAACCTGCTGGAAATCGCGCGCCAGCACGGAGCCCGTTTTCTGGTTACCTCGACTTCGGAATGCTATGGCGATCCGTTGGTTCATCCGCAAGTGGAAACCTACTGGGGCAACGTCAATCCCGTCGGTGTGCGCTCCTGCTACGACGAAAGCAAGCGCTACGCCGAAGCGCTCACCATGGCGTATCACCGGGTGCACGGCGTTCGCACGAACATCGCGCGGATCTTCAATACCTATGGACCGCGCATGCAACTGGACGACGGCCGCGTGGTGCCGGCGTTCATCGACCAGGCCTTGCACAACCAGCCTTTGACGGTCTTCGGCGACGGCTCGCAGACCCGCAGCTTCTGTTATGTCCGCGACCTGGTGGACGGCCTCTGCCGGCTAATGCTTTCCGAAGAGCGTTATCCGGTGAATCTGGGCAATCCCCAGGAATTAACGATTCTGGAGTTCGCCGAGCGCATCCGGCGGATCACGGGCACCGGCGCGCCGCTGGATTTCCGGCCGCTCCCGCCGGACGATCCCAAACGCCGCCAGCCGAATATCGCCAAAGCCAAGAAGATCTTAGGCTGGGAACCGAAAGTGAACCTGGAAGACGGCCTGCGGGAGACCATCGAGTACTTCAAAAACGTGCCGGACGCCGCGCTGGCGCGTTAGGCTACCGCTACCCAGACCTTCGCGGCCGCGGCTTTGCCCAATTGCACCGGCTTGCCCGCCAGGCACAACGTCAGAGTGTCATCGTAGTTACTCGCCAGCATGCGAAGCTCCGCGCCGGGCCGGATTCCTAAACCATTCAGATATTCCAGTAACAGGCGGTCCCGCTCAAAGACGCTAATCACAACGGCGTCGCAGTCGGCCGGCGTTTCGTCGAGCGGCCGCAACCCGCGCTTGCGTCTTTCCTGCGGCGTGTCGCCTGCCGCCCGGTTGCCGTGGGGGCAGGCTTCGCCGGTGCCCAGCTTTTCCACCAGACGGCGTTCGAAGTCGGCGGAAACCGCGTGCTCCAGATGCTCGGCCTCGTCGTGGACTTTGTACCACTCCATGCCGAAAATCTCGGTGAGCATCCGCTCAATCAGGTGGTGCCGCGTGAGCAGGCGGTTGGCGATGTCCCGTCCGGCCGGCGTCAGAGTGATCTCGCCGTCGCGCCCGGCGCGGATCAGCCCGTCCCGCTTAAGCCGCTTGATGGCCATGGTGACCGCCGGGGCCGACACGGTCAACCAGCGCGCCAACGTAGCCGCAATCACCGGCTCGCCTTCGCTCTCCGCCTCGGCGATGGCCTTTAGATAATTCTCCTTGGAGATCGTGATTTTCACGCTAAGTTAAATTGTAACTTCTAGCGTGCGTCAGCCGCTCAAAATGCGCCTTCCAGGATCTTGAGCGCTTGCGGAGCCAGTTGCAGCAGCGCCCGGGCGCCGACCACCAGGACCGGCGCCACCGCGATCCACTTCCGGTGGGCGAGCCCATAGAGACCCACCAGAACCAGCAGCGGCGACAGGATCCGCCCAAACCCGTAAACTTCCGTCCAGGCGTCCTGGAACGACAGGAAAATTGCCATCAGAGTATACAGATAAACACACACCTCCAATGCCCCCCACTCGCGCTTCCAGGCCATGCGCAGCCCCACCGCGATGGCCAGCACGGAGAAGAGCAAAGCCACGTAGTCGAATGCGATCAACGCTGCCTCGATGGCCGGAGCCACCTGGTAGTGATAGGGATGCACCATCCGGACGGCCAGGGCTTTCAGAGGAATCGCCGAAAACCAGGTGTCGCGAGTCGGCACCAGGGCCACCAGTTCGGTGCTCCCGCTGGAGGTGTGAACCCAATTGAACGCGTACCAAATTAGCGCTGGAATGGATGTGGTCGCAAACAGCAAAGCGCGGCTCAATCCGCGCTTCCACAGCCAGTACAAAACGTATCCGGCCACCAGGACCAGACCGGTTTCCCGCGTGAGCGCGGCCGCCAGCAGAACGGCATAGGTTCGCCATTTCGCGTCCTGTTCGGCGTAGAGTGCGAAGCCGATGCACAGCGCCGCGAGGCCTCCGTCGATGGTCATGCGGTCGATGGAGGTGACCGTCGCCGGAACCGCGGCGAATAACAGCCCCCAGCCCGCGGGAAAACCGTGAGCCACCGCGTAAAGACTCAGCCACCAGGCTCCGCAAAACACAACCAGCAGAACGACGCCGAAGTAGGCGGCATCCACCCGATCGTCATGCCCGAAGGCCAGCAGGTAAGCCGCCAGTGGAATCAGAATGCGCCGGCCGCGGAAGCGCGGTGCTTGCACATACGGCAGAAGACCGCGGCGGAAAAAAGGATCGTGAGCCAGGTAATGATAAAACTGCCCGTCGTATCCGTTACTGTCCCGAAACAGGTAAATGTGCTCGAACGCGAGCTGAGCCGGCTGCTCGAAATGGGAGCCCGTGCAGAATAGCGCGGTCCAGTTGCCTGCATAGTTGAAGTGAACCGTGAGAAACTGCCAACAAAAAACCAGCGCGGCGCATCCCAGTCCAACCAGGAGGCACTGAAACTGTCTTTTAAAAGAGTCGCCGGAGCTAATCGCTGTTCGCCGAGTTGGGATGTCTGCCCCTTATAATATCACCAGCACGCATGCAGACTACGACGCCCCGGACTGAATCGCTTTCCGAAATCTGCGGCTTGAGTGCGGTCGAAATGGCTCGCCGGGTTCGCGCCCGGGAACTTTCGGCGCGCGAGACGCTGGCGGCGCATCTGCGGCAGATCGAGCGCGTGAATCCCCGGGTCAACGCGATCGTGACCCTGGTGGCCGAACGCGCCATGGAACAGGCGCGCGAAGCCGATGAAGCGCTGGCGCGCGGAAACGCCGCCGGGCCGCTGCACGGCCTTCCGATCGCGCACAAGGACCTGCAGCCCACGGCGGGAATCCGCACCACGTTCGGCTCGCGCATCTACAAGGACTTTATCCCGACGGTCGATTCGCTCCTGGTCGAACGCATCCGGGGCGCCGGTGCGATCCTGGTCGGCAAAACCAACACGCCCGAATTCGGCGCCGGCTCGCAAACGTTCAACGAAGTTTTCGGCGCAACGCGCAATCCCTACGATCTCACCAAGACCTGCGGCGGAAGCAGCGGCGGTGCGGCGGTGGCGCTGGCCTGTCATATGCTGCCGCTTGCCGACGGCAGCGACCTGGCCAGCTCGGTGCGCAATCCCGCTAGCTTTTGCAACGTGGTCGGCTTCCGGCCGTCGTTGGGACGCCTGCCCGCCCAACCGGCCGCCGGATGGTCGAGCCTGAGCGTGGATGGTCCGATGGCGCGCAGCGTCGGCGATGTCGCGTTCTTCTTCGCCGCGATGGCCGGGCCGGATCCCCGCTCGACGGTTTCCATCGACGAGCCAGCCGGCCGTTTCGCCGCCCCTTACGGCCGCGATTTCAAGGGCGTGCGCATCGCCTGGTGGAAGGATTTGGGCGGGCTGCCCGTGGACCCGCGCGTCCGCGAAATCACCAACGCGCAACGCCGGGTCTTTGAATCGCTTGGCTGCATCGTCGAAGAGGCCGAACCCGATTTCACCGGCGCCGACGAAATCTTCAAGGTCCTTCGCTCCTGGCAGGTCTACCAGTCTCTGACTGCCCTGCCCCAGGGCGACCCGCGCAAGCAGCGTGAACTCGTGAAGGAAACCGTCTTGTGGGAGCTGGATCGCGGCGAAAAGCGTACCGCCGATGAGATCGCCCGCGCTGAATCGCAGCGCGCCGAACTGCGCCGCCGCATCAGCCAATTCCTGGAGCGCTACGAGTTTTTCGTGCTGCCCGTCAATCAAGTACTGCCGTTTGATGTTACGCAGCCTTACCCCACCGAAATCGACGGCGTGCCCCTGACCACTTACATTGACTGGATGAAGTCCTGCTTCTACATCTCGCTCGTCGGCCACCCGGCGATGTCTGTTCCCGCCGGCTTCACCGCCGAAGGCCTGCCGGTCGGCATCCAGATCGTGGGCCGCTGGCGCGACGACTGGGGCGTGCTGCAGATGGGCTACGCCTTCGAGCAAGCGGCAAATGTCGCGCGCGCACGTCCCGCGCCCTGGTGGTAGGCTCCAAACGCTCACTGCCCCGGCTGCCCGTACGGGATGCTCCATTCGTGTTCGGATTCCGGCCGCCCGCCCAGTTTTTGGAGTATCGGCTGCAAGGGCGTTCGCGAAACGATCAGGATGCCTTTGTCCTCGAAACTCTCGCGCAGATAGACCAATGCGCCGCAGAGCCAGTTTGCTAATTGGTCGGCCCGGGCGCCGGCAACACTCTTGCCTTCCAGCAGCGGGATGTATAGCGAATAGACGCGGTAAGAAGGATCTTTAATTCCGGGAAGCAAGGCCTTCTTTGCCTTGTCCAGCAAGCTCTTGTCGTTCTCCGGCGTCAGAAATTCCAAGACCGAACCAATGTCGAGCATTTCCGCGCGCGCCGCGGCAGGATCGCCGTTCACCTGAAGCACCTGATCGGCCAAAGGCCGTAGCGGTTCCTTGCCGGGGATCACGCGCCGGAACTCTTCCCGGGTCCACGGCGTGGGAGGAGGACGGTCCGGCCATACACCGAGCCCCAGGGCGGGCATCCAGGAAGGTCCAAACTTGGCGAATCGCTGGGAGCCGCCCTGGTACTGCGTCAGTTGCAGGAAAACCTGGGACGAGAGCCTTTGCGTGGCGACCAGGTTTGTTACGAGCTGTTCCCAGAACCACTTCAGGGGAGCGAGATCTTTCGGAGCGATCGGGAAGTGGCGAACCGGCAACACATAAGCCTGGTAAGGCGCGGGCGCGGCGATGACCTGAAGCGGGATTCTGAGAGTGTGAGCTGAAGGCGGGACAGACTGAAGAGGCGTCATTCCGGATAGTCCTTGAATTTTTCGCGCATGGATTTGAGAAGAGCGATCAAGGGCTCCTCCAGGTCGAGCCTGGTGGCCAGTAGGACTCCCTGATCGGCGGGGCTTTCGGCTGTGTAGACCTCGAACAATTGAAACCACTTGTCGAGTTCCGGCTTGGGCTGAGAGAAAAAGTCGGCCGATGACAGCAAAGGAAGAATGAATTGGATTCCCGGATACTGAGGCTCCTGCTCCAGGCCGGCGCCGAAGAGTTCCTTGCTCTTGGACAGGAAAGGGTCCTTCAGGGCATAACCGGCGGCAACCGCTTGTTCCAATCGGGCAATGTGGGACGGATCGAAACTCTTTCGCATGGCCTCCGTGAACGGCATTTCAGGAGGCTTGGTGCTCTCATCGGGCTTGAGAAAAATTCTAGTCGTGCCGCCATAGCCGAAAAACTCCTCCCTTTGCTCGGCGGGAGATTTCGTAAGAAACCAATAGCTGTAGTCTGGAACGGAATCGTTGATGGAGAGCGATTGCCCGTTTTTGATGACGGCGTCCAGGCGTTCTTTCGTCAGCATCTCCGGCAACGGCGCACCGGGCCGGCGGCTTAGCCCGAGCATCGGCTGGAACTCCCTCACCTTGCGAAGAAAAGCTTTCTGCACTGACGAAACAGTTTTGTACTGCAGGAACATCTCGCCGCGGAGACCGAAGTCGTTAGTGAGAAGCTCATCGATGGAATGCAGAAGATGCAGCAGCCACGTACGCTGGTTTACGGGAATGGGGAAAGCGCGCACCGGTAACCAGAAGAGCAAGCAGGACTCGAGCTGCGCCGCTCGCCGGAACGGCAGCAGCTCGGGAGTGCGATCGAGCGGTTTCAAACGTGCGGTTCTTGGGGCAGTCTCCATGTACTCTCCCGTTGCGAGCTAGTTGGCCAGCTTGTAGATCTCCGCAGACTACGGCGGCATGTGACCAGGACCCTGGTGGGGCGCTGCATCCGCCTCGCACTTGCAATTCGCCTGCACCGCGGTATCTGAGTCGAAGGCGCTGCCGTAGGTCTTGACGTCCTTGGTTGCAATGTGAACGATGGTCGCCTCCGCGTGAATGGGCATGAATTCAGCGTGGACACCGGTGAGTTCTCCGTGGACCACGTAGCAGTCCGTCTGGAGCAGGACGAAATTGAAAACGACGCCTCCGGCGAAGCAGGTTTCTCCAACCGTCGAATTGTTGGTCGCCAGGTTATTCCAGGACGTGTCAGCCGGCTGATCAATGTGAAGGTCCGTATGGTACGTCTCATTCACGGTCTGCATGAAGGTTCGAGTGACGGGCCCGAACTCCGTCTCGGTGAAGGAGCCGCCGGCTCCGACCGTAAAGGTCACGGCGCCATCCGTTCCGCCGGGAGCGGTGATCCCGATCGGGTTATCCGGCCCGAAGCCCGCGTTGGGCGCTTGTTCGAATTGCTGCGCAGGAAAAGTGTAGGGCTGAACCGTGTAAGTCACATTGCCGTTCATGGTGCACGTGGTATTGCCGTGAATATTGATGGTCACGTTCCCGCGCGGAGATGGCGGGGCGGTGATGATGGGAGAGCCGTCCACCCCCAAAAGCCCGAATTTCGCTACGCCCGGCAATCCGATCTGCTCCCAGACATCGCCATGAACCAGCTTGCAATCGATGCCTGTCGTGTTCTGCAGCGCGTTGGGAGTCTTGATCAGGCTGAGATTCAGCGAACCCGTATCGGGGATCGTATTGTCCTTGGTTGACTCGGCAAGGGCCGCGCCGTCGGTGGTCTGAAGCGTGTTTCCGTTAAAAGCGCCCATTGGCTGAACTCACTCTCTAGATCGGATAGTAGTTATCGCTCGGTTGGGAGGGATCTCCCACCTCGCGGGAAAAATACTTCGACTTGAAATGGATCCTGCCGTTCGGGGCACTGAAAAAGATGTCGCCGCTCGATTCCAGCACCAGCATGGCTCCCTGGGAGTTGGGTGCCGTCGCTCCTTCAATCAGCTGGATCCGGATGGTATGCGGCGTGGCCAGCACGATGGATTCCTGATCCTTCTTGTCGGAGAACTGCAGCCGGCAGCCGCTTTTGGTGATGATGCGCTTTACGTCGTTGGGAGCGACGTCGTCGCCCCGAAAGTCCTTGCGTGGCGCCTGGTCGACGCCATTCCATAAGCATCCCAGCACCAGTGGCCGTTCCGGGTCGCCGTCTTCGAAAATGACAGCCACTTCGTCGCCCACCTCCGGCATGAACATGAACCCCCGGTCGGATCCGGCGTGCGGAGTCATCATTCTGGCCCAGTAGGCCGGGCCGTCCTGCTGCCAGAAATATTGTACGCGCACGCGGCCCATTTTTTTCGGATCGTTGTGCTCGACCACCCGCGCCGGCACGGCCCCGAACCAGGGTTTCATCTCCGGCGGCTCCGGATTCGTGTATTTGGTCCAGGGCGTGCACTGGAAGTCGTTGGTGTAGCCCTCCGCGGTCCACTGATGCTTCACCGCGGTGATGCCGTAGACTCCCTCCGCGTCCAATACACCGGAAATGCTCGCTTTATCCCCCGGCCGCAATTTCGGTCGGGCGCTCTTGCCAAAGGCCCGGATGTTTCCCCCAATCGAGCGGACGCTTTCCTTCTTGAGGAGGTCCTGATACTCGTCCAGCGTCACCACCCTGCTGCGCTGGTAGACGTAGCCGGGCGGAAGATCCTGGGACTGGGTCTTCACCGCGTTCACCAGGGGGCTGATGGAACCGAAGAACGCGGGCTCATCCTTGACCTTTTCGAAAACCTCGCTCTTCATCTCGTGATGGTTGTAGTGAGAGCCGTTGAACGAGGGCTGGCCCAGCGTGCCTTTGGTCGTAAATTCGATGAGGCCGAATTCATCCCGCCACTTCAGCTCGACGGTGTCCCGAAACTCATCCGAGATTTCGATTCCGTCCGCCGTCGGGCGCATCCAACAGCCATGGTCGTCGACGAGCCGGTTCAAGAAAGAAAAATCCGATTCCCCCCATTGAACGTGATTTAACGGCCGTTTATCCGGATGCTGGCAGAGCGCGTTGAGGCCTGCATGCCCGGCCAACTCGGAAGCAATCGCGCTGAGCGGCTTACCGAGGTAGTACGCCTTCCTGGGCGTCAGGTCCATCTTGTAGGAACGGGTCACCCCGGTAAGGCGTGCGATGTAGGTTCCGAAAACCTGGTAGGTTTGTTCCACATCCCAGATGATTCCATCGAAGACGACGGTTTCCAGCCCCGTATCTTCTTCGTGTGTGGAAACCACCAGGTCCTTGCCGAGCGCCTCTTCGATCGGAAGGCGCTGATCCTCCGTCTGACGGCAGTGGATGTAACACCACGAGTGCTGATTCAGCTCCTGCACCACGCTCACCTGATCCAGGAGAACCTTTTCGGCCCACTCGTAGATTATTTTGCCGTCGATATTTACCTGCACATGGCCTGCTAACATGGTCCCACCTTTCGTTCCCAAGCCTCCGCAACGAGCGAGCTGGAACTTCCCTTGTTAAGTTAGACCACAGATGGCGGCTACCGCGGCAATTTTTGATACGGTCTTGCTGGCGCAGCAACCTCCCGGGCCAATGGGGAAGTTCTTCAGCCAACTCCTATTCTGGCGGGCGTCTCAACCGTTAAAGCTGTTCCCCGTCACCTATACGTGATCCCCGCCGCTCGATTGTTTCACACCCAGCCCCTACTTTGAAACGGGCGCCAGGATGGGCGCGGCCGTCTTACTCCAACCCCGCAGCTGGATCTCGCCACCGGCCCGCACCGTTCCAGTCAGCATACCCGTTGTGTTGAAGGGCGTGGCGACGTTGCCCTGGGGGTCCAGGGCGATGACGCCGCCGTCGCCGTGCTGCTCGACGAGTTCCTTCATGACCACGTCGGCGGCGGCCTGCTGGAGCGACACATGTAGATAGCGCACGCGCTCGCAGATGTCCGCCGCGACGATGTCGCGCATATAAAACTCCCCGGTTCCGGTTCCCGACACGGCGCAGCTGGCGTTGTTCGCGTAGGTGCCGGCGCCGATGATGGGTGAATCGCCAACGCGGCCGGGCATCTTCATGACCGTCCCTCCGGTGGACGTTCCGGCCGCGAGATTGCCGGCCTGATCCAGCACCACCACGCCGACCGTGCCGTGTTCTTCGCCGCGCGCCAGGCCGGCGGTTTTCTTTCCGGCGCGCGCTTTGGCGTTCAGGTAGCGCTTCCACTCGCGGTCCGTATAGAAGTAGTAGGGCGAGACCAGCTCGATGCCTTGCGACTTGGCGAACTCCTCGGCGCCGGGGCCGACCAACATGACATGCGGCGTCTTTTCCATCACCAGCCGCGCCAGGTGGATGGGATTGGCGATGTGTTGGACGCTGGCCACCGATCCGGCGGCGAGCGTGCGGCCGTCCATGATGGCGGCGTCCATTTCGGGGACGCCGTCCTGGGTGTAGTATGCGCCGCGCCCGGAGTCGAACATCCCCGAATCTTCCAGCACGCGTATGGTGGCTTCCACCGCATCCAGCGCGGCGCCGCCGCGCGCCAGGATGGCATAGCCGGTGCGCACTGCTTTGGTCATGGCTTCGCGCCGCGCCGCCAGTTGCTCCGGGGGCATTTTGCTGTAGTCGCCCGCGCCGCCGTGCGCCACGAGAACAAAGTCAGCGGCCGGTGCAGTCTGGGCGAGCATTCCTGCCATCAGCAGAAGCAGAATTTTCATAAGCTATCTCCTCTCATGTTTCTGGAACGGCTCCCAGGCGACGCCTTGTAGCCGGGGTTCGAAGATCTCCGGGTGAAAAATCTCTGCCAGAATCTCGAGCGATTCGACGATGCGCGGACCGGGGCGGTTCATGTATTGATTGCCGTCGGCCAGGAACACCTGGCTGGTTTCGACGGCGTGCAGCTTCGGCCATTCCGGCCGTTGGGTGAGCCAGTACATTTCGGCGCGCGTCCGGGCCAGATCAAACCCGCAGGGCATGGTCACGATGACGTCCGGATCGGCCGCGGCCAGTTCCGCGCAGTTCATCCAGGGTGAATGCAGCCCGGCTTGGCCGAACAGGTTTTGCCCTCCGGCCATTTCGACCAACTCCGGAACCCAGTTGCCGGCGGCCATCAGCGGTTCGTGCCATTCGATGCAGGCGACTCGTGGGCGCTTCGAAGCCAGAGCAGCGCAATCCGAGATCTTTCGCATCCGATTTTGTAGAGTGTTAACCAAGGCGTCGCCGCGCTCCGCGACGCCACACGCATTTGCGACGCGCCGGATGTCGTCCCAAATGTCGGCCAGCGCGTTCGGCTCCAGCGCGACGAGCTTGGGGCGGCTAGTGAGCCATCCGGCCAGCGCGCGCTCGACGTCATCCAGGCTCACGGCGCAGACCTTGCACTGGGTTTGCGTGATGACGTGCGTGGGCTGCAACCGATCGAGCACATCGCGAAACACCTGGTACACCGAGAGCGCGTCGGCGACTTGCTGCTTTACCCGCCGGTCAATCTCGGCGCTACTGCCGCCGGTGGGGAAGGCCGGCGCGGTGCATACCGGCAGATCACGGATCTGGTCCGGGAAATCGCATTCGTGGGACCGCCCCACCTGCAAGCCGGTGAGCCCCAGGGAATGCACGATCTCGCTGGCGCTCGCGATCAGCGAAACGATGCGCAGCATCCTTCCAATTTAACCGTTGTGGCGGTGGGCAATGTAACCGCGACGACCATCCGACAGGGCGAGTGGCAATCGTTGGACAGTGGCAGGATTTTGACGGGGCAAAGATTCGCCGGGAAGATCACCAAAAGACTCAAGGAGCCGGCCGGGTGGGGATTGGGGTAGGGTTAACGTTGAAAACTATCGGCTTGCAGTAACTTCGGACGGGGTTTCGAGCAGAACGACCGTGGCTCCTTGAGCTTTAGATGATTTCATCGCGTCAACAAGGAGCAAGTTCCTGGCCATACCTTTAAAGTGTTCGTTGCGCGGGACAAACCCAGCGAAAACCGCATGGAAAAATTTCCGGTTGTCTTACCGGGCGTGCAATTCCGGTACGGGCCGCGAAATCGGAACCCGCTTTGAAACGCGCCCAGGTTAGAACGGGTTACTGTTTTTCCGCCGGCAGCCGGGACGGTGGGGCAGAGACCTGCCCGCTCTGTGCCTCAGCGATGTTGATGTGATTTACGTCCAGAATCTCGCCGGTAACGAAATCGAGGTTATTCCGGGCATTGATGTAATTGCTCTCGGCGGTCACCTGGTTGCCTTCGGCGGTAAGAAGATCGCGCTGGATCAAAATGACGTTGTAGAGGGTGGAGGCTCCCAGTGCGAACTTTTTCTGCTCGGCGTCCAGGGTTTCTTCTTCCAGAACCTGGTTCTTTACCGCCGCCTGATAGCGGGCGCGGGCCTGCTGGAGGCCGATGACGGCGTTCACCACGTCCACGCGGACCTGATTCTCTTGTTCCTGCAGCGCAAGCTGGCTCTGCCGCAGATTCAAGGTGTCCCGCGCATAGTCGGCCGTGGCGGCCCGATCGCGCAGCGGGATATTGAGCTGTACGCCAAATGTGTAATTGGGGAAATTGCGGGCGAAAACCTGGGCCAGATTGTTCCAGTAGCCACCGAAGAAGTAGGGATCCGGCGCGCGAACGTTGCCGGGAAGCGGCGGCAGGCTGTTGAGGACACCGGCCTGACCGTTGTTGGCGAGACTGGCCACGGCGCTCAATTGCGGAAGCAGGTTGCTGCGGTCGCCGAGGATGCTCAGCTTGGCGTTTTCAATATTCAGGCGGTCCTGCGGAAGCTCGGGCCGCTGTTGCAATGCCGTCGTGATCAGATCCTGCACAGGCTGAATGGGCTCTGCTTCCGGCACCCGGATTCGGTCTAGCGTGATGATGTGCGCGTCCGCGATGGACGGGCTGGCCACGCCGTTCTTGCTGAGAACGTTTTTGAGAATCGTCTCCTGCTGGAGCACATTGGTCTCCGCGACGGTGAGATCCTGTTCGCGGCTGGCCACTTCGGCCTCCGCCTGCACGATGGAGATGCGAGCGAGCGTGCCGATCTCGACCTGCTTCTTGTTATCCTCATAAAGCTTTTGTGAGGCCGCCAGCGCTTCCTGGGCCACTTTGACCTGCTCGTTGAAGCTCACTAAGTTCCAATAGAGGGAGACCACGCTCGCGACCGTCGTCATGACTTGCTGCTTGAAGACCAGATCCTGAACCCGGAGCGAGTTCTCGGCCTGGCGGATGCCACGCCGGTTCACGGCGAATCCGAAACCCGACAACAGGGGCTGGCTGATGGTCAATGTCAGCGAACTGGCGATCAGAGGGTTCAGGTCGGGCCGGCCGGAGTTCAACACGGAACGCTGGTTTTGAAACTGCAAGCTGGCCGTCGCGCCGGTGGAGAACCCCTCGCTCAGGGTGAAATTGGCGTTGGTTTGGGTGGTGACCAGCGATGTTGTGCCGTAAAGAAACGGGGTGCTTTGCGGCGACGTGCTGTGTCCCCAACCGACGAAGCCGCTCAGTTGCGGATCGTAGTTGGGGATGAGCGTGCCCAACTGGGACACGACGCCGTTGACGCCGGTGGAGGTGCTGGGAATGGACAGGCTGCTGCCCCCGCTGCTAAAGGCGTTGAGAGAAAGACCAGCCGACGCCGGCCCGGGCGTGACCGTCTGGGTGACGCCACGCAGCGCGCCTCCGCCTTGGGATCGCAACAAATCGGTTTGCGCTTCGATGGGTCCGTAGCGCGAAATGGCAATGTCCAGATTGTTTTCCAGCACCAGCGCGACGGTATCCTGCAACGAAAGATAGAGATTGCCCGCGCGCAGCAACTGCTCCAGGCGGTTGGAGTTGCTCAGGTCAACCGGCGCGATGCCGGGTGGATTATACTTCCGCGTCCCCCGCACTCCCCGGGGCGC
>Ga0335072_10003386_pt1 | contig 24051 bp, 22 predicted proteins | sample Lox_Sample_21_FD_206725 | JGI IMG/M metagenome (GOLD analysis project Ga0335072, IMG submission 206725) | Soil microbial communities from Loxahatchee National Wildlife Refuge, Florida, United States - Lox_Sample_2.1 | ecosystem: Environmental > Terrestrial > Soil > Wetlands | place: USA... | reverse complement strand
GGAGTTTGTGACGCTGGTTCACGAGGTCGCGCACGAGCTTCTGCATAAGACCGACCGGCGCACCAAGACCACCGCGACGGTGCGGGAAACGGAAGCCGAGGCCGTGGCGTTCATCGTGGTGGAATGGCGCAAGGCAGAACTGGATCAGGCAGAGCTGAACCTGAGCTATACAATCATCCGCTCGCCAGTCAACGGAATCGTCGGAAAGCGAAGCGCTGAAGTCGGGGAGAACGTCAGCGTTGGCCAGGAACTGATCGACGTCGTTCCGCTCGACGATATATGGATCACGGCCAACTTCAAAGAAACCCAGCTTGCCCACATGCGGCCAGGAGATCCGGTCGAGATCAAAGTGGATGCGTACGGCCGCACTTGGAGAGGGCATGTAACGAACCTGGGCGGCGGGACGGGGTCCGTCTTCAGTCTGCTGCCGCCCGAGAACGCAACCGGAAACTACGTGAAGGTGGTGCAGCGAGTGCCGGTGCGAATTGACTTCGATCGATCGCAGGCAGCCGATTTCAACGCGGAAGGCCTGCTGAAACCGGGATTATCAGTCGACCCGGAGGTTACCGTCCGATGAGCACGGCAACTTCTTTCATCGTCGATGAGGCGACGTGGACGCCGAAAGTCAACCCCTGGACTATAGGGATCGTGGTTTCGCTGGCGGCTTTCATGGAAGTACTCGATACCAGCATCGCCAATGTTGCGCTCCCGTACATCGCCGGCAATCTGGGCGCCAGTAATGACGAAAGCACCTGGGTTCTCACCACGTATCTGGTTGCGAATGCCATTGTGCTGCCCATGAGCGGCTTCCTTGTTGGGTTGCTGGGGCGCAAGCGCTTCTTCATGATCTGCATCGTCTTCTTTACTCTGAGTTCCTTCTTATGCGGCATCGCGCCAAGTCTTGGAATGCTGCTCTTGTTCCGGGTCATGCAGGGAGCCTTTGGAGGTGGCTTGCAGCCCATGGTCCAGGCCATTCTCACCGATACATTTCCTCCGCAAAAGCGTGGGATGGCCTTTGCACTGTACGGAATTACCATGGTCTGCGCGCCAGCCATCGGCCCCACGCTGGGCGGGTGGATTACCGACAGCTACTCATGGCGCTGGATCTTCTACATCAATGTTCCCGTCGGAATTCTGGCCACCCTGCTGGTGTATCAGCTTCTCGAAGATCCGCCTTACTTGTCCCGGGTAAAGGCCAGCATTGCAAGATTCGACTCTGTCGGCTTCGCTCTGCTCGTCCTCGGTGTAAGCGCGCTGCAGATCACGCTTGACAAAGGTCAGGAAGATGACTGGTTCGGTTCGCGCTTTATCGCAACCCTGATCATCACCGCTGCTGTTAGCCTGGTGTTACTGGTGATCTGGGAATGGTTTCACAAGGAACCACTCGTAGATGTTCGTCTGTTCAGGATCTTCAATTTTGCGAGTTGTAATCTTATGTTCTTCGCGCTGGGGATCGCGATCCTGGGCGGCACCGTTCTGATTCCCTTGTACCTGCAGACATTAATGGGTTATACGGCGGAAATCGCCGGCCTCGTCCTGTCGGCATCGGCCGTTCTGCTGCTATTCCTTATACCTGTGGTTGGCCGGCTCACGTCGCGCTTCCAGGCCCGTCATCTGATTGCCTTCGGGTGGATCGCCATGGCTCTTGGTATGTTCATTTCCTGCAAGCAAATGGATACGTTAATCAGTTTTCGAGCAGCTGCCTGGCTGCGTATCGTCCAGTACCTGCCGGTTGCATTTCTGATGGTGCCGATTACCGCAGGCGCCTATGTCGGCCTCCCCAGAGCGAAAACCAATGCGGCGGCCGGCCTCATGAACTTCACCCGCAACATAGGGATGAGCGTGGGTACCTCGGCTGTCACGACGCTGGTTGAGCGCAGAAGTCAGTATCATCAATCCGTTCTTGCCGTATTTACGAGATCGAGTCGCTTCGATGCCGCGGTTGCAGAATTGGCGAACCGGCTGACGCATGCCGGATTAGGTCAGCATTTGGCGCATCGGCAGGCACTCGACAGAATGTACGCCATGGTGGAAGCTCAGGCTCAGGCACTCTCTTACATTGATGTCTACTGGATATTTACCGTCATGTGCCTGCTGATGTTCTCACTGTCATTTCTGCTTCAGAAAAATACCCCTGGAGGAGAAACTGGCCCCATACATTGACTCCTGTCCGCTGACGATGCCGCGATCTCCCGGCACTCCGGTAGCTCCTGTCTACTAATTGCAATCGAACTCCACCTTTCCTAAGCGTCGAATCGTGATTATGGCTCCAGACGTAAGCCGCCCCGCGCTCTCGGGGTTCGCAGGCCAGAAGCCCCATAAGGGATTAATGTTTGCGCAATATAGCGCAAGCACCGATTGCTATAAGCGAAATGAAGGTTGACTCCTGGTGGCGATTCTGGTGGCGATTCATCACAGCCCGCAGTCGAGTTCCAGACAAGGGCAACTCAGTCAGATGGCAAGGTCAAAAGAAATTGGATAATGATCCGACGCTCTGATCGAATAGTGAACTCTTCCTCTGCTTGCCTGTGCGGGGCCGCGCACGAAGGCCCAGTCAATATGCCGGCCCGGCTCAAGCAGATGGCGGCCAGGCGTCGTGGGCACACGGGCTGTTGGCACGGCCGAGCGGAATTGCGCCCTTTCAAGCACATTTAAGATCTCCGGCTTTGATGCGTCTAAGTTAAAATCACCCGCCACGATGACTGGCGAAGCGGAATGATATTCCGTAGCGTCGCGCAGTACATCATCCAACTGGGCGATTCGCAGTTGGTCGTGCCCACGACTCTCCAGGTGCAGGTTGTAGCAACGAATGGACCCACCCAAGATGTCAATATTGACCGCCAGAGCGATCCTTCCCCCGTGCCTCTCCTGGAACGAAGCCAGGTTTGGCTTGAACCAGCGCGGCTCCCAAAAGTTGGATTGTTGTCGAAAGTGAATGATGCGAGCGTTTGATATTTTCCACCGCGAGAGGGTGGCTTGACCCTGGTATGCCGGAGCCGTTTTTGTTCCTTGCGCCAATTCTATGAATTCACGCCCAAATACGTAATTCACACGCAATCGTCGAGCGATTTCTTGGGCGATGTTAACCCGGTGCGTACGATCGGCATTCATGTCGACTTCCTGAAGCATAATAACGTCGGCATCCATAGATCCAAGGAACTCGATGATCGCGGGCAATTTCAGGCCGCGATCAATGTTCCAGTCCACAATTCGCAGGGATCCGGGCGGCCACGATAGCCACCAGCGCCTGGCGAAATCTTCCGAAACAAGTTCTTTTGTCGCCACGATCACACCGCTGGCGATATTAGCTGAGGGAAGACGTGCTGCTGCGCAAACGTGAGGTCCAATGGATCATCAATTTCAGCCCAAGCCGCGCCCTCCGTGCACGTATAGCCGACATGAACGCCCTCGTTGGCGAGCTGCTCTACGGCAACATTGAAGAATTCATTCACATGGCCGGCAGAAATCAATTCGGTTGTTTTGCGGAAAAACCTGTCCACGATCGGCCTCAAGAAGACAGTGATACCAATATAGGTGCCGTTGAAGTCTTCCCGAGAGATCCTTTTGCTCATCCGAATCACTCGGTCGCCCTCGATAATTACCTTCATCGTCTCGTCCCGCCATAATGGATCCAGGATCATCGAGATCGGTGCGCAGGATCGCACAGCTGAACGAAGAATTGCCGAATCAAACACCACATCCGCGTTCAGGACGACGAAACTGTCGCCGTGCAGCCAATCCATGGCCAGCCACAGTGAATAGATGTTATTTGTTATGGCGAATGCGGGATTTTCGATGAAATGAATCTGTGAGGTAATACTGGGCTTTCTGCCCTCCACGTGCGTAACGATCTGCTCCTTTTCATATCCAACAACAATTGCCACCTCATCGATACCGGCCGTTGACAACCCTTCGAGCTGGTGGTCCAGGATTGTGCCGTCTTCAACTTGAATCAGGCACTTCGGATGTTCGCCATGGACTGATCGAATTCGGGTGCCCTGACCCGCCGCCAAGATAATGGCCTTCATATACCCTCCTTCACTGTGTTTATGTCCGAACACGACCCGCTTGAGGCCGACTTGGGAAAAAGCGGTGATCCATATAGAGGGTCACAATCCAGCTCAGATGAGCGCCAAGCGTTGCCAGGACGAACAACAGCGGCAGGGCTCCAATGAGGGTGAAAATGACCACGTAGTGGATCATTATTCCTCTACGCACGAAGGTCTCAAGCCGGCGCACGATGCGGGAGATCCAGTTACCTGAGTCCTTGTCTAGTAAGTGATAGATACGGCCCAGATATTCCTGTGGCCGATCTGGGGCGGTAGCGCGTCGTCGTTGTAGCGAAGTGGCGACCAAGGCCAGACCGGCTCCGATGAGGAGCAGGACACCCATTACGGCGGCGGTTCTGCCGTATTGGTGAACGAGGCCTATCGTGATTCCACCGAATAACATAAGGTAACTAAGCCCGTCGGCGATTCCCTCGAACCACGTCCCGCGCGGCGACTCCGTGAATGTGATTCGTGCCAGCATTCCATCCATTTCATCGAAGAGGCCGGCAATATAAAAGAACAGCGCCCCCAGCGCCGAGTACCAATAGCCGCCGTGAGCAAATGCGGCGGCTGATAACACAGAAACAAGTACTCCGCCGCAAGTAATCTGATTGGGAGTCGCTGCTGTATGCGAGAGCAGCCTTACAAACGGGCGACAGAGCCGTCGATTGAACGAGGTGTGGATGCCATCCAGAGCCTTACCGGAGTGTGCCACGAGGAAGCGTTCCGCGAGGTAAATGTCCTGTGGGGAGGTCACGAGGATGCCTTCAGGTCGCGGGACGACTGGAGCGGCGCCTTCGACATCCAGCGCCTGGAGGGTGACGTAAGCAGGTTCGGACCAATTGATGGATTCGATATCCGCAGGAGGCAAATGTGCCAAGAGCCGGCTCGTTGTAACCCAGTTCCACGGTAGCCAGAGAAACCTCTCTTCGAGATGGGCGGCCAGTTTTGCCCAAGTCGAAATTGAATGGGGATCAAATTTGTTCAGCTGGACCGCCTGGACCTGAACGTCGCCGTGAAGCTCTCGTTCCAGGAAGGTCCGGACGGCTTCTTCGCTTAAATCGGGAGGGCAGATCACCAGGATATCCTTGACGCCGGCGCGTACCGCGGTTTTTGGCGTCCTGGTCAGGAGAGGAATGCCGGCGACCACCATCATCAGGAGTTCCGACGGTTTTCTCTTGCCCGCACGCCCGGGCTGCTCGGGTATGGCTACGACTGCTTGCATTTCAAAGCCTCCTCTATGACAGTCGCCGGGCGGCTGCCACGCGTGTCGCTGCGATCGTCCGGTCTTCGGGAATTCCATGCAAGCCAAAGAATCCCAATGAGTGCCCAGAGCAGATCCCGGACGCGGCGGGTTAGAGCCAAAGAAAGGCCCAGCATTGGGGAGAACCCGACGAGTGCAAAGGCCGAAATCGCCCCGCCTTCATCGGATCCGAGCCGGGCAGGAATCCAGCCACTGAGCATTTTCACTGTGCCGGTTATCCCGGCAATAGCTAGAATCGCAACGCAGTGCCTCGGTAAATGGAGCGACCATAAGACAACCACGATCTCGGAAACGGTCAATCCCTGACAGGCCAGGTCAATGCAAAACATTCGACGAACCAGCGCGGGTTGAGCAAGACGATAGGTTCGGATCGACGCCTCGAGATTTTCCGCGCGCGATAGCCAGGACGGCACATGAGTACCCAATGCACGCACCGCACCGGAGAGAATGGGAGAGCGACGTCTGATGACGACGAGAGTGAACGCCAGAAGGAGGAAAATCGGGATCGTATGGCAGGCCGCGCTACACACGGCCTTCAACGGCAAAGCGGCCACACCCGTGATTGCAAGCAGGACTGAAGTGAACCAATACACTCCGTCATCAAGAAATGTACCGATAATGGTTGGTTGACTAGCCGTGCCAAGCAGATTTATCTTCATGGGCTCAGAAACAGCCGGGCCGAGAACTGTCAGGTATCCCATCGACTGTGACGCCAACCGGACTCCCATCAATCGTCGCTTGTCCACTGAGACCCCCTTACCCTCCAGTGAGGCTGACCACGTGATGGTCTGCAGCAGTAGCCGCAGCATGCTGAGAATCAGAACGAGTGGAAGTGCCGTTCGCATAGCCCTTAGCTGTTCCGCCATCGTTGCGAAACTGACATGCGAGATTACCCATGCGAACAGAGCCGCCGCAGCAAAGGTAGCAACCAGATGCCTCCTCTTCACTGGAGCGACCCCGTTTGGTTATCCGCTACCGTGGTGTGCTCAACAGCGGGATTCAGAGTGTAGTCGCTGTTCTCTATGGTCAATTCCGCGGCTCCGAAAATCCGGATTTCGCTTCTGGTCCGGGTTAAGGAGGCTAGCCAGAACGGACCGACCTTCCGATAGGTATGGACGAAATGAACGCTGTGTACCCAAAACGAAGGACTCCTCGCCGGCTCTCCTTCGATTCGAACGATGGAGTAGTCGTTGGCGTCAACCCAAATATCGCCTTCAATGGAATACTTGTTTACCGATTTCGGCGACACTGCCAGCTCGTATGCAGGTCCGGTCTCGATTGTTTCTTTGGCGATGAGCGCGAAGTTGTAGTTCTCTGGTGTAAGTCGAGTGCTCTTGCGCGATCCGTGGCGAGACGCTTCCGTCTCTTCCTTCAGCAGCTTCCGAAACACGTGATTGCGAATTGCACGCGACCCCTCTTCGGACACGATGCTGAAGTGCTCGGCGCTATTGCGGTCGCACTCGACCCGTACCTGCATCTCGGCGCGCCGGTTCCTGTTCACTGCAACGTAGCGCCGCAGCACTGTATAACCCGTCATTTGCGATTGGCGCGCCGCATCGGTCTCCATCATTTTTGCAACCACGTCATTTGTTGAAGGGAGTTGATCGGCCGTTTGCGCTGAAGCAGGCGGTACTGTCAGGAGCACAAGTGGCACAATCAAAAGCGCCTTCCCGATATCCAGTTTCATAAATCAAAACTCCAGAACAAATTTGCCGTGGAAGATGCGACCTACACCATTGAAGAAGTCGCCGTATCTATAACTGTCGAGATCGTTCTGTACATCGCGGTAATTGGGATGATTGAAGACATTGAAAGCTCCGAACCCGATCCGCGCATGCTCCTCCTTTATGGGCAGACGGATCTCTCGCCAGACCTGAAGGTCGGTTGAAACGAAACGTGGGAATCGCAGGTCGTTTCTGGGTCCAACGAATTCGCGGTATTGGTTAATGGGCGAGTAGGGAAAGCCCGTGTGCACGTCGAGTACAGGCGCCACCGTCAATTTCCAGGGAGCAGCAATGTCGCCCCATGCCAATTCCCGATTCGGGGCGTCAAAAGTGAGCTTGCCACGCTGATTGGGTTCGATGACTGGTTGAGGCTCATTCCCAAAAAACTGATTGAAGTCGTTTAGGTCTCCGAAGGCACGCGAGTGGACATAGGACGCGTTTAGGGTGCTGTGGTGAAACCGATAGCGCCCGGTAACCTGAAGCTCTTTATAGAGGTCGCTTCCGTCGTCGGACAGCAAGAGGCTGCCAGTGGATCCCTCTGAAACAGGATTCAGATAGTATTCGTGAACGCTGTCACGCTGCTGGTATGCCGCCCGCAGCAGGAAATCGCTGGTAACCTGGCGATCTAACTCGAGATTCCAGTCTTCGCTGCGCGGATTGCGCAAGCCATCACAAATCACATTCGAGTATTCCGTCGAACTGAGGACCTGCCCCAGGGGGCTGAACGTAGTCTCCGTGCGTGCCGGAAGGTAGTGAAACGCTGGGATATTGAGCGGAACGCGGTCATAAAAGAACCCCGCTCCGCCCTTAAGTAGCGTCCTCTCATCGCTGGTTAGCGCAAGGACGAAGCCCGCCCGAGGGGCCGTGTTAACTGAATCCGTGACAGAATCTCCATCGAAACGAAGCCCCAAATCGAGCGTCAGGCGTCGAGAAACGTTCCATTTGTCGCCTGCAAACCAGGCGGTCTCGTTCTGGCCGATGGAGAGATCCGAGGGTGGTCCGAATTGAATTTGTTCCAGCGGATACCCTGCAATTCCGACAATCTGAACTGGGAGAAACGCCTGCCATCCCTGATATAAGTTGTGTGCGAAGTCAATGCCGGCGCCCAGCTCATGCCATCCGAAAAGGCGGTACGGATGGGAGCGAAATTCCTCATCCCATTCTGTGCGGGAGGTGTCGCGTCTCTGACGGTTAAAAAAGCCGCCGTTCGTGGTCTCGACGAGAAGTTCGTATGGCGAATTGCTGTTCGGCAACACGTCTGCGTCGAACCTGCTCAAGCTGACCTGCGAAGTAACCAAGTCAGCCGAATCTGTAACGTATCGATCCTGCAGATATGCCTGGTACCCACGCTCGTGCAGGTTGGACGTGCTTGGTTGCGGCGTGAACGTGTTCAGGCCGTCGTAGTCGAGCTTTTGCGGAAAGATTGCGAACGACGCGGTGGCTGTTTGCTTCTGGCTGATGTTGAAGTCGACCTGGGTGTAGGAGTTGAAGTTTTCATCCCGTGTCCAGCGTTGAAGCGGGGGCAGACTATCCACCGGATCACGCTCATAGCGGTATTCAAACGACTGGGTCAAGGCAGCACGGCCTTTCACGATCGGAAAGGACAACGTGAGTCGGGGGGTTGCCTCAACTATGCCCATAATGGACCCGTCGATTCTCCGCAAACGCGGAAGCAGGTTCTGAAAGGACATGCGGAACCTGTTGAAGTCTCCGAGCCGAGTCTGTACGTTCGAAACGGCGCCGACAAAGTTTCCGTATTCTGGGTCGTACGGGGTGGAAAAAACTTGGACAGACGACACTACGTCAATAGGAATATTGATTGCGCTTGTCCCTGTAGCTGGGTCGGTCACGTCAGCGTTATTGACCAGCGATCCATTCTGTGAAGCGCGCGCTCCCTTCATATTGATCTGGCCATTCGGACCGCGAACAACTCCAGGAACAAGCGGCAACAGGGTTTGCCACCGCTCATCGACATTCGGTATGTTATTGATCTCAGATTGGCCGATGGTGTTCGCCCCAGACATCTGCCTGTTGCCGGCCGGCTCAGCATTGGCGGTTACCGTGGTTGACTCCTGGACGGCATTGATCCTCATTTCGAGTTGCACTTCAGACACGACCCCTTCCCTAACTTCTATGGTTTGCATTGCGCTCATTCCGGACGCCTGGCTGGTGATCGTGTATAAGCCCTGAGGAACCTCACTGAATGTGAAACGACCTTCGCCATCGCTCTTACCAGCGATGTGCACAGGACCCTCCAGGGAGACCTGGGCGGCAGGAACAACTAAGTGTGTAGCATCGGCACCGACCGTAAACACCACGCCCTGAACGGTACCCTTGGTCTTTGGGATCCCCTGTGCAAGAGCGCAGGAACTCAGCAGTCCTATGGCGAGTGCAATGCGTGCAGATCCCGCGGTTCTCACCCTGCCCTCCTGTCTATGGCTGATCGGTCCACGGCATTCTTACGCATATGCACAACAGTGCCGTGCCGCTCAAAGTGGACGTCATCCATGAGGGCTTTCATCAGATAGATGCCGCGGCCGCTGGGGCGCAATCGATTGTCAGAGGCGGTCGGATCAGGCACCTCGTCGGCCTCAAATCCTTGCCCTTCATCCTGAACCGTGATCGAGACCTCGCCATCGGTCGTGCACCTACATGTCACGAAGACGCGCTTGCTCGGATCCTCACGGTTGCCATGAACTATGGCATTTGCGAGGGCTTCACGCAGGGCTATCTCAACAGTCTCTTCACTGGTCTCTGCATTTCGAAACTTTGCTACAAAGCGCGCGAACTGATCTACAAAAGGAGAAATAACTTCGACCCGGCTCGGAAGGGTTTGCCGCAATTCAACGTACGGTGCTGAAGCAGAAGTACCTCCGGTGAAAGTGTGACTGCTGTTCATTCGCCACCTGCTACAGTTCCGAAGGTCCGGCGTGCACGTCCTTCACCGGCGATGTCGGTGAAGGTCCACGTCCATCGATTGTGGCGGCCCCGCTCGGCTGCCTGTGTCGGAATCTTCGGATCGTGACTCATTGCAGCTGCTCCTGAACAGCTGCGGCTTCCTTTCGCCGCGCGTACGTTTCTCAGAAGGCATTTCACATACCAAACGGCCATCGTCCGAACATCGCTGGAAATGAAGGGTGCCGCGGGTATCACAATGCAACCCAGGTGTTGAAGGTCAAAACTGTCGATGGGGCGCCATTGACATTGCCGATCATCGACTAACCGCATGGGGAAGAAAGCCTCTAATGATCCAAAGAACGGATAAAACACCATTAGTAGGGGACTGCGCTCAGTGAGTGATATCGGTTCCAAGAGCGGCTTTGTGTCGGCTCAGGTGGTGGATGGAATGGATCGGCTAATTGCAGGTCGGCGACTCAAGGCCCGCCGACGACGCAATACCATATCGAGGAGCGCAGGGGGATCTGTGGTGATGTGCCTCCACCCAAGGCGATTGGACGATGGAGTGCCTGCCGAGCGCGCGGCGATCGGCCGACCATGCACGAATGCAATCTGTCTAACGCGAACGCGGCCGCAGACGGTCGGCCAGCTTTTCACGCAGGGCATTTCGGGCGCGGCTTCTTCGTGATTTGATCGCGGAAACGGTAACCCCGAGCAGAACCGCTGTATCAATGACAGACAATTCCTTTAGATCGCACGAGCAGATGGCCGCACGCGTGATCGGCGCCAGTCGACTGATTTCCTCCCTAAGGAGATGCATCCATTGTCGCTCGGTGCACTGCTCTTCAGGGTTGGCGTGTCGATCGGCAGGCTCGAATGATTGCGGTGGGCTGCTTTCGGAATCTGCGTGAAGGACGAACGTTTCCCGCGATCGTCGCGTATGACGGTTCCACATACGCGCCTGGTTGACGGCTATAGCTACCAGCCAGGTCCGAAACGAAGACTTGAAACGGAACGTCGATAGTCTCATGAATGCCCTAAGGAACGTTTCCTGGGCAACGTCCTCCGCATCATCGATGTTGCTTGTCAGGCGACGTGCAATTCCCAGGACGACTCGGCGATGGCGCGCGACCAGTGCATCGAAGGCAGCGCTGTCGCCGTTCATCGCTCTGAGAACAAGCTCTTGGTCGTCTCTTCCGAGAGGTTCCCCGGGGCCGTCAGTCGTCGGATGTTGAGGCACCTTTCGGTTCATGACTGTTTACCTCCAGACGCAGAGCTTACTTTGTTGTTATGTGAGGTAGACTGCGAACTAGCAGATTCCGCAACGTTCATGGAGCGGGGACGCGTACCCAAGAATGCAGCCGCTGGAAGCCTGCGGGTCAGCTTGGTAATCCGAAGCCGAGGCGAGCAGGTTTGCGAGATCACGAGCCGCCGTGACCTCCCTCGGATCGCATTCCAGGAGCGAGGCGCACTCGTCATCGGAATAGCCCTCGAGGATGTAGAGGACATAGACGAACCGCTCGAAGTCGGTCAACGATGTGATCTCTGCAAAAGCCCGGTGCTCGGGTGGCACTAACGGCCGTGGGTTGGCGGCGGCTGACCAGCTACAACAGAGTTTCGGCATTGGCCGTGTCATCTCCACGGCCTGTCGAATGACAGCAATTCTTCCTTCTGTTCTCGCCCAAACGGTCAGACCAAGACCGGAAGACCGGAGATAATCCTCCATCGCGTTACTGAAGCAGATCTCGGCCAGGACCTTATCCACGAGGAGGACAAGGGAGAGAAAATACAAGTGGCTGAGTTCATCGAGCGTCAGATCGACCGAATCTGCGGCGGTGAGCGATTTCGGGCTGTTAAACTCAGGACGAAAGGTTGCTGGTGTGACCGTGTTCATAACGCCCTCCCAAGAAATCGAGCTGTCTTCTCCAGAGCGCCCGTATTGATACCGCCGGCTGAAGAAGCCGCATAACCATTTGCAATTGTCTTGCCATCGTCGGCCTGTCCGTTCTCCGTCCGGGGGCAACGAGACCATGTAGGGCCTGTCATTGACAATTGCCCGTTCCTGTTCCGCTGACCAGAACTCGGTTCATGCATGGCCCAAGTTCACAGGCTCAGGTGGGACCATCACGCCGAAGTCGGCGAACTCGGCATCGAGGAGTAATCAGGCGCGGGCGGCGAGCACACAGATTCGAACCAGCGGCTGATATAAACCTCAGCATGCGCCTCCCCGCATGTATGCCGGACGCCTGGAATATTGGCTAATTCTGCGCTCCAGCGAAACACGGTGAGATGAGATGTGCCACACTGGATTGCGAACCAATGAACGGGAATGCCGGTGACGGTACGGCAGACCTCACAACGATATTCCTTAATAGACGACATCGACTCCTCCGGTGCTCCTCACAGTGTAAGAAACTGACTTTAATGCTTGGAGCGACGTCGCCTGTTAAATACAAATTCCTCAGCGAGGGCATAGGTAATCCTTCCGCCCGTGCCTATCAGCGCTCCCTGCAGAACAAGAGAGCCACCTCGGTCGCGTTCGGGATAATAGGCATTCGCCACTGCACCCGAGAACAGGTCACCCCCAATCCCGGAATAATTAATTTCACGGCGGCCGTCGTCTCCTCGTGCAAAGATAGCGCTGGAAAATGCGTGAAGAGCGCGGGAACGAGCGGATCCGCTCCCCTGATAAAAGTAGCGAGGATCCTGGTGCAGGACCGACGGCAGTATGGCGTCGCCCATAAGAAGATGCGCGTAGCCGCCCGCCATGGTAGCTCCGAGGCGCTGACCGTAACCTGCCATTCCACCGCGATAGCCGGGGTAGTCAGCCGCCTGGTAGATCCCGGCATTCGCCACGAAGCCTGCTAACGTTACTGGGTCATTTAGAGCCTTCAGTGCAAGCTGGAACTTGAGCTTCGCCGGCATTGGTGCCGGGTCTTTATCGAAGTTGATATAGAAGTCCGGAATGAATCCCAACACCCGGTGTTTCTCCTCATTCCTCACCTGCTCGGTGGCGATCTGCTCGGGCGTAAGCGCCGTGACCGAAACCTGAACGGTAGCCACGCGAAGACGAATTCCCGACAAGATGAAATATTGACCACCCGTCAGAGTGATAGCGCCGGAATCCCAGAGCGCGAAGTCGGGTGCGCTGACCGACACATGATAGTCGGCGCCCGGCTTTACGTTCGTGAACTGGAAGAAGCCGTTCTCGTTTGCCTCATCCTTGCGCTGATCATTGGGACCGTTCAGAGATATCGCGGCATTCGGCACTACGCCTCCGTTCACATCGACTACCGTACCAATGATCGTTCCGGGTTGAGGGTCCGGCGCCGACACCTGCTGCGCCACTCCCGGTATGATCAACGCGCACTGTAGCGCAATCCCGGCAAGGAGGTTCGTAAAGTTCATCCTGGGAGTCACACATGTTTGTTTCCGAATTAGACAAAGCCGGAGAGTCATCGAAGCCTCCATTCCAGAGGACCGCCGGGACTGTCACCACAATGGGTCCACCGCGAGGAAGGCAAGCTACATGCCATACCGAGCCGTCGCTAAGCTTCCGGAAATGAAGAGGGATCGCAAAACGTGTCGACGTGTTGGGTGTTCAATGTCAAAGCTGTCTGCGGCCCATGACAAAACCGAGCATCGGAGCAATCGCAGGCGAGGGGGAGTTCGTCCTTGCGGTAGGAGCAATTGCCATAAGCCGCGACTCGCGACGTCACGTTCCCGGGAATCCAAAATGAATCCTGGAATACGGGCAGGCGGCCCTCATAGTTTCCTGGGGGCAACGCCAGCGCCTGCGTCGCCTCGGCGGTGCGGCATCGCGGCGCAACGCGCTCGTTCGCCGCACGATCATGGAGCGAGGACGCGAAGATGAGAATCAGTGGCTCGATCAGGTTGCCATTCTGCAGCTAGTGGCAACGCCTTAGCGCGGTCCCGCTGGGAAGGAACTGAACGCTTTGTGATCAGGGCGTAGTTTCTACCTGCTCCGCTGAACGGCGCTGAAAATCTGGGTGAAGCTGGAACGATAGCGTAGAAAGAGAATCATCCAACCAATGGTTGCCAGCAATCCTGGACCGATGCCTCCCGGATCCATGGTGGCGTGGTAATCCAAAATGTTAACCAGGACCGGAGCGAGCATGGCGAGGGCGAGTGGCACAAACCGGCCCACGAGCAGCAGGACTCCCCCGATGATCTCCACCAAGAAGACCACGGCCATATAGTGCGATGCGGACACAGCAATGAAGAACTGGATGGCCAGCGGATTTGCCGGAGGTGGCTGGTGAATGAAATGGAAGAATCCGTTCAGTCCGAAGATTGTGAACAGAAAGCCCAGCAGGTAGCGGGAGATCGTTGCTGCGATTTTCATAGCAGTGTTCCTCGAAACGTAATGTGAAACAAGCTCGATGCGGGGCGTCTAGACGACCTGCGAGGCCACGGCCTCGACGTAGGGTTGCAGGAAGGCGGCGCGGTCGGCCTCGCCCGATCGAAGCGCGGCAGTTCCGCCAGCGTTGATGAAGGTGGTCTGGGTGACGCCGAGAAACGCGAAGACCGCGCGGAGATAGGGTTCGATGAAGTTAAACGACGCAAGTGCGGTTCCCGGGTCGTATTTGCCCCCGGAAGCGACGAGAAAAGTGGCCTTCTTGCCCTTCAGAAGTCCTTTCGGGCCACCATCGGCATAGGAGAAGGTCCTGCCCCGGCGCGCAATCAGGTCGATCCAGAGTTTCGCAGTGGAGGGAATGCTGAAGTTGTGCATGGGCAATCCAATAACGTATTCCTCCGCGGCTTCGAGCTCGGCAATGAGCGTGTTTGAAAGCTCGAGAATGAGCTTCTGCTCCGAAGTGCGGCTTTCTTCCGGCGCGTAGGCCGCGGCGACCCATTGCGCAGTCACGGGTGACAGCTCCGTTCGGTTCAGATCCCTGGAAATGATGGATCCGTCCGGGTGGCAAGCCTGCCATCTCCGCGCAAACTCTTCGGTGAGCTGTCGTGAAACCGAGGCCTGAAGCATCGGACTCGAATCCACACGCAACAAGGTCGGCATACTAGGTAATCCTTTCTCGATGTTATGTGTAATTTGGATCAAGTATGTGGCTAGATAGCCTCCTTAGCGTTTCTTGCCAAAGACTTTTTGAACCCTCACTACTACCTTGTTTCCGGTTGGTCGGTTCTCTACACCTAATTCGTGATACGCATTTAAGTAGAGGAACCACTCTCTGTGGTTCCAGACCATGCCCGGGCCGATGGCGCCTACCTGCTCGGGAGAGTTCGGCACATCAGTGCCGTTTATCTTCGGGTCAGTGATCTGCTTCAGAAGATACCCGTTGGCGCCAACCCACAGATGCATGGCAAGTTCGTAAGACAGCGTTGCGTTGAAATGAACTGCCTGGCCGGCCTGAGTTGAGCGGGCATTGGCCGATAATGGGGGGTCTTGATTCGTGGATGACCAGAGATAATGGACTCGCCAGCTTGATTCGACCCGACGTAACGGAAACACCGTAACCGCGTAGTTCGGATTTGCCAGGAATGTGTGGCTGCTTATGTTAACGCTCTTCGTGGGTGAGTAGTCTCCAACAGGCAGCCAAAAATCGGCCGCAAATCTCTGATCGAGGGCGATCTGACCAAGCTTCTTTTCGGGCCATTGCAGAACGAGGGGCGAAACCACGAGATCTCCGACGCCCCCCGTTGCCATACCCGGCCCGGCGTTTACATGCGCGGCGGCGACCACAACCTCCGTCCCGTACCAACCGCCGAGAATTCGGTCGTTGCTGAGCCATGCACCGTGAGTCAGGGAGAGTATCGAATTGACCTGCCCGGTGCCCCGAACCTTGTGTCCGGCACCATCCACAATTGCCCTGCTGTGCTCGGCATCCCCAATAGTCTCTGCCAGCTCGCCCGGGCCACCAATTCCATCAAGGAAGCTGGTGTCGCCCAGGTTCACCGGCGGTTCCGACACATGCTCTTGTGCCCTCATGAAGGAGGAATAGGAGGTCAGCAAAAGGACGCCAGCCAGAACTCGAGTGCATATCATTTGCGTGGCCCCTTGCCGCGTACGGCGGCACAAAGATGGGCCGATGCCTCGAGCCTAATGGTCACCAGAGTCGCCGCGCATGTAACGGCTCTGGTCGGGCAGAATGGTTTGCGGCTGGTGATTTCCAGTCCTCGGGCCGTCTGGGCAGGCATAACAACCAAATCTCCATCCGCGGTAAGGCATGTCTGCTTCCATTCGTCTCAGAGCCCAGATTGATTGCAGTAATAGGAATTTGGAGAGTGATCCGCTGGGCAGATGTCAAAGGATGTCAATGTCGAATCTGCCACTTCTTCGTGGGTCTGCGTTGGAACGGCCGGAAGTATCGGAATCGCTGGGTCTCTGCTTCTCTGAGAACGGGCCGTTCCTCAGGCCCTCTTCCATCCACCCCTGCATGCATTGGCCGAACGCCAGGGACAGGCGGTAAAATAATATGCGTCGTCTGCGGTGCCGAGCGAGTCGAAAGGTTTTGTCTCCTTGCCGAGACTGCTGCAGAATGACACCGGCGTTCCCAGAGCGGTGTCTGACACGAAAGCTACCCTCAGACATGAACCAATATTGGAGATCTGTTCCGGCACAGTTGAATTTGTTAGGCGCCGCGAAAGGGAAAGCGACTTCGATGGTTCAGCTGTAAAAACGCATAGAGTACGGTCGGGATGGGGAGATTCGCGATGATCGGCGAGATGATGAACTCGGTCCGCCCCAAATCTCAACGTTATGCGGCGATTGCGTGCATCAGTCAGACGCTGTCTGAGTGTCAAGGGTCTGAAGAGTTTGCGCGCGTCCTGGCGGACACGCTGGGAGAGTGGCTGAATCTGGCATATCTGGAGGTAACGGTCTTCCAGGAACATTCGACGGAGGTCATGTGCCACGATATTGGACGAGGTCCGTGCCTCGTTTCGAAGTTGCTTCCTGACGAGGCGCGCGAATGGTACCTCCAGGACCGGAATGAGCCAATTTACATCGAGAACTGGAGTGAAGAAACCAGCTATCCACGGATCCGGGCGGTCGCAAGAGACGAGGGCGCAAACCTGTCATCGGTGATCCGCTTGCCCCTGTCCACTCCACATCGGCGGGTAGGTACGCTGGGTGTGGGCAGCTCAGAGGGGGTGCGCTACAGTCGGGAAGATTTCGAATTCCTGCAGGTGGCTGCGCGCATGGTGGCCTTCGCTGTCGATGACGCCTTCCTCCGGGCACGGGTGCGATCCGCACAGGCCGACACGCAGAGCAGGAACGAGCGTCTGGAGTTGCTGCTGGATCTGACGAACCGCATCACATCCAACCTGGACTTCCGAGAGCTGTTGCGAACAATTGCGGCTAACGTCCGGGAGGTGATGCAATGCGACGCTGTGGCAATTGCGTTGGTGGATCCCACGGCGGAGACTTTTCGTCTGTACGCGCTCGATTTTCCGCAGGGGAAAGGATTCGTTAGGGAAGACCTTGTTTTGGGTGAGAATGAGCCCGGCAGACGGGCTCTTGCGACAGGAAAGCCAGTCATTGTTGAAATGGCTGCAGAGGCTGAGGAGACGCTTCCCGAGGTACAGAATCTGGCTGCCGCCGAGGGTATTAGGACCATGTGTGTCATTCCTCTTGTCAACCGTGGTCGTGCTCTGGGCACGATATCGGTAAATCGTAGAACGGCCGTTCAGTTTACGCAGGAGGAGGCCGAGTTCCTCAGCCAGGCATCAGGACAGATTGCCATCGCAGTTGAAAACGCACTGGCGTATCAGGAAATCTCCGAACTCAAGGACAAGCTGACGCAGGAGAAACTCTACCTTGAGGAGGAAATTCGCAGTGAGCTGAATTTCGAGCACATCGTCGGCAACAGTTCCACTCTGCGACGTGTATTGGAGTTGGTGGAGACTGTAGCTCCGAGTGATTCCACGGTACTGCTGCTGGGGGAGACGGGCACCGGTAAGGAACTGATCGCACGCGCAATCCATGAGCGCAGCCGCCGCAAACAACGCACCTTCGTCAAGCTCAATTGTTCTGCAATCCCGACGGGTCTGCTGGAGAGCGAGTTGTTCGGGCATGAGAAGGGAGCCTTCACCGGCGCGATCATTCAAAAAGTCGGGCGGATGGAGCTTGCCGATCAGGGCACGCTGTTTCTGGACGAGGTGGGCGATATTCCGCTGGAAATCCAGCCCAAACTACTGCGGGCGCTGCAGGAACGGGAGTTCGAACGCTTGGGCAGCACGCAGACGAGGCGCGTAAATGTTCGCCTGATTGCGGCGACCAATCGGCATCTGGAGTCCATGATTGCCGCGCGTGAGTTCCGCAGCGACCTCTACTACCGGCTCAACGTGTTTCCAATACGGATTCCGCCCCTGCGCGAACGAAGAGAGGATATCCCTCTGCTCGTGAGGTTTTTTGTACAGAAATTCGCGAAACAGATGCAAAAGAAGATCGACAGCATTCCTGCGGCTCTGATGAAAGGACTGGCCAGTTGGGATTGGCCGGGGAACATTCGCGAGCTAGAGAACTTTATGGAACGCGCAGTGATCCTCACACGCGGAAGGGCGCTTGACGCGCCGCTGGGCGAATTACGTGCATTCAGCCAGGAGGCCACACCGCCCTTTGCATCGGAGCCGAACGAGCGCAAGCCGATTCACAATCGCAATGGAACGATCAGCGCCCTTAAGGAGAAGGGCGCTCCACGGGAACAAGGTGCGCATCGTGAGCGGCAGGCTATCGTGGTGGCGCTGAAAGAGAGCAAAGGACGCGTTGGGGGCGAGGACGGTGCAGCAGCACGATTGGGAGTCAATCGGACGACCCTGATCTATCGGATGAGGCGATTCGGCATCGACCCGCGTGAGTACGCGTAATCCGCGGGGACTGGGGCAGTTTGGCCACCGATGCGGGTCATTTCCAGGCAATTGCCGTCCCGCCATCGCTGGATCTGCACCTGCCGGACTGCGGCCATGCCTTTCACGAAGAACGGGCCATGGTTGCAGAGCAAACTCCTGCAGGATTCCCAGCCCATCCATGAGCCGTCCGATGGCGGTTTGCCGAATATTGAAGATTCACCCGCGGCCAGCCGCGACTGTTTCTCAAGGATAATGGGCGGACTAAGAGCGGTTCCACCGTTGATTTCGAGCGATCCTTGCGTTTCCTCACAACCCTGCGAACAGCGCGACTGAAGGTCGGAACAGAGCGCGAAAAGCACACCAAATTGAAGACATGCGTGGTTATGGGTGTTCTCCGGGGCAGTTAGGAAAGAATCGCTGTGGTCACACAACCGACTGCACCTTCGCGGTTCAGCGACAGCCCTGGATCTCACTGGAATTCCGGCGACGACAGCTTCAGGCTGGCGAATCGCGATTTGACACCTTGACTCTCGACAGGTGCATTCGCGCTCAGCACATGAAACGTCAGCCAATTGAGCAGCTCGGCGATGTGGCATCCCCATTGCAAGTGTTTTCTGGTACGGCTGTACCAGGGCTTCACGCGAGGATGCCATGCTGAAGATTTCGATGGTAGACACCAGGGGCAGGCGCCGCGTGGTGGTAGAAGGCAAGCTAACAGGGCCGTGGGCGGCTGAGCTCAAAACGGTGTGCGGTAAGTTGCGGGCGGACCTCGGATCGAGGGAACTCATGATTGATCTGAAAAACGTCAGTGATATCAGCGCGGAAGGGGGAGAAGTGTTGCTGCAGCTGATGAATGAGGGTGTCAAAGTCCTTTGCAAAGGTGTGTTTACCACAGAGTATGTGCGACAACTCAAGGAAAAGGTGATTAGCCCAAAAGCGAACGCGGGTAGGGAGGACGAATCGATCTGAACTTGTCTTCGTAAGTTGCGGCAGGGCGATTGCGGATATCCATTCTGTAACAGTCTCGAGATGATGAGGTTATATGGTCGATAAGTGTGCGAACTCGAAATGCCCACAAGAGCTCAGATACCTGCGGGATGGCAAACTCTTCGTATTCGAGGTTGGTGGCGGACGGAGCGTCTACGGTCACGCACTTACCAGGAGGCTCGAACATTTCTGGCTGTGTTCCGCCTGTGCGACCCGCTTCACGCTTAAACTCGGCTCGCGCGGCATACAACTTGTGCCCCACTCAACCGCGGAACTCGCTCGCAGTTCTGAGGGAGAGGACCGCGGATGAGCAGCGCAGTACAGTTCGATTGATTACACGTGATGAAGGAGGAGCGGGAGCATGGTCGGAACTCAACAGCATGCGTCTCTAAGGTGCATAGGAGATGAGACATTGAGGTGCCGCCGCTGTATCCGCCTCCTTTTTCTGTTGACGGCCGGAGTCTTCTCCGCAATCTCCGGTCGCGCCCAGCTTTCTGGACAAAATCCCCAGCCAACCGCTCTTTACGTCAGAGCCGCAGATGCAAACGGTGGGCAGGTACAGAACGGTAGCCCCGTTCCGTGCCGATATAGTGGACGGTGCGAGCCCGTCGGTTATGAAAGCAGACGGATATTGATCGGCTCTTGGCTTCTGCCAGGACGGATTCTCGAAAGTGAGTTGCAAACGCTCACCCGTGGGGAACATTTCGCCGGCGCCGCCTTGGTCATCGGCATTCTGGCGTTAATTAGCCGCCCCCTTTGGAAGCGGCAGACCCGCCGCAGCAGGGTCTGGAACTTGAGGATATCGCCGCAGGAACTTCACAGCGCGATGAGCAGCGGTCACGCTCCCCTGATCATGGATCTGCGAAGCCCGCTCGATATGTTGCCCGATCCGAGGATGATTCCAGGAGCCGTTCGCTTTACGCAGGAAGAGATTTCCGTGGTAGCTGCCGCCTTGCCGAAGGATCGCGACATTGTCCTCTATTGCACGTGCCCCAAACAGGAAACGAGCGTCGATCTTGCTCTTAGTCTCACGGATATGGGTTTCACGCACGTGCGGCTCCTGTCGGGAGGTTTTCAAGCCTGGAAGCAACTCGGCTACGAACTCCACGACGCACCCGACAGTATTCACTGGCGCGGTCAGACGGCTGCCACGACCGGGCAGTAAGCAGGAAGACTTTATGGACCCAAGGCCGCCACCGACCCGATCACGCTCGCGGGCGCGGGCTCGGTTGCTGCTGGCTGCCGCAATGCTGGCTGGCTGGGCTCCGGCGCAGCGACCCTTGCGGATTCAGCCGGTCCGAGCATTGCAACGTGAAGCAAATGACCAGGACGGCTTCGCTTCGCCATGTCTTCGCCCGGGAGCGAACATGGAAGGGCGCGACATAGCGCGCTAGATTCCCTAATTTGATCTGAAATGACCCGATCTGGCATCATTGACGCCAAAGTAAACGGTGTGCCGTGCGAATCCCCAGTTCCCCCACCATTCGCATCGCTGCCGGTTTGCTTTTGGCTGCCCTGCTGAGCATTGTCGGGTATCAAGTCTTCCGGCGTCGCAATTCTCAGGCTCCAGAGGTGCTGCTGAAGCGAGCCGACGATCTTTCGTGGCTCAATGCCTGGGTTCAGGCCGAACCGCTGTACCGCCAGGCCGAACTCAAATTCCGCGCAGAAGGCAATCTTCCCAGGGCACTCTACGCTCAAGTGAGCCAGGTACCGGCTGAGAGTGAATCCTCCACGACGATTCCCAGCCAGATCGCCGTCCTGCGGCGCGATCTGGATTTGCCGGAGGCCCGGAATCAGAACACCCGCTTACGCATTCTGACGATTCTGGGCATGCTCGAAACCAACTACGACGCCGGCATGGCACGGGACACATGGAGCGAAGTCGAGAAACTTGCTCTCCATCGGCACCATTACCTGCTCGCTTCGCGCGCCAGCGGCGAACAGGGTATCGCGGCTTTTCTGCTCGGTGACATGGCCACCGCGAAAAGGGATGTTCTGCGGGCTTGGCTGGTGGCAAAGGTCGCCGATCCAGCGGCGCACATCCGTTACGCCAGCATGTACGGTGCTGGGCTGGTGGAAATTCATAAATACAAGGAGGCGCTGGGACCGCTGAACGAAGCGATCCGAGTCGCACAGAAAACCCCTGAGGTCGCTTATCCGACGATCGCAATCACTTCGGAGATTGACGCCCTGAGCGGACTCGGAGAAAACCAGCAGGCCCTGGCGCTCGCGGCCGAGGAGATGCGAAGGGTATCCGAGTATCACCTTTCAGCACACCTTGCTGATATTTACCAGATGAGAGCGGCAGTCTATGAGCGAATGGACCGATGGGACCGCGCCATTTCAGACTACCTGGAGTCAGTCCGATACGCGAAACAACTCTCTTATTGGCGTGGACTCACACAGGTGGACGGGGCGCTTGCAAAGGCATACCTCCATCAGGGAGAGATGCAACCGGCGCTCGTCGCAATCAACGAAGCCATCGACGCGAACCGCAAGATCCCGGATGAGCTGTACTTCGTACCAAGGAATCTCGCCATTAAGGCGGAGATTCTCGCGCGAATGGGCAAGGTGCGCGAGTCAAACGATCTCTACGAGAAGAGCGCCGATCTGCTGGATGCGCTCCTCAGCCGAGTTCCGACGCCGATGGTCGAACGGCAACTGCTCAACGATCTCAGCGTCGTGTATGCCGGCTACTTCGCTTCGCTGCGTGATCAGGGCAGTCTCGCCGACGCATTCCGCGTGATCGAGCGCGCCCGCGGGCGCATCGAGGCGCAGGCACTCTCCCACCATGACGTCATCGTTCCGCACGCGCCCAGCCCCGCCGAACTGAGCCTTACCAGTCTCAACGTACAGTTGCTTGATACGGATGGCGTCGCCGCGAGGAGCCAGATTCTCGAGACCATCTACACGACAGAACAGCAGATTGGCGCAGACGAGCAGGATGTCGACACACCTCCCGATCCTGTTCCACTGGACAAGTTGCAACAGGACCTCCGGCCATCGGAGCTGTTCATCGAATATGTTCTGGCCGAACCGCAGTCATACGCCCTGGCTGTGACACGAAACAGTGTCCATTGCTTCTTGCTGCCACCGAAGGATCAATTGGAAGAAGAGGCCACGCAGTATCGTTCAGAGCTGACCAAAGGAAACACAGATCTTCGACTGGCGCAGCAGCTGTTCAACGCACTGCTGGGAGGAATCCCCGAATACAGAACGAACTCTAATCTCATCCTGGTGCCCGATGGGAAGCTTCATCTGCTGCCGTTCGCCGCTTTGGCGGATTCAGGCCAGTACCTTGCCGCATCCCACACTGTCAGCGTGACACCCTCGGGAACCGTCTTCGATCTGCTGAGACACCGGGACAGCGGGACCGCACATCGCATGATGCCTTATATCGGGGTTGCGGCGTGGATTTCCAAACCGCCACCGATCACACTGATTGCCAGTATTCGCCGTGCAATCTCCGGCCCAGATCGCCTCCAACTCGTCGCCCTGCCTGAGAGCCGCAACGAGGTGGAGAGCATCGCGACGGACTTTCCGCCGCCGAGAACCATTCTGCTGGGCACCCAGGCAACCGAGACGGATTTCAAACGCCTCCCACTCGGGCGATACGAAGTCATACATCTGGCCCTTCACGGATACGCCGATCTTGAATACCCGGATCGCTCCGCCCTGGTCTTTGCGCCCGAGACACCACCCATCGACGACGGACTGCTGCAAGTACGCGAGATCAGGCATTTGCACCTAAACGCCGACCTCGTAACTCTCTCTGCCTGCAATACGGGCGTTGGACCGGTCGGGGAAGAGGGGGTTGCGGATATAGAGAATGCCTTCATCGAAGCAGGAGCACAGAGCGTTGTTTCTGCGCTCTGGGAAGTCAATGACCAGGCGACGGCCGAACTGATGATCGACTTCTATCGACAACTCGGACGCGGCGAAAGCAAAGCTGCGGCCCTTAGGCAGGCGCAACTCGACATGCTCAAATCCGGACAGCCACCCTCTTCGTGGGCCGGGTTTGAACTGGATGGCGAACCCGATGGCAGCCTCTTTCAGCGAACTGCGACAGACTACTCTCTCAGGAGCAGCTCCCGATGACGACACTAGCCACGACCGCACCCGGAATCTCGATTCAGCTCACAGAGAAGGATCGCCACACGATTCTCGAGAACATCCTCGCTGCCCTGCGGAAGCGGTTCTACGCGCCTGAAAAGCTCAATGCGGACTGGCAAGCAGCCGTGGAACGACACCGGCCGATCATCGAGGGGGCAATCACGCCGGACGCCTTTGAGCAGGCCAC
>Ga0335072_10003385_pt1 | contig 24053 bp, 23 predicted proteins | sample Lox_Sample_21_FD_206725 | JGI IMG/M metagenome (GOLD analysis project Ga0335072, IMG submission 206725) | Soil microbial communities from Loxahatchee National Wildlife Refuge, Florida, United States - Lox_Sample_2.1 | ecosystem: Environmental > Terrestrial > Soil > Wetlands | place: USA... | reverse complement strand
GCCGGGCTGGCCGAGGCGCTGGCCGCCGTCCACGGCGCGGGCCTGGTGCACCGCGACCTGAAGCCGTCGAACGTCCTGCTGGCCTCGGACGGGCCGCGCCTGATCGACTTCGGGATCTCCCGCGCCGCCGACACCGCCACGCTGACTAACACCGGCCAGTCCATCGGCTCTCCCGGCTACCTGTCACCCGAGCAGGCTGTCGGGAGCGAGGTCGGCCCGCCGAGCGACATCTTCAGCCTGGGCGCGGTGCTGGCCTTCGCCGCGAGCGGCAACGGCCCGTTCGGCGCTGGGGCGTCGCATGCCTTGATCTACCGGGTGGTCCACCAGCCGCCGACGCTAGGGGGCGTGCCGGACGAGCTCCGCCCGCTGATCGACCGGTGCCTCGCGAAGGAGCCGGAGGCGCGCCCCACCGCCAGCGAGCTGCTCGACGACCTCGCCGGTGTCCAGCCGGGGGCGCAGTGGCTGCCGGAGCGGATCACCGCGGCCCTCGCCGCGTTCACCGCTCCAGCGCTCGCGTCGGCGGGGGCAGCGGCCAGCGACGCGTCCGTGGCTGTGCCTGCCGACGCTGCCGTCTTCGGCCGGACCGCCACGTCCGAGGTCGCGCCGGCCGGGGGCCCGCCGGCCGCCACGCCGGCCGGCGGGCAGTCGCGGCCGGGCGGTACGGCCGCGGCCGGCGGTGGCACACGCCGGCCGGCGTGGCTGCGGCGGAGCGTGCTGGTGCCCGTCGCGTCGGCCGTCGCGGTCGTGGCCGCGCTGGCCGTCGTCCTCGCGACGACCCTCGGCGGCCAGGGCGGGCCGGTCCGCCCGGTCGCCGCAACCAGCTTTGCGGCAACGTCCGCGGCCCACGCCCCCAGCCCGCCCCTCAGCAGCCCGCGGCCAGGCAAGCCGGCGACGCCGACGCACAGCCCTTCGCAGAAGGCGGCCCCGAAGGAGAGTGTGACGAAGACCGCGACGACGCAAGCGGCCCCGATCCAGCCGGCACCAACCGTAATAGTCGTGACAACGACGGCGCCTCCGGCGCCGCAGCCAAGTTCCGCCGCGCCCAAGACCTCCGCACCGGTACGAACCATCGCCGGAACCTACGCGTTTGCCGCCACGGTGGTGAGCTGCGTTAACTTCGAGGTCTGTGCGACGCCGATGACCCTGACGTTCACCTGCCAGTCGAGTACCTCGTGCACGATGACGGGCGGCGCCTTCAAGTCCGCGCACGCCGTCAGCGTCAGCGGCAACGCGATCGACAGTTCCGGCACCGACACCGGCCTCACCTTCTGCAGCAACGGCGCCGTCACCGACGATCCTTACACCCTCGACCTGACCGTGCTCACGTGGAGCACGGGCTCGGTCAGCGTGCCCACCAGCATTCGGGGCACCTACAGCGACAGTGAGCCGGGCGCACCGGGTTGCAATCCAGGTAGTTCGCAGCAGACCTTCACCTACGGCTGAGCCTGGCACTGCGGCCGGCCGCCGCTGTCCGGCTACCCGGTGAGGCCGAAGAGCTTGGCGGCGTTGAGCTTGAGGATGCCTGGCATGACTTCTTCGCGCAGGGGCACTGTTGCGTTGGTGATTGCGTGTGGCGGGAGACTGATCTGGTGATGTCATCTCGCGCGACCTCGGTCTTCTCCGGCTTCCGGTTCCCGCCCGAGGTGATCTCGGTGGCGGTCCGCTGGTACCTGCGCTACGGCCTGTCCTGCCTGGACGTGGAGGAACTGATGGCCGAGCGCGGCATCAGCGTGGATCAGGCATGCCAGAACGCGCACGGTCGGCTGTGGCTCAGCCGCTGCCACGCAGGGCGGGGATTATCACGCCATCGATCAGGGTGAGGGCGTCACTCCTGAGCCGGCGAAACCATGCCGCGCCGCGGTCCTCACAGGATTGGCTTGCCGCCGGTGACGGCGATGCGCGCGCCAGAGATGTAGCTGGCCTCGTCGGATGCGAGCATGACGTAGGCGGGCGCGACCTCGGCCGGCTGGCCGGGCCGGCCGAGCGCGGCGGAGGACCCGAAGCTCTCCACGTGCTCTGCGGGCATCGTGGAAGGAATGAGCGGTGTCCAGATCGGTCCCGGTGCCACGCTGTTGGCGCGGATGCCGCGCGACGCGAGCAACTGGGCCAGCGCCGCGGTCATGTTGGCGATGCCGGCCTTCGTCACGTCATAGGGGAGCAGCGCCGGGGTGGGCGAGTCGGAGTTGACCGAGCTGGTCCCGATGATCGACGCCCCCGGCCGCATGTGCGGCAGCGCGGCCTTAGTCAGGTAGAAGAACGCGCTGAGGTTCACGGCGAGGGTCCTGTCCCATTCCTCCTCGGAGATGTCCTCGAGCTTGTCGTGCGTCATCTGCTGTGCCGCGTTACTGACCAGGACGTCGACCCGGCCGAACTCGGCGACGGCGGTATCGATGACGACCCGGCAATGGGCAGCGTCCGCGAGGTCGCCGGGGACGAGCACCGCCTTGCGGCCCGCCCGTTCGACCCAGCCGGCGGTTTCCCTGGCGTCGTCGTGTTCGTCGAGATAAGACAGGAGGACGTCTGCGCCTTCCCTGGCATAGGCGATGGCCACTGCGCGGCCGATGCCGCTGTCCGCGCCGGTGATCACGGCGGCCTTGCCGGCCAGCCGTCCTGAGCCCTGGTAGCTCTCCTCGCCGTGGTCTGGGCGCGGGTTCAGATCCCCGGTGCGGCCCGGCGGCTGCTGCTGTGCTGGCTGGTTCATGGCTCTCCCTCTTTCCTGGTGCCCGTGCCGCTGCCCTCCGGTCGCCAGCCCAAACGGGAACCCGCACAGCAGCGCACCCTCGCGCCCCGCGGTCAGCGGGCGTCGCCGGCGAGCACCTGCTTAGCGATGCTGGTCCTGAGGGCGCCGGAGCGCGGCCGCGGTCCAGGCCCCGAGCACCGCCGCCCTGACCGTCAGCCACGACCCTGTGCTCTATGCCGGCACGGGACGAGGCTGCGGAGGCTGGTGCTCGCCGGATCCTTTCAGGCCCCGGGTTTAGTCCATCTGTCGCGGGTAGTGCGATGCGGGAACCGGTGAGATCTTGATCCGGGTTTCGCCGATGACCGAAGGAGATCGCATGGCAGCGTCGCATGTGCGCCACGGCGCGGCCGGCCGAAGCGCTCAGGGCATCGACCGGATGGTGCGTAACGTCCGCGCAGGGCGGTTCGAGCGCAGCCTGTCGGCACTTACCGCGGCCGGCGCCCTGGTAACGGCAGCTGAGATCTACTTCGAGCATGACAGTGCCAGCTTCGGCAACAAGATGATGTGGCTGCCGGTTGTGCTCGGTCCGGTGGGAGCGGCGGCCGGCGTGGCGGGGTTCTTCAGCAAGCGGATGGCGAAAACCGTGCTGCCTGTTGCCTCTGCTGCGATCGTCGCCAACGGCCTGCAAGGGGTATACCTGCATGCCCGTGGCATTTCGCAGAAGCCGGGGGGCTGGTCCAACGCCCGCTATAACATCGAGATGGGGCCGCCGCTGCTCGCGCCGCTGCTGGTGACGATGGTGGGCGGCATGGGGCTGCTCGCCGCGGTCCTGCGCCGAGAGCAGTGAGCAGGCGCGCGGCCGGGCGGTTTCCCGGCTTCAACGTACTCGGCCAGACCCGGGACTGGGACGCCGTGACAGCCGACCTGATCAGGGCAAGGATCGGTCACTCGCTAGAAGTGCGGTTCTTCACCGAGGCCGAGCAGGCGTCCGCTGCCGCGCTGCTCAACCAGCTGACCGGCCAGTGCGGTGAGCCGCTGGGAGTGCCCATCCTGGAGATGGTTGACGGGAGGCTGGCGGCCGGAGAGACCGATGGGTGGCATTACGCGGATATGCCCGAGGACGGTCAGGCGTGGCGGGAGACGCTCGGGTACCTCGACAAGGACGCGCATGCCCGGTGCGGGACTGCCTTTGCGGACGCGTCGGAGGGGGATCAGGCCGCGATCATCCAGGCCGTGCAGGACAGCCGCGAATGGCACGGGCTGGTCGCGAAGCACGTGTGGAGTCTGTGGACCCGGTATGCGTGCACCGCAATGTACTCGCATCCGTATGCCTGGTCGGAGATGGGCTTCCCCGGCCCGGCCTATCCGCGCGGCTACAAGAATGCCGGCGTCGGCAAGCTGGAACCCTTCGAGGTCCCCGACAGACGGCCGGACGAGGACCCCGTCGGGGATGACGCCTGATGGCGGGCGTCCGCCATCGCAATGAGTCCGCCTGGCTGCTGCCCAACGACGGTAGCCGGACTAATCACGGGCTGCGGCGGGACATGCGCCGGTTCGACGACGCCGACGAGATCGACATGGTCATCGTCGGTTGCGGCGCAGGCGGCTCTGTCCTGGCGCAGCGCCTGGCGCGGGCTGGCTGGCGGGTAGCGGCGCTCGACGCGGGGCCGTTCTGGGACCCCGACACTGACTGGGTGAGCGACGAGGCGGGATCGCATGGCCTGTACTGGACCGAGCCGCGGGTGATCGCGGGGTCCGACCCGGTGCCGATGGGCTCGAACAACTCGGGGCGTGGCGTGGGCGGCTCGATGATCCACTACGCGGGCTACACGCCGCGGTTCCACCCGAGCGACTTCATCACCTATACCGTTGACGGGGTAGGGACCGACTGGCCGCTGGCCTATGCCGACCTGAGGCCCTATTACGCCGCGGTCGAGCAGGAACTGCCGGTGGCCGGCGAGCACTGGCCGTGGGGGGATCCGCACGGCTACCCGCACCGGCCGCATCCGGTCGGCGGGAACGGCGAGATCTTCCTGCGCGGCGCGCGCAAACTCGGGATCACCGCCAAAGTCGGCCCGGTTGCCATCGCCAACGGCAGGTTCGGCAACCGGCCGCACTGCATCTACCGCGGGTTCTGCCTGCAGGGCTGCAAGGTCAACGCCAAGGCCTCGCCGCTGGTTACCCATGTCCCCGACGCGCTGGCACGCGGTGCCGAGATACGCGCCAACGCGATGGTGACGCAGGTGGTCATCGACCAGCGGACCGGCCGGGCACTCGGCGTGAACTACGTGCGCGACGGCCGCGAGCGGTTCCAGCGGGCCCGGATGGTGGCGGTCGCCGGGTACTCGATCGAGACACCGCGGCTGCTGCTGAATTCGGCGTCCAGGCGGTTTCCCGACGGCCTGTGCAACGACTTCGACCAGGTCGGCCGCTACCTGATGGTGCAGGGCGCGCCGCAGACCGCCGGCCGCTTCGACGCGGAGGTGCGGATGTACAAGGCACCCCCGCCCGAGGTGAGCAGCGAGGAGTTCTACGAGACCGATCCCGCCAAGGACTACAAGCGCGGGTTCGCGATCCAGACGGTCTCGCCGCTGCCCATCACCTGGGCCGAGCACGTCGCCGCCCAAGGGCACTGGGGCAGCGCGCTGCGCGAGTATATGAGCGACTACGTGCACTGGTCCTGCCTCGGAGCCCTCTGCGAGTTCTTGGCGCTGCCAGACAACCGCGTGACGCTCGCCGACGAGAAGGATTCGCACGGGCTGCCAGTCGCCCAGTTCGCCTACTCCCAGTGCGACAACGACCGTGCCCTGGTTACGGCGGCGCAAGGCGTTATGGAGGACATCTTGCACGCGGCGGGCGCGGACGAGGTCATCACGATCAAGCGGTACGCGCACCTGGTTGGGGGTGCCCGGATGGCCGCCGACGAACGGCACGGGGTCGTCGACAGGAACTGCCGCAGCTTCGCGGTACCCAACCTGTACATCACCGACGGCAGCGTGCTCCCTACCCAGGGGAGTGCCAACCCGGCCCTGACAATCATGGCTGTGACCGCACGGGCGGCGGATCAGCTGGCCGGCACCGCCTGATTTGCAAGACTCCTGTCTTCACTGGTTTCGGCTGGTGACCCCGGGTAGGAGAGCATGCTCCTGCAGCCAGACGCTTTCCGGAGCGGGGAGGGGAGAGACCCAATGTCACAGGGGATTATCGAGGCCTTGCGCGAGGACCATGACGAGGTGCGGCAGATGTTCGCGCGGCTGGAGACAACGACCGGTGAGCAGCGCCGGGATCTGTTCCACCAGCTTGTCAGCGAGCTCATCCGCCACGAGGTCGCCGAAGAGGAGATCCTGCGGCCAGTCAGCAAGCGAGACGCGGGCGAAGAGATCGCCAACGCGCGGATCCGCGAAGAGAGCCAGGCCGAAGAACTGCTCAAGGAGATGGAGAAGCTCGACACGGACTCGCCGGAGTTCACGGCCAAACTCGCCACGCTGCGCCACGAGGTCGAACGCCACGCCGAAGCGGAAGAAACCCAGGAGTTTCCGAAAGTGGCCCAGAAGGAGAGCCCGGAACGGCTGGAGCAGATGGGCAAGGTCTACCAGGCCGCCAAGAAGGCAGCACCGACGCGCCCCCATCCGTCCACGCCGAACACCCCGGTCGCCAACATGCTGGCAGGCCCGTTCGCCATGGTGCTCGACAGGGCGCGCGACGCGGTGCGGGACGCCATGAAGTCAGCCTCTTGACGCGGCAGCCCAGCTGCTTCCGTTGCCGCGCTACTTCGAGCAGGCTGCTGGTCACCGGGACATGATGACCGCCCCGTGCGGGAGGTCATGGACGAGTTCCTGAATAAGCAGGTAGCAGCGCGAATTAACCGCAAATTACCTTGTCCGGGAAACGCGCGGCAGCCCACGGCGGCCAAGCGGGTGCAGGGAGTCACCAAGGTCCGCAACCGCCTGATCGTTGTGCTGCCGCCCGCCGACTACCGGGACGACCCGATGCTGACCACGGCCGCCAGCAATGCGCTCGCGATGGCCGTCACCGTATCCGGCAGTGTCGAGGCCAGCGCTAGCGACGGCAATGTCTGGCTGACCGGGATGGTGGGCAACAGGTTCCAGCGGGATGCGGCTGAGCGGGCCGTTGCCGGACTGACCGGCGTGCGCGGCATCATCGACGACATCGAGATTTTCAGCGACGTCGAGGCGGCCGACGTGACCGACCTGGTGTCAGATGCCCTCTTCAGGTACGGGCTGCTCGTCGACGATAGCGACGTCGAGGTGGGCGCCAGCGACGGCACGGTCACCCTTTCCGGCCATATCCGCACCTGGGCCGGGCATGACGCAGTTATCGACGCCGCCTGGAGGGGCCTCGGCGTCAAGGACGTCCGCGATGACCTGATAATCGCCGGATGACCCGTCGGCTCCCGCAACCCATGCACGGGCGCGCCGAGCGTAACACGAATCCAGCGCAGCCTTTAGGCGCCCCCGGCCCTCTTCCGTCGTACCAGCAGCGTGCCGACTTAGGCCCGAAGCTTGGCTCATCGCCGGCCGGGCCCGGCCATCATCCGACTGCACCAGCAGCGGTTTCCTGCACCTGCCGGTGATGCCGTTAGCGGCGGCGGACAGGATCTCGGCGCGCTTCCAGCCGAATGTCCACTTCCCGGACGGCGGCCGGGCGGGCTAGATCTTCGTGCAGTTGCAAGAGGATTACGCTGATGACGATCGGCGAGCAGGCCGCAGGCCCGGTGCCGGGCCGGCTTCGCTGCACGCAAGGCCAGTTCCTGACCCTCGCCGGAGCGGGAGGCCGGAGTCATGCAGTACGGGATCGCCGTCCGCACCGTCCCTGCCCGCTGGCTCCGCGGTCGGCGCCGCCGAGTCAGCGTGAGCTTCGGCAGCAACCTAGCCTCGGCGCGGGCTCGCTGCCCGGACACCCTGGAGTCGTCCGCATGACCGGTCCTGACGGACGGCCCCGGCGTCTTGACCCGTCGCGCTGGCTGAGAACCGCACGCCGCCAGTGGCAGCCCAGGGTCAGCGAGCGCGCGCGGCACCCGCAGCCGCTGCTCAAGCGGCGCATGCCGTCCGGCCGTGGAGCGATGGAGCAGCCGAACATCACCAGCGCCGGGGCCGGGGTCCTCACGCCCCGGTTCTGGGTGATGGTGATTGTGTGCGGCATCGCCGCCGGGCTGCTCGGCGCGCTGATGATGCTGATCTTGTTCAACGTGCAGTACGCGGCGTTCGGCTACCACGAAGGCAGCCTGGAGCACGGCGTTGCGCAGGCATCCGCGGCGCGGCGGGTGGGCTCCCTGCTGATCGCGGGCGCGTTCGGCGGCGTCGCGTGGTTCCTCCTGCGTAGGTATACGGAGGGCAAGTCGTCGGAGATCGACGAGGCGCTCTGGAACGGCGACGGGCAGCTGTCGTTCCGCCGCAGCCTGGGCTCATCGGTGATCTCCGAGGTGGTCATCGGCATGGGCGCGTCGATCGGCCGGGAGGCCGCGCCCAAGCTGCTTGGCGGCGCATCGGGCAGCGTCCTTTCCGGCTGGGGCGGCCTGTCGGTGGAGCAGCGCCGGCTGCTAGTGGCGTGCGGCGGCGGCGCCGGGCTCGCCGCGGTCTACAACGTCCCGCTCGCCGGCGCCCTGTTCACCGCCGAGATTCTCGTCGGGAGCATCTCCCTGCCCGTCATGCTGCCGGCCATCGTGTGCTCCTGGATCGCGACCGCCACGGCATGGATATACCTGCCCGACCGGGCCGTCTACCCGGGCATACCCGACTACCGCTTCACCTGGTCGCTGATGACCTGGGCGCTGCTGGCCGGGCCGGTCATCGGGCTGATCTCATCGGGTTACATCCGGCTCATCGGCTGGGTGTCGCATCACCGCGTCAGGGGAACCAGGGCGCTGTTCGCGCCGGTGATAGCCTTCGGCATCCTCGGCATCATCGGCATCTGGTACCCGCAGCTGTTCGGAAACGGGCTGGACATGGCCCGCGACGCGTTCCTCGGCCTCAGTGGCTTCGGCCTGATGCTTACCCTGTTCGCGCTCAAGCCGCTGGTCACGGCCCTGTGTCTGGAAAGCGGGGCATCGGGCGGCCTGTTCACTCCGACGCTCAGCACCGGCGCGGTTCTCGGCGGCGCACTGGGCATTGCCTGGAACCTGGCCTGGCCCGGCTCGCCGACCGGCGCATTCGCCATGGTCTGCGCCGCCGCCATGATCGGCGCGGCCATGCAGGCACCGCTATCCGGCCTCGCCCTGGTGCTCGAGCTCACCCACAGCGGCTTCGGGTTGATGGTCCCGATGATGGCGGCGACCGCGATCGCCACGCTCGTCGCCTTCCACGTCGACGGATACTCCATTTACTCCGCCCGGTTGCCGGCGGCCACCGAGAACAGCGCACCGTCCGGGCCGCCGATGTCATCCGGGACGTCGAGGTAGTTCAGACAGCGGCATCCCAGGTTTACCGCCGACGATTCGGAAACCAGTTGCCGTTAGGGTGCCGTCGGTGCTGTGGTCGCGCTCGATGCGGCGCAGTTCAGCGAAGACCGCCGGGTGCGCCTGCTGGCTGACGAGATGGCGGGCCAGGTAGGGACCCGCCGCAACTCGACTCCGCTGAACCGCTCCGAGACCTCCCTGACCATGGCGTCACCGGGGTTGCAGGCTGTGCCGTGCCCGGAGTGCCGCGCCGGCCCGCGGGCCGCCTGATTCCCGTGGCTGGCGCCGTGCGTCGGGAACACCTCGGCGCTGTCCGGCAACTCGAGGCGGCCGCGAGCACGTCAGTGCGGTGGTCCCGACCCGTGCCGAGCGGCGCCACCTCCTGATCACGCCCACGACCGGCGCGCTGGCGATCCGGCGGCTCGGCTACGCCGGCGGACGCCGTCGAATGGCGGCACACGCTCACCAGGGGCGACAGGTTCTCCCTGCTCGCCGAGCTCTCCCCCCGCATCGGGTACCGCCTCATCCTCGGCGGCCCGGAGCCGCCCACGGGCAGGCTGGTGCCCGCCACGCGCTAGGTACAAGGGAACCTTGTGACCATACAAGGAATCCTTGACTGTCGTCTGGACACGCCGGGGTACGGTCCGGCCATGGCGCAAGTGGACCTGCCGTTCCCGCGCTGGGTGAAGGTGCTCGACCAGTCCCGCTGCATCGGCTGCCACGCGTGCACGACGGCGTGCAAGAGTGAGAACGAGGTCCCGGTCGGGGTGACCAGGACCTACGTCAAGTCGGTGGACGTGGGGGCCTTCCCGCAGGCGCGGCGGGCGTTCCAGGTGACCCGGTGCAATCAGTGCGAGGACGCACCGTGCGTGGCGGCGTGCCCGACGCAGGCGATGTACCGGCGCGACGACGGCATCGTCGATTTCGACAAGCAAGTATGCATCGGCTGCAAGGCGTGCATCGCCGCCTGCCCGTATGACGCGATCTTCATCAACCCCGAGGACCACGCGGCGGAAAAGTGCAATATGTGCGCGCACCGGCTCGACGTCGGCCTCGAGCCCGCGTGCGTCACGGTCTGCCCAACGGAGGCGATCGTGGTCGGTGACCTCAACGACCCGGCCTCGAAGGTGTCCCAGGTCATCAATCGCGAGCCGGTTCAGGTGCGCCGACCGGAGAAAGGGACCCGGCCCGGTGTGTACTACAAGGGCGCGCACGCCGCCACGCTTGACCCGCTCGCGGCGCGGCGGCCGAACGGCGGATTGTTCGCGTGGGCGACGCAGCGCGCCGGCACCGGCTCGGTGACGTCCGGCCATCCTGGCGGCGGCACCTCCCAGGCGGCCGCGCTGCTGTCGTACGACGTGCCGCACCAGGCCCCGTGGGGCTGGCGGGTCAGCCTGTACACCTGGACCAAGTCGATCGCGGCAGGCGGGTTCGCCGTACCCGTCCTACTGGCCGGAACCGGCTACCTGAGCTGGGGAAACGACGTCACCAGATGGGCGGCGCCGCTGCTCGCGCTCGCGTTCCTCGCGGTCACCGGCGGGCTCCTCGTCGCCGACCTGAAGCACCCGGAACGGTTCTACCTGATCTTCACGCGGCACCACTGGCGGAGCTGGCTGGTGCGCGGCGCGGTGATCATCGGCGGCTTCGGCGCGGTCGCGGCGGCGTACCTGCTGGTCTCGCTGGCCGGGGGCGGTGCGAGCACAATACGGCAAGCGCTCGGCTGGGCAGGGGTGCCACTTGCGCTGGCTACCGCCGTCTACACGGCGTACCTATTCGCGCAGGCGAAGGGGCGCGACCTGTGGCAGAGCCCGTTGCTCGCCCCGCACCTGGCGGTGCAGGCCGGGCTGGCGGGCGCCGCGGCGGTGCTCCCGCTGCTCGCCTGGCTCGCTCCGGCCCCGGCGGCGACCGCGGACGAAGTGGTTCTGGCTGTCGGCGCCGCCGTCCACGTGGCGCTCGTCGCTGGCGAGGTGTCGCAGCCGCACGTGACCGCGCATGCCCGTCTCGCGGTGCATGAGTTGACCGTGGGCAGTCAGCGGCTTCCGTTCTGCACGGGATTGATTCTCCTGCTGGGGGCGGTCGCCGCGCCGTGGATCGGGAGCCCGGCCAGCGCCTTGGCCCTTGCCGGGCTGCTCTGTTACGAGCACGCCTACGTGCAGGCCGGACAGCGCGTTCCGCTGGCGTAACAACGCCGTGAGGTCGAAAGGGACTGACGGAGTATGACAGACAAGCCGGAGCAGCCGGGCCGACGGGTGTCGGCCGCGAGGGAAGCGGCCCGAGCCAGAGGCGAAACCTTCTACCAGGGGGCGAGCCGGGGGCACCTAGCCGCGTTCCCGCCGAAGGAGCGCTGGGACGACTGGGTCGAGCTCTCCTCCCGTGCCTGGCCGAAGCGGGAGGAACGGCACTACACGCTCGTCCCCACCACCTGCTTCAACTGCGAGTCGGCGTGCGGGCTGCTCGCCTACGTGGACCGGGAGACCGGGCAGGTCCGCAAGTTCGAGGGCAACCCGGAGCACCCCGGCTCCCGCGGCCGCAACTGCGCCAAGGGCCCGGCCACGATCAACCAGGTCACCGACCCGGACCGCATCCTGTACCCGCTGCGCCGGACCGGGCCGCGCGGCGCCGGGTTGTGGGAGCGTGTCGGCTGGGATGAGGCGCTGGACGCGCTGGCCGCCCGGATCAGGACCGCGCTGCTCGAATCGCGGCAGAACGAGATCATGGTGCATATCGGACGGCCTGGCGAGGACGGGTTCACCGAGCGGGTCCTGGCCAGCTGGGGAGTGGACGGGCACAACTCGCACACCAACGTGTGCTCAAGCGGTGGACGGACCGGGTTCCAGTTCTGGATGGGCATCGACCGGCCAAGCCCGGACCACGCCAACGCCACGGTGATCTACCTGATCAGCGCACACCTGGAGTCCGGGCACTACTTCAACCCGCACGCCCAGCGGATCACCGAGGCCCGGGCCAACGGCGCCAAGGTCATCGTGCTCGACACCCGGCTGTCCAACACTGCGACGCACGCGGACTACTGGCTGCCGACGCAGCCGGGCAGCGAGGCCGCGGTCAACCTCGCCATCGCGAACCACCTGATCATGACGCGCCGGTATGACCGGGAATTCGTGCGGCGCTGGTGGAACTGGGCCGAGTACCTCACCGCCTGCCGCCCGGGCCTGCCAGTCACGTTCGAGGCGTTCGAGGAGGTGCTTGCCGGGCTGTACGCGGAGTTCACGTTTGAGTTCGCCGAGGCCGAGTCCGGCATCCCGGCGGACACGCTGGCCGAGGTCGCGGAGGTGGTGGCAGGAGCGGGGCACCGGTTCTCGTGCCACTCCTGGCGGTCGGCGGCGGCGGGGAACCTAGGCGGCTGGCAGGTGTCGCGCACGCTGTTCCTCATTAGTGCGCTGCTTGGTGCCGTGGCCACCCCGGGTGGCACGTTCCCGAACGCGTGGAACAAGTTCGTGCCGCGCCCCGTCCATGTGCCGCCGCACCCTGGCGTGTGGCAGGAGCTGTCCTGGCCGCTTGAGTACCCGCTGGCGCAGAACGAGATGTCGTTCCTGCTGCCGCACTTCCTCAAGGACCGGCGCGGACGGCTGGACACCTATTTCAGCCGGGTCTACAACCCGCTGTGGACCAACCCGGACGGGCTGAGCTGGATGGAGGTGCTTCGCGACGAGTCCCTGATCGGCTGCTTCGTGGCACTGACGCCCACCTGGAACGAGTCCGCCTACTTCGCCGACTACGTGCTGCCCATGGGGCTCGGCTCGGAGCGGCACGACACGCACTCTTACGAGCAGTACGACGGTCAGTGGGTCGGATTCCGGCAACCCGTGCTGCGGGAGGCCAGGTCGCGGCGCGGCGAGCAGGTCAGCGACACACGCGACGTCAACCCGGGTGAGGTGTGGGAAGAGAACGAATTCTGGATCGAGCTGTCGTGGCGCATCGACCCGGACGCGTCGCTCGGCATCCGGCGGTACTACGAGTCGGTAGCGCGGCCAGGTGAGAAGCTCACGGTGGACGAGTACTACGGGTGGATGTTCGAGCACTCGGTGCCCGGGTTGCCGGAGCGGGCGGCGGCCGAAGGACTATCGCCGCTTGCGTGGATGCGCCGGTACGGGGCGTTCGAGGTCAGCCGCGGGCAGGGCGCGGTGCACGAGCAGGAGGTACCTTCGGCTGAGCTCGCCGACGCGCATGTCGACCCGTTCGGCCGGGTGTACACATCGACTCTGGCTCCGGCGAACCAGAACATCACCCCGCAGGGCGCGCCGTCACCGGACGCACAAGGACGGCGAGCAGCGGGAGTCGTGATCGACGGTGTCGTCAGGCGCGGGTTCCCGACCCCGTCCGGGCGGCTGGAGTTCTGGTCCGCAACGCTGGCGGACTGGGGGTGGCCAGAGCATGCACTGCCTGGCTACATCCGCAGCCACGTCCACCCGTCCGAGCTTGCGGACGACCAAGTCGTGCTGATCTCCACGTTCCGGCTGCCGACCCAGATCCACACGCGCTCTGCCAACGCCAAGTGGCTCGACGAACTCGCGCACACCAACCCGGTGTGGATCCACCCTCGCGACGCCGCACGGTTCGGGATCGAGCGCACCGGGGACCTGGTCCGGGTGACCACGGAGATCGGGTACTTCGTTGCGAAGGCGTGGATCACCGAGGGCATCAAGCCCGGTGTCGTCGCCTGCAGCCACCACATGGGCCGGTGGCGGCTGGACGGCGGGCCACGCGCCGCCGGCGGCCTGATGGCCACCGTCGGCCTTGACCGCTCCGCCGACGGCTGGGCGGTTTCCCGGCGTGCACCCGCCGGGCCCTACGCGTCGACGGACCCGGACAGCCAGCGGATCTGGTGGGGCGACACCGGAGTGCACCAGAACCTCACCTTCCCCGTCCACCCCGACCCCATCTCCGGCATGCACTGCTGGCACCAGGCGGTACGCGTCCGCCCGGCGGACCCCGGCGACAAGCACGGCGACATCGCCGTGGACACCGCCGGTGCCCACGAGGTCTACCAGCGGTGGCTCGCGCGAACCCGACCCGCCGGGTCCGTCTCACCGGACGGCACCCGCCGCCCGCGCTGGCTGATGCGGCCGGTCAAGCCGACCGCCGCGGCGTTCGCCCTTCCGGCGGCCGACGCCAAGCCGCCAGCCGGATGACACCCTGAGCCTCGTCTCGGCCAGCGCGGCCCTTCCCGCGTCCGGGACATCGGGCCCTCTGGTGCGGGCAGGTTCCCGCCGGCTTCTGGCGGCATCAGCCCGCACAGCGGCACAGGACTCGTCGCAGGTCCAGGTCACGCGAGGCAGAATGGTCAGGCGGCCGCCTTGCGTTCCGGCTGCTCGCGCTCCCGCTCCTGCACACGTGGCTGCCGCGGCAGCCACGTCGCTCCGGCTGCGGGGCGCCGCCGCGGCTGGCGGTCGGCGGCGAACACCAGGATGAGCCAGGCAGCCAGTGCCAGCACCGGGACGACCGCGATGATGACAAGTTCGCCGACGGAAAGCGCCGAGTTCGGGTACGGGCTGACGGAAAGCAGCAGGTACATGTCGGCCTCCCTCCAACATCAGGCCAGGTAGCGGGGCTGCAGGTGACCGAGCCGTCCGCATCGCGTGGCCCTCAGTGCGCCAGGCCGCCTCGTTGAGGCCGACTGGTGCGGACGGTCCTCGCGCGCCCGCCTAGCTGATTCCATTTCACGGGATCCAGGCGTCACGCGGGAGCGGCGAACGGCCCGGACACCGCGGGAAAGGTCCCGGCCTGCGCGGTGCCGGACTGCAAGCCAGAGCGCCGGTGGTCCCGTCGGCCTCCCTGCGGGCTGGAAGCGACGCGAGCAGCAGCGACCGCTTCTACGGTGAGCGGCGCAGCGCCCCTGGCCGTGACCGCTGACTCGCCGCCCGGGTGGACGCCAACTCGCACCCAGCTCACCCCGTCCAGGCTCCTCAGCGCGTCGCTAACCAATGCACGCAGTGCTCGCAGGTCATGCCGGTCACCCGGTACGTCGCTGATGTCATGGCTCAGTCTCTGTCGCATCTTGGCCAGAACCGCGCCAAGAGCGCGGGTGCCGGGGATCGCAGCGGCCGAGGCGCGAGCAGGGCGGAGACATGGCGCGGACCGGTGGAGGAACCACGGATCCGCGGGTGCGAGCGGGTTGCGAGGGTTCAGTCGCGGCCGAAGAGCCTGCGCAGCCAGCCGCCGGCGGCGGCTGGGTCGCTGGCATGGCCGGGGCACCGCTGGGTGGCCGGGACGCTGGCCATTACCTGGCTGATGTGCCGGCCGCAGCCGGCCCAGGTGGTCTTGCCGCATTTCCTGCAGGTGACCGCTCGGCACATGATGTTTCTCCTTGCGGGTTGGGGTCGGGAAGCTGTCGCGAGGAAAAATACCCCATGGGGTATTCTTGATGAAGTTGACTATAACACCCCAGGGGGTATCCACCACCCGAATCCACTATTCCGGGCTGCCGCGAGATCGCGGCGAGCTGGCCGGATCGCCCGGTGACCAGCCGGGAAGGCCAGATCGCGCAGGGCGCTGTGCACCCGTTACTCCCGGGTGGCCGGCGCCGCGCCGAGGTCCTGTGCCGACGAGGGCCGCGTTCTGCTGGTGACCGGCGCCTCGCGGGGCTTGGGCTGCCAGCAGGCCGGGCGGGACCCCCGCCGGCGGCAGGGGACATCCTTCGCATCATCCGCGCTGGTGCCCGGCCGCGCCTACACGGTCGGTGCGAGCAAGGAGCAGCTGGCCGGGCGGCGAGCGCAGTAGCGGGCCCCTCCCTCGTCGCCTCCCGTCACAAACGTTACATGCGCGTGCCTTCACGCGGCACGGGTGCGGGGCTGGTGACGGGCAGGCCGGATTTGGCAGCGCGGTCGAAGTCGTCGTCAACGGCCACCACGGCCCGGCCGGCGACGTCGAGAAAGGAGGCAGCGACCGACGCCCGGTATCCGGCCTGGCAGTGGACCCACAGCTCGCCGCCGGGTAGTTCGCCGATCCGGGCGGGCAGGTCGTGCAGCGGGATGTGCACGGCGCCGTCGATGTGCGCGGCGTTCCACTCGGAGTGGCGGCGCACGTCAACGACGGTGACCGGGCGGTGGTGGCGGACCATGGCCAGGGCGGCGAAGTCCGCGACCGGGTAGCTGCGCAGCGGCTGGCCATATGCCCAGACGGCGGGGCCGCCGTCGGCGGCGGCCTGCGGGCGGTCGATGCCGATCCGCACCAGTTCCCGCTGGGCCTCGGCCACCTGCTCCGGGGTCTGGCCGAGCAGCGTCAGCGGGGTATCCCAGGGAATGAGCCAGCCCAGGTAGGTGGCGAAGCTGCCGTCCAGGTCGAAGCTGAGCGTTCCGGCCAGGTGCCCGGCCGCGAACGCCCGGCGGGCGCGCAGGTCCACCACCCACTCCCCTGCCTCGATCCGCTGCCGCAGTTCGGCGGCCTCGGCACGGCGCGGCGGCGTCAGGTCGGGGCCGTCCGGGCCCGCGGCGTTGGCTGGACCCATGTGCGCGTAGTAGGCGGGGTAGGCGTCCAGGCCGGCCAGCGTCTGCGTCACGTAGCGGTCCTCGTCCAGGGTCAGCGCCGGGTTGACGACGCGCTCGGCGCCGATGGTCGAGGCGCTGCCCTCGGTCTGGGTGGCCGAGCAAAAGCTGCCGAAGCCGTGGGTGGGGTACACGTCCGCGTCCGCGGGCAGCTCGTCCGCCAGCCGGTGCGCCGATCCGAACTGGGCGCGAGCCAGCTCGCCGGCATGTGCCTTGCCCAGCAGGTCCGGCCGCCCGGTCGACCCGTAAAGCAGCGACCCCCCGGTGAACACCGCGTGCGTGCGCCCCGCCGTCTGGAGCGCGTACGAGAGGTGCGTGAACGTGTGACCCGGGGTGGCGAGCACCGCGACGCTCATGACGGGGCTGACCTCGATCACGTCGCCGTCCTGGACGGCGACCCGGTCGAAGGCCACCGGGTCGGCCGCGTTCACGTGGTAGGCGGCGCCGGTCGACCGGGCCAGTGCCAGCCCGCCGGTCACGTAGTCGTTGTGCACGTGGGTCTCGAACACGTGGGTGATGCGGACTCCGCGGGAGGCGGCCAGCGCCACCACCCGGTCGATGTCCCGCTGCGGGTCGACGGCCAGCGCAACCGACCCGTCATGCACCAGGTAGCTGCGGTCGCCGAGGGCGGGGGTGTCAATCGCGACGACTTCTACGCCAGAACCTGCCGTTGCAGTCATGCGCTACTCCTATCCGATACCCCAGGGGGTATATGAGCTTGTGTCTAATCTAAGCCGCGGCATCTCATCGCGCAAACGCGCTCGCCGAGGGCTGGGCCGGCGCCGCGCAGCTGCTGCCGGGGCACCTTCCGGGCCCGTCCGGGGAGCACCGGAAATGCCCCGCCCGTGTCGTGTTATACCCAGGGGGTATTATTCAGGTCCACAAACTACGGGACTCGGGTCACGCCAGACGCGTCGTTCGCGGAGGCTGTCGCGCGGGCACGCGCCGGCGTTCGCTGAGCAGGGGTTTGGGGTGCGCACCGAGATCGCCCTGCCCGGGCGTCCTGAGCTCAAGCCGGTCGCCGACGAGGTGGCGCGCAGGCTCGCGGCGGCGCTCGCCGAGCTCACCTTGGGCGATGGCCAGCGATGACCGGCGCTGGCGGCCCGGAATCAATACCCCAGCGGGTATGATTCGCATGACTGCAGCAAGTCCGGCACCCGGAGCTCGCGCCGGGCGCCTACCCCCGAGGAGCCCGCGTGGACGTGGACAGTGAGACGATGGCCAGCGTGATCAGGCGGCTCAAGCGGGCGCAGGGCCAGCTCGGCGGCGTGATCAAGATGATCGAGGAAGGGCGCGACTGCGCGGACGTCGTAACGCAGCTCGCGGCGGCGTCGCGGGCCCTGGACCGGGCCGGGTTCCAGATCATCGCGACCGGCCTGCAGCAGTGCGCGGTGAATGGCGACGACACGGCCGACGCCGACCGCGCACGGCTCGAGCGGCTCTTCCTCTCGCTGGCCTGACCCGGCGTCACGGGAGGGAGCAGCAGTGGACAGCGGGCTCGACATCCGCCGGCCGGATCAGAAGCCGCGGCCCGTGCGGACGTCCAAGGGCGAGCGGACGGCGATCGATTCCCTGGTGCGCGCCGAGCGCCCGGCGTAGCCCGCCTTACCTGCCGGCTAGCCGCAGGGCGGGATGGCTCCCGACGGAGCGAGAAGCCAGTGCAGGTGCACGGCCCGCCGCCCGTCACCAGCGCGTCGATGACAGCCCCAGCCCGAAGGTCTCGTCGTCGGGGTGTACTACCACCGCGAGCACCCTCGCCCAGGCCGGCAGCACCCGGCCAGGCCGCGCTGTCGCACGCACCGGAAGAACCGTGCCAATGACCCCTACTCCTAAATACCCCTGGGGGTATCATATGCTGGTGATGCCTTGCTGAAAAGGCCCTCACGCGGGAGGCCGTCATGCGCACGCCAATCTGCCCGTCCAGCCCGGTGCCGCCGGTGCCGCTGATCGGCGACGGCATGCCGGTAACGTGCGCTGACGGGGCCGAGCGGCCCTACCTGTCCATGGACGCCGCGGCCTCCACCGCGGCCCTAGGGCCAGTAGCGGCCCGGGTGCAGGAGTTCCTTCCCCGGTACTCCAGCGTGCACCGCGGGGCTGGCTATAAGTCACAAGCGTCCACCTGCGTGTACGAGCACGCCCGGTCCGCGGCCCTCGCGTTCGCTGGTCGTGCCTCAGGCGGCCCCGGTGACGATATCGCGATCATCTGCCGCAACACGACTGAGGCCCTCAACCACCTCGCTTACCGGCTGCGGCTGGCCCCAGACGATGTCGTCGTCACCACCGTGGCGGAGCACCATGCCAACCTGCTGCCCTGGTCCCGCGCCGCGACCTGCCGGTACGTCGAGTGCGGCGGCGACGGGACCTTCGGCGTCGAGGACGTCGAGGACGCGCTGGACCAGCGGCCCTCCCCGCGCCTCCTGGCGATCACCGGCGCGTCCAACATCACCGGCTGGATGCCGCCGCTGGCTGCGATCATCACGGCCGCGCACGAACGGAACATCCCCGTTGCGGTGGATGCGGCTCAGCTCGCCCCGCATCGCCCGCTTCCGGCTAACGCCGACTTCCTTGCATGGAGCGGCCACAAGATGTACGCCCCCTTCGGCGCCGGCATCCTGCTCGGCCCGCGGCGCGCCTTCGCCGACGGGGATCCGTTCCTGGTCGGCGGCGGCGCGGTCGACCTCGTCGGCCTTGACGAGGTGCTGTGGACCGCGCCCCCGGAGCGTGAGGAGGCCGGCTCCCCCAACGTGACCGGCGCCGTGGCCCTCCACGCCGCGATCGATACGCTGACCGCGATCGGCTGGCCAGCCCTGATCCGCCATGAGCGCCGCATCGCGGCAGTGCTGCGGCGCGGGCTCGCGGCGATTCCCGCTGTCCGGCTCCTCGGCCCGGGCCCGGATGCGGAAACCCTGCCGGTGGCGACCTTCACGATCAGCGGAGTCCCGCATGCGCTGGCTGCCGCCCGACTGGCCGCCGAAGACGCGATCGGGGTGCGGCACGGCTGCTTCTGCGCGCATCCCTACCTGATGCGGCTCCTTGGCAATAGCCGCGAGGACGTGCGCCGCTACCGGGACCAGGTTCGCCGCGGCGACCGCAGCAGCATGCCCGGTGCCATCCGGGCCAGCGCGGGCATCAACACAACCGAGCAGGACGTGACACGCCTGCTAGCCGCTGTGGCACGCATCGCGGGCAGCCCGCCGCCGATCGAGTACCGCCAGGACCCGGGCACCGGCGACTACCATCCCTGCGGCGGGGTTTCCGGGGAGCCGCAGCAGCCGCGGATGTACCGGGCTCCCTGCCTGCCTGGCTAGCCGCGCGGGACACAGCCCCAGATAGCCCCGCCCGTATTTGCCACAAGGAGTTGCAAGCAGATAGCTAGCGGCTGCGCCGACCCGGCACTACCACCGGATGCAGGTGCGAGGCCGGAAAACGAAGTACGCCAGCGCCACGGGGCAGAACGGCCGGTCGCGAACGCGGTCAGCGACCGCACATCGGCCTTGGCCGCCTCGGCCGGGCCTTTTGCAGGCCTAGGCCGCGCACCGGCCCGTCGCGAAATGCTGAAGCAGGATCCCGGGGACGATCGCGACCGGGGGTCAGCCCGCCGCCACAATGCGGGCGGGCGGGGCGGGCAGGCCGTTGGGTAACCCGCTCTTAGGCGGCCCGGGTAGCCCCGGTAGCATCCGGCGCGTGGTGCCGCGTCAGGCAACGTTCGGCTGGCGAGACGCGGCTGACAGACCTTCGTGATAGGTTCGGCGTCGCCGTGCGCCGCTGCGAACTGAGGAGGCGAGACCGGTCAACGCTGTGACAGGTCGGAGCTCTCTCCCTCGCGCGGCCTAGGAAGCGCCCGCAGCAGGCATCCCGAAAGGCCGGAACGCCATGCGCTTCACTTCTCAGGCGTTGTCCGATGGCGTCTTTGAACAGCTCTTTATCCTCGGCGACATCCCTGGCGCGCTATGGACTCCAGCCGGTGCCGACGGCACCCGCCCCCTGATCGTGATGGGACACGGCGGCGGACAGCACAAGAAAGCCCCTAGCATCGTGGACCGTGCGCGCCGTCTCGTGGCCGAGTGCGGTTTCGCCGTGGTGGCGGTCGACGCGCCTAGCCACGGCGACCGGCCGGACCATGAGGAGTTCACCCGGATCGCGACCGAGTACGAGGCCCGCCTTGACGCCGGCGAGGGACTGGCCCCGCTGATCGCCAGCTTCCAGGCGCTCGTTGTCCGCCAGATTGTGCCGGAATGGCAGGCAGTCCTCAACGCGGTCCAGAAGCTCAGTCATGTCGGCACCGGCCCCGTCGGCTACTGGGGCGTGTCGCTGGGCTGCGTGATCGGTGTCCCGTTCGTTGCCGCCGAGCCCCGGGTCCGGGCGGCGGTGCTGGGCCTGGGCGGTGCTGAGGTGTCAGCCGAGGCCGCCGCGCGGATTACCGTCCCGGTGGAGTTCCTCGTGCAGTGGGACGATGAGCGAGTGCCACGGCCCCAGAGCCTGACACTGTTCGACGCCCTGCTCTCAGCCGAGAAGACGATGCACGCCAACCCCGGCAAGCACGGGGAGATCCCGGCATTCGAGATAGACAGCACGCTGCGGTTCTTCGCCCGGCACCTCGTCACGAGTCTGCCTGGCTCCAGTTGATGCGCGACAAATCGGCGCTTGACGTGCGACTCACACCCTGGGTTTGTTTGTCCGGCCAAGATACCTGGCGTTCCTTATCTCGGCGCGCGCGCTCAGGATCGCGCGTTAAGGACGACCGCGACGCGGCGGGTGACCGCGTGCTTGCCGTGGCGGGTGGCGAGCTTCCATCGGGGAGCACGCGAACCTGCCCAGGTGTTCGCCGTCATGTCCGAATCGGGGCCATGGATTGCGTTCGATCCGCACGGCAACGTCCCCGCGCGCAAGCACCGTCCAGTCCCCTTACGTGCCGCGGACCGGGCGCGGCTCCGATGATTCACATCGCTTCGTACCGGTGCTCGCCGCTCACTGGACCTGGTCCGCTACTCGGTGATACCGTATAGTGGTACTCGGTGATACGGAGTACCTGGAGCGCAGAGGACCCGCGATGGACGACCTGACGGAGATGCTGAAGGGCACGCTTGAGGGCTGTGTGCTCGAAATCATCGGCGGTGAAGAAACCTACGGGTACGCCATCACGCGCCGGCTGAACGACCTCGGCTTCGGCGACGTCGTCGAAGGGACGGTCTACACCATATTGCTGCGGATGGAGAAGAACGGGCTCGTGCAGGTGACGAAACGGCCATCCGGAGTGGGCCCGCCACGCAAGTTCTATGCGCTGAACGACGCGGGGCGAAAAGAACTCGCGAGGTTCTGGTCGAAATGGGAGTACCTCTCGTCACGAATCGACAAGCTCAAGGAGGGCGGGAAATGAACTTCTGGGAGACCGTGACAGGCAGCGATCTCACCCGGGAATGGAAGGCTTTCCAATCCCGGGCCGAGGCATTGCCGGCCGACTACCAGACGGCATGGGAACAGATCCAGGCGCATCTCTTCCCCTACGCCGGCTTCACGGGCCGCAACCTGATGCCGATCCTCGACGGCGTCCTGGGACTGCTCGAAGAAACGGCGGCGGAGGGGCAGACCATCCACGACGTGCTGGGCGACGACATCGAGGGCTTCTGCGCAGCGCTGGCCGGCGGAGAAGGGGCCAGGAGCTACCGCGACCGGTGGCGCGAGCAGCTGAACAGGAACGTCACGAGGAAACTGGGCCGGCTAGGAGGCTGACGTGGGCATCCAGGACATCATCGAAGGCAAGAAGCAGTGGCGGGCGCACCTGGCGCGGGTCAAGGCACTGCCGCCGGACTACCAGATCGTCTACAAGGAGATTCAGAGGTACCTCTTTAAGGTCGGACCGGTCGACGTGCCCGAAGGAGGCCTGCTCCCGGGGATTGTCGATTTCTTCGAGGAGGGCGCCGCGGCCCGCAAGGGAGTCCTGGAACTCATCGGCAGCGACGTCGCTGCCTTCTGCGACGAACTGGTCAGGGACTCGCGCAGCTCGCCGCTAACCGGCGACTCACCTGCCACCACGGGCCAGCGCACCGGCTGCTCTAACACGATCCCGCGCACCGGGTAACTTCAGCCGAGTCGTCTGCCACTGGCTGAACAGGGACGCGTCGGTGGCGCAGGTGCAGACCTCGGCGGCCGGCCGGCCGATTTCGGCGGTGGTGACGATGCCGCTGGTACCGTGACCCGGTGTGAATGGCTACGAAATCTCCACGGACCGGGCCCGGCTCGACCGCGCGTACATCCACGCGTTCTTGACCACGTCCTACTGGTCGCCCGGGATCCCGCGTGACGTCGTTGACAAGGCAATCGACAATTCGCTGAACTTCGGCGTGTACACCGGCTCCGGCCAGCAGGTGGGTTACGCGCGAGTCATCAGCGACTTCGCGAGCTACGCATACCTTGCGGACGTGTTCATCGACCCGGGTCACCGCGGCGAGGGTCTCGGCAAACGCCTCATCGCGGCGGTCGTCGCCAGCCCCCGGCTCCAAGGGCTGCGCAGGTTCGCCCTGGCGACGGCCGATGCCCACGGGCTTTACGAGCAGTTCGGATGGGCGGCTTCGTCACGGCCCGAGGTCCACATGTTCATCGAACGGAGCCCGGCGGAACTCTGGGGGCACGGCAGGGATAGGAACTAAAACGCGGAATCCTGGCGTCGGTCAAGGCCCGGCCGTCAGGTGCTCGCGGTGGCGGCTTACGGGCCGGCCAAGCCTTACGTCCTCCCGTCTGAGCCGATGGCGGCTCCCGCAATCGTCGTGCCTGGCGGCGTGATCCAAGTGACATGGCCTGGGCGGGTGGCTGGCCCGCTCTTCCGGCGGCTCGGCGGACCGGGCCGGCTAGCGCGCCACGCGGTAGCGGAGGTAGACGACTCTCGAGTTGAAGGTGCGGGTCTCGACGAGTTCGAGATCCACCCGGCGCTCGTGCTGCGGAAAAAACGGAATGCCACCGCCGACCAGTACCGGATAGACCCTGGCCCGGTACTCGTCGATCAGGCCCAGCGCGGCCGCCTCGGCGGCGAGAGCCGCGCCGCCGATCGCGATGTCGCCCCCCGCCGGCTCGGCCCGCAACCGCTCGATCTCCTCCGCCAGGCCGCCTGCGGCCAGGCGGGCATTGCCCTGCACCGCAGGCAGCGTGGCGGAGAACACGACCTTTGGGAGCGGTTTCCAGAGCGCCGCCCACGCAAGCATTGAGTCGTCGAGCGATGGATCCTGGTCGGCGGTCTCCCAGTACAGCATCGTCTCGTACAGCCGCCGTCCCAGCAGGTGGACGCCGACCTGTCGTATCTCGTCGGTGACGAAGCGAAAGACCTCCTCGTCGGGCGCCGTCCAGCCGAAGTCGCCGTCCGGCCCGACGATATAGCCGTCAAGTGAGACGCCCATCGAATAGGTCACGCTCCGCACAAGAAGTCCTCCTCGGTAACGGATTCGACAGTACGACCGCCGGACGC